>Ga0315274_10010744_pt1 | contig 13186 bp, 13 predicted proteins | sample YL17G02_20_MG_FD_203700 | JGI IMG/M metagenome (GOLD analysis project Ga0315274, IMG submission 203700) | Sediment microbial communities from Yellowstone Lake, YNP, Wyoming, USA - YL17G02_20 | ecosystem: Environmental > Aquatic > Freshwater > Lake > Sediment | place: USA: Wyoming | collected... | reverse complement strand
GATCCGTCCCTGTATCTCCTGCCCTGCCCCGAAGGAGGGCATGTGCACGTGATTCTCTCTGACATGCTCATGGAGCATGTGCAGATACTCGAGGATCAGGCCGCCCGCCTTTCGCCCATAGACTCCCTCCAGCCATTCCTTGGCGATGGACCATGCCTTCAGCTCGGGGTCCCAGAGCAACCGGGCCATCAGATACTGCCAGAGTCCCTCGAACTGCCCGCCTCGGCAGGCGCTGCCCTGACAGAACATCCCATCCACGCCCACTGTGTGGTACAGGCGGATGTCACGCTCGATGCGATCCAGGTTGGCTGTTGGCATCAGGTAGCTGTGATAGTTCACGTAATAGTCCCAGAGCAGAATGTGGTCTGACTTGGTCTTCCACCCCTTCAGGCGGTCCAGGAAACGCGCGTTCAGCTCACATTCTTCCAGCGCATGGGTATAGCAGCCCTCATTGTGGCACAGGACGACCAGCACGTTATCGCGGGCGCGCATCTCTCGTGGTGGATCCACGGCCCACCAGTAGGCCAGAGTGGCGATGATGCGATCCGGGAACCGTTGGGCGACACGGTTCACCAGCGTCAAGACCTGCCCAATATGCCCACCTTCCCGCCGGGCAGACACGGGGGTCTGCCCCTACACAATCCGGGCATTCGCACCACCCCTCCCAGTCGTTGAACGCCACGGAAAAGATGCGCCGGTCGGGGTTCTCAGCGATCCATTGGAGACCGGTAGGTCTCTCTGGCCATCGTTGCGCTGGCGACGTCGGCCATCTCTGGGTTGGTGCAGCAGAGCTGCTGATCGTGGTCGCGCCGCCGGCCATCCACCAGCGAAAAGTACTCGGGATGATCGCGGAAATACTCTTCCACAGGAACCAGCCTCTCGAAGGAGTGGCCCCAGGAGTGGGCGGTGGCGTTCGGGCCCCAACGCTCATCGCGACCGTCATGCACGTTCAGCTTCCACCGGATGGCCCACTCGGGCACCTGCGCAGCCGGGTAGAACACGTGGCGATACCCAAAAGCGGCCGTAGAGCGCGTGGGTGCGACCGGCAAGGCTACCCGGTCGACCTGGGGATAGAGGACGTTGTCTGGGCCCCAGAAGCGCACTCCCAGACTTTCGAGAAAGGCAAAAGCCGCATAGTGGGTCCCGCGTCGGCTGGGGCCGCGCAGGATCAGGTCAGAGCCTTGAGGCAAAATCTCATAAGAGTCCTTCTCCCATAGGCCAGGCTCCAATGCATCCACACGGCCGACCAGGACCGCTGGCAGTTCAGGCAGCCTCTGGTGTGCCCACCGTACCGGCAGTTTCACGCCGGTCATCCGGTACAGAGCCTCTTGTAGGTTCTCGGCAGCATAGTTTTCCACCGGGAAATAGCGCCCGGGAGTGACAATCTGGTACCGACTGACGCCACCAGCGATGATGTCTGTCATAGTGACCCTCCCTGTCCCCCCACCCTGGGAAAGTACAACCATGGATGGCCCAGATCGTCGTCCTCACCCCAGACAATCTCCCCATCACGCCCAACAGCGGCATCGCCAAAGGCATACCCGTATCGGCGACGTTCGAACACCGACACTGCCACGCCGAGGCTGGCCACCCTCTCCCTTCCTGGATCATAGCAGAACAGCTTGGACATGCCCTCCCCCATCGTGCCGAACAGCCTGCCATCCAGGGTCACTGCCATAGGCCCGATCGGCGCGATGGGTGTCTTGCCTTTGAGGACAAAGCCTTTGTCCACGGCAAAGGAGTATAGCCTACCCTGCGCATCTGCAGTGTACAGGGTGGCACTCCTCGGATCCCTCGCCCACATCAGCGCGGGCACGCTCCAAATGGGGAAGGGAAAAGGGGGAAGGGGGAAAGGGGAAGAACGCTTCGGATGTACCCATCCGCTCTTTTCCCCTCTTGTCCTTTTTCCCTTTTCCCCTTTCTCTTATCCATTCCCAAGACGACATTGCCCGCGCCTAGCGCGAGTCGGGCCCTCGCATGCACCTCGCCGACGACCTCGACCTTCGCCAATTCCATGTCCAGTGTGAACAGATGTGCATCTGTGACCCCGATTCGGATGTACCCATCCGCCACCTTCCGCTTCGTGGCATCGCAGATTGCGTGTAGGATCCTCTCGCCTGCCACCACCTCGCCCAGAAGACGATAGGGCGTCCGACGGATGTGCCATTCCTGGATGAGGTCAAAGGGCAATTCCTGCAATTCGCGCATCACGAGCCGGCCCCCGGCCGGTCCATTCACGGCTGCCACAACGGCGTCTCGGCCACAACAGATGGCGGCGGTCTGGTTCGCGCCCTCCACTGCTCCCATATCCAGGACCATTCCGGTGACGCCGTGGAACATCCCAACCAGCAGATGCGCCAGGTACCCACTCGTCCCGGCATAGACAATGCCACTCGCCGCCACATCCAGCGCTGTGATGTGGCACTCGTCGGCCGGCACAGGAAGGGTGACGCCAGGAAAGCATGGCGGAAAAGCGACCATGGTCCCCTCTGTCACAAAAGCACCGTGCACGATTTGCTCGCTGAGCTCCCTTGCCCCGGGTGCGTTCAGGTCGAATCGGGTTCTCTTTGCCACGACACATACCTCCTATCCCCACATCCGAATGGGCAGATGGGCGTTCTCCCTTTTACGCTCTGCGGGCATGGTCACCTTGAACAACGGCTCCGCTCCCCGGCTTGTAGCCGACGTTGCCAAAGAAGAGGTCTCCCGTCGCATCCACCGCACCCCGGGAAATGTACTGCGCTGGCCCGTTGGGCTTGCACAACACCGCCACCTCCTCGCGTTCAAGAGTCCGCGGGTCCATTCTCCAGACCACCCCTTCCAGCCCCTTTGTGTCTCCAGGCCACGGGTCATAGATGCCCTGCCAGCGCGAGGCGACATAGTACAGGCAGCCATCCCCTGCAAAGGTCAGGCCCCCACAGTGGTCGGTGAAAAAGTCCTCCGGGATGGTGAGGTCATTCCCCGGCGTGACCGATCCCAAGTCCTCTAAATGCCCCCATTCCCCCTCCTCCGGGGTGATGCGCATCATGTGCGGGCTACCATTCCAGGTCACAGCATAGACGTGCCGGCCATCAGGGGAGGCAACTGCGTCGTACAAGACGCTGTGCCATCCCGTCTGGTACTTCAGGTTGTGTGGAAGGACATATGGAGAACGCTCCACCCTGCCCTTGGCCGGGTCATAGCGCACCAGGTGACCATAGTCATCGCTCGTCCAGACCCGATGCTTCCCGTCGCAGAACAGCACCTGCAAGTTAACAGAGCCGATGCGGGCAATGTCACGCCGTTCCCGTTTCCGTCGGATGTACCCATCCGCATGTCATAGACGATCAGATGATCGCGAGGGTAGCTGAGGGCGTACAGCAAGCTGTAGTCTGGGTCATGAAGAAGGCAGCGGCAGCCCTCTTTCGGGATCAAGGTGTCCCACCAGAGCACAGTATCTGTCGCCGTATCAAAGGCCAATAAAGCGCTGCCCCGGAAGCAGCGCTCTGGATCGTGGGCCAGTGGAACCGGCCACGAGTTCCAGGGTGAGTAGGCCGGCTGGTCGATCGGCGGGCCAGAGAGGTGGGTCGCCATGTACAGAATATGGTCAGACATCGAGGGAGCGAAACTGTAGTGGATCTTGCACTGCGTAGCCCGCCCGGAATCGTGGCAGTGCAAGATCCACTGGATCGTCCACCTTTTCGTCCAGGTCAAACAGGTAATCCAGCGAATCAGAGTCGCGGTTGTAGCGCACCAGCTTGACAATTCCGCCTGGTGTGCCTTCCGCACACGCCGCAGCATAGATCCGCCCGTCCGGCCCGACCGAGAGCGACCAGCACGAGTCTGCATCAGGGTGATCCGTGAACGGGTACCAGGTGACTGGATACGACATCGGTGCCTCCTCCCAGATAACCTTTTCTTCTGCCTGCCTATAGCCCGATGGGCGTACTGAACGCTGGTACCGCCGTCCCTGCCCCCGCTCAGGGCCCTCGTCCCGCCACGAATCCGAGCTCCCGCTCGATGAGCCTCACATCGTAGACCGAGTCATACTCGTGCCCTGTTCGCTCCCAATACGAAACGTCCACCTCGCTACCCCACCAGTTCCTGAGGATCGTGGCCACAGGATCTGCTACCCACGCCTTGGGCGGGGCAGCGTTCATGGTGCGAACGCCGGCGCGATACTCTGCTTCAGCCGCCAGGCTAAAGGCGCGAACGGCATCGCTCAGCCCCATGACCGTGATGCTGCCGAGAGCCCATTGCCCTATGGGTCCTGTCCTGACTGGCGGAGGCATTCTCTCATCGGGGCATACCGTGGCGAGACGCAGGTTGATCACGTCGATCTTTTCGTCCTGGCGATGGTAGTACCGGGTGACCTCTTCCATCAGGTACTTGGAAAAGCCATAGCCGTCACGGTCGAGGCACGGATGCTCATCTGGGATAGGAAGACGCTGAGGCCTGAACTGAGTGCTCTGGAAACCCACCGCCGCAGTCGAACTCGCCATGACGAATCTCCGGCAGCCGCGGTCGATCAGGTAGCGCATCAGGCAACGTGTACCTTCGACGTTGACGAGAATCCCATCCCGCTCCAGACACCCGCCGGTGACGGCGGCGAGGTGGACCAGGACATCGATGTCTCGGCCATCGAGCTGGCGCAGGTCCTCAAAGGATCGAAAATCCCCTCGAATCCAGGGGAGGTTCAGCCTGGGATTCCTGCGGCTCATGCACAGGACCTCATGTCGGTCTGCGAGCGATGACGCCAGGGCCTGCCCGATTAAGCCACTGGCGCCGGTGATCAACGCGGATGGGTACATCCGAACTGTGCTCATACGTCTTCCTTCCTGGCTGGCGACCCAGAGGCTGTCCCAGCGTGGCTCGCCTACGACGGAAACCATTCGGTGATCTTGTCGTAGAGCCGGTTGACGTCATCCCGCAGGTCCACCCCTTCTTGCTCAAGATATTCGATGGAAAAGTCACCTTGGTAACCGCGCTCCTTGAAGCGACTCAGGATCCAATCGAAATCCACGACACCCTCGCCGTACCTGGCCTGTATGTGCCCCAGCTTGGCATCGCGCAGGTGCACATGAGCCGCTCGCTCAATCAACGGCAAGGTGTCCACCAGGTTCACCCCATTCATCACAAAATGCGTCGGATCGTATGCATAGCTCAGATCCGGCACCAGCCGCATCATCTCCCGAACCTCCGCCATTGTCTCAACGATCGATCCCGAATGGCACTCGAGGGCAAAGGTGACCCCGGTTCCACTGGCCATTGCCAGCATATCGCGCATGGTGACGGCCGAGTCACGCAATACCTCCTTGCGCGGGCGACTCGGGTCAGGAGTGCGAGGCTGCACCGCTGCCACCTGGATGTGATAGTAGTTCATGAACCGGATGAGCGCCGCGGTCTCTGCCTCGCGCCTGGCGCAACCTGCCTTCGAGCGGTCGTGGAGATGCGGGCTCACTCCCGTATTGGCGGCGATCGGGTTCAACCTGTACCAGCGGAGCAGGCTATCTACACGTCCCAGAGTCCCCTCATAGTCGCGCACGAGGTCAGTGGTGTTGACGTGGATCCAGCCATCAATGATCGCCAGATCGATCTGGTCGAATCCCATCGCGCGAATGCCGCTCAGGGCTTCTTCAAGGCTCGATCTGCTAAAGACGGAAGTCGAGCAAGCGATAGCCATTTCACCTCTCCTGGAGAGACCTGGGGATGGCCCGACCTGGCTCAGACCCCGGGCAACAAAGACTGATCTCTCCGCCTGCTGGATAGAGCCGAGTCTCGACGCCCAACAACTCTACCCGCGTGGGTACTCCCGGCGGGGCAGACGCCTCGAGGCGAATCTCTCCCGTGGTCAAGTCCTTGTGCCACTCTACGCGGACGGTGCCTGCTGGGGTTGGTGCCGAACCACCGGCATATGCACAGGTCTCCGTGTGTGGAGCGATCAGGATCTCGGAAAACCCAGGTTTGAGCGGCTGGACGCCCAACACGCATGTGACCAGGTCGGCCGCCACCCAACTGCTCCACGCGTGGCAGTCACTGCGCGTGGGATCCGGATACTCTGGCCACGTGGTCACGTTCCTGGCCAGTGCCTCCCGCCACAACTCGAGCACGTGGGTGGCAAATGCCGCATAGCCACCCGCTTTCTCGAGCGCCCGGGCCAGGTAAAAGCTCTTCTGGAACGTCATCCTGAACAGCGACGGATCGGAAGTGAGGCGCTGGAGAATCCTGTGCGTCTGATCCACAGTTGCCACGTCTGCCAGGATCGCCATGGCCTGGCTGTGCTGCGACAGCCTGTCCTGGACGCGCCCGGGCCCCTCCAAAAACAGCCCTTCCCGTTCGCTCCACGCTTGCTCGCGCACCGACCGGCGCAGTCGGTCAGCCACCGGCCGCCAGCGCTGGGCATCAGCCGGATCGCCCGCCTGAACGTGCAGGCGAATTGCCGCATCCAGGGCGCAGACATACAGACAGGTGGCGTAGGTCGACTCGCCTGCACGTACCGCCGGCGGCTCAATGTTATCCCAGCCAGGAGCGGCATCAATTGCACTCCAGGGAGGAAGGTGACCCACAAAACCGTTCTCCCGCAGTCGCTCCCTGAAAAACCACAGCACGCTGTCGACCACGTTGAGCGTCGAGCGCACGAACGCCCGGTCACGGGGCCCGACGTACCGCCAATAGTCCTCCACCATCAGAACCCACATGAGCGCGAAAAAGGGCAGGATCTGGGGGACAACCGAGGGCACACGCCCGTGTATCAGGCCATCAGGTCCCACCGAATCACGGAATAGACGGATCGTCCGCCGGGGCAAGTCCGTTTCCCCGGCGAGCACCATGCTGCACAGCGCCTGCAGGCGGCTATCGGCGACATAGTTCAGTTGCTCATAGTAGGGACAGTCTTCGTAGGTCTCGTGGGCGCAGCACTGGAGGGTGCGCCAGCTTACCTCCCATATCCTGGCCGCATCTGGGAGAGACGCGTCAAAGGTGGCGGACCGCATTTGAGGATACGTCGTAAAGCGGTAGCGCACGTCCTCGAGGCGAAAGGGTTCTGCTCCGGCCGAGACCACGATCCGGACAAACCAGAAAGCGCGCCAGTGAAAAGGTTCATAGGCAAAAACCCCACCCGGAAGCACGACCGTGTCGCGGTAGCCGTGTACGTCTCCAAAACTCCAGTCATCCCTCACCTGCTTGATCGGCTCACGGTAGCGGTCTCGATCGTCCATGCGCAACAAGCACTCGCCATAGATTACTTGCACCTGGCGCCCTGCGCCGCCAGCAAAGACCAGCTCCGGGTAGCCCGTTGTCAACGCCCCTGCGTCTACTATGATCTCGCCCCCCTCGCCCGAGTCCAGCGCCCAACCCTTCGGTTCCGCGCCGAACAAGTGTCCGATCTCTCTCTTCTCCCGGATCGTGCGCACGAAACGGCGCGGCTCCTCGATCAACAGAGGCACATCTCGCGGATGGAGCACCTGCAGCGGATGGGTCTCTCCCCAGCGATCGGGGAAATCCGCCGGCCCAGTGCTGACCGCATCCTCCCAGCCCGAATCGTGCAGGTCCGGTTCCATCCATCCCCGTGGATATGCACGGCCGTCGACCATCTCCCAGTAACCAAGAAACTGATGGGCGTTCGAGATGTACGGCGTCACATCCGGTGTAACCGAGCGATCCACGAACACCTTCCACTGACCAGGCGTGTCCAGCCCCGCGCCCTCGGGTCCCTGGAGCAGAAACCCCGGACGGCAGCTATGGACCTCACTGGTTGGCGCATGCTGGCCAAACCAGCGAACTTCCGCCGCAATCAGGTTATCTCCCGCGTGCAGGTAGCGGGCCAGATCGTACACCTCATAGTGATAGCATTGCAGGGTGCCCTTGAGCGGCCCGCGGCCGACCGCTGTGCTGTTGACCCACAGGCGGTAGCGACTGTCCGCCGAGACATAGACCAGAAACTGCTCCGGAGCGTGGACGAGCGCCAGCCGGCAACGAAACCTCCGCACGGCAAGCCCTGGTCCCCCTCGCTCGACACTCCATCCGTAGGAGGCGCGCCAGCGCCCCTCCACCTGCTTGTCCAGCACCAGCGTCATGGCCAATCTCCCTTCCAGGTACGTACGAACGGGCGGCGGGTCGCTCTGGCCTCCAGCGGAACCATCGAGATACCCGGCGGCCCAACAGCCAACGCAGGGCAAACCGATCGGGGATGGCTTTGGCTCAGAACCTGCCCCACATTGCGCGTCAGTCGCCGCGGAGCCTGGACAGCCAGATCGAGTCGGCTCCCGCCGGATTCGGCAATCCAGCGGGAGCCAAGAAACACAGCCAGCGAGCTCGCCCTCACGGGTGTGCCTCCTGCTTGTGCGCTAGGCAGGAAAGACGCCCGCCTCGCACATCGCCAGGAACGGGTTGTCCTTGACCTCGACCGGGAAATGAACGACACCGCGGCGGCGGCTGGATTCATAGATGCCCATGATCACCTCGGTCACCGCATAGCCGTTCTCGCCGCTCAGGGGATGGGGGACACCCGTTTCGATGGTTCGGATCAGATCCTCTATTTCGAGCGCAATGTCGCCCTTTTTTGCCGGCCACTCGAACGGGACGTTCTCCACCTCCGCGCCGCGCACGATTCGCAAGATGGCGGGAGGTGTGGCGGTTTGGTAGTCAAAGATATCGCCGTCCAGTTCCAGCCGGCCTGTCTCACCGTGGATGACAAAAGCATGGTAAAAGTGGCGGTCGAAATCCCAGAGGGGATGCAAGCGCAGATTGGAGCCGGGCTGCACGCGCAGCTTATCGTCGTAGGTGTGCAGTCCCCATGTGAGGTGCGCGTAGGCCCGGTTGTCGAACGCGATGAACGCGTTGCCTCCGTGATCGCAGCGGTGCCCAAAGTACCGATAGTCCGAGTTTCCATCGATCTGGGCCAACAGATAGCTCACCCGCGGATTGCCAAGCAAGGTCATGAGCATGTGGATTGTGTGCGTGCCATCCGTATGGATCGATTCCGCCATGCCAAATGCTTCACCAAAGCGCACCTTGCCAATAGCACCCTCGGCGATCAGCTCGCGAGCGCGGGCATACTGCGGCGCATAGTACCGCTGATGGCTGATGGTGAGCTTGGTGCCCGACGCCCGGCATGCGTCGAGCATCTGTTGTGCCTCGCCAAGGTTCATGGCCATAGGCTTCTCGCACACAATCCCTTTGACCCCACGCTCGGCAGCAGCCACCACGATCCGGGCGTGAACGTCCTCGGCAGTCGCCACCGCGACCAGGTCAGGCCGCACCTCGTCGAGCAGTTTCACATAGTCGAGGTAGGCCCTGTCCTTCGCCAGCCCATAGTCCTGGCATGCCCGATCAAGGGCTTCCTGTGAGATATCTGCCACCGCCACCACCGGGATCCCCAGCTTCTGGAATGACCGGCCGTGTCCATGTGACATCCGACCCACACCAATAATTGCCGCGCTATAGTTTGCCATCGTTGGATCTCCTCGACGAATGCTAAACGCTGCCAGGCTCGGCGAGTTTCTGGTACTTGGCAACGATCTGGTCGCGAAGCTGCTTTAGATACCCCGCGTTCGCCCGCTCGCGATCAGGGAATACGCTTGCCCAGTCGATGCTCTTGGCCTCCTCAGCTGTCGCATACAGGCCGGTGGCCAACAGGCGTCCTCCCCGCCACAGGTGGTGCAACAGCTTTGCTACCTGCTCCCCCTTCCATTCGGGAAACGTGTTCAGGAACTCCCCATCATAGATCGGCATCGTCATCCGCCCCCAGTGATCCTCGATGCTCAGGTTACACTCGGGGTTCGCCTGATACAGGATGTCGACGATCGCCGGCAGATCGACTAACCCTCGCCCGACCGGGCTACCACCCGTCCAGTCCATGCCGCCGTCGTGCAGGTAGATGCAAGAGTCTTTGGCATGAGTTGACTTGACCCAGGGGGCCACCTGTCGTGCAAAGTCCACCGGGTCTTCCAGGACCAGGAACGAGTTGGCTGTGTCCAGGCACAGGCCGACGTAGGGCGAGTTGACCTCTTCCATGATCCGCAGGGTCTCGCTGGCGGTCTGGAATGCCGTGTGGATGGTGACGACAACTCCATAGTCCGCGGCCATCTTGCTGAGCTCGCGCAGGGTGGCGATCCCTCCCCGGATCTGATCCTCCAGGGTTCGGCCGCTTTCCTGGATCACCCGCCCTTCCCAGGGCCACATCCCCAGGCCCGTGTTCAGGATCGGCGATCCCGCTTCCACAGCTACCGGGAACAGTGGTTTCCACCGTTCCAGCAACTCTGGGACAGACTTGCCCGACAGAGCCGTGTCGATCCCCGCTCCTCCAAGCTCGATGTACAGATGATGCTCACGGGCCTTTTCGATCACCTGATGCCGATAGGCTTCGTCTTCGAGCAGGCTCCATCCGGAGAACATGGCGCCTTCGAATCCATACTCCGCGGCCCTGTCCAACAATCCCAGCGGACGCAGCTCAAAGAGCGGCGTCAACGGCAGTTCGTCCAGTCCAACCTTCATGGTCATGCTCCTTGTAGTGTGTCGTGAGGTACCGATTAGCCCAACTCACAAAAACAGGACAGGGATGACGGGAGCCGACGCACAGCATCGGCCGGCATGCGCCTGTCCATGGTAACGCACCTATCTATCCCTGGCGAAAGCCATGAGAGGATCAGCCAGAGCTCTCCGTCCGCCAGGTTGTCGAGACCGACTATCGGATGTATGGATCGGCAGCGTCGCGTAGGCCGTCCCCCAGCGCGTTAAAGGCGAGCACCAGCACGATGACGAAATAGGCCGGGGCGAGCAGCCAGGGATGCAGCATCAGCGTATCCACCTTCTGCGCCTCCTGCAAGAGCACCCCCCAACTGACCACCGGCGGCCTCAGCCCGAGGCCCAGGTAGCTCAAGGCCGTCTCGCCCAGGATCATCCCCGGAACCGAAAGGGTCAGGCTGACGATCAGGTAGCTGGTCATCCCGGGCAGCATGTGCCTCAAGATAACCCGCATCTCTGACGAACCGGCGAGCTGGGCCGCCATGACATAGTCCTCAGTGCGGATCTCCAGCAGCTTGCTCCGCACCGTTCGCGCCAGCCCGGTCCAACTGATGATGGCCAGGATAATCGTGATGCCAAAGTAGACCCGCACCGGGGGCCAATCCGGAGGCATGGCCGCGCTCAGCGACAGCCACAGCGGTATGGTGGGGATCGATATCAGGAACTCGATCCCGCGCTGGATGAGCATATCGACCGTACCGCCAAAGTATCCCGATATGCCACCCAGGAAGCAGCCCAGGGCAAAGCTGAACACCAGACCGACGAGGCCGACGCTCAACGAGATGCGCCCGCCCATGAGAATCCGCGAGAACAGGTCCCGGCCCAGCTTGTCCGTGCCGAACAGGTTGAGATAGCCCTCTTGCACACCGAACAGGTGACGGTCCACGCGTATCACGCCGAGCAATTTGTACTCCCAGCCGCGCGCGAACAGGTAGATGGGCAGCATCCCGCTGGTGTCCTCTGTGTACACCTTCTCCATGGTCACTGGATCGCGGCTCTCCTTCACCGCATAGACAAAGGGCCGGAGCTGGAACCCCCTCTCGCCGACAAAGTGAATCGTCTGCGCCCGCTGATAGACCCGCATGCTGCCCTCGTTCATGTTATAGGGAGACAAGAACGGGGCCAGCAGCGCACTCAGGTACAGCGCAGCCAACACATAGATGCTGACCACGGCAGCCTTGTGGCGTCTGAACTTGAACCAGATCAGTTGCCCCTGGGAGAAAGTAAAGATCTCCTGCTCGCGCTCTCTCGTCCTGATCCGGCCTCTCACAGCCCGCCTCCTGTTGTCCGGATGCGGGGATCGGCCCATGCCAGCAGGATGTCCGAGATCATCGTCCCGATCAAGGTCAGCATGGTCAGGATCATGACAATGCTCCCGGCCACGAAAAAGTCCTGGTTGCGCAGGGCGTCGATCTGCAATGGGCCCACCGTGGGCAAAACCAGGACCATCGAGACGATCGCCGACCCGGAGAAGATGTTCGGCAACTGCCAGCCGATCGTGGACAGCACCGGGTTGAGGGCAATGCGCAGGGGGTACTTGAGCAGCACCCTTCGCTCCGTGAGCCCCTTGGACCGGGCAGTGGTCACATAGGGCTTGCGCAGCTCGTCGAGCATGTTGGCTCGCACGACGCGGATCGTCCCCGCCGTGCCCGCCAGGCCAATGATCGCCATGGGCGCGATCATGTGCTTGATCATGTCCAGGACCCTGCCCACGCTCCATGGCGCGATGCGGTATGCAGGGGAAAAGATGCCGCCAACGCTGATCCCGAACCACCGGTTGAGCCAGAACATGACCAGCAGCGCCAGCAAGAACTCTGGCACGCCGATGCTGACGAACGCGATGACGTTCACCGCATAGTCAAAGAACGTGTTTTGGTGCGTCGCCGCGTACACGCCGATCGGGACGGCCAGGGCCAGGGAGAAAACCAAAGTGGCGAACGACAGGCTTACGGTCAGTGGGAGACGCTCCGCCAGGAGTGCGCCGATGGGCCGGTTCCAGTAAAAGGACTTGCCCAGGTTGCCGCGCAGAATGCCGCCCACCCATTTCAGGTACTGCATGTACACCGGCAGATCCAGGTAGTACTGCCTCTTGAGAGTCTCGATGACCGCCTCATCCTCCACCGTTCGCCCCTGGAGCCGCATCCGCGTGAGATATGAGGTGAGATAGTCTCCAGGCGGGAGTTGGATGATGGCAAAGACGACGACCGACAACACCACCAACAGCAGGAGCATATACATGAGCCGTCGCACGATATACCCAAGCATGACAGGCTCGCCTCTCTACCTCGCAGGTGGCCTGGCTGGACGCCGTCCGGCGTCCAGCCAGGCCTGAGACCGGTTACTTAGAGTCTTGTCTAGCTGGTCTCTCCCGGCAGAGCTACGCTTTCCAGAAAAAGAGCTCCAGCCAGTTGTTCCGGATGCCGCCGATGTCGTACGCGTCGGCGTGCGCTTTCATGTCCACGTTGCCCAGCTTTTTCTTGGTGACGCACGGCTGGGAGCCGGGCGCGCCGGTGCCGATGCAGCGCACGTTCTCGGCCTGATCGCCCCAAACGACGTCCACCGCTGCCGCAAGCTGCTTGTCATCCATAAAGGTCCAGCCGTCCTGCGCCTGGTAGAGCTTCTTGATGTCGTCTGGTGGCTCGATCCCGGTGGGCTTCGCCGTATCCTTGCTGAACCACCAGTT
>Ga0315274_10010743_pt1 | contig 13186 bp, 9 predicted proteins | sample YL17G02_20_MG_FD_203700 | JGI IMG/M metagenome (GOLD analysis project Ga0315274, IMG submission 203700) | Sediment microbial communities from Yellowstone Lake, YNP, Wyoming, USA - YL17G02_20 | ecosystem: Environmental > Aquatic > Freshwater > Lake > Sediment | place: USA: Wyoming | collected... | reverse complement strand
TCCTGCTTCAGTTGGATGTGGATGTTGACGTACTCGTCGTCGCCCAAAAAGCGGCTTGTGTATTCGTCGAACCAATGCCTGAATCGTTCTACCTGTTCCTGTTTCATCTGCCTCGTATCTCTAAATCGGTCATCGGGACGGAAAGGCCACGAGTGTACCCAGAAGCGATGGTCCTGACCAGCGGCTTGCAAGAAAAATCGACGGAACGTTCCCAAACGCGCCGGGCTCGCTATAATAGGGCCATTGGCTATAGATGGCTGGTTAGAGTAGGAGTTCTGCAAAATGGAGATTAGGCTTACTTGAGGAAGGAAAAATCGTTTTCTTGATTCTTCCTTCCGACGCGGTAAGTGCCTGCTGCAGAACCAGTCAGGCTGATTATTCAAGGAAATCCCAGAGCCGATTTCCTTGAATAATATAAGCCTAATCTCCGTTTTGCAGAAGCTGACTTAGGAGTATCAAGGATGCCGACGGTTAGAGATATCGTGGTTCGCAAGCCGACGAAGGAAGAGGTCGCCCACTGCAAGAGCTGGCCGATCTGGACGTGCGACCCCAGTTCGTTCGACTGGTCCTACACGGAGAAGGAAACCTGCCTGATCCTGGAGGGGAAGGTCACCATCTCGGACGGCAAGGAGTCCGTCAGCTTCGGCCCGGGCGACCTGGTCATCTTCCCGCAGGACCTCGATTGCGTCTGGAGCATCGAGAAGGCCGTCCGCAAGCACTACAACTTCGGCTGACGTCAGATCACACTGCGAAGTCGGCGGGCTTGAACTCGATTCTGCGGCCGGCCTCGATCGCTTCGTTGATCCTGAGCACTGTCACGGCGGCCTCGTAACCGACCTCCGCCGGACAGTTCAGCTTTGCCTTGCCGCGGATCGCGTCGAAGAAGTTCTCCAAGTGCGGCTGGTGATGGGGCTTGTCCACCTTCACCGGCAGCTTGTAGGGTGGCTGCTTGGAGGCAAACGGCGGCGGCGTTTCCGCCACCATATAGATGGGCAATGCAAGGTCGCGCTCGAAGGCACTCAGTTCGCCCGGCGATTTCAAGTAGCCCTTCGCCACCCATTTTGCCCAGAGGCGGCTATCGACGTTCGGCTCGGGATAGGCCTCACCCAGGTACGGGACTTCCGAGACCACCAGCGTTCCCTGGTCGCCCAGGAAGGTCTCGAAGCGTCCGAAGCTGCTGTTGGCGCTGAGAACCTGATAGGAGGCGTTGACCGGGCCTTGGGGCGTATCATACTCGTAGATGACCATGACGGTATCGGGCCATTCGAAACCTTCCTTGCGGTAGTAGCCGGTGCGGCCGCTGGCCAGCACCGAATGCGGACGGGCTTCCAGGAGCCAGTTGTAGACATCGATCTGGTGCGAGCCGAGATTCACAACGGGGCCGCCGCCGAGCCCCTTGTACCAGCACCAGTTGCGGAACTGATGCATCGACGCGTATCCATACTTTCGCAGGGCCTCTTCCTCCAGCGCGCCGTTCCTGGGCCAGCCGAGGGGAGACTGTGCAGCGTGATCGCACTGCCCATTGGCCGCGATGATTTGCCCGAGCAGTTTCATTTCCCTGAGCACCTTCTCACGGCAATAGATGTACCGCGGGTTGCTGCGGCGCTGGTGGCCGATCTGCAGGAGCTTGCCGGTCTTGCGTGCGGCCTCGACCATGCTGCGGGCCCCTTCCACCGTGTTGGACATCGGCGTCTCGCAGTACACGTGGAGGCCCGCATGGAGGCAGGCGACCGTGTGTCGGGCATGCCAGAAGTCCGGCGTGGCGACGATGACGGCGTCGAGGCCCTTCTCCTCGTCGAGCATCTGTTCGAAATCCGTGTACGCCGTGGCGGGATGGTTGTACCTTTGCAGCCAGCGGGACGCCCTCTTGAGATTGTATACCTCCCAGATGTCGCAGACGGCCTTGAATCGCACCCCGGGAATCCGCAGGCAAGCGGTCATCAGCGTCCAGCCATGGACCCCCGCGCCCAGAAGAGCCACGTTGATCGGTTCAGGACTCTCGGCCTGCTCGGTCGCCCCGATAGCAGCAGGAGCAAACGCCACGGCCGCACCGACAGCGGCCGACTGCAAGAAGGTGCGACGATTCAGTTTGTGCTGTATGCCACTCGCGTTCATAACCTGCCTCACGCAATTCTCAGACAGAGTGCGTCCGCAATACTTCGATGGCGGCACGTGTCGCCCCGACCGGCGCGTCCGTCCGCCGTGTCGTTCCTCAGGTAGAATTGCGCAAAGCAGGAGGGTGTTACAGGGAGAGAGTGCTCCCTGCTCACGGTTTCGCAACAGCCGACACCTCCTCAAGGAATAGCTGTGCCGACAGCGGCAGGGGGTAGGTCTCTTTGAGGCTCAGGCGAGGATGGTTTTCAATGAGGCCCTTGACGGCGTCCACCTGCTCCTTCCCACGGACTTTCGCGATGCAGGCGATCTCGCCCCGGCGACGCCAGTTCGGCAGACGCTCCGCCGTGACGCCTTGCGGCAGGGACTGGGAAAACTCATTCCAGAGGGCATCATCATCCTGCGGCTTGAAAGGCTCTTTGGCGGAGAAGGGAATGGCGAACAAGTCCTCGGGGTAGCGATCCTTGATCCTCGCCAGATTCCACTCGCTTGGGGGCTCTTTCTCCAGGACATCCCGGTAGAGCGCGTAGATCGAGGCCGCATGGCGCAGATCGGATTTGGCACGGTCGAGCTGCTCGGCGAGAATCCTGGCCACCGACTCGGGCGCGGCCTGCAAGGGCCCCTTCAGGCCCCAGACGATCCGGTCGTAAAGGTTAGATTCATGGTCGGCCATCGCCATCTCGATCAGCCGCCGAACGACGGGCTCGCTCTTGTCGATGATGGTGGACAAACCGAAATACACGGCGGTGTTGCGTACGTCACGCTCGCTGTCCGAGCTCAGTCCGCATCCTGCAGATAAGGCGTGATGTACGGGAGCAACTGCTCTCGCTGGGCGCCAAGGCCCCAGGTGATCCGCCCGACCTCTTCGCCCTGCATGCAGATATCGGCCAGCGTGTGCAGGAGGTTCGGCGACTTGTTCTTCACGACGGACAGGCCGGAATAGACCGCATAGTGCCGTTCGAGCGGCACCGCGCGGTACATGATCTCAATCGCCTCGGGATTCTGTGGCTGCTTGCCCCAGAGGAAATGATTGCCGATCCATTGGAGAACGGAGTTGCGACTCTGTGTCATGCGGCGGAAGCCCAGACGCGCCGTCGACAGGATCTCCTCGTCGGGGCGTCCGGCCCGGAAGAGCACATCGAACTTCCTGCCAGCCTCCGTATCGTCCGGGAAGAACCCATTGGGATCAGGCGGGACGTAGCGGTCCGTCCGCTGCTAGGCCAGAACAGTTGGCGGCCGCGACACCGTCTGCACCGGCGTGGACGGTGGGACGGGATTTGCCTGCTGGGCGAGTTCGACCAGCCGTTCGCTCTGCAACCGCTCGTACCTGCGCCAGAGCTGCATGATGATTTCGGGATTGGTCAGACCGTGGCTCTGCTCTTGTGCAGGCCCGCGCACGGAGAAGTCGCCGTGGTTGGGGTCGGCGAATTGCGGGTCGGCCGCGATTGATCCCTGCGGTTTGTCCATGTTCTCGACATCTGTAGCATTGCCCCAGTAGGCGTTCTCGGCAAGCACGTTGAAGTCCTCCGTGCCTTCCTTGTGGAGCGCGATGCCCCGCTGGTTCTTGGCAAGCACGTTGTTGCGGATGGCCAGCCGGCAGGAGTCGCGCATGTCGATGCCGGCGTAGTCGTTGTTCACAATCACATTGTTCGCAATGGCGTAATCGGCCCGGCCGAACGCGGAGATCCCCGTGCCGTTGCCCACGATCAGGTTATTTGTGATCATCCCCCGGCCGGTCTTGTTGCCTAAGTAGATGCCGCGATTGGCATTCTTCATCAGGAGGTTGTCTTTGACGTGGAGTGTGCCGCCGGTACAGCGCACCGCGTGGAATTTCGAGCCGGTGATGATGTTCCGCTGGACGGTGAGCGTGGACCCATCGTAGTTGATGACGCCCTGGTGGCCGCAATCGGTGATGATGCAGTCCTGAACGATGCCCTCGGTGCCCGGCCCGTAGCAGATGGTGTAGTCGAACCCGCTGAACCGGCAGTTGTCCACGGTGCTCTTGGAACGCCCGTCGATATAGACGGCCACCGGCGAACGCTTGTAGTCCCCGAGCGGAACGAATCGGCAGTTGCGAATCACGGCGTTCTCGTCCCTGACCAGCACGGCAGCCGGAAGCTCTACCTTCTTGTCCGTCGCCAACTGCCATCGAATCGTCATGTTCTCGATGGTCACGTCCCCCTTGCCCACGTTCTTGACGAGAATCGCCGGCTGATCGGCCGTGATCTCCATGACGCAGCTCTCCTGCGACTCCCCGCGCAGCACCACCGCCCTCGTGATCTCAATCGCCGTCCTATACGTGCCGTTTGGGACAACCACAGTGGCCCCGGGCAGAGCCTTATCCATTAACCCTTTCAGCACATCCGCCGCGCGGCTCGAAGGCTCTGTAGCCGCCACCCCCAGTGCCTTGAGGCGTTCGGACCCAACCCGCTCAACGTGGTAGTCCAGGAACAGGACGTACCGCTCGCTGGTCGGCTGCGGGGTCTTCTCGTAGGCGGTCACAACCGAACCTGCCCTCCGGACGTTCACGTTGCCTTTGCCCATGTAGATGACATTCTCGTTGAGCCATGCGAGAGCCTGGGGGTCGGACAGGTAGGGTTCAAGGGGCGCCAGCGTCGTCGGCAGGTCGCCACTGTGCTCGTTCGCGTACATCGCAATAGCGAGGCCAAGCTGCTGCATCTTCTGCCGTGCATCCGGAGTTGCTTCGGTCCTGTGTTCGCCGTCTGTCGCAATGCCGAGCTTCTCGAGTCGTTTCGGGCCTTCGAATTGGATGCGTCTGTCGTCGTAGATAACGTAGGCGCCCTTGCCCTGCGGCAGCAGGGTCTTATCGTAGGCGATGGGGACATTGGGCTCGTTCGTCGGAAGGCCGCCCCGGCCGATGTAGGCCACATGCTCCGTCAGCCAACTGAAGTTGTCATCGTGAAGATAGGCTCTCATCCCCTGGAGACTGGCGGGGAGCCGGCCGCCGCGGTCGTTCTGATACTGCTCGAGCCCGTTGACCAGGACGCCGAGCATCAGGCCGACCCTGCTCAGTGTCCAGATCATCTGCGGCTGCGGGTCCGTTTCCACCTGGACCGTTGTCGCATGGCCGGGGGTCAGGGAGATGTTGCGAAACCTCGCGTTCGACTCGCGCACCGGCGAAGCCTCGACTACAATGTCGGCCAGCCGGTCAGGCGATATGTAAGCCTCATAGGTAGTCGCTCTGGCATTGCCCGAGTTCTTCACAACCGGGTGCGTGAGGCCCTCTCTATCCCGGAGGGCGACGATCGACGGATAGGAGCCGGGGCTGGGCAGGACTGTGAACTGGATGACAGGCAGGCTCGCCCGCAATCCAACTGGCCCCCCGTATTGGGGGAATTCCATCGTCTCGGCTCCTTCCTTGGCCGTGCTCGTCCCGGTGGAGAGGACCTCCAGATCGACAATCGTATCAATTCCGAACTTGCCGACCTCGACCACCTTGTCTTGATCCTCACGTGTCAGCGGGATCAGCCCGACCACCGGCGGCTCGACGATCCGCGTCGTGATCTCCACGTTGGCGAAGTTGCGCTGTTCGCCCAGAGGGAAAAGCCAGGTATTGCTGTTCGGCAATCGCCAGGAATTCTTGACCAGGTCCTTCTCCGATCCCCGATAGATCTGCGCGTACACCGTGCTGTCCGGCGGATACACGTCAAAGGCCAGGACGGTTCCCAGGCCGTCCACATCGGCCTCGTAGACGCCCGGGATGCTCGTCGCCTCACTCGCAGAGGTCCACCACTTGAGCCCTTCGCTGGTCAACTGCGAGTATGCCAGGAATCGTACGGTCACTCCATTGGCCAGCTTCGCGGCCGGTGCGCGATCCGCCTCGGGCGAGCCAGCTTGTGGGGAGCCACCGGTTGACAGCCCACCGGTCTTCGGCAGGGCGTTGAGCAGTCTGGAGTCTCGCACCAGCGGCTTGAGTTCGGCGCTCGTCGGTGCCGCCAGGAGAATGATGTTCATGTCGCGGGCCCTGGCACTGAGCTCAACGGTTTCGCCGCGCTTGAGGCGAGACTCAATCTGCGGCCAGGGCTCGGGCAGGAGGTCCTCGTAACCCGCTGGGATGCGCTCGGGCGTATCAAGCGAGAAGAGCAGCACGAGAATGTCCTGCGGCCGAATGAGCCAGATGCCGTCAAAGGCGTTGTCGTAGAACTCCTTTTGGTGTGGCCGGCCGGTCTTATTGGCCGTTCCGCTCGCGACGAGTTTTGTAAACTCCTGCCACACCTCGGCACGCGAGGGATAGAAAAGGAATATATCTGGTTCCCCGTGCGGGCAGATGTCTTGCGCCGTGATGCGCGGATTGGAGATATTGCCGTGAGCGCCGAACGACTCGGAGACCTCGACGGCTGAATAAGGATTGTCGTGCGGGAAGGTGTCGTTGCGCTCGCCCTTGGCATAACGCCAGCCCCAGGTCGGCGCCAGGTTGACATCGCTGAGGTCGTTGAACGTGTACAGGTGCGTCTGCAGGCCGAATCGATACTGGCCGAAGGCAGGGCAACCGAGTTGGCCGGAGTCCAGGCGACACCAGCGATTGCCGACATAGACCTCGTTGAGCGTGTGATTGGTGAAGCCGTGACTCGACCAGCTCAGGCCCGCCAACATCGTCAGCCGGACGCGATTGTGCGTGATGGTGTTCTTCACCATGAGAACCTGCTGGCGGTCGGAGGCATCCACAGCGGGTGTGACGAGGATCACCCGCGTCGGGATCCCCAGGGCTCGCAGCGCCGTCGTCAGATACACGACGGTGGAAGTGCAGGAGCCGCGGGTCTTGTTGTAGAACATCCCCCTGCCGAGCAATTCGTGGTTGAAGTGCTGCTCGATGGGCCAACTGTAATTGCTGCTGTCGCGCTCGAACTCGCGCCGGAAGGCATCTTCCAGACCGGGGTAAACCCGGGGCGTTCCTTGCGGATAATCCACGTAGTACGTGGTGAAGACATTCTCAAGGGACCGCGACCGCTTCATCAGCCACGACGAGACCCGCTCCACCACCTGCTTATCGGTGAGTTTCTCGATGTCGATGCCGTCCGCCTTGAGAGCGGCCGACAAATCTCGCTTCATCTGCTCATCCCAGTTGGTGGTCACGCCGGGGGCCAGGTATTCGGCCAGGCGAGCATCGCTCACGTAGTCCCGTCTCCAATTGGGGTTCTCGGCAATGGACTCGTGGGCGGTGGCAAATGGATAGTGGATGACCTCGATTTCGATGTAGTCGCCGGTCCGTTTAACAACGCGGGCGTCCTGGAAGTCATCGGTGAGGGCCCCTTCATCGAACGGCGGCAGGTAGCGGAGCACTGTCCGCACCGAGTACGTGTACTCGCGCCGCTCGCTCCAGTCGCCGTCGGGCGTGCCGTCGCCATCGCTGTCTTTCTTCGCCGGATCGGTCAGATACTTGTGGATCTCTTGAAAGTCAGACAGTCCATCGCCATCCGAATCGAGGGAGGTGTCTTGGACGGCGAGGCCGGCCTCCAGAGCACTTAGTGACTCCCCGGTGGATGGCTCTCGGCTTGCACTGCGCAGGTTGCCCCTGTTTTGGGCTGCTGCCATCGGTAAGAGAACCGCCGCGACGATGGCAACCACGGCCAGTCCCCCGCCACCGAGTTTGGCGGTTTTCGGGAGGGGGCGTGTCAGCATGTGCCGGATGCGGCCGGACAGGGCGCTCCTGGATTCGACCACGCCGACCAGGCGCAGGCTCAGGGCCGGACGTTTTCGAAAGGCCAGCTTTGCGATGTTGACGAGGGTCTCGGGGTACTGCTGGGCGGTGTCGCCCATAGCGACGAGCACCGCTTCATCGACCGCCTGCTCGCGGGTCCGGCGAATGATCGCGTTGGCCAGCCAGAGCAATGGGTTGTAGAAATAGACAATCTGCAGGAGCGTCTGGGCGAGGTTGATCCACAGGTCGCCCCGCTTGATGTGCGCCAGCTCGTGCAGCAGGACCGCCTGCAGATCGTTCGCTTCGAGCCTCGGCGCGAGGTTTTGCGGGATCAGGATCACGGGATGGATCAGCCCGCACGCCGCAGGGCTGCCCGTAATGGCCGACAGCTTCAGCGCGACTTCCCTTCGCAGGCCGATCCGCGCGCGGCACTTGTTCAGGCTGTCCTGCATGGCGGCGCTTGCCTCGTCGGCCTGTGCAACCAGACCGCGCACGAAGAAGCTGCGCTGGAGCAACAACAGCAACAGAGAGACCGCGACCGCTGCCCAGGACAGCAGTACAAGACCCTGCCAACTCAAGGACGGCCCAGCCAATGGAACCGCCGCCATGCCGGGCGGCGACTCCGAGTCCATATCGGCCCATACGCTGTCGGGCTGCATCCCAGCCTGCCGGTACACAGTCTCCGGATGCGGATCTTCCATAGACAACGCCGGCGATGCGACGGACGCCGGAACATCCTGCGAGAGCACGCTCACCGCTATGGAGCGTGGCTCTGCCAACGGTCCGGCGGGTTGGGGCTCATCCAATTCGAGTAGTGCGGCCGTCGGCGCCTTCAGCGGATCGCCAAGCCATCTGCCGACACTGACCGGCGACCAAAGCGATGGCGGCAGGATGAGTTTCACGAGCACCAGCATCCAGATCCAGTAGCGAAAGACCGCACGCACGCGCCTACGCAGCACGGCGTCGATCACGAGCAGAATCACGAAGAGCACACTGGACTGCACGAGCATGGGCAGGGCGAAATCGACGAACGCCCCGCCGGCGGCATTGATCGTCTCTACCACTGTATTCATAGTCGCATCTCCGCTTTTCAAGACGTCCCTTCGAGAGGTTTCATACCATGGACTATCGCTTCATTCCCGGTTTCTCCCGCCGGCGCTTTTTCCGGATCATCTCCCCCAGATCCTCCAATTCTCGATGGGAGAGCGTGTTGTCGTCCAGCATGAACTGCATCATCGGCGTGAAGGCCCCGCCAAAGGCACGCTTGACAGTGCGCATGAGCTCGCCGCGCTGCGCGTCCCTCTGACTGATCGCGGAGCGGTACAGCATCAGGTTGCGGATACGCTCCGTGGTGAGCTGGCCCTTGGCGACCATGCGGTCCATCAGGGTCTTCACCGTGCTGTAGGTCCACCTCCTGCGGGCGGCCAGCTCCTCCTGCACGGTCGGGGCGGCGCACGGCTCCTGCTCCCAGACCACCTCGATGATGTCCCATTCCGCCTCGGTCAGCTCGTACTGCTTTGCCACCATGACTACCTCCTTTCGCTCTAACAATGACGAGCTTACTCTACACATGTAAAGAACGCAAGCGGAAAACGAGATTTCTTTAAGATTTTTCGCGCCGGTGGCGGGCGGGCTAATCCAGGGTCCGGCGGTAGCGCTTCACGCCGACGGCCAGCGCGACGGCGGCGAAGAGCAGGATGGGCCAAAGCTGCGGGGCAACGTCGGCGACGCCGTTGCCTTTGAGCAGGATGCCACGGACAATCCGCAGGAAATGGGTGAGCGGAAAGACCTCGCCGACCACCTGCGCCCAGCGCGGCATGCCGCGGAAAGGGAACATGAACCCGGAGAGCATCAGGGACGGCAGGAAGAAGAAGAACGACATTTGCATGGCCTGGAGCTGGTTGCGGGCCACGGTGGAGAAGGTAATGCCCATCGCCAGGTTGGCGGCGATGAACGCCAGGGCGACCGCGAGCAACAGGCCGAGACTGCCGACCATGGGCACGCGAAAGAGGAAGTATGCGGCCGCCAGGATCAGCGCCACCTGGATGTAGCCGACGAGGATGTAGGGAACGATCTTGCCGACCATCACTTCCGTCGGGTGCACGGGCATGGACAGGAGGTTTTCCATCGTGCCTCGCTCGCGTTCCCGCGTGATCGCCACGGCGGTGATCACGACCATGGTCATCGTCAGGACCACGCCCATCAGGCCAGGCACGATGTTGTACTGTGTGATGCCCTCGGGATTGTAGCGCGTGTGCACCCGCAAATCGATGGGTTCGCTCGCACCGGCCAGGTACGCGAGCGGGCCGTCGAGATCGTTCCGCAGTGCGGTGCTCAGTACGATCCGCAGGGCCCCGAGAGCGTTGCCGGTGGCGGCGGGATCGGTGGCATCCGCCTCCACGAGAACGGCGGGCCGGTCGCCGCGGAGGAGATCCCTGGAGAAACTCTCCGGAATATGGACGACGAACTGGACTTCGCCGCGGGCGAGGAGATCGTTGGCTTCGGATTCAGTCCGGGCCTCGCGGACGAAATCGAAGTAGCCGCTGTTCCTGATCGCGTACAACAGCGTGCGGGCCTGGGGACCGTGGTCGGCCATGAGTACGGCGGTCGGCAGGTGCTTCGGGTCCGAGTTGATGGCGTACCCGAAGAGAATCAGTTGGATGAACGGGATGCCAATCATCATCCCGAAGGTCAGGCGGTCCCGGCGCATCTGGATGAATTCCTTCAGGATCATCGCCCAAAACCGCTTCCGTGAGAATTCGCGCCGCTGACTCATGATGAAAGACTGTCCCCGGGTCTATCCATGAAGTGGATGAAAACGTCCTCCAGGCCGGAGTCGATCCGTCGCCACTCATACGGCGGCGTGCGAAGCGGAGCGATGGCTTGTTCGAGTGCGGCCGGATCGTCTCCGCTCACGTGAAGCGTATCGCCGAACGGGGAAACCTGCTTCACGCCGGGGCGGTCCCGGAGTTGTTCAGCCAGCCCGGCTAAATCCGGACCGCGGACCGACCACGTGGCGAGATGGGCCTGCTCGATGACCTCGGCGACCGTTCCATGGATCAGCAGGCGGCCCTTGACGATGAAGGCGAGGCGATGACATCGCTCCGCCTCGTCCATATAGTGCGTGGCGATCAGGAACGTCAGTCCCTGTCCGGCGAGCCGATGAATCTCGTCCCAGAATTCGCGGCGAGCCTTGGGATCCACTCCCGCCGTGGGCTCGTCGAGCAGAAGCAGTCTTGGCCGGTGGATCATGCACGCGGCCAGGGCAAGCCGCTGCTTCCAGCCGCCGGACAGCTCGCCGGCAAGCTGATCCTTCCGCTGGGCCAGGCCGAGTCGCTCGATGCTGTCACGCACGGCATCGCGACGGCTCTTCACGGAATACATTCGCGCGACGAAATCCAGGTTCTCCACGATCGTCAGGTCGTCCCAGAAGCTGAATCGCTGGGTCATGTAGCCGACTTGGCGTTTGATGGCCTCGCTCTCGGTGACGACATCATAGCCGAGGCACGTGCCGCGGCCTTCATCCGCGTGGAGCAGGCCGCAAAGCATGCGGATGAACGTCGTCTTGCCGCTGCCGTTCGGGCCGAGAAAGCCGCAGATTTCGCCCGCGCGAACCGCCAGATCGACGTGGTCGACGGCCGTGAGGCCGCCGAAACGCTTGGTCATTCCCTGCACATGGATGGCGAGGTCATCAGTCATAGATCACAAGCCAAATTGCACGTCCACGGGCTGGCCCGGATGAAGGGTCGCGGCGGTGTTGGGATCAAAAGCCACTTCAACAAGGTAAACCAGTTTGCTGCGACTGGCCCGGCTGTAGATGACGGGCGGTGTGTACTCGGCGTGCGGAGATATGAACCGGATCTGCCCGGGGATGGGCGCTGGCGCGCCGTCCACGATGACCTGCGCTCGGTCGCCCCGATGAAGGGCGTTAACCCGGGTCTCCGACACGAAAGCACGGACATTGATATTCCGCGGAGGCAGCAGCACGACGACGGGACGCCCCGCCGGAACCCATTCGCCCTCGCGGTAGAGCGTGTCGAACACTAGGCCGCTCTGCGGCGCGGTCCGGCGCTTTTGAGAGAGGTTCCATTCCACCGCCGCCAAGGCCGCCTCCAGGGCCTGCACATTGGCCTCGGCCGCTGTGATCTGGTCGCTGCGGGCACCGAGCTGCGCCGTTTTCAGGTCGGCCTCAAGCTGCGCCGTCCGCCGGCGATTCTGGTCGTACACAGCACGTGTGCGGTCGAGGTCCTGCGGGGTGGTCGCTCCGGAGCGGAACAGCTCTTCCTGGCGGGCAAGCTCCTTCTCCGAAAGGGCCAGTGCGGCCTGTGCTTGCCCAAGCTGCGCTTCGATGGACTCGATTTCCGAGAGGCGTCTGCCTTTCCTGACGTCTTCCAGGCCGGCCCGCGCTTGTGCCAGGCGGTATCGGGCTTCGTCCCGCAGGGCGGTCTCCGGCGCATCGTCCAGGGCGAAGAGCAGGTCGCCCGCCGCCACCTGTGCACCCTTTTGCACGTGGAGCGCATCGAGCACACCGGCCAGCGGCGATGCCACGTACACGAACTCCCCTTCGATGTAACCCTGCACCTCATTGGGGGCCTGGCGACGGCAGCCATGAAAGACGCAAATCGCCGCGATTGCCGCACCGACGTAAAGCAGCCGCCCACGTGAGCGAATCGCTGCGCCAGAGCCGCTCATCATGCTGATCTCCTTTGAATAGAGGACCACACGACCCTTGACATCTCTTTCAGACAGTCGGCCAACGGCTTGGAGGGTGCAAGGGACCATAGAACCACCGTGCCAAGCAATGCCCGCTGAAATCCCAGTGCAATCTCTCCCGCCGCAACATCGTCTCGAATCTCCCCTCGCTGTCGCCTCACCACGAACAATTCTTCGAGGGCCGCCCGACCCTTTTCCAATCCAGCGGCCATGATGCCGCGCACGGACTCGTTCGAGAAGACCGCAACGAGAATGCTATGGAGCATCGCCGGGCTGCTGCCGGCGTCGCCCGTAAGCGATACGGCAAGGCGGTATAGCAGCTCATCCGCCGGCTCCGCCGAATGGCATTTCTCTGCAACGAGTCTCCGTATCTTCTCCATCTGCCCTTCAACATGAGCGGCAAAGATGTGTTCCTTGCTGGGGAAGTAGTTGAAGAAGGTGCCCTTGCCGACATCCGCTAAGTTGGTGATATCCTCGACCGTGGTTGCACTGAAGCCACGCTCGGCAAAAAGGAGGAAAGCGGAGCGAACGAGCCGCTCGCGGATCTCCGCCTGCCGCCGCCCACGCCTGCCCGGCGGTCCGGCACAGGAGTGGCCAAGCCCATGACTCAGAGGCTGTGAAATAATTGCGTTCCAGGCGACAACCTGAGTGGAGGTTTGTCGCGAGATCGAATTGCGATAGAAGCGGACGCCTCACCGCCTC
>Ga0315274_10010742_pt1 | contig 13187 bp, 2 predicted proteins | sample YL17G02_20_MG_FD_203700 | JGI IMG/M metagenome (GOLD analysis project Ga0315274, IMG submission 203700) | Sediment microbial communities from Yellowstone Lake, YNP, Wyoming, USA - YL17G02_20 | ecosystem: Environmental > Aquatic > Freshwater > Lake > Sediment | place: USA: Wyoming | collected... | reverse complement strand
TAGCCGTTTGAGCACCAACATCCCGCAGCCCTCGGCGCGCACGAATCCATCCGCGGAGGCATCGAAAGCCTTGCAGCGTCCATCCGGGGCCATCATCCCCCAGCGTGAAAACATGATGAACGGCTCTGGGGTGAGCAGCAGGTTCACGCCGCCTGCCAACATCAGGTTGCTCTCGCGGTTGCGCAGGCTCTGGCAAGCAAGGTGGATGGCGGTCAATGACGATGAACAGGCCGTATCTACCGCCAGGGTGGGGCCGTGCAACCCGAGAGTGTAGGCCACCCGCCCGGCGGCCACGTTCAGGGCGCTGCCGGTAGCGGTGTACACGTCCATCGCATCCGGCCCGACGCTCATGGCAATCCGCCCATAATCGTTGGTAGTGATGCCGATGAACACGCCCGTCTGGCTGTCGAACAGGCTTTCGGGCAGGATTCCGGCCTGTTCCAGCGCTTCCCAGGTGACTTCGAGCACCAGGCGCTGCTGCGGATCCATGGTGTTGGCTTCGCGCGGCGAGATGCCGAAGAATCCCGGCTCGAACTGATCGATCCCATCCAGGAAACCGCCAAACCACCTGCCCCCCTCAGTCCCCCGATCGCTACGCGATGGGGAGAAGGCCCATCGCTCAGGGGGAACCTCCCGGATGGCGTCGCGGCCCTCCTGGAGGAGCTGCCAGTAGGCCTCCGGGCTGTCAGCGCCGCCCGGGAAGCGGCAGCTTAACCCGATGATGGCAATTGGCTCGGTTTTGGCGCGTTCCACAGCCTCCAGCTTGCCTTGCAACTCTTCGATGGCTTGCAGGGCGTTCTGGAGCAGGGCGCGGCGGTCAGAGGGTTGAGAGATGTCAGGCATGGTGGGTATCCAGATGATTATGTGAATTCCGCCAGGCGAGAAAACCGATGCAGATGGCAACGAACCCGGCAGCAGCCAGGCTCAAGCGCCCGGGGTTCAGGCCGCGCACCATCCAATCGGCCAACAACACCAGCACAGGTTGAATGAATGCAAACGGGGCCGCCACCCAAGTCGGGGCGACCTCGGCGGTTTTGTCGAAGCCGTAAATAGCGAAATATCCCAGCAGCCCAATGGCGGCGAAGAGCAGCAGATCGGCGAAGGTGGGCGTGACCCAAAAGAACGGCATCAGGAAACTCAAGACGATCCAGACGCTGAAGGCCGTGTAGAACAGGCTAGCCAGCAGGTCTTCGTCGGGCATGGCGCGGGTCATCTGCATGTACAATACAAAACACAACGCCATCCCCAGGGAAAGCAGCGTGGCCGGGTGCAGCAATCCACCCAACGGGCGCGACATTAGCAGGACAGCTCCAAAAGCGACTAACGTGACGGCCCACTGCACCCAATCGGGGCGTTCACCGCGCCAGGCGGAGAGTCCCAGCAGCAGCAAGGGACCCACCCAAAACCCGGCCATCGTCACGGTAGGGGTGAGCCAGCGGATGGCGAAGATGAACGACAGGTGCATGCCCATCATCAGCATGCCGCGTACGAGTTGCAGCCCTAACCGGCGGGTGCGGACCAGCCGTAATTTGACCCGCGGCCCGAAAACGATCAGCATGAAGAGCAAATGCACCGAGTAGCGCAGCCAGACGATCTCGAAGGTGGTGTAATGCTGGCTGAAGAAGCGCGGGATGTTCTCGATGATGGCCCAGATGCCCATGGCCAGGGCCATGTAAAGCAAGGAGGCCAGTTGAGTGCGATGATCATGGAGTGCAGGGTGGTTGGTGATCCATTTCATAGTACGGATTCCAGTTGTTACCAAAAGTTTTACCAGGGAGACACGGAGACCATGCGGTTACTGCAGCTTCGACAACTTCGCTGCCAGCAGGGCGGCCAGGTCATCTTCGGACATATCGTCCGTTTCCTTGGCCGGTGGTTCGCTGGCGGGTTCAGCCGGCGGCGGCTCGATCGCGGGAGCCGCAGACTCAGGGGCGCTGGCCGCGGCCAGCACGCTCTCATCCAGGTAGCGCGCCAGGTCGGCAATCGTGGGGTAATTGAAGGTCAGCGTCGAAGGCAGGGGTTGTTCCACGCTGGCTTCTAGGCGGCCCTTCAGTTCGACGGACATAAGCGAATCCAGCCCCATTTCGAACAAACCCTGGCGGATGTCGAGGGCGGCCGGATCGGGGACGCTGATCACCCTGGCCACCTGCTGGCGTACATGCTCCACGATGAAGGCACGCCGATCCTTGGGCTTGATCTCACGCAACTGGTCGGCCAGCGATACTTTGCGGGCCTCGGCACCCGCTTTGGCGGGCGCTTTGGACGCCTTTTTGGATTCGAGGCCCTCCAGCAGCGGGCGCGCCCGGCGGGCTTCGTAAGCGGCCTTGAGCGACGCCCAATCCACCGCGGCCACGGTGATCTGCGTGAGATCGGAAGCAAGCAAGTTGCCCAAAATGGTCAGAGCGGCCTCGGCAGGCATCTGCTCCAGGCCAAACTGCGCCACCCGCTGTCGTTCGGCTTCGCTCGCCACCCGCATCACCTCCCAGGTGCCCCAGTTTACGCTCAGGGCAGGCAACCCCAACGAACGGCGATAATGCGCAAACGCATCCAGGAAGGTATTGGCGGCGGCGTAATGGCCTAACTGGCTCGACCCCCACAAGGCCGTGCTGGACGAGAAGAGCACGAAGAAATCCAGCTTCAGTCCGCGGGTCAGGGCGTGCAAGTTCCAGGTTCCGGCGATCTTCGGCCAGAACATGGATTGCAGGTCGTCGGTGGATAGCTCGGTGATAAGGCGGTTGCCGAGGGCGGCCGCGGTGTGGAAAATGCCTTTCAAGGCGGGACGGCTGGCACCGAAAGTGTTGATCAACACTTGCAGGGCGGCCGCGTCCCCGATGTCTACGGCTGCGATATCTATAGTGGCACCCAGGGCTTCAATCTCCCGGATGGCGGCCACCTGCGAAGCGGTGCGGCTCCCGGCGGGCAACGCCTCCCACTCGGAGCGATCCGGCAGCCCACGCCGCCCGCTGAGTACGATGTAGCGCGCCCCCTGCTCGGCCATCCAGCGAGCGACCACCAACCCCAACCCACCCAGCCCACCGGTGATCCAGTAGGCAGCCTCTGGCGAGAAGGTGTAGGCCGGGGCAGACGGGGCGGCTGTGCGAGTCAGGCGGGCCACGTAGCGTTGATTTCCCCGGTAGGCCACCTGGTCTTCCATGTCCCCGGCGCGGATTTCGGCGATCAGGCTGGCGGCTTGCTCGGTGAGCGACTGGGCAGGGTCGAGGTCAATCAACCCACCCCAGGCTTCGGGGTGTTCCAAGGCGATCACGCGTCCCAGGCCCCATAGCGCAGCCTGGACAGGGTTAACGGCTGACGGGTCCACCGGCTGGGCGGCGCGGGTAATGAGCCACAAGCATGCATCCGCGCTGGGTTGGAGAGCTTCCAACGCCCCGCGGCAGGCAGCCACTGCTACACCTGACAGATTTTCGGCAGACCTTTCTGGTGTTAAGTCGGCATCCAGCCCAGCCAGGTAGATCACGTTCGCTCCGACCGGAGCGGTCTCGCCGGGTTGCAACAGGCGGTAGGTTTCAAATTCGGCGGCCAGGCGCTCGACCACAGCATGGCCCATGCCACCCTGATCGGGCAGGATGTACCAACCGGAGGACGGGCGTATGCCCAACGGGAGCGGGCGCGGCTGCCATTCCACGTGGTAGAACCAATCATCAAACCGTGGGCGAACGGCGCGCAGCAGTAGTTCACGGCTGGCGCGCTTGAGCGACAGGCCCTGCGCGTCGGCCACCAGGTTGCCAGCTTCATCGTACAGGCGGATGTCGCCGGTGAAGGTTTCGCCAGCGTGCTCGCTCAGGGTGGTGTGGTTCCACAGCAGGCCAGCCGGCGGGCGGTAGAGTCGGAAATGTTCGATGCCGATCAGCAGGTAGGCGCTCTCTACTTTTGCACCAGGTAGCGGCGCGCCCAGCAGGTGGAAGCAGGCATCCAGCAGGGCCGGGTGGAAGCGGTAGCTCTTCGCTTCAGCGCTCAGGCTTTCAGGGAGCTGCACTTTGCCCAGGGCCTCGCCATCCCGCCGCCAGACGTGCTGCAGGCCGCGGAAGCTCTCGCCAAATTCAAGTCCGAGGCCTGCCACCCCGGCATAATAATCGGGGCCGGTGATCTGCTCGACGCAGCGTTCCTTGGCTTCGGCGATCTGGCGCAGGCCGGCAGCCGGATCGGAGGAGATGGGCGCTTCCTGGCGAGCGACCTCGCCGGTGGTGTGGGTTTTCCACTGACCGTTGGCGTCGAGCGAGACGATCTTGAAGCTGGCAGAATGCTCCCCATTGATTGTCAGGATGATCTGCACAGTGCGCAGACCCTCTTCCGGCAGGATCAGGGCCTCCTGGATGGCCAGGTTGCTGACGCGGTAACTGCCAGCGCCGAAGAGTTCTTCGGCGGCCCGGATGGCCATCTCGATATAAGCCGGGGAGGGGGCAATGGAAGTGCCAAAGATACGGTGATGGTCCAGGTAGGGCGGCCAGGTGGCCGAGAGCTGGCTTTCGAAGACGACGGGCTCGAGGGCCGGCGAGCGCAGGCGCACCCCCAGGAGTGGCGAAACTCGCGATGTGGCCGTGCCCCAGCCAGCCAGGGCGGGTTTCGCCCCGGTGGAAAGCCAATATCGCTGGTGGTCGAACGCATACGTGGGCAGGATCAATTTTTGGCGTTTGACATCTCCATAAAACCCCTTCCAATCCACATCCACCCCGTTGACGAAGAGCGCGCCCAGGGATTCGAGCATCTGCTGGAGATCGGCGGTCTTTTCACGCAGCGACGGGACCCACACGCCGTACCCACCGGGCAATACGCGCTGGCCGATCGAGAGCAGCGCCGGATGCGGGCCGATCTCGACAAACAGGGCCTGGCCGCGGGCCTGGAGGGTTTCCATCAGGCGGGCAAATTGCACCGGCTGGCGCAAGTGCCGCCGCCAGTAAGCCGGGGTGGTGACTTCGCCAGCCAAGACCGGTTGGCCGGTAGTGCAGGAGATCAGGTCAATGCGCGGGGCCGAGAACTGCACCGTGGCAGCGACGCGCTCGAATTCATCGAGCATCGGGTCTATCAGCGGGGAGTGGGCGCCCTGGGCGATGGCCAGTCGGCGGGTTTTGATGCCTTTGGCATCGAAGGCGGCCAGGGCAGCCTCGACGGCAGGCGTCAGACCGGAAATGACAATGTTGGTGGAGGCGTTGATGACGGCGATCGAAACGTCGGAGGCATACGGCTGAATGATCTCGGCCACCTGCTCTTCGGCGGCGAAGACGGACGCCATGCTGCCGGATTGGGGCAGGTGATCCATCAGGCGGCCGCGGGTGCAGACCAGTTTAAGGCCATCTTCCAGGCTGAAGATGCCCGCTACGACCGCGGCGGCGTATTCGCCCAGGCTGTGCCCAGCCACCACGGCAGGCTGGACGCCCCAGGCCCGCCACAGTTCGGCCAGGGCCACCTGGAGGGCGAAGATCGCCGGCTGGCCGTAGGTCATGGTGGACATGAGGGAGTGTTGATCTTCAGATTGGGGATAGAGTGCAGAGAGCAGCGGTTGGGGCAGGTAGGCTTTGGCCAGTTCGTTGCAGCGATCGATCACCTGGTGAAAAACCGGCTCGGTCTCGTAAAGCTGATAGCCCATCTCAACGTACTGCGCCCCGTGGCCGGTGAAGAGGAAAGTGACCTCGGGTGGGCGGGCCACCGGCTCGTTAGAACGGATCACGCCCTCGGTATGCGAGTCGGCAGCATCTACCGCGGCGAGATAAGCAGCCAGTTTTTGGCGAGCCTGTTCCACGTCGGAGGCGACTACCGCCAGGCGGTAGGACAGGCGGGCGCGGCCGGTGTTGGTGGAGAAAGTCACAACATCGAGGGATTGCGCGATATGAGAGAGATATTGCTCATAGCGAGCGGCCAGGGCGCGCAGCGATTTTTCGCTCTTGGCGCTAAGGGTGAGGAGGTTTAAGCCCCTTACCCCTATCCCCTCCCCCAATGGGAGAGGGGGAGCGAGCAGAGCTCGCTTCAGGGGTGAGGGATAATTTTCTACAATCATATGTACGTTCGTCCCGCTGAAACCAAACGCGCTGACGCCGCCCACGCGTTTGCCTGTCCAGGGAGTGCGCGCTGTAGGGATGGTGAGCGGCAGATCGTCCCAGGGGATGTACGGGCTGAGCTGTTTGAGGTGCAAATGGGGCGGGATTTCGCCGTGTTGGAGGGCCAGGATCAGCTTCATCAACCCGGCCACGCCCGCCGATGACTCGAGATGGCCCATGTTGGTTTTCACGGAGCCGATCATCAGTGGGTTCTCTTTGGAATGGCCATCGCCGAAGGCCGCACCGAGCGCCTGCGCTTCGATGGGGTCGCCCAGCGAGGTGCCGGTGCCGTGGGTTTCGACGTAACTGACATCGCCTGGAGCCAGCCTGGCGTCCGCCAGGGACGCCCGGATCACAGCCACCTGCGAGGGACCGTTGGGGGCGGTCAGCCCATTCGAGCGCCCATCCTGGTTGATAGCCGATCCGCGGATCACGGCCAGGATGTTGTCGCCATCAGCTTCGGCGTCGGCCAGGCGTTTGAGCACCAACATGCCGCAGCCCTCCGAGCGCACAAAACCATCCGCGGCGGCGTCGAAGGCCTTGCAGCGCCCGTCGGAAGCCATCATCTTGGCCTTGCTGAGCGTGACGGTCACATCGGGCGAGAGGATGGCGTTCACCCCGCCAGCAAGGACCATGCGGCACTCGGCGGTGCGCAGGCTCTTGATAGCGTAATGGATTGCCACCAGCGATGATGAGCAGGCCGTATCCACCGAGATGGCCGGCCCTTGCAGGCCCAGTACATACGAAACGCGCCCCGAGATCACGCTGTGCGCGCTGCCGGTAGCCAGGTACATGTCGGCGTTTTCGAGCAGGTTGTCCATCACCATCTGGGCGTAATCGCTATTGCAGGCGCCCACGAAGACCCCGGTTGCGCTGCCTGCCAGGCCATCCGGCGCGTAGCCGGCGCGTTCCAGCGCTTCCCAACAAACTTCGAGCATGATGCGCTGCTGCGGGTCCATGGTGATGGCTTCGCGCGGGGTGATGCCGAACAGCGCCGGGTCGAATTGATCCACCTGGGACATGAATCCGCCCCAACGGGTGGTCATCTTGCCGGAGGCATCTACTTCAGGATCATAGTAGGTATTGACATCCCACCGATCCGAAGGAATCTCGCTGATGGCGTCGCGGCCTTGCTGGAGGAGCTGCCAGTAGGCATCGGGAGTATCCGCCCCACCGGGAAAGCGGCAGGCCATACCGATCACGGCAATCGGTTGGTCGGTGGGAGCGGGCTGGGCGCTTTCCAGCGCTTCCAGGCGAGATTGGAGTTCCATCGCCAGGAGGACCAGGCGCTTTTGCGAAAGATTGCTGATACGTTCGTAAAACTCATTCATAGTTGCGACTTTAACATTTCTTGTAATTTGCGATCCACATCATCATCGGAAAGGTCTTCGATTGCTTCCAACACGTTGCTCTCACCCTTCACCGCAGGAACAGGCGCGGCGGTGGGAGCGGTATCCTCGATGTGGAGCACTTCCTTCGCCAGATAATCGCTGATCGCCTGGACGGTGGGGTAATCGAACACCAGCGTCACCGGCAGCGGGCGCTTCAAAGCCAGCACCATACCGAGCAGGTTGCGTAACTCCACTGCCATCAGTGAGTCCAGGCCCATTTCGCTGAGCGGGGCGCGCTCATTGACGGCGCGCACTTCCAGGCCAAGCACCCGGGCCGCCTGCGCCTGCACGAAGGTCAGCAACACACTGCGTTTGCGGTCAGCAGGCGTTTCAGCCAGCTGGCGCAAGAACTCAGGTTGGGCTGGCGCGGCGGGTTTATCGGTAGTGGCTTGACGGGCTGTTGCTTTCGCAGCACTTTGGGCGGCCTCGTCAGCCAGGATGCCTAGGAAGGGCGGCACATGCTCGCCGTAGCCCTTCAGGAACAGCGGCCAGTTCATCGGGCTGACCCCCACCTGAATGGCTGGCGAGTGCATCAACTCATCCAGGACTTTCAAGCCATATTCCGGCGGGATGCTCTCAATGCCCTGCTCTGCTGAGCGAGTCACCGCCCCGCGGTCGGCGGCGGCGCCCACCTCGGTCCACACGCCCCAGTTAATGCTCAGGGCGGGTAGCCCCTGGCTGCGGCGGGCGTAGGCCAGCGCGTCCAAGTAGGCATTCGCAGCGGCATGATTGGCCTGGCCGCGCGAGCCGAACAGCGACGCCACCGATGAGTAGATCACAAAGAAATCGAGCGGGGCTCCTTCTGTCAACTGATGCAGCAGCGTCGCACCAGTCACCTTGGGGCCGAACACGGTTTCGAAACGCCCCCAATTCTGGTTGATCAGGGCGGCGTCATCGAGCAGACCGGCCGAATGGATGATCCCCCGCAGGGGAGGCATCGCCTGCCGGATTTGATCCAGCGCCCGGCGGACATCGGCCTCCAGGGAAACATCCCCCTGTACCACCAGGATTCGCACCCCGGCGGATTCCAGTGCTTGCAGGGTTTCCTGCGCCGCCGGTGTGGGCTGGTTGCGGCCCATCAACACCAGGAAACGGGCCCCCTGATCCGCCAGCCAGTGCGCCGTGAGCAGGCCCAGCCCGCGCAGCCCGCCCGTGATCAAATAGCAGGCATCCGACCGCACAACCGGGATGGCGCGATCGGGCGGTTGTGTGACCACGATCTTCCCGATGTGGCGGGCCTGCTGCATGTAACGGAAGGCCGCCACGGCCTGATCCATCGGGAAGGCTCGCACCGGCAGCGGACGCAGCGCCCCGGTGGAGAGATCAGCAACGATTTTATACAAAATACCGCTGATTAATTCCGGCTCGCGGCGGGCTTCATCGGTCCAGTCTATGATAAAGTAGCGGATCCCCCGCCCGAGGGCGACAGCCTGCTCGGGCGTGAGCAGCCCGCTCTTGCCAAGCTCCAGGAAGCGCCCATTTTCGGCCAGCACCCCCAGGCTCTGGGGGATAAATTCGCCAGCCAGCGAGTTGAGCACCAGGTCCACGCCACGCCCGCCGGTGATCTGCATGATCTCGTCAGCGAAATCCAGCGAGCGCGAATCCATCACGTGGGGGACGCCCAGCGATTGCAGATAGGCGCGTTTCTCCGGGCTACCAGCCGTGGCGAAAATTTCCAAACCGGCGCGTTGCGCCAGTTGGATGGCGGCCAGTCCCACCCCGCCCGCCCCGGCGTGGATCAACACCTTCTCGCCGGGTTTCATCTGCCCCAGGTGGTTGAGGGCAAAATCGGCGGTGATGAACGGGATGAGTACCGATGTGGCCTGGGTACCGCTCAAGTTGACGGGCTGGCGGGCTGTGAAGGAGGCGCGCGTGACGACATGGGTGCCGAAGCTGCCCGAAGCAATCGCCATCACAGGGTCGCCCACGTGCAGGTCGGTCACGCCCTCCCCCAGGGCCGTGATCACCCCGCTGCACTCGCCGCCGAGCGGTGTCACGGCTCCCGGATACATGCCCAGCGTCATCATCACATCTTTGAAGTTCAAACCGGTGGCCTGGACGCGGATTTCTACCTCGCCCGGGCCGGGTTTGCCGCGCTCGGCAGGCTGCCAGGCGAGAGAATCGAGGGCGCCGCGCTGGGTAATGGCAAGGATCTTTACCGGGGAGGGGTCAGGGGAAAGGGGAGTGGGGAGACGTGTCAGCCGCGCTGCCAAGCGCTCGGATCCTCGTAAGGCAATTTCATCTTCGTCGGTGTTGGGGTTGGTAATTTCGGCCAGCAAGCTCCTGGCCGGGTGCGGATCCGCCGGATCGAGATCGACGCGCACGCAGCGCAATTCGGGATGCTCCAGCGCCACTACTTTGCCGAAGCCCCACAGCTCAGCTTGAATCGGATCGGGAGCGGAGACACTACCAGCAGGTTGTGCGCCGCTTGTGACCAACCACAGACGCGGCGGAACGTCCCCTGACGTAATCAACTCCTGGACAGTAGCCAACGCAGAGTGAGTATCTCCCAGGTGGATCACACCCTTCAGCGGGGCAGAATCTGCGACCAGGCGCGGCAGCCCTTCGGGGGTGGCATTTCCCACCAGTGTGCAAGATTCTCCCGCAGCCCGTAGCTGCTCGGTAAGATCAGCCCCCAGGCCGTTGGGATCGCCAACAATCAACCAATTGCCTTCCGCTTCGATAGACGAAGAGCGCGCCACGATCACAGCTTCCTCGATGGTGATATGCTGTACATCGCCACCCACCTGCGGGATGGTGGCGACCTCGGCAAAGCCCACCGAGCGCAGCAGATCGATCCACTGGGGCCGCGAGAGCAGCGGGTAATCGGGTCGCAGGTCTCTATCGGAGAAGCGCCACCAGCCATCGGTAAGGCCAAAGGTGATGTCCACCCAACGCTGGGGGGCGGTGACTTCGAGCATGATGAACAGCCCATTGGGGGCCAGGTGCTGGCGCACGTGCCGCAGGGTCACGTGCAGGTCTTGTGTGGCATGAATTACGTTGGCGGCGATCACCAGGTCGAACTGTTGGCCTGCCAGGCCCTGGGCAGCGGGGTCCTTCTCGATGTCGAGAAGTTGGTAGCGCACGAACGAGAACTGGCTGAATTTCTGCTGGGCCCGAGCCGTGAAGAGCGGGGAAATATCTGTGTAGGTATATTCGGTGCGCCCGGCAGGCAACACCGGCAGCACAAAGCTGGAGGTTCCACCCGTCCCGGCGCCGATTTCGAGCACGCGTAGTTTTTGGTCGGGGGAAAGCTGCTGAACGATCGCTTCCACTACCGAACGGATCAGGCCATTGTAGGTCTTTGCCGCCGGGGATTTCTGGTAGATTTTCTCGACGGTCTCCAACCCACCACCGGGGAAGAGCAGCTGCAGCGGGTCAACCTTGCCGCTGATGGCTTCGGCAAACTGTGCCCCACAGCGGCCGGTGATCTCCAATTCGCCTTCATATTGGGGGAACAGCCTGGTCAGGGTGGTGTGCAAGGTCTGGGCGTCTTCGGCCTCTGGAACGCGCAGGATTTGCCATACCGTCCCGGAGGCCCTCACCCCTGTCCCATCGGGAGAGGGGACAGGGGAAATGTATCCATCCTCACTCAAAATACGCAGCAAGTAGCCGAGCAAGCGGCGGTGCTGGGGCGAGACATTCAACTGCCCGGCCAGCTTATCTGCCGTAAAGGATTGGCCCACCGAGGGTTTCCAGCCCAGCTTGAAGAAAGCATTGACGATGTAGATGCGCGACAGGCGGTCGAATTCGGGCAGCAGGTTGTTCACGTATTCGTCCAGGCCATATTGCTCGTACAGGCGGGCCAGGGCTGGGTCGAGCTGGGTGGCCAACACCTTAGGGGAGATGGCGCGTGAGGGCGGGGCCTGGGTACGCGGGGCCGGCTGCCAGGTGGTTTCATAGAGCCAATCTTCGTAGCCGGCCTTGCCCGGTTTTTGCAGTGCGGCGCGGTCGGCGCGCTTAAGTGTGATGTTGATGATCCGGATCAACACCTGGCCACCTTCATCCAGCAGGGACAGTTGGGCGCGCACAGTCTGGCGACTGGTCGAATCGGCGATCTGGACATGGCTCCAGACCGGTTGAGCCGCGCCAAACCGCTCGATCTTTTCGATGTGGAGGGGCAGGTAAACATCCGGGCTGACGGGCAAAGCGGCGGCCATCACCTGCAAGTGGGCATCCAGGCGGGCCGGATGCAGCAGGTAGCCGCTCTCGGTGGTCACGGCTTCGGTGGGGCGGATTTGCCCCAGGGCTTCACCGTCTCGCCGCCAGATTTGGACCACACCCTTCAGGCTATCGCCAAAAGCCAGCCCACTTTCCGCCAGGCGCTGGTAGTGCGCTTCGGCAGGGATGATTTCCGCACAACGGGCCTGAATTTCGGAGATGGTGGGGGTCTGCGGGGATGCGCCCCCGGCGGCTCGGATCAGCGTCCCGGAGGCATGGAGCACCCACGGTGTAGATTCGTCGCGCTGGGTGAAGACCTCGAACCGGTGGGAATCGCCCTCCCCGGGGGAAACCATCACGTGAAGCAGGGGCTCCTCACCCTCATCCACGATCAAGGCAGCATGGATGGTCAAATCTTCCACGCCGTGCGGCCCATCCCCGAAAATCGCCTGTGCTGCGGCCAGGGCCAGCTCGATATAGCCGGTGCCCGGCAGGATGGCGGTCCCGAAGACCCGGTGATCGTTCAGAAAGCTGAAGGCGGAGGTGCTCAGCCAGTTCTCGAAGGTGATCGTCTTGGTAGGGGAGCGCAGGCGCTGGCCCAGGAGGGGATGTCCAGTAGTGGGGCGCTCCCGGCGGGCGGCCTGGGGTTTGAAATCCACCCAGTAACGCGCTCGTTGGAAGGGATAGGTGGGCAGCGCCAACTTGCGACGCGGATATAGCCAATCGAAGGCAGCCCAATCTACCGCCACGCCATGGCAGAAGAGCACGCCCAGGCTTGACAACATCTGGCCCCAATCGTCCTGGTTCTGTTTGAGCGAGCTGGCCCAAACGATCGGGCGGGATGGCTCCGCCAGGATGCGCTGCCCCATGCCGGTCAGCGTGGGACTGGGGCCGACTTCCAGGAAGACATCGTAATTCTCGCGGTAGAGGGACTCGATGGAACGCATGAACTGCACCGGCTGGCGGACGTGATCGCGCCAGTAGCGGGCATTGGTCACCTGCCCGGCTTTGGCAAACTCGCCGGTTACATCGGAAACCAGACGGATTTTCGGCGCGGCATAAGTCACCTGGCTGGCGATGCGCTCAAACTCGTTCAGCATTGGCTCCATCCGAGGCGAGTGGAAGGCATGCGAGACCTTGAGCGGGCGCGCTTTAATGCCCTCAGCTTTGAGCACTTCAATGATTTCCTGGACGGCAGTATGATCGCCGGAGATGACGGTGCTATCCGGCCCGTTGACGGCAGCCACAGAGACTAATTTTTGGACTTCCGCTTGCTGATTGTTAATTGCGGCTTGCACGCGCTCGACCGGGGCAAACACCGCGGCCATTGCCCCGCCTTCGGGCAGCGCGCCCATCAGGCGACCGCGGGCGGCGATCAATCTCAGGCCATCTTCCAGGCTGAAGACGCCTGCCAGCACGGAGGCCACGTATTCGCCCACACTGTGGCCCATCACCGCCGAGGGGACCACGCCCCACGATTTCCACAGTTCCGCCAGGGCGTACTCGATAGCAAAGAGGGCCGGTTGGGTGAAGGCAGTATGATCGATTTTAGATTGCTGATTGCTGATTTCTGAATTGGGATACA
>Ga0315274_10010739_pt1 | contig 13190 bp, 11 predicted proteins | sample YL17G02_20_MG_FD_203700 | JGI IMG/M metagenome (GOLD analysis project Ga0315274, IMG submission 203700) | Sediment microbial communities from Yellowstone Lake, YNP, Wyoming, USA - YL17G02_20 | ecosystem: Environmental > Aquatic > Freshwater > Lake > Sediment | place: USA: Wyoming | collected... | reverse complement strand
TACCTTCTTGCTCTTGTCTATCTTGTTTACACGCTTTTCAGCAACGCGGTGTGGTCGCCCATGAACACAATAGTGGCAAGTATAACGCCTGAGACGGAAAGAGGGTTAAGCTATAGCCTCTACTTTTTCACAGAAGGCCTCATGGCTTCAATATCGCCGGCACTAGCTGCTGGAGTGATAGAATTGTCCAGCGTTTGGCACATCTTTCCCTTCAGCGTTGTCTTCTTTATCGCAAGCCTGGTAATACTCCAATTTCTTTCCCGTTTTGAACGAAGGTTGGGTTGGAGATAAAGTTTTATCCCAAACCCCCAAACGTGCGCGAGCACTGTCAGTCTGTCTGTCACACTGTCAGTCATGTTCAGTCACACACGAAGGCAACATAGCATTAAATAAGAATTGTCATCTTAACATAATTTGAAGAATGTGGTGTGTTTTGAAAAAATCGGTTCTCGCATTAACATTAGTTATCGTTTTGGCAGTGGTTGGAGCAGTATTCTACGCGATAGACGGTTTTTTGGGTTCGAGACAACCCAGCAACAACACCTCGAAAGAACCACAAATTACTAACACCTCAACTTACACCAACTCTACTACCGGACTCACCTATGTATACGGGGAAGTCCAAAACACGCTCAACGCTCACATAAGACACGTCAACGTTAATGGAACCTTCTATAATTCCGTAGACAAAGCAATTGGTGTATACGCGTTCGGGGCCTTTCCCACCATTATGAAACCGACTCAGAAAGGAAGTTTCGCTTTGATTGTATCTGGACCAGAGAGAGATACTTTTGATAGATACGAGCTTTCCGTAAATTACGAGCCAACCGAAGACACACCATTAGAGGGGCTAATGGTACTTAGCACTTCATCCTTCATAACTGAATCTGGATATTATAAGATTGTAGGCGAAGTGAAGAATAACGGCAGAGAGAAAGTAGTCGGTGTTATATTATACTGCACATTCTACGACTCTGCTGGAAAAGTTATAGGCATCGATTTTGGGTACACTGACCCCCGTTACATTTACTCCAGCCAAATCGCTCCTTTCGAAATGGAATGGGAGATGCAAAGGACCCCAGCACGTTATGAACTACAAGTTGAAGGAAAACTGCCATAGACAAAAGCGGCTAAAGTCAGAAGACGATAGGATAAGAACTTTCATAGCATGCGCGCGCTTAGTTGAGAAAACTTAAATTCGCAGACTTGCAAAAAGCAAGCCATGAAGTTTGCTACGATTCCTTTTGAAGATATTATGAAGAGGTTGCTCGATTCGAGCTGTGACTCCAAGGTTTTCAGTAAGTTGGCTAAAGATCATTACCCTGATCGGGATATACGGCCGAAAACCAGGGGATATGATGAACTGCAGAGGAGACAGAAAAAGGAAGAGCGGTTAGAAGCTCTCGCAGAAGAATGCTTGCGTGATTCCAAGTACAGAGAGTTTCAGTGCTTTGAAGAAGTCATTTTGAGCAGAATTTACAGTGAAGCATCGCGTAGATCGCGTAACAAGATTTTTGGACATTTAGAGAGCGAAAAGAAATCCTATCCAACAATAGAGAAATTGCTCAAGCGCGACTCTGATTTTGAGGGCTGTAAGGTGAAGAACACTTCAACTTGGGGACGGATAGACGGCGTCAGATATGCTGATTTCACAGTCATCAAACAAAAACCCTTTAGTCGTTATGAGGTATATTCGGTAGACGCCAAAGTGACGCCTACACCATTCCAGACGTTCCTAGATCAGGCGCATGATTTCTCTCTTCACTCCGATTACACGTGGTTGGTTTCTACAGTAGGGCTTGTTCTTGATCTGGCTGGCAGCTGGAAACTTAGACCGTTACATGCATTGGAACACTTCAAGGATGCATGCAAGAAACTTGATGTAGGCATCAAGGTTTATGATGCCACGGCGAGAAAACTCAGAGATCTAACCAATAGTGGTAAAAGTGATAAGGTTGACGATCAAATCAGAAAGATGGCCCTGCAAAGGCTAGGATTCCTCTGAACACCTAGTGTGAATTGCATAATAGCGAACGCCCCGAATGCTCGAGGGGCGATATTGAAACATGGAGACCTAGAATCGCCGATTTCTAACTGTGAGGGAGCTTGGTGATTGGTAGAAATCATGATTAAATGGTTGATATGAAAAAACACCACTCGGACTTTTCCCAAGTCTATATAGCTGAGAGTCGCCCGGGCTTGTTCGTCGCACCAGTAATACCCAAGAAGCGTACAAAGCCGGAGTCGATATGAATAGAGTTGTCCTGAGGTGCGCGGTAGCTGAAATGGCATGCTAGCGGACGTTGTCCCAATTCCGTAATATAGTGCAATGCAACGAAATGTATAGCAATGGGGTTTACTTCGATGGCAAAGCTGGCAACAATATACCTTTCAGATCAAGAAGCCAGAACTCTTGCCAGGTTCTGCGAGAAGAATAGATGTTCACAGTATTCTGCCATAAAAACAGCCATAAAGGAGCTTACGATTGAAAGAGCAAGAAATGCTATCATGTGATCTTTGATAAGCGGGTTTCATGGAAAGACAACATGAAAATTGTGAGTTGGGTCTGCCTTCGATCCAACCATCCGGGATTGATAAGATGGTTCTTGCTTCAAGCCATTAAGCAAGGCTCTACTCTCAGAATTTCAAGGAAAAGGAACAACCCTCACCAAGAGTAGTTTATCGCTATGGATCTCAACATCGACAGATAAGGCAATTCACCAAGTTCCGAAAGCTTGTTAGAAGCTTTGTGGATATGAATGACAAGTGACCTACACGTGTCGTTCGTCGCTAAGCAATTATGTTCTGGTGATTGTTATGCAATCGGCAAATGCATCTGTGATACCTGTGTTGAGGTTTCTCACTCTGAATTCAAGTGCGCAAGCAGGGTTAAGTGAGAAAGGAACTGTGAATGTTAGCTTGAAGTCTTGCCAAACGCTTGATGACGTGAAGTCATTGGCTTTGAGCGCCCTTGATTGGAGAACTTGGCCGCCATTGTAGCCGATATCAATGTACAGCATATTATTAGGCGCCACGTTTGACGAAACCTTAAGCCTGAAAGTGGCTTCATACTCGTTGCCCATCATGCTTTGTCCGCCCCACTCGTTGCTGATGTACGGACCGTAGAGTATCCCGTCCATCGGAGAGGAAGCCGAAGCTCTCATCACTGTGCCAGAGAACGAAGACACGTCGTTTGTCGCTGACCATGAGCTGCCATACACACGTTTATTGAAAGCACCTTCAAAGTAGACGGTAGAAACATCCCATGCTTGAGTGATGGTTATGCAGTCGGCATACAAATCTGCAATGCCCGTGTTCAGGTTCTTGATCCTGAACTCAAGCGGACAGCCCAAGTTAAGTGAAAGCGGTACAACAAAAGTGAGACGGAAATCCTGCCAGGCATCTAGAGATGCAAAGTCGGTGGCTTTGATCATCCTTGAGTGGAGAACATTGCCACCGTTACAGCATATATCGACATACAAAACATCACTAGGTAGCGTGTTGGACGAGACTTTAAGCCTGAACGTTGCGACATAAGGCTTTCCAAGCATGCGTTGCCCATTCCACTCGTTAGCGATGTATGGACCGTAGAGTATGCCATCCATTGGAGAAGTTGCCAAAGCTCTCATGACCAAGCCGGAAAAGGATGAAACATCATTCACCTGCAACCAAGAACTAGCGTAAACACGCTTGTTACACGCCTTTTCAAAATAGGCAATAGAACCGTTCCAACCGTGGCCAATTACTATATAGTCTGCATACACGTCCGTAATACCTGCGTTTAGGTTCTTTATTCTGAACTCAAGTGCACAAGCTGGATTCAGCGAAGTAGGCACAACGAGGAGTAACTGAAAATCTTGCCAAGCATTGGATGCTACGAAGTCACTGGCTTTAAGTACCTTTGACTGGAGAACGTGGCCACCATTATAGCCCACATCAATGTACACAACATTGTTAGAGGGAGCATTCGATGACACCTTAAGCCTAAAGGTAGCCACGTATGGTTTGCCCACCATACTCTGTCCACCCCACTCACCACTGATGTATGGACCGTAGAGTATCCCGTCCATCGGAGAAGCAGTCGAAGCTTTCATCACTATGCCAGAGAACGAATACGCATCGTTTGCTGCGAACCACGAACCACCGTAAGCAAGTTTATTGCATGCTCCCTCAAAATAAGCAGTCGTCAAGTCCCATGCTTGGCTGACAGTAATGCAATCCGCGAATACATCTGTTGTGCCTGTGTTGAGGTTTTTCACTCTGAACTCAAGGCCAGTAGCAGGATTGAGAGAGAGGGGCACAACAAACGCTAGCTGGAAGTCTTGCCACACGTTTGATGATGTAAAGTCACTAGCCTTAAGCACTCTTGATTTAAGAACAAGACCAGCGTTATAACCGATATCTACATAAACAACGTTGTTCGGTGAGACCTTGGATGTAACCTTTAGCCTGAAGGTTGCGGTGTACGGTTTGCCAAGCATGCTAATCCCATTCCATTCTTTGGAAATGTACGGACCATAGAGTATGCCGTCCATGGGGGAGGAAGTCGAAGCTTTCATTACTAACCCAGAAAAAGATAGCGCGTCGCTTACACCAGACCAAGAGCTACCATGCACACGCTTGTTGTACGTGGCTTCGAAGTAAGCGGTGGAACTGTTCCATCCTCGCATGACAGTTATGCAGTCAGCATACACATTCGTAACTCCTGTGTTTAGGTTTTTCACCCTGAACTCAAGTCCCGCATGCGGATTAAGAGAAAGAGGAACAACGAAAGTGAGTTGAAAATCCTGCCAAATGTTGGGCGACGCAAAGTCACTTGCTTTTATCGTCTTTGACTTAAGAACAGAACCGCCATTGTAGCCAATATCGATGTAAACCACGTTGCCATAGGACATGTTTGATGAAACCTTAAGCCTAAATGTTGCAATGTACGGTTTGCCAAGTATGCTCTGTCCATTCCATTCTTTAGAAATGTATGGACCATATAGTATGCCGTCCATCGGAGAAGTGGCTGAAGCCTTCATAAGTAAGTCAGACCAGGATGAAGATTCGTTCACCTTAGACCAGGAACTGCCATACTGCAGCTTATCACAGGCACTTTCTAGGTAAACCAAATTGGCGCCCGCGCCCCAATTTCCATTCCAACTTGCGAGTTGCCTTTCGTAGATGACAGTTGACCAATCACCTAATCCTAGGAGGTTTTTAAGCCATCCCGCAAAAGTTGATCCTGCAACAACTTTGAGGTTCACTGAGACTTCCCATGAGCCGTTAGGATGAATGTATGTTATCGCCGCATTGGCGTCAGTTTCGCACTCTACGAAAGGACCGGCCACACCGTAGAACAGGAACGCGAGCCTGAATTGGATCGCGGCACGAGCCGACGCGCCTGCAGCTAACGCCGATATGTTTGGATCTGTTTTGCTTGCAGAAGTAGTCACTTCTGATATGCCAGACCAACCATTCGACCTCGTCCACTTGAATCCTGCCTTGAAAGTGGCTTGAGCTTCGGCTTGTGCATAGAACGATATCTTGGCGTATGCGCCGATTGTGAGTGAGGCGCTGGATGTGAATTGCAGATCTGCCCAGACGGGGACCAGACCGACCCAGAATGAATAGGTGGTCTTCCATTCAAACAGGGTGTGTTGGAATGTGTAGGAATAGCTTGCTGTTGCTGTTGCTTCGAATTCAACGTTTATGGAGGCTGTAACGCTCATCCATGCCTCAAACCAGTTAAGACCTCCGAGATCAAAATCCCACCCGACATATCCAGAAATAGTTAGGCTAGGCGTTACTGTCAGTGTTGCGCTAAGAGTCCCCTGTGAAAAAGTTAGCTCGATGCTTTGAGACCACAAAGGATAGTCCCAGCTATAGGACCAAACACCTGCGCTTGTCGGAGGTTCTGAATGTATTGATGCCGATCCTGGTAGTTTACATCTAAGATTGAAGGTTTTGTAGGTGGAAAAATCTTCGAGAAGAACCTCAGGCGTCGCAGTAATGCCGTTCTCGCTTACTAATGTTCTTTCGTTTATGATCACTGTTGAAGCATGGTCGATGGATACGGAAGCAACCATGCGTGTGCCGCCACCAAAATCCATTTCCCAGTTCAACCCATCAAGTTCGTCACTATTTAGAAGAGTGCCATGTGAGGGCGAACTAATCCTTGTGATCCAAGTGTAATCATAGACCTGCTGCCCTTCCAGTGACGTCAGCATCATCTGAATGAATGTGATTTTGCTGAAAAGAAACCTCGAAAGTGCATTGGTCGCCTCACGGTTCATTGGACCTATACCAATTTCCTGCACCATGTCTGAACCCACATTTGTAGAATTAATGATTTGAAGCGATGCGAAGGCACTCACTGAAACCCAAAAATCATCCTTGTCACCATGTGGCGTCATTCTGGAGTTGAAGATCTCCAAAATTCCGCCCAGAAATAAACTCTGCTCCTGCTCAATTCCTCTGTAGAAACTCTCTCTGTTGGAAATTCCAATCTCTGTGACATTTCCAACAACATCAACAATCTCCGTCTTCTTCTCAGGTATCTGCGATTCCCCGTCCGTAGGAGTCAAGACTCCAAGTGATTTTCTATATATGTCAGCTAACGGTGATGACGGAACAACTGTCAAAAGCGTCACTAGAGAACGACCATCATTCAACATTGTTACATTTTCGGTTGTAATGACGCAAAGAGTTTCTGTGGCGGCCGCTATAGTGCCAAATTGCGCGTTTGAAACATCCACCATGGGTACAAAATGCTGAGCTGATGCTGTTACAGTTAGTGTGGGATAGGCTAAGATCGAGAAAGTTATTGCAATCAATACGATCTTATCCAAGCTAGATAATCTTTTCATTCTTTCTCCCTCAGCGAATTTCGCTAATTGTACTTTATAACACAATGCATATTTAGACCTTGTTATAGTTACTTCTAGAAGCGAATTCCATTTCTAACGCGCATTAACAATGTTGACCTGACCTGAATTCTCCCTCGCAAGAGTGGACGTTTTTTTTGGGTTTGGGTTTGGGATAAAACTTTACCCCCAAAACCCAAACCCAATAGAGGTAGAATCACCCCTGACATCTTTGTTCAGAGAGAGAATGTCATCGTAGAAGCCAAGACACTACCCTTGAGTCAAGAGGAAAAAAGGGAAAAGTCATGGAGTAGTTGTCCACTCTGGAATAACTGACCAATAGCTTCCCGAACCTGTGTATGGGGTTTCAGTGCTTTTAGAGACATAGCTCCTGCCCGATATGCTTCCCAAATCAACAGTCGTGTCTAGCAACAGTGCATCAGTGCTTGACCACACTTTTACATGTAGTTCGCAGTTGTAGGCTGTGTTGGTTCCCATATTGAAGATGCATCCATTGATTGTCAGATGGCTTGGGGGGTCCCACGTCCAATAATGGTTGAAGTTTGTCGCGCTTAGACCTATAGTTGTGAGGGATGCTACTGTCAAAGCATTGTATTCATCGTCAGTGTAGTGGTGACTACCCACGTAGTTATTGTACTCAGAATTGCTGCGGGTGTGGCTTGACACATAGCCATCATATTCAGTATTTAGTGAGTCAAATTCGGAATCTGTATGACTGCGTGTTGACGCATAGGTCTTGTATTTCGTGTCTTTATCGTTGATTGTCATTGTGTAATATGCCATTGCTCCACCTAAGCCAGCTATGAAGATTATGCAGATTATTCCTAGTGCAATAGCGACGCTTCTTCTAACGGTTTTTTTTCACTCATTTTTGAACCCCTAGTTCGTTCTAGCGCTGTGCAGATATGAAACATCTTGCCCCCGCCAAACCATGAGCATCTCTGGAGAACCATGGCAAGAAGAGATGAAAATTCCACTCATAAGGCTACGATTCTAGGGTTCCAAGTGTGCTTTTCATCCCTCAAATACTGAGCAAACAACAGAGCCTCTTCGCTGATCAAGGTTTCAATTTCCTGTCTGTCTCCTATCCTTATTCTGGGAATCTTCACCTTGCTCTGGAAATACTAGTTCAAACCATTGATTGGCTCGCGAACGGTTCAAAAACGTGACATCATAGCTGCATAGGAAAACCATAAATCTGCAGGATTTCGAATTCACATCAGCAAAAGAAGGTTGTGCCATGAAGTCTAATCCGATAATTCAGGCAATGCTTGCTCACAAGTCAATTCGAAAATACACAGACGACATTCCTTCCCAAGAAGTCATTGAGACGATCGTGAGGGTTGGTCAGCAGGCGCCTTTTGCCTCACAATCCTACAGCGTACTATTGTCACGTAACAAAAAACGTAACCCTTGGAATGCCCCATTACTGTTCACGATCTGCGTTGACTTTCACAAATTCGAAAAAATAATGACCAAAAGAAAATGGAAACTAGCCACCAACGACCTCACACTCCTACTCTTCGGAATACAAGACGCCACATACATGGCAGAAAACATGGTGACAGCCGCAAGAAGCCTCGGACTTGGTAGCTGCTTCCTCGGAGCCGCACTTCATAGAGCCGACAAGATCGCAAAGGAATATGATTTGCCCAAGAAAGTCTTCCCACTGGTGCAGTTGGCAATGGGGTACCCAGCCGAAGACCCACACACGAGACCCCGATACCCATTAGAGTTCACTCTTTTCGAAGACAAATACCCAAAGCTCAACCAAAAGATGATCTCAGAAGCCATGAAAACGATGGATGAAGGATACCTAGCTCAAGACTACTATCGAAAGGCAAAGGCCAAGATACCGTTGGAAAAAAAACGCAAGGAAACTTTCACCTATGACAACTACAGTTGGACCGAGCACATCTGCAGAAAATGGGGACAATGGTACCCAGACCCAAAGGAGCTACTTGACCAACTGAAGAAAAGAGGTTTCAACATCACAGGAAAAACAGAGTAGACGCAGAATACATCAGATCAAAACTCATACGGCATTCCCTTATTCGGATCGCAGCACAACATCTCCCACAAAAACATGCCTCACCGTTCCATCCCCAAGCTTCAAAACCAAAGACCCACCACTATCAACATCCAATGCCAAACCAGTCAATCTCTCATCCATGCTCACAACGTCTACTTGACAACCCAGAAAGCCAGCATACTTCTTCCACTCATCCAAAACAACACAGAAACCCTTCTCCAAAAAAACATCACATAGTCTTTCCAGCTTCTCCAGCAAGGCTTTGAAGAGCATTTCCAACTCGATCTTTCTGCCAAGTTCATCTTTAAGCGAAGTAGCTGTCTTCCACAAATCTTCTGGTAAAAACTTCTTCACTCCAAAGTTCGCGTTAATGCCTACTCCGACCACAACATACTCGACGTTCTTCCCATCTGACTTCGTCTCTGCAAGTATTCCACAAACTTTCTTCGCATTCACCAAAACATCATTCGGCCACTTTACCTGCGTCTTTAACCCGTACAACTCTTCCAAAACCTCAGCCACTGCCAAGCTTGCAACAAAAACAAGCCCAAACGCCTCTGTCGGCTTGAGCTTAGGTCTAAGGACAACGGAAAACCATAATCCTCCTGCAGGCGAAACCCATTTCCTCTTCAGTCTTCCTCGTCCAGCAGTTTGAGACTCAGCAAGGAAAACGGTTCCATCGCAAGCACCAAGCTTTGCGAATTTGCTTGCCCAGCTACTCGTTGAGCCAACGGAACGCTTGAAGAAAATGCTTCTTCCAACACGTTTGGTGTCTAAGCCTTCGAGAAGCTTGTGTAAGTCGATGTTTGCTTGCACTGTTCAGTCTTACCGCTTGGGTTTCTCGACGAGTTCCATAAGCACGCCTTTAGTGCTCTTGGGATGAACAAACGCGATTCTTTTTCCTTCAGCACCTATCTGAGGTTGCTCATCGATTAACGAAACGCCTTTCTTCTTCATTTCTGCAAGAACAGCATCAATGTTGTCTACTTCAACAGCAAAATGGTGAATACCTTCACCACGAGTCTCAAGAAACTTCGAGATAGCACTATTGCTGTCAAGTGGCTCCAAAAGCTCGATCTGCGTCTTGCCACCTGCAGAAATGAAGGCAACTCTAACTTTCCGCTCTGTTAAGACATGAATGCCTTTAAGCTCAAATCCCAAAGCGTCACGATAAACGCGGATAGCATCATCCAAGCTCTTCACAGCAACTCCAACATGATCCATACCAACAAACATGCACGCTCCAACTCCTTTCCCGAATGGTTAATGGCATAGTAGAAACGTCATAAAAAAGTTTCTGGGAAAGCAAATTCACGGTGCAGAGAAGAGGAAACTATAAAATCCATGTCGCACCTAGCAAACATGCAAGGAAAGAGTGGCAAGGCAACAAAGCGACGGTGGCCTCAATGACAAACAAGACAAGAACCAAAAGGAGAACATGCCTACATCACCCAGCCATGGAATGCCCAACACCAGATCAACAGTGCATTTTCTCAAGAATGGAGAAAACCCAGAAAACCTGACTGAATTGCCTCCACAGTTCCGGTTTAGAGGAAGAATATCATGAGCAAAAACAAGAAACGAGAAAACGTCGAGAAACTCCCCGAACAAGCAGCCAGACCGAAAGATATGATAGAATATCAAGAAGGTTCAGTCGTGAGTAAAACGCTAATCGACGAGAAAGCGGGCACAGTGACACTATTCGCGTTTGATGAACAGCAAGGGCTGAGCGAACATACAGCACCGTTTGACGCGATGGTCCAAATCATCGACGGCGAAGCGGAAATAACCATCTCAGGCAAAACTCACCACTTGCGAGAAGGCGAAGCAATCGTCATACCGGCTAATCATCCGCACAGTCTGAAAGCCGTTAAGAGGTTCAAAATGATCCTCACCATGATAAGAGGATAAGCCCCTTCTTTATTGCTCAACCTTGACGGTTCTTACAAAGTTCCGCAGAATCTCTTCCCCATGCTCAGTGTTATTCACTTCAGGGTGAAACTGCACTCCGTAAAAGGGTTTATGCCAGTGTTTTACAGCCTGAATCCTGCAATTCTCCGACAAAGCGAGAACAGTGAAATTGGGTGCTTCCTTCACCTCGTCATTGTGAGACTCCCAGACCGAAAACTCCTTCGGCAAACCCTTGAACAGGTCATCCTCCTCAATCACCCTCAAACAAGACAATCCAAACTCCGGAATCTCAGATGGACCCGCTTTGCCGCCAAAATGAATAGCCATCAACTGCATCCCAAGGCACTCACCCAGAATCGGACCCTGAAAACGCTCAAAATAGTCAATGCAGTTGCCCAACTTTGGAGATTCCCAAACGACCCGCGGCGCCCCACCACTCAGGACAAGCGCATCTGCATCTATGGCACCCACGTCTGTCGTGTTAGGAATTATCTTGGAGTCGCAGCCAACCTCTCTCAAGACCCGCCAGATCCTGTGCGTCCACTGCCCGCCATTATCCACAACATAAACCTTGACCGGTCTACTCATACTCAATCGTCCCAGGCGGCTTATTAGTCACGTCAAACACGACCCTACTGACATCATCCTTCAAAGTGTTCGAAATTCTTACCGATATGCGCTCCAGAACCTCGTGAGGAATCTTCGAATACGCCGCGCTCATCCCATCCAAGCTTTCAACAGACCGAACCACAACAACACGACCATAAACCCTCACGTCTCCATGAACACCCACGGCCTTGCAGGGCAACAAAACAGCAAAATACTGCCAAGGCTTAGACATTTCGCCCTTTGCAACGGCCTTCTCTATCTCCTCCTCCACGATGGCGCATGCCTCGCGGACAATCCCCGCGTTTTCAGCCGTCGCCTCACCAACAATGCGCACAGCCAAGCCAGGCCCAGGAAACGGCTGCCTCTCATAAAGCTCAGAAGGCAGCCCCAGCGCCTTTCCAACGATGCGCACTTCATCCTTGTACAGATCCCGAAGAGGCTCAACAATTTCAAACTCTATCTTCTCAGGCAAACCGCCCACGTTATGATGAGACTTAATTCTGTCCCTGAGTCCACCGCCACTCTCAATCCAGTCAGGAGCAATCGTTCCCTGAACAAAGAATCGTGCGTTTTCTTTGCGGGCTATCTCCTCGAAAATTCTGATGAACAACTCGCCGATAATCTTTCTTTTCTGTTCAGGATCAACCACTCCACCTAGCTTGTCATAGAACCGTTTCTTCGCATCCACGACAAGAACGTTAAGGCCAAGCTTCTTCAACAGTCTCTCGTTGGTCTCTGTTTCGTTTTTCCGCATATAACCAGTGTCCACCAAAACGCAAAGCAGGCTCTCACCTATGGCCCTATTGACCAAGATTGCAGAGGTCGTGGAGTCAACTCCGCCAGAAGCCCCGATAATGGCCTTGCCTCTGATCTTATCCCTTAGCTCTTTCACTTTTTCCTGAATGAACTTCTCAACGTCGAACATTGACTAGTCAACAACTAGAAGACGGAACTAACTATAAAAATCTTGTAAACACATCCTAGCGAAAGCTGCACGCAAGAAAAAGTGTACTCTTACACTGGTTTGATGTTAGTAACGCTGAAGACACAATGGCAAAACGAGTTACAAGAGCCAAAACACTCAAGTTGCTTTTCACAACACAAACAATTCAAAACCCTCATCCCTCGGAAAAAACTATAAAACGTAGGTCACATCCTTACTCTACCTTCAATAAAAAGGTGAAATCTGATGGAAAAGAATACTCACGATCTACTCATAATTGGAGCAGGCCTTGCCGGACTCAGAGCCGCTGTAGCAGCCGCCGAAGTAAGCGACAAACTCGACATAGCCGTTCTTTCTAAGCATCACCCATTGCGGTCACACTCTGTCTGCGCCCAAGGCGGAACAGGGGCCGCGATGCGAGAGAAAGACTCTCTTGAACTGCATGCCTATGACACGGTTAAAGGCGCTGATTTTCTTGCGGATCAAGATGTCGTAGAGTTCTTTGTAGGGCATGCTCCGAAAGAAATAGTGCTGACCGAGCACTGGGGGTGCCCATGGAGTCGCACAGCAGACGGCAAAATCGACCAACGCGCCTTCGGAGGGCACAGTTTTCCAAGAGCTTGCTTCGCGGCGGATATGACTGGCTTCCACGAAATGCACGCTATCTACGGCAAGGCCCTGACGTATGGTAACGTGAAGTTCTATGATGAATGGTTTGTCACATCAATCATAACCGAAAACAAGACTGCAACAGGAGTGACAGCCATCGAAATGAAAACTGGCAAAATGCAGGCGTTAAGAGCCAAATCCATCGTCCTCGCCACGG
>Ga0315274_10010738_pt1 | contig 13191 bp, 8 predicted proteins | sample YL17G02_20_MG_FD_203700 | JGI IMG/M metagenome (GOLD analysis project Ga0315274, IMG submission 203700) | Sediment microbial communities from Yellowstone Lake, YNP, Wyoming, USA - YL17G02_20 | ecosystem: Environmental > Aquatic > Freshwater > Lake > Sediment | place: USA: Wyoming | collected... | reverse complement strand
ACTAGTGAGAATGTCATGAAGCCCCATACGAAGAAGCACGAGAAGTCCGAGTCGATGAAGACCAAGGCCAAGGAGATGAAGTCCTCCGCGAAGGCCAAGGTCACTTCCGCGGACTTAATGTCTCGAGCGAGGGCCAGCGCGGTGAAGACGGGCGGCTACTAGCCATGGGAAAGAAGGTCGACCACGACATCAAGTCCGTGATGAAGAGCGGCAAGTCGAAAGGCTCGGCCATCGCGATCCTCAAGGCCCAGGGCACGATCCATCAGTCCGGGAAGCACCTCGCGCTCGGGCCGAAGAAGGGCAAGAAGTAACGTGCCGACTCTCAAGTCTTCGACTCCGTTCCAGCAGGCCGCTGCTCTTCGAGTGCAGAGGAATGTGACTGCCATGGGACCGCTCGGTCAGATGGAGCGAAGCGACTCGGCTCGAGAGCAGTTCATGGGGAGCAAGTACAAGTGGCCCATGTTCGACACGTCGACTCCGATGAAGAAGTTGAACAACGCGCTGGCTCTCGCTCGGGACATCAAGTCCGCGGGTGATGCAGCGTTCGAGTTGAAAAACAAACCAAAGTAGGAGGCCCAATGGCCAAGCCAACGATTCGAGAAACCGCTCAGAAGAGACTCACCAGGCTTCAGGATCAGGGGATGAGCGAGTCCGCTAAAGCCATCCGAGATCGCATTGCTGCTGAGAAGGCCGCTGAGGGCAACGTCAAGCGCGGAGAGACGATCAAGAAAAAGAAGAAGTAGGGGACCGACGTGAGCGTATCCATCATCGACATCTGCAACACGGCGCTGTCTCGCATCGGCATCCGTGCCCGCATCGCGTCGTTGACCGAGGGCAGCGAGGAGGCTCGGCAGTGCAGCCTGCACTACCAGCAGCGCCTGTCGTACGTCCTCGGTGAGCATCCGTGGTCGTTCGCGTCGAAACGGAAGGTCCTCGTCTTGATCGCCGCGGACCCAAACATCGAGTGGAAGTACAGGTACGAGTTGCCGGCGGATTGCTCGAAGCCGAGCTACATCCAGGGCTACGGGAGGAATGTTCCCGAGGAGCAGTGGATCAGGTGGCAGATCGAGGCGTCAGAAGACTCGGCCCGCAGAACGATCCTCACAGACCAAGTCGACGCGGTTCTCGTCTATACATCCGACACCATCCCCGTGGGAATCTACCCGGCGCACTTCATCGACGCGCTTGAGTGGAGTCTCGCAGCAGAGATCGCGACCCCCCTCACCGCTAGCCCAGAGATGGCACGAGCCGCGACCACTGCAGCCATGCAAAGTCTGGCGCACGGTAAGGCCAGCGACTCGAACGAGGGCCAGCCCGACGAGGCCGTGGAGACTGAGTCGATCCGGGCGAGGTACTGATGCCAATCCCGATCCCTCAGGCCTCTTTCGTTGGGGGTGAACTCGCCCCCTCCCTGAGGGGTCGCACCGACATCGATCGATACCACCAGGCGCTGTCTCGGTGCGAGAACTTCATCGTGGAGCCGCACGGGGGAGTGGCCAATAGGCCTGGCTCTGAGTATGTAGCGAAGACCAAACTGCAAGACGGGAGCACCGTTCGTCTCATCACGTTTGCACCATCGGCAGACGAGAGTTATGTCCTAGAGTTCGGGCATGAGTACCTGAGGATTCACAGCAAAGACGGGCCAGTGATGACTGAGGGAAATCTTACCCTTCAGGCCAACGAAAAGATCCCGTTCGATTCATATCACCCCAACATAAGTCTCACCTACGATGCGTTCTGGGCTCAAAGTTTTATCGGTGACGCGGTCAACCCTTTCGACATAGGGAAGATCGGCTTTAAGCTGATGAAGAGTTTCGGTACTGAGTTCTTCGATGCCCAGGTGGCCATCTACGATGACTCCGCCGGCCTGCCTGGGGCTCCTGTGGCCGGCCTGAACTTCCAAGACTTCCAATCCTTGGCTGACATCGGAATCCTCGACATCCCAGGAGTAGGGAGTGGGAGCGCCGGGGCGTGGAAGTATTTCAGGTTGAAAGACCCTACCGCAGGAGGGCCAATATTCCCTGCCGGGACAGTGCTTCACGCCGTAATCAAACTTGGGAAACGTGACAACGATAACCAAGTCTACTATTACGTGACGCTGTCTCAAGTCATTGACAACTTCCCTGGGGGCAGGAACTCCTTGCTGCCACCAGAGGCGGGAGCAGTGTGGGCCTTACGCCCAGCAGTCGATGACCTCATCTTCGCGGTGTTCAATAACGACCCAGAGACCATAGTCGAGCTTTCGACTCCTTACACGGCAATAACGCAAGATGACCGAGGGTCTGAATCTCAAATATCTCGGCTGGTGTTCACTCAATCCGTGGATGTCATGACCATCACGGATGGACTGAAGATCAGTCCAGCGCAAGAACTCAAAAGGTTCTCCGGATATTGGTCTCTGTCTCCGATTCAGAAGTTCGTATCGTCCGGAGAGCCGCTGTCGGTAGTTCCAAGTGCAGGGGGAGGAGATGCCCCATTTAGGTCTTGGGAGTACGCAGTGTCTGGAGTTGATGTGGATGGCTTTGAAGGGCTGCCCACGATCAGCTTTCCGTTCAACGTCGGGGCTAGTGTGTCGGCGATTCGGCCAGTTGTCGTTTCCATAAGGGTAGGAGCAAAGCTCGTCGATCACTACTCGGTCTACAAGGGCATAGACGGAACATACGGATTCATCGGTACGGCGAAGACGCCAAGGACGGTGACTGAATCAGCAACGTCGGAATACTGGAGGGTCTACTGGGACTATGTCGCAGCTCTAACAGACACCTTTGGTGGGACTCTATCCTTGGTTCAGTCTATAGCCGTACAAACAGGAGCGGAGGTTGCAGCGCAGGCCGCTCATGACGCTGCTGCTACCGCTGGAGGAGTCACTCCAGGGGTCAAGGTAGTCGTGTTTGAAGACGAGAACTTCGCCCCAGACTATACGGACCAGCCCAGGAATGGGGCGAACCAATTCACCCCGGAAGGCGGGCTCATACCCGGCTGTGTTACGTATTTCCAGCAAAGGTTGGTGTTTGCAAACATAGTCGGAGGAGCCGGAACCAGTTCAACGAGATCTAATCCGGACACGATTTACATGTCCGAGGTGTCGGCGTTCAATAGCTTTCAGAGATCGATCCCTACCGTAGACGACGACGCCATAGAAGCCACGTTGGCCCAGGGCAAGCTAAACGAGATTAGGTTCATGGTCCCCCTGAGAGACCTGCTTGTGCTCACCACCGGAGCGGAGCACGTCCTAAGCGGAGGGGGGAAGCCAGTCACCCCGTCAAATCTCGACGCCTCTCCGGTGAGTCACAGGGGATGCGGGACGCTGCAACCACTCGTCGTCGGCAACGTGGTCCTGTTCAAGGACATCGGGGGACACATTAGGGAGTGGCTGTACGAGCAGTCGAGCAATGACTATCCGGGGACCGACGTTGGGCTCCTATCCAACCACCTCTTCAAGGGTTACAAGATCACGGAGTGGGCCTACGTTTCATCTCCAAGTTCCGTGATCCATTGCGTCAGGTCTGACGGATCGATGCTGACGTTCACCTACGTCAGGGAGCAGTCCATTGCAGGGTGGGCAAGGCACTCAACAGCCGGCAAGTACAGGTCGGTCACGTCAACTCGCAATCTGGAGTCCGAGGGGGAGATTCTGTACCAGGTAGTGCAGAGGAACTTCGCGAATGCAGACATTTGGTTCATAGAGAAGGTGTCACCGAGGAGTGCGGCAACGTCTCCGTTCAGCGATTGCTCGAAGACCGTGACTCTCGACTCATTTGCCACGAAAGGTCCTGCCGTTGGTTTTGCCGATTGGACTTTCAAGTTTGGGACTCCTACTTGGTCGATCGATACCCCGTCTCAACTCCTCAAGGGGGCTGTGGTAGAGATCGAGATTCCTCAGATGAAGTTCCCAGGATGGGATGCAGTCGTGCCCGTCCTACCTGTTTTCACCGGGGCTGACTCTAGATGGTTCGTTCTCTACGACAACGCAGGCAACCGCTACCCCATGAGAATTCTCAAGGTGTGGGATGTGAACCAGCCGAGCGTATTCCAGGTGGAACTGGAGGCCGACGTTCTTCTGCATGACGCGTACTTAGCTGTTCAGCCAGCTTCTTGGGAGTTGGCAGCGAAGACGTTCTCAGGCTTCGATCATCTGGCTGGACAGACTGTTGCTATTCGAGCGGATAATGGATCTCACTCCCCGGTGGTGGTCTCCGCAGGAGGAGTAATCACTCTTCTGCACGTCGCCAACAGAGTTTCCGCGGGGCTTCCTTTCGAGTCGACGATCCAAACTCTTTCGGTCGCCTCGAGTCGTTCGGACATCAAGGGCAAGCGCAAGATCATTTCCTCGGTGAACGTCGAGGTCCAAGAGACTCAGGGGTTGTGGCAGGGAGAAACCGAGGCCGAGATGACACAGGTGAAGCCTGACTTCTCTGACCCTACCACGCCGGAGACGGGCTATCTTGAGGTTCGAGCCGCGAACAGATGGGGACGCAGCGGATCGGTCTTCCTCAAGCAGAAGGACCCGCTTCCCTGCACCATTCTTGCGGTGTCTCCGGAGGTGACCCTTGGAGGCTAAGGTCGTCCGGGCTAACGAGGCTCACGCCGTACTTCTGGCAGCGTCGATGCGCTCCGAGGATGAAGACGAGTGCATCGCAGCCGGCTACGCCTCCGGGCTCCACGCCGCAAAATACTCGGTCAGTTCGGCAACTGACGCTTGGGCCGTATTCATCAAGGGGGAGCTTCTCGGAGTCTTCGGAGTCAACGTCAGCAGCGTCGTATCGGGGAAGGCTGTCCTGTGGCTCCTGACAACCACCCTGGCTGATCGAAGGCCGAAGACGTTCGTGTACGTGGCCATGAAGCTCCTCGATGTCCTCAAGTTGCAGTGGCCTCACATCAGTGTCGGAATCGGTGCTCACCACATCAAGGCTCGTCGCTTCGCCAAGGGGTGCGGGTTCAAGTGCGGGGTGACCTACGCCGACACGAAGACCGGAGAGCCCTTCGTACAGCACACCATGGAGGCGTGACTATGGCCCCAGCAGCAATCCCGATCATCACTCTTGTTGTGTCAGCAGCCGCTGCCGGATATGGAGCCTACGCTCAAAAGCAGGCCGGAGATTTCCAAGCTGCCATAGCGAAGAGGAATGCAGATCAGGCCGAAGCGGCGGCTAAGGACGCGGCGGCAAGAGGATTGAACGAGGGGGTCAAGATCGCCCTTGCCGGTGGTGTAACTAGAGGAGCCATAAAGGCTGGGTTCGGAGCGTCCGGGGTCGAGACGGAATCAGGATCTCCCCTGGATGTCCTGTCCGATGCCGCGATGTACAACGAACTCGACAAACAGACGGCCAAGTCGAATTCGGAGAGGGAGCAATACTCTCTTCGCATTCAGCAGGGAAACTACCTGGCGCAGGGGCAGGCCGACCGAGCCTCAGGACGAAACGCAGCCTTTGGGACTCTCCTATCGGGAACCTCGAGCGCTGCCGGGAACTACTACTCCTCCACCAACACCAAGTAGCGAGGTCCTGATGCGCGTCCCCGTTGTCACTGGACCTAGCGTTAACCAGGACCCGCTGCGGGTCACCCCCGTCAGCGTCAACGCCGGCCCCGAGGCGTTCGGGGCGGGCATCGCAAGAGGCCTGGCCACGGTCGGAGGGGTCCTTAACGACATCGGCATGGAGCAAAAGAGGTCGAAGGATTCTGCCAAGGTCGTAGAGATCGTCGGCGTGGCTACCAACGCCAACAACTTGACGATGACTTCTCTGACTCAACGCAAGATGGCGTCAGCCAAGGGAGTCACGGAAGAAGCATCGAAAGCCCTTGAGAAGACTCAGGTCGATGCAATGGCTGCGGCAGAGAACGACACCCAGAAGGAAGTCATCCGGAGGACGCTCTCCCAGCAATCCCTGGCGATGCTTGGCAGTGCTCGAGAGCATGAAACGTCGCAACTCTCAGCCTACGACACTTGGTCAGCGAACCAGATGATCGAAGCGTCTCAGGAGTCGGTGAAGATCGACCCAACGAACTCCGAGATCGCCTGGGTATCGAAGAACAACGCCTCCGCTGCGGTGAAGAACAGAGACCAAGGCAAGGTCTCTCCCGAGGAACTCAAGCAGCTTCAGGAAGCGGCGGTATCGTCCGTGACATCGGAGCAGTTGTCCGCTCTTCTGGCTCAGGGGCGCAACGCAGACTTCCTCGTCCTCTATCCCCAGGTGAAGAACGAACTGAGGGGAAAGGACGTAGACCGATTCTCCAAGTTGGCCACGGACACGTCCGATAGGAACGTCGAGCAGGCCCTCGTCGATGTGTACTACGCGGACAGCCCGGACAACATCGGAGTGGCTCTCGCGAGGGCGAACACTGAACTCTCCGGTGAACAGCAGGACAACGTCCAGGCCAGGCTGAAGGTCAGGTACGCAGAGGTCGAGACCGCGTCGAAGCAGGTCCAGCAGGCAGATGTGGACCGGCTCAAAGAGGCCTACATCGATGGCGGGTACAAGCTCTCCGCGGTGCCTTCTGATCTTCTGTCTCGAGTCAAGGCTTTCGATGGGGGGCTCATCATCGCCCTTCACGACCACGAACTCTCTCAGGCCAATCGCCAGACGACGATCAAGACCGACCCGGAGTCTTGGGCAAGATGGGCCTATCTGACGCCGTCCCAAAAACTCGATCCCAAGAACGACCCGGCCCACTGGATCAACGTGTGGAACGAGGCCGATTACCAGCACGCAGTTGCGGTCAAGGCCGGCCTTCTTGCGGAGCGCGGTGGGTTCACCAAGGCCTCTCAGAAATCGTCCCTTACCGACACTGACATCAACAGGATGCTCACCGAGAAGTTCTCCAAGGTGGCTGACCCGACTACCGAGAGTGGCAAGAAGCGGTTCACAGAATTCAGCCGGCAGATGAGATCGCAGATCGAGCACTACCAGGCAGCAAACCAAGGCAAGACTCCCGACCTGGAGACTCTCGAGAAAAGCATGGCGTTCTCTCTTGCCGAGGGAACTCGGGTTGGTGCTGGATTCTTAGGTGGAGACAAGGCCGGGAGGCGGTATCAATCGGTGAAGGGTGGGGAAGCGTTCCTCCCCAACGATCCCACCGCACCCAAGGTCGATCCCATGGAGGAGATATCAACGGTTCCTGACGACGTTGCTGCGGAGATCGCAGACCAACTCGCGGCCAAGGGTATTCAGCCAACGCAGCCGATGATCCTCAACATCTACCGCAGGTCTCTACTCAAGCCGACGGTGAAGCCGTGAGCGGTATCGACTACGCCAAGGAGATCGAGGACGAACTTGCGTCGTCTACGCGATCCGGTACGGAAGTCTCAGATCCTCTCACTTCGGCTATCGATGAAGAGGTCGCAAATCAGCGCAGCGAGCTTTGGGCGAACACCAGGATCGGGGTTCAGTCTTCACCGGACAAGTACGCCTCTCTTTACAGAACCGGCCAGACCCTAGGACTCGACCCGTCAGTCATCGCGGCGGCGGAATCGCACTCGAAGGAAGTGGAGCGGTTCAACTCGATGGGCCTCGACTCGTTGGCCCACCAGACCCCAAGACTCGCCACGTGGTTGAGCAACATCGACAACGTCTCGATGGCTCACGATGACGTGGCTTCCGGGTCGCTCGTGAAATTCTATGCGGCGATGGCCGGCACCCCCCACTACGGCTGGCCGATGGCACTGGCCGAGATGGCGACCCACACTCCGGGGGCCAAGGGCACCGCGGTGGCGTGGCAGGGCGGCTGGAATCAGTACAAGATTTCGGAATACTCCCTTGAATCGATGGGGAAAGGTCTCGACCCGACCGAAGACCCCAGGATCGCCGCATCAGAAGCGATCGTCGCGGCGAGTCAAAGGGCGACCGAGGAGACCTCCAGGCCGCTCAAGACGGTCATGAAGAACGTCCAAATCCTTCCGGGCATGCTCGTCGCCGCAGGCACCGGTGCCGCGACGGGCACTGTGGCGGCTGCGACCGCCGTAGGGAGCGGAGCGGAGCCTCTGATGCCCTTCGCCTTCGCTGGGGGTATGGCGCTCGGCTCGGGCTATTCCACGGCTCGCCAGGAGGGTGGCGCGGCCTATCTCCAGTATGTCCGGGACATGAAGGCCTCGGGGGGTCCGGTCGACCTGGCGGCGGCAAAGAGGGCGGCTGATACGGTGGGGGCCATCAACGGCCTGATCGAAGTCGGTGGCTTCGCCGCCCTTCTCGCCTTCCTACCAGGACTGAAGTTTCTGGCCGACGGCCCAAAGGTCGCGGTCCAGCAGTCGATCCGTAAGCTGGTCGGAAAGTCCCTGCTCGGGTACGGGGCAGAACTGGCAAGCGAGTCTCTTCAGGAAGGTGCCCAGGCCGTGGTCACTGATGTTGGCGGAAAGATTGCCACCGGTGAACCTATCTCCGCTCTGGACGAGGCCCAGATCGGAGCGAAGGAAACTCTCGGGTCAATCGAGTCGTTCGCCCTTCTCGGAGGGCTTGGCGCTGGGGTCAGTCTTCATCAGCAGATCCAGCAGCACAACGACGGGGTCCGATCGGAAGCCAGGTTCAACGAGTACGGTCGGCTGATTCAAGGGGTCAACCTCGCGAAAAGATCGTCAGAGAAGACTGCTGAGATTGCCGGCCTCGCGGTCGACGACGGTCATCCATCAACCGTGTACCTCGGGACAAACGAATTCACCACCCTGTTCCAGACGGAGAAGATCCCTCCGCAGGAGGCAGCGAACCAACTGGGCATCGGTGATGAGTTCAAGAACGCTGTAGCCCAAGGGACAGACATCGCAATTCCCTTCACGACCTACGCCTCGAAGATCGCAAACACCCCGTACAACAACAGGCTTATTGGCGATCTGAAGATGTACGGGATCGACAGCATGACGGCGAACGAGCGCGTGGTCTTCGAGGCCAACTGGAAGGAACTTCAAAAGCAGGTCGACGAGATCAAGGCAGGAACCGACAAACTCGGTGACGACCCGGCTTACGCCCTCAGATACAAGCAACTGATCGATGCCGACAGAACCCCCACAGAGGCGAAGTACTACGCCAAGCTCCACGCCGCAGTGATCAACACCATGGGCTCGAGGGAAGGTGTCGACATCCTTGGTGAGTTCCCTCTTGTCGTGACCAGCGAAACGAATCCCAAGGGAGAGTTGAATCAGGCCGCTCTCCGTTCAGGAGAGCAACTCGGCAGGACCGTCCATGAGATCCGAGCGAACATCGGTGACGAAAAGTTCGTCGTTGGAGACCACAAGGAAGGCTATCCTCTACCAAGCGTGGTCAATGGGGCGATCCTAGAGAGGGATCTTGACCGCCCCGGCCTTGGATGGGACAAGCCCGAGGCCCAACTCCAGTCAATAGTGACGCAGTCATTCGACAGCGCCGTTGCGGAGACGAAGAGGGGCCAAGAAGTCGTGTCCTCTCTTCCCGATACCATGCAGCCCAAGGGCGCTGAGTTCTGGTCTCGAGCACTCGCTCTTCCGGACAGGGCCAGGTTCTGGTACGAGATCAGTGCCGCGTATTTCAAGAAGACGTTCCCGGACTTCACAGAAGAGGAACTATCGCGATTCATAGATACGGTAGCGGCTACAAGTCCGCAGGCCAACCCGTACCTGAACATCGCTAGAGCGGTGGGGGTGTTCTCGGAACATCTGGCCCACGTCCCGGTAGCGACGGACATCATCTCTCCCACTTCCGTTGGCCATGCTCTCAGTGGAACTGGACTCGAGGGCTCCAAGGTCCGGTCGTTCTCCGGGACGATGAAGTACATCCTTGGACTGTCCGCAGAGAAGCCGATGAGTACGAACGACCGGCAGGTCGCCAGTACGTTCGGGATCGGGCCTAACACCATCGGCTCAAACCCCGCTCTCTACGAAGTGCTCTCTCGTTTCTACATCAACATGAGGGACGCTCTCAACGCCAATTTGCCCAAGGGGGCAGAGCCGTACCAGACATGGCAAATCCAGGCTCTGGGCTGGGTGCAGGAGAGGTACGACAGTGAGAAGCGCGGAGGCTCTGGAGTAGCGACATCGTCGGACGACTATCAGCAGGCACTGAGTCGGCTTATGGATAGGTTATCGAAGGCTGGGGTGGCGGTAGAAAACGGAGCGATCACAGCCGACGCCCTGGCGAACCCGGTGGTCCCTAACGCCGTGTCCAATACGAGGCAGGAGTTCCTCGACGCTCCGGTTGCCACCGTAGAGGTGCAGACTCTTCTGTCGAAGAACGGCCAGTCGATCAAGGACGCCGTAGAGAGAGCCAGGGCCTCAGAAGATGTAGCCTCCCTCGAAGAGTTCGACTCCATCACCAAGAGAGCGTTCTCTGAGCTTGGGCAACGATCCGGAGGAGCGAACGGAACAAGCCTTGCCGAAAGAATCGCATCCCTGATAAAGGGTAAGAAGGTTCGAATACCCAGGGTCTCCTATGGTCTTGGAACCTATCAGGGCTCTGTTGGGGCGAACATCCGGCTCCCCCTTTTGGGCATGACAGAGACGGAGATCGAATCGTTTCTTTCTGTCATCGGGGAAGCGTGGCAGCAAGGGGCCATGGCCGCGTCGGAGTTCCGCGAGGTCGACATCAATTCAGCGCCATGGCCGGGGTTCACCCGGACCTACCAGATCTTTCTGGAGGGGCGAACCGCCATAACGAACGACGAGATAGCTCGACTCTCGGAGGCCCTCGGTGGAAATGAACTCAATGTAAGCACTGAAATCGCCAACGGAATCGTCATCGACATCAACCCTCAGTTTGGGGAGCAGGGGCCAGTCTCTCCGGAGCCGGCCACCGTGCATGCAGCAGCGGGGGGTGTGTTCGGTACCCACACTTTCGAAGTGTTCGCCATGAACCACAAATCGACATATATTGAGAGGGCCGACTACTCGGCCAAGGTGCAGGCTCATGGCGAAGTCACCAGATCCAAAGCAGTCGAAGCAATCGTTGGAAAGTCAGGTCTCGACCGGGACCTCATCGCCAAGTACCTGGACACCACCGCCCCAGGGCTTTCCCGAAAGCTTCTCGACCGTGCAGCGAAGGCGGGAGTTAGGGCTTCCCTCCGGAACAACAGTAGTCTCACTGTCACCGAAGAGGCCCGCGCAGCGAAGCTGAAGGATCAGTACCGATCCGGAGTCTCTTCTCTCGCTTCCCTGAAAACAGAAACAGCAAAGATCCTCTCGGACTACGAGTCGTCCCTGGTCAATGCCTGGATGCCTCGGGCTGAGTCTCGCTATCAGAGGCTTCAGAAGGCCCTCGGAGCGATCCAGTCCATCAACGAGGTCAACGACCAGCAGTACGCCTCAGATCCCAGCCCCACGAGACCGGTCAGTGACCGGTGGACGGCTGACCGCGGTGCCATGCCCGGTGAGCCGATGATGACTCTCGACGTTGATCCAGCGACTGGCGAAGGTACGGCTGCTGTCGTCGAGGTCTCAGATCCTCAGACAGGGGAGATCGTAGGGGTCCAAGCCGTAGCTCCGGATGTGGGCGCTGTGGGACCTCTCCGCAAGACCGCAGACGATGCGGCGAGAGACGCAGAGGCGTACTCCGAGGGTTCAGCTTCTGGGATCTTGAAGGACAGGGGGCCTTTGTTCATCGGCAGGCCTGTGAGGCCTGAGGCGACACAGGTCGCGGTAGTTCGATACACGTCTCGTCCCGGCAGGACGGAAGTAGATCCCAGGAGCGCAGGCCTTGGGGCCGGGGGCACCGAGCGTCGTAGATTTGGAATGGGGAACTACGGAGCGCATGGAGGCCTCTCCGCGAGGGCTTACTTCTACGTCAGGGAGGGAGAGGGTCTGCCCGAGCCAGAGAAGACAGTGCCTTCTGATTTCTCTTACCAGGCAGTTCTTGGAAACATGTACGACCTGAGAACGGACCCTCTTGGTATCGCCGCTCGAGTTGGAACATCCAACCTGGACAAGCTCGAGGAGGCAATCTCTTCCGCGGGGTTCGACGGGAGAATATCTGCCGCTGGTCCTGGGATGAACTCGCCCACTGCGGTGGTGTTCAATCTTCCCTACGGCATGACCATCCCTGTAGAAGCAATACCGTCCCAATATTCAGTTCAGGCAGGGCAGAGACGACTCGACCTGACCTACGACAGCAAGGCCGTGGAGCGCGACGGAGAGCCCCTCTTGTCAATCGCTCCAGAGCCGGCAACGGGTTCGATGTCTGACAAGCCCATCACGCTGTTCAGTCGGATAGCCAAAGACTTCAAGGCGACCGGATTCGTCGACTGGAAGGGAACGAAGATCTCTTCCCCCGCAGACTTGGCGTTCCTCGCGAGGGTTCTACGAGACCCCAGGTACGAGACGTTTCGGATCTTCTGGATGAAGGGCGATCAGATCATCACCAACGAGGCGATCTCGTCTAGCCACCCACGGATGTCTTCAACAAGAGTAGGACAAGAGAGCGGGCCTGACGCCGTAGCTCGAATGATTGCGACGAAAGAGAGACTGGGCGCTGACGGCTACTGGTTCGTCCACAACCACCCCTCTGGTGATGTGTCTCCATCCCAAGCCGATATGAACATGACGGCGGGGTACAGCATTGACGTTCCAGGGATGCTGGGCCACGTCATCATAAACCATAAAAGATTTGCCCATCTCTCAGTGGATAAGCCGATAAGGGGGATGTGGTCTACGGTGGGGGGAGTTTTTGTAAGGCATGCTTACGGCGACGTTCCGGACATTAAAACTCTCGGACCAGACCCCCTGCTTGGACCTCCATTCAATGAGTTTGTACGGTCTAAGTTAGGCAAGGAGATTTCAGAAATCGACGTTCGTGGCCCTGTGGACATTAGTTATCTGGGTAGGGCGATAAGGGATGGAGTCAAGGGGATGGAGGCTTACGTCCCCATCGTCTACATCGGCGTTCGGGGTGACGTTCGGTTTGTGGAAGAGGTCCCCCTGCATCTGTTCGACTCCAAGCTGGCCTTCAGGTCTCACGTTCAGAACAACGCCAGAAACAGCGGAGCTTCCTACGCTAGCGCTTACGTGACCAGCCAGAAGCTTCTCGCGATGGCAAGAGCCCACGTTAGGATTGGAACTCTTGCGGACGCCGTCACTCCAGCCCCCAAGAGAAGCAATCATGGATACGGAGTAAGTGCTCGTAAAAGTGGAAACCACGCAGACATGGATGCCTTGTTCTCTGAGCAGCAAGAGGCCGTAAAACTCTATCAGCGCGTCTTCCAGGGCAGTCCCATCAAGGCGTTGGTCGGTGGGAAGTACTCAGA
>Ga0315274_10010736_pt1 | contig 13192 bp, 8 predicted proteins | sample YL17G02_20_MG_FD_203700 | JGI IMG/M metagenome (GOLD analysis project Ga0315274, IMG submission 203700) | Sediment microbial communities from Yellowstone Lake, YNP, Wyoming, USA - YL17G02_20 | ecosystem: Environmental > Aquatic > Freshwater > Lake > Sediment | place: USA: Wyoming | collected... | reverse complement strand
CGTGCCATGCTGATCGATTCGCCCTCCACGCTGAGAGGCCCGGTCATCTCCACGCCGGCCGCCGCCGCGGCGAACACGGGCGCCGCCATCCCCGTGGCGCTCATCGCCAGGAAGCCGAACTGTTTCTGCAGGTCCTCCGCGAAATCGTCGTCGAAGATCCGCACCACAACCTGGATCTCCGGATTCAGACTCCTCGCTTTGAAGGCCATTTGCAGGTTGGCGACATCATTCTGAGTGCAGAGCTGGATCGCCTTCGCCTTCTGCACATTCGCGGCCAGCAAGGCCGCCTCTCGCGTGGCGTCACCCTCGAGCACCGGAATTCCCATGGAGCGGACGGCCTCCGTGAGCTCCGGCTGCGGCCCAAGATCGATGCCCACCACCTCTTCGCCCATTCGATGGAGATAGTGGACAACCCGGTACCCGAGGTGCCCCAGCCCACCAGGATGATGTGTCGATCGAAGGTCGAGGCAATGGCCATTTCCCACTCCCTGCTGCGCGCCCGCCGGTTGAAGAACATCGCCGCAAACTTCGTCAGACCCTGCGCCACGATCCCAATCCCCAGCACGGGCATGAGGACGTAGCAAGCTTGGAGATACCAGGCCGAGGGAAATTCCCCACCCGCCTGGAGGAACATCATGGTCAATGCGAGGTAGATGGCCTCCGCCAGGGAGTTCGTTTTCTCTCCGGCAAGAGACGCCAGTTGATGATAGACCACGCCGCTCGCCACGAGAACGGCCAGAAAGAGCAGGACGGCCCATCGGAATTGACGGAGAAGAAGCAGACTGTCGCGCCAGGCTGCGCGGAAGCGCCTGCTCGGCATACGAGGTAGATTCTCCACAGTCTTGAGCGAGGTCGGCTTGACCGCCATGAGGGTATCCCGGGCCCGCTGACACCCTACGTCTGGGCGAAGTTTTCCGCCCCGATGGTTCTCCAATCCGCCCCCTCCGGCAAGCGCATGGATCGGGCCAGGAGAGGGTGGACCTCCTGGATGGCCTCGGCCACGCGCAATGCCACACGCCTCATCGAGAAGTGGGCGTTGGGAGTACTGCGCAACTCGCAGAAGTGATAGGCCTCCCGAAGATTGAGCGTCATCAGCACCCGACGGTTGAAACCGTTCGGGACGACGTACGCGGCCACGGTGGGATTCCACTCGGCCAGCCTGCGATAGGCGGCTGCCGCCTGTTCCATCGCCTCCCGGTACGGCTCCTCAAAGCCCGCCTCCACAAGCAGCCGGGGCACGGCATACCCGAGATCAGCGCTCAGCCGCTGCGGAGTCTGGGTCATGATCCGGTGGCGCTTGAGCTCCAGGTAGGCGCCTTGATCCAGCGTCACTTCAAACGTGTAGGTGGTGTGCTCCAGATCCCGCCGAGGTACGTCGAATTGGCCCAGGCTCCCGAGTAGTCGGTCGCGCAGTCCGCGACGGTCGGCATCGGAGAGGGAGCGCACATGGCCCACAACGTCCGCGAAAGACGCGGAACCATGGGGATAGAGCGAAGCCGCCAGGACGCGCTCTTCGGCCGCCGGATCCCAGGCGATCAAGGCGACAAACTCGCCCGACCTGGATGGCGGGATCGATTCGGCCGCCTCTGCCAGGGCATGATGGGTATCACTCAAATAGGCGGCGGGCTCGGCGTATTTCAGGAGAGTGGGAACTTCTTTCTCGGCCGCGGCTTTCAGCGCCTCCCCGATCTCACGCACCTCGATCAGGGGGTAGGAGAGCATCTTGCGGATGGCATTCTCCAACACCCTGGCGTTGGCCGTCATGCCGACATTCGCAAGCGCCGCGGAAGGGAGAAGGAACCTGCATGCATCGACATAGCGCGACCGAATGCGACCCTCATATCGGGCCTCGGCTTCACCCTCGAGCCTCGGCAGTCCTCGTTCGACGACCCTCCGGGCAGGTTCCAGGGATCGACGATAGGCCTCGAAAAGGCGGTCGCAGCTCTCGCGGAAGAGCCATTCGAATCCCGCCTCCTGGATCTCCTCGGGGAGGTGGTAGCCCCCTTCGGGCCACTGCTGATAGCGAGTCGATTTCTCGGTGAAAGAAGCCAGGCGATTCCCCTCGAGCACCTCCGTCGCCAGCCGAGAAATGTTCTCGAAGGCGACATGCAGGACGGCGTGTTCGGCCACCGAGGCGTGGCCGTACCCGACCACCCACTTCTCATGGAACTCGGCGGATTTCTCCTCCGTCAGTTCCGCCGCGATCTCGCGAAAAGACTGCGGCGACCTTGAAGTTTTGGCGAAGGTCACCGCAATCGTCTCCGGGCTCCACTGTCGCGAGCTGAGAAGGTAGATCTCGCGATTCATCGCCTTAGACATCGGCATCCTCCGGCCTGTGGTCCAGCACCTGGCGCGCCTTAAGTATGTCCTCCCGGATCTGTGCCACGAGGGCCTCGGGGCCCGGGAACCGTCTCTCATCACGGAGCCGCTCGACGAAGGAGAGTCTCACCTCCTGCTCATAGAGCTCTCCCTCGAAGTCGAGCACGTGGGTTTCGATAGTGGGAAGGCGATTTCGTTCGTCGAAGGTGGGGCGAAAGCCCACGTTGGTCACGGCCTTCCATCGCCCGCCGGCGAAATCGGCCAGACACGCGTACACGCCCGCCGCCGGGAAAGCCCTCTCCTCCCACACCAGGAGATTGGCGGTGGGGATGCCCAGCGCCCTCCCCCTGCCCGCTCCACGAACAACGGTGCCGGGAATCGAGAAGGGCCTGCCCAAATAGGTCGAGGCTCTGGCCACGTCTCCTGATCGAAGAGCCTCTCGCACCCGCGTCGAGCTGACCACCTCGCCGGAGATCTTGGCAGGGCCTACTACGTGGAGGTTGAAGCCACGCTCCTGGCTGGCCCGCTCCAGAAACAGGCGGTTTCCTTCACGCCTGTGACCCAGGGCGAAATCCTCACCGATCCACAGCGAAGCCAGCCCGAGCCGTTCTTGCAGCATGTCCAGGAAGCTCGAGGCGGTCACCTGCGACAACTCCTCGGTGAAATGTTGCGAGACGACGTACTCGACGCCAAGACCCCCAAGCAACGCCGCCTTTTCCTCCGGCGAGGTGATGTAGAAGACGGGCTGTCTTCCCCGCAGGACGACCGAGGGATGAGGATAGAAGGCGAGCACGACCGACGGAAGCCGCTTCGACTTGGCTTCTGCAACGAGCGTTCGAATGAGGAGTTGATGTCCTTGGTGGACACCGTCGAAGGAGCCGATCGTCAGCACACTGCTGTCGAGACGAAGCGAGTTGAAATCGCCGATTTCCTGCATCGGGCACACTAGCTCAGGAATACCTTTCGAGGATGCCACTCGGCGCTGCCTTCCACCGCCTCCAGAATCGCCACCAGCTCGCCGTCAGGGCCTACGCCTCGCGCCATGCCTTGCGATTCCCGTTCGGCGGGGATGCTGCGTCCAAAACGAATCCTCTCGAGATCTTCTTCCCGCACGCGGACGATCTCCAGGTCAGGAAGCGCCTCGGCGGCCGGTCGAAGGTAATCCTCCCAGTGTCCTCCGATGAACGCCGCCTCCAACCGGGAAAGAGGGACCGTGTCTGCGAGCGTGAATGGACCCGCACGCGTGCGCCGGAGGGCGTCGAGGTGAGCGCCTGTCCCTGCCCTCTCGCCCAAATCGTGCGCCAGCGATCGGATGTACGTTCCCGCCGAGCAGTCGATGCTGAGCGTCAAATCGGGCGGCTTGTAGGAGAGTACTTCGAGGCGATGAATGACGACATGTCGTGGCCCGAGCTCCGGCTCCTGGCCTTTCCGGGCCAGCTCATAGGCTTTTCTCCCTTTGATCTTGATCGCGCTGTAGGCAGGAGGCACCTGCTCGATTTCCCCGACGAAGCCGGCAAGCTGGTCACGGATCTCATCCAAGGTCGGGGCCAAATTGGTTCTGCGTGTGACCAGGCCGTCACCATCGTAGGTCTGCGTCGAGCTGCCGAAACGGATCACCGCCTCATAGCTCTTGGACGATCTGGAGAGGTATTCGCTCAGGCGAGTGGCGGCTCCCAGGCACAGTACGAGCACCCCCGAGGCCCTCGGGTCAAGCGTACCCGCGTGCCCCACCTTGGTGAGCCCCGTTCCCCTTCGGACAAGATTGACGACGCGATGCGATGTGGGCCCCACCGGCTTGTCCACGACGATCAGCCCAAAGTCTCTCATGTCTCCGTCCCCGTGGATACTCCGAGCAGAGAGCTGGCTTCCCTCACCACTCTCGAGGTGACGCTTGCCAAGTCGCCGTCTACCATCGCCCCCGCCGCCTGTTCATGCCCCCCGCCCCCGAATTGGGCCGCCAGCCGGGAGACGTCCACACCGGGTCTCGATCGCCAGCTGACCTTCGTCTTGCGTTCGGATTGTTCGACGAGAACGATGGCTATTCGAGATCCATCGATCGTCGTCAGGAAGTTGATGAGATCCGCATCGTCATCGCCGGGATAGTCGGCTCGGCGGCGATCTTCCAGGCTCAACGTCGCCCAGACCAGGCCGTTGTTGTACTCCAACCGGGACAGGCCGAGACCCCAATACCGGGCCGCAGGGAGCGTCTGCCGGTTGAGACCCCGTTCATAGACCTCAACCAGGTTCGCGCCGAGCTCGATCAGCTGCGCGGCAATACGCAGGACCTTAGACGTGGTATTGGCGGTCCGAAAGCCTATGGTGTCGGTCACGATGCCGAGGAGCAAAGGAGTAGCCGCGCCGGCGTCCATCGGCAGACCCAGCGGCTCGGCCAGTTCGAAGAGGATCTCCGCGGTGGCCGCCGCGTCTGCCCGGACCAGGTTGATCCTGCCAAAGCGCGGATTGGTGGCGTGATGGTCGATGTTCAGATCCGGGGCCCGGGCCGTCCGCGACTTCGGCGTCCCCATTCGCGGCAGGTCCGAACAATCGACCGCAACGAGGACGAAATCCCCTTCGGGGACCGCACGAACGACCTTGGCCGCGCCGGCAAGGAACTGGAACCGCTCCGGGACCCCATCCACCAGGACCGGGGTGACATTCTTCCCCGCAAGCTCCAGGCTGCGGGACAGGCCAAGCACCGAGCCCACCGCGTCGCCGTCCGGACGCTCGTGCGAGATGACGACGATCTCGGGAGCCTCGGCGAGGAGCCTCCGGGCCGCCTCGATCTCACCGCCCCGCATTTTCCTCTTTCTCATCCTCGGCCTCGTGCCTGATTTCGGCCAGTAGCTCCTCGATGCGCGAGGCCCTTTCCGCCGTGGGATCCCACGCAAAGCGGAGTTGTGGAAAGGCCCGCAGAGAAATGCGCGCGGCGAGCTCGCGCCGGAGAAAACCCTTGGCCCCGTCCAGCGCCTGCAAGATCTGGTCGGAACGATCCCGTCCATCGAGCGCACTGACGTAGATGGTGGCAAAGGCAAGCTCGCGGTCCATGTCGACGCCCGTGATGGTCACCAGCGACAGCCGCGGGTCGGCGACCTCTCTCTGGAGCATCTCCGAGAGAACTTCCCGAATTCTCTCACCGATCCGGCGCGCACGAAGCTGCGACGTCATGAATCCCTCAACCGGCCGCGCTGACCGTCTCCTCAACCCGGCATTCGATGATATCTCCCACCTGATACGCGTCGAAGCCTTTGACCCCGATTCCGCATTCGAAGCCCTCTCGAATCTCGCGCACATCCTCTTTCTGATGCTTCAGCGAAGCTACCGGCCCTTCGTAGATCACTTCCTGGCCGCGCAGGACCCGCGCCATGGCGTTCCGGCGAAGCTCGCCCTGCTGGACATAGCAGCCTGCTACGAACCCGACCTTCGGGATGCGGAAGGTCGCCCTCACTTCGGCCCGGCCGATGGTCACGGTTCGTTTCTCGGGTTCCAACATCCCCTTGAGGGCTTTGTCGATGTCCTCGGTCAGACGATAGATGACATCATAGAAGCGGATGTCGACGCCCTCGGCGTCGGCCATTCGCCTTGCCGCCTGGTCAACCGCAACACTGAAACCGATGACGATGGCATCCGAGGCGGTGGCCAACATGACATCGTTCTCGCTGATATTGCCGGTCCCGGTGTGCAGGACATTCACTTTGAGATCGGTTGTGGTCAAGTCGTTGACCGACATGACAATCGGCTCCAGCGAACCCTGTACATCGGCCTTGATGACCAGCCGCAGCTCCTTGGTCTCACCGGCCTTGAAAGCCTCGAAGATTTGCTCCAGGGTCATGGCGGCCTTGGGTTTCAACTGCGCCTCGGCGAGCTGCGTCCGGTGGTGCTCCGACAGGGCTTTCGCCTCGCGTTCGGTAGCGGCCACCGTGAACAGATCGCCGGGGTTGGGCATGTCGGAGAGTCCCAGCACGGAAACGGGCGTGGATGGCCCCGCCTCGCTGATCGGCTTTCCCTGAAAATCGAACATCGACCGCACCCGCCCATGGGCGGACCCAACCGTGACGATATCGCCTACCCTCAGCGTCCCGTTCTGCACCAGCAGCGTCGTCATGATACCCTTGGAACGATCCAACTCCGCCTCGATGACCGTTCCCAGCACCTTGCCGAGCGGATTGGCGTTGATCACCGTGGCGTCGGCGACCAGAAGAATCGCTTCCAGCAGATCGTCGATCCCCTGATTTTTCTTGGCCGACACGGGGACGATCATCGTGTCTCCTTCCCAATCATCCGGGACCAGGCCGATTTCGGCAAGCTCCTGCTTCACGCGATCCGGGTTGGCATTGGACTTGTCGATCTTGTTGAGGGCGACCACGACCGGGACTTTGGCCGCGCGGGCATGCGCCAGCGCCTCGCGCGTCTGCGGCATCACCCCGTCGTCCGCCGCCACTACGAGGACGGCGATATCCGCCCCCAAGGCCCCGCGCGCTCTCATCGCGGTGAAGGCGGCGTGGCCGGGCGTGTCGAGGAAAGTGATCAGCCGGTCGCGATGACCGACCTGGTACGCGCCGATATGCTGCGTGATCCCTCCCGCCTCGCCTTCGGCCACGTTGGTCTTACGTATCGTGTCCAGCAGCGTCGTTTTCCCATGATCGACATGACCGAGGATGGTGACCACCGGAGGCCGGAGGATCAGCGTGGAGGCCTCCTCGTCGCCGATCATCCTGCGCCAGAGAGGCACAGGAGCCTGCTCCAGCGCCTCCTCCGATTTCTCGGGCTCCAACGGGCGCGCCTCGAATCCGAACTCCTCGACCACGATCGCAGCCGTATCGAAGTCGATCTGCTGATTGATGTTGGCCATGACGCCGTTGGCCATCAGTTGCTTGATGACATCTATGGGACTGGCCTGGATCCGCTCCGCCAGATCACGGACCGTTACGCTTTCGGGGATTTCGATAAACTTGTGGCCATTCTCGCTCATCTACCACCTCCGGACACCGGCAAAGGCGCCGCGCTAAGCGAGGAGGCCACGCAGGCTAAGCGTAACTAGCCTTGGGGCATCTCGCTCACCACAAGCCGACGGTCGCCTCGGCCGATCTCAACCATGTCGCTCATCAGCCAGACCGTTCATGTACGCTTCGAGCCCTTCTCTTGCCTCGGGCGTCAGTTCCATTCGCAAGGCCCGGGCAACAGACCCTCGCAGTCCAGCTTCCCAACAGGCTCGTTGATCATGCAGGTAAGCCCCTCGACCGGGGGCTTTGCCCGTGGGATCAACCCGAATCCCCTCGGAGGAACGGACGATCCTGATGAGCGATCGCTTGGGCAGAACCTGCCGACAACCCACGCAGGTGCGCTGCGGGATATGCTTTCGACGGCCTGCCTTTTGAGACGGCACCTCTTCCACTCGTCCTGTGGAACCTCCTTGCGAGAGAATCCACGCTGGATCCTAAGTACCTTCCCACTCATCCCCGGCGCCGCGCTTGCGAAGCCTCGTCATCAACATCTCGCCAGAGTCGGGATCGTATTCGACGGTCCGGATGGCTTTCTTGCCCTTCTTCCCCTTCTTCTTTTTCGCACCAAGGTTCTCTTCTTCTTCATCCGGCTCTTCCCCGGACCCGATCCCGGCCAAGACGAGTTCCCCGGCGACGGATTCGAAGACCTTCTCCAGAGTCTCGGGCGCACCCACCTCGCTGCCCGTCCCTTCCGGCCCCGCCACCGGCAGAAGCTCCGAAGGAGCCTCCCCTTCCTCCCCCGCGGGCGCGGCAGCGCTGACCGGTTGGATCGCCTCTCCCGGCTCCTCGACTTCTGCCTCGACCGCCACCTCGACTGCAGGAGCTTCCGCCGCCGCCTCCGCCTCAGGCTGGATCGGCTCCGGTTCCGGGTATTCGAAGGTGCTGAGCGCCTGCTGGATGTCTTCCAGGGCGCGCGGCCCAACATCGGGCAGAGCCAGGATTCGGTCCGAGTCCATACCAATCTGCTCGAGAACCTGACCTGCCGTCTCATATCCGGACGCTTTGAGGACTCCCAGCAACTGCTCCGGGAGACCGACCAGATCCAGCGCGCTCGCATAGGCGCCCTTCGGAATCGCAGCGCGCAACTCGGCCTGTCTCTCCAGCCGCGCCTGTCGAAGGGCACTCCGGGCCGCGCCCACCTCACGCTGGAGTCGGTCCACGAACGAAGTGAGGGTCTGATACTCTTCCGGCGTCACCGGCCGGTTCTCTTCCTTCTTCAGGAGAATCGCCTGGATCTGCGGCACCAGCGAGGCTTCCCTCTCGGCCAAGTTAGCGAAGCTCTCGTCCGCCTCCAACAGCCTGAGGGCCTCGGACGCCGATTCCACGAGGCTCTTGATGTCGATCCGCCAGCCAGTGAGCCTCGCCGCAAGCCGCGCGTTGACACCCGCCCGCCCGATGGCCAGGCTCAGCTGGTCCTCGGGGACGACGACCAGGGCCGTCTTCCCTTTCTGAGGGTCATCATCCAGGTGCACTCCCGAGACCCGCGCCGGGCTCAGGGATTTTGCGATGAAGAGCGCAGGATCCGGGCTCCATTCGATGATGTCGATTTTCTCGTCATTGAGATCCCTGACAATGGACTGGATCCTGACGCCTCTCAAGCCTACACATGCCCCCACCGGATCAATGCGGTCCCGCAGGGCGAACACGGCGACCTTCGCCCTCTTGCCCGCCTCGCGCGCGATCCCTTTGATCTCGACGAGTCCCTGGCTGATCTCCGGTACTTCCATCTCGAGCAAGCGCCGCAGCATGTTCGGATGCGTGCGAGTGACGACGATGACCGGTCCCCGCGGCGATTTGCGGACCTCAAGGACGTAGACACGAACTCGATCGCGCACGCGGAATTGCTCCCCGGGGATCTGTTGGTTCTTGGGCAGGATGGCCTCGGCTCGGCCCAGTCCGACCGTCACCGCCTGTGGCGTAATGGAATGGACCGTGCCATGCACCATGTCCCCTTCGCGCTCGATGAACTCCTCGTACTGCGCATCGCGCTCGGCTTCCCTCAATCGCTGAAGGATCACCTGCTTGGCCGTCTGCGCAGCGACCCGGCCGAAATCCTTGGGCGTCGACTCGACGAGCATCACGCCGCCGACCTGTGCTTCCGGGTCGACCTTCAGTGCCTCCTCGAGCTCAACCTCGGTCTGAGCGGTTTGAACCCCATCGACGACCTCCTTTTCCACGAAGACACGCACTTCGCCCGTCTCGGGGTTGAGCTTGGCCTGCACACCCTGGGCGCTCGAGGCATTCACGGATCTACGATAGGCGGAAACCATGGCAGCCTCGATGGCCTCCATGACGATCTCCTTCGGCAGGCCGAACCGCTCCGTGATCTCATTAAAGGCTAAAGTGAACTCGCTCTTCATCCCGCCAAAATCCTCATTTTCTGCGCGCTCTTGGCTCTATGCGAAGAAAAGTGGGAGAACCCACTTTTCACACCTTCCACTCCTTCGGAGACGATCTAGCGTCATTGTAGCATAACGCCCCTCGAACTGCAAGGCGGCTCCCACACCTCATGAGACGCCTCCTTTCCGCTGGCTGCGTCCCCCCGCTCCCCTGAATCATGCCTCGGCCGCCTCAGGCGAGCTCTTCTGCGGATTCTGGCAGTGTCCTCGGTGCCAACCACGGTGGGAAGCCCGCCTCCGCAAGGCACCTTCCGCCGGACTCATGGGCCGGAAGGTTGCCCGCGTCGCCTCATGCGACGTCCTGTGGGGTCCGAACCGAGAATTTTCCCCGATCTCGATTCCTGCGGAGGTTCTCCGCCCTCTCGTCACCAGGAGGGCCGGGAATCCACCTCTTTCTCTTCGCCTAAGACGCACGAAAGGGTTGCATAAAGGACCAAAACGATGTATATTACCTGCAATCAATTGCCCGATCGGGATCACGATCTCACCCCCCACAATCATCAGCGCCATCCTGCCGCGAGGCGTGGCTTGGCAAGTCAGGAGGAGAAGAATGGTCCGAGGCTCTCGACGTGTCTCTAGTTCGGCGGCGTTCGCTCCCCTCGCTACGCTCGCCGCAATAGCGATTTCCCTGATTGCCTGTGGTTTCACCACTGGCTCCACTCAGGCGACCCAGGCCGTGGAGGAATTCACGGCCACTTCGGGACTCGATCCCACCGAGACCGCAACGTCCATCGCCGATCCGGCGACAGCGACCGCCACCCCGTTGCCCTCGCCCACACCAGCCCCGGCGGATCCAACCGTTACGCCGCCCCGCAGCCCAACCTCGTCGTCCTTCACTGTCACGGCCAGTGCGGGGAATCTCACGATCCGGCGCGGCCCGGGGCTAGCCTATGACAGTGTCGGGTTCTTGCTCAACGGTGTGTCGGCGGCGGCCTCGGGCAAGAGCTCCGATGGAGGTTGGCTGTATGTCGAGAATCCCGACAAGCCCGGAGGATTTGGATGGGTAAGCGCCCGGTCACGCTTCTTATCCTCTTCAGGAGATCCGACAGGACTGCCCGTCATGGCCGCGAACCCTCCACAGCCGTCTTTCCTCCGCAACTGCACCTTTCATCCGATGAAGATCATCCCGGGGGAGATGGTCCTTAAGGAGCAATTCGATGCCCCGAACAACCGGCGCCAATTGAGTCCGGGTACGTATGAGGCCTTCGACATGAACCAGGAGGGCATTCCCAAGGTCCTCACGGTCGACCTGCGCGAGGGGCAGGCCAAAGACATCGTGACCGACGGATTGGGGAATACGTACGCCTGTCCCTGATCCTTATGGGTCCCCTGAAGAGCCCCGGCCCAATCGGCCGGGGCTCTTCTTTGTCCGTCCCCCTTACTCTCCGTCGTGATTGACGGAGAGCAAGGGAACCCTTATCATAGCCCCAATAACGGCAGCCGTGCCGAGGTGGTTCATGGAAGTCGGAACAGTTCGCCGAATCGACATCGATTCGGAAATGCAGCAGTCCTATCTCGACTACGCCATGAGTGTGATCGTCGCGCGCGCTCTCCCAGATTCGCGAGACGGCCTCAAGCCGGTCCACCGGCGCGTCATGTTCGCCATGCACACCATGGGGATGCGGCCCGGTACCGATTTCAAGAAATCGGCCCGCATCGTCGGGGAGGTCCTGGGCAAGTACCACCCCCACGGCGACATGGCCGTCTACGATGCCATGGCGCGCATGGCCCAGGATTTCTCGATGCGCTACGCCCTGGTGGAAGGTCAGGGGAACTTCGGTTCTGTCGATGGCGACCCGCCGGCAGCCATGCGCTACACCGAGGCCCGTCTGGCCCCGATCTCAATGGAAATGCTTGCCGACATCGAGAAGGATACGGTCGATTTCATCGACAACTTCGACGGCACACTCCAGGAACCGACCGTCCTCCCAACAGCGATTCCGAATCTCATCGTCAACGGGGCCACCGGCATCGCTGTCGGCATGGCGACTTCCATCCCCCCTCACAACCTGGGAGAGGTGTGTGACACCCTGATCTACATGCTCGAGAACTGGACGCACCTCGAGAAGATCGGCCTGAATGATCTCTTGAAGTTCATCCCCGGTCCGGACTTCCCCACCGGGGGGATCATCCTGCGGGAGAAAGGCGAGGGGGAAGGTCTGGGCGCTGCCTACGGCACCGGGCGCGGCAAGGTTACGATTCAGGCGCGTGCCCATGTCGAGGACATCGGCCGGGGGCGGTCGCGCATCATTGTCACCGAGCTCCCCTACCAGACGAACAAGGCCAGCCTGATCGAACGGATCGCCGAGTTGACACGCTCGGGCCAACTGGAGGGGTTGTCCGATCTGCGCGACGAGTCGGACCGCCAGGGCTTGAGGGTCGTCATCGAGCTGACGAAAACCGCGGATCCATCCAAGGTGCTCGCTCAGCTGTATCAGCGGACCCCGATGCAGACGACGTTCGGCATCACGATGCTCGCCCTCGTCGACGGCGAGCCGCGACTGCTGACCCTTAAGCAAGCCCTGCGCGTCTACCTCGACCACCGGCTGGAGGTCATCCGCAGGCGAAGCGCGTTTGAGATGGCACGCGCCAAGGAGCGCGCCCATATTCTCGAGGGCCTGCGTGTCGCCCTGCAGCATCTAGATGAAGTGATCAAGCTCATCCGGGCGGCGGCCGATGCCAATCAGGCCCGGGAGAGGCTCCAACGTCGCTTCAAACTGAGCGAGGCTCAGGCACAGGCCATCCTGGATATGCCCCTCCGCCGCCTGGCAGCCCTCGAGAGGAAGAAGATCGAACTCGAGTACAGGGAGACGGTCGCCCGCGTCAAGGATCTCGAGGGCTTGCTGCAATCCGAGAAACGCATGCGCGAGGCCATCGCCGAAGAATTGCGGCAGGCGAAGGCCCGCTACGGAGATCGCCGTCGCACCCTGATCGCGGAGACGAGAAGAGGCCGCAAGGAGCAGAAACTGCTCACCGTGTCCGATCTGGCTCCTGACAAGGATACCTGGGTCGTCGTCAACCGGGATGGCCTGATCTCCCGGACACCCTCGGGACGATTGCCTCGCCTGGCAGGGCGCGGCGCGCCGACGCTGGTTCTCGGGGCATCGTCGCGAGACAATCTCTACCTCTTCGATGCCACCGGAAAGGGGGCGGCGCTGCCCGTTCACACCTTGCCGGAAGTCGATGATCCCAAGGACGGCAGCCCGTTGGCAAGTCTGTCGGCATTCGATCCCGGAGAGGAGATTGCGGCCGGTGCGAGCGTCCCTCCCGACAAGGTCAACCAGGCCGAGGGGGACGCCTGTCTGATGTTTGCGACGATCGCCGGCATCCTCAAGAAGACGCCCCTGGGTGCTCTGCCCGGCCCGTCAGCCAAACCCTTTGTCGCGCTCAAGCTGGCCGAGGGCGACCGGCTGGGATGGGTTGGCGTCACATCGGGAGCCGACGAAGTCTGTATGTTCAGCCGGCACGGAAACG
>Ga0315274_10010735_pt1 | contig 13192 bp, 10 predicted proteins | sample YL17G02_20_MG_FD_203700 | JGI IMG/M metagenome (GOLD analysis project Ga0315274, IMG submission 203700) | Sediment microbial communities from Yellowstone Lake, YNP, Wyoming, USA - YL17G02_20 | ecosystem: Environmental > Aquatic > Freshwater > Lake > Sediment | place: USA: Wyoming | collected... | reverse complement strand
TCCAGCGCCGCCGAGTCGCAAGCGGCGCAATCCGACGTAGCGGGGCCGCCCGCGACCGACGAGAGCACATCCATCAGGGGGCAGCGAGCGCAGAAGTTCAGCACAGCTTTTTTCGGGGAAGGTTGAGCCCCCGAGGGACCGCTTTCGGCCCGGCGGACGGCCGCCCTGCCAACGGTTTGGTGAAGCTGAAGGTTCATGATGCCGGCCTCGTTACGTATCGCATGCCGACTCGACCGGAGCAATGGCCCAGCGGCGGCCAAGGATTCCCCACGACGAGCAGGAAGATGACGTAGGGGACTCGTTCGTAGCTGCAAACTGGCGTTTGCGGCACTTCCTCGCGGCCCGGTCCCCTGACGGGAAAGCTGGCTGCGAACGCCAGTTCGCAGCTACGACGGGGGGCCGGTGTTCTTCGCGTCCTTCGTGGTGAACGATCTGGTGCGTCATCATCTTGCACGCATCGCTCGCGCTCACGGCACCGAGACCGCCCGGTAGAAGAGGAACCGTTCACTCGTGCGTGCAGGATGAATCAGCATCCGAACGATTATTCGTCCACCTTCACCCGAAAAAACCTGGCGCCTACCGCCAAGTCCACCTGGAACGGACTGACCGCGTTCGTCACATCCTGCCACGGGCCATTCACCTTTTCGGCGGACTGCAAAGTGCCGAGTTCCCAACGCACTTCGAGCTTGCCGCCGACCATCGAGGTTCGGAGCCCCGCCAGCCGGTCCCGCACGTCCCAGACCCAGCCTGTGCCGTCCGAGCCCATCGCCAGCACGAACTGGCCGTCGGCCGTGAACCAGGAAGCAAGAGCATCGCTCTCCAATTGCCAGGCGGAGGATTCGACTTCAAAGGTGCGGAGGAGTCGAGTGGTTTGGCTGTCCCACAATTCGGGCCCACGTTCGCCGTTCAGTAGCAACCACTCGCCGTTGGGAGACACCGCCTGGAGCTTCCCACCGACACCTTCCCGCAGCCATCGACCCTCTCTCGCGTCCCAATGGCAAAGCTGGCCCAAGCCCGCGTCGCCGCCCGCCGCCCATACGTCACTGCCGTCGGGGGACACCAAGCACCGGTCGAACCACCAATCCTGGACAGTTAAAACCGATTCTCCAGACTGGGTGTCCCAGAGATTCGTCGTGCCGAGGACATAGCGAAGATTGGGAGAGAACGACACTTCGCCCAAGTAATCGAAACGGACATCGGAGAATGCCCGCAGAAGTTGACCCGTGCTGGCATCCCAAACCCGCACTTCGCCCCCGCAGCATGCCGGGACGGTGAGCACTCGCTGGCCATCCGGCGAGAACGCGACCCGCGCGGCCTGATGCGCCAAGCTGTGAAGCAGTTGACCTGTCGTGCTTTGCCAGAGCTTTACCGTCCGGTCCGAACTCGCGGTCAGCGCCCGGTCACCATTGGGCGAGAACGCGACCGAGTGAACGTATCCAGTATGGCCCGCGAAGGCCCGTAACAGTAGTCCCGTGGATGTGTCCCAGAGCTTGGCCGTGTGGTCAGCGGTTCCCGAGTGGCTTCCTGCCAATGCCTGCTGTCCGTCGGGCGAGAAGGCGATGGCTCCAACATGCTCTCCGAAGTTCCGGATCACGTCGCCCGAGGCGAGGTCCCAGACGTAAATCGCGCCGCTGCGGACATTCATGAATCGCCTCAGGTCGCGAGAAATCATCGCGGTTCTCAGATCCCCGTATTGAGATCCGAAAGCTCCCAGTGGCTGGCTGACGACGTCCGACTGGTTGAGTCGTCCCCCTGCCAGCCAATCCACGACATCACCAATGCCCCAGAGCTTGGTGTGTTCACAGCCGCCGCATGACTCGCTGATCACGAGGCGTCGTCCATCAGGTGAGAACGCCGCACAGACAGCCGGATCTTGAACGGCCATCCATCGAACCACTCGATCTCCTGCCAGATCCACGAGGCGTGGCGGTCCTTTGTGCGAGGATCCGTGTATCAGCGCCAGCCGTCCATCGGGTGAGACGGTGAAATCAGGACAACCAGTGCTGAGCGATACGGATTGGGCAGTCTGGACATCCCACAATGAGAACGACCAATACGCCCCAGCCCGGAGCGCGAGGATTGAGCGTCCGCCCATGGCGAAGGCCGCGGTTCCAATTCCCCCTTCAAAGACACGCACCAACTGGCCGGTTTGTGCATCCCACAGTCTTGGCGGACCATTTGTGCTCACCCAAGGATCCCCTTCCCCCGTCAGCACATATCGACCGTCCGGGGAGAAGACAGCTGAGGCCAAGGAATTGGTCAGCACCAAGGTGTGGCGAAGCCCACCGGTTCGCGTGTCCCACAGTCTCACGGTGTTGTCGGCGCTCCCGGTGAGCGCTTGCTGGCCATCGGGTGAGAAGGCGACCGTCGTAACGGTGTTCGTATGCCCCACCAACGTCCGGATCAGCTCGCCGGTTTCGAGGTCCCAGAGCTTGGCGATGTTGCCTGCGCTCCCAGTCAGTCCTGAACCCCCATCGGGTGAAACAGCCACCGGGACGCTGTTCCCCACGACGCCCTGTTCGAAAACCCGTTCTCGTTGACCCGTCTGGATATCCCACAATTCGGTGCCAAAGCCGGGGATAAAGCCAGAACCGGACGAAACTTCCTGGTGTACGCACGCCAGCACCTGTCTGCCGTCGGGCGTAAAGGCGACGGCGGTGAAGGGGTGTTCGGGGTCGCCAAACTTCAGCAGTGGCTCGTAAACAACGTCGGCGCGGGTTATCAGGCCGCAAATGCCCAGGATGGCTGCCAGCACCACGGGAGCAGGAATCCGCCGACGCCATCGCTGCGGGGGGCTGAAGCCGTGGGCGGCGAACGCCGAGTTGCTGTGATGGTTGATCGGCGGCGAGGTCACGCCACCATGAAGACTGGAAGCGTGCGCTCCCAGCCGGTTTTGAATCAGGTTTGTCGTTTTCATGGTTTGTTCAGGCTTTCAGTGTTCAATTGTCTGTGGCAAGCGAGGCAGGGGTAGCCGCGAAGAGGGGCAAGCGGCGCAAAGATGAGCTTCCTTTTGAGCTTCTTGCGCCTTCTTGCGGCCATTCGTCCCGGCACGGCTGACTGTCCCGTAGCGCAGATTTGGAGTCTGCTGTATCGCAGGTTTGGAACCTGCGTGGCTGCGGCTGTCTCCTCGCGTCCGGGAGGGCCGGCCGCCCGGCCGAATGCAATTCGGCGATACGGCAGGTTGAAAACCTGCGAACCTGCGCTACATCCGGAGCCGGAAGGCGGCGCTGAATCTCGTGGCCGCCTCGTTCGTAGCCGCAAACTGGTGTTTGCGGCACTTCTTTGAACCCCTAGGCCTGTCGGTTGATACGAAAGCTGGCTGCGAACGCCAGTTCGCAGCTACGACGGGACCGGTGCGGTTCGCGTCCTTCATCATGATTCACCCGGTACATGGTGGTTCTGCCCACAGCTCATAGTCACGGCACAACCAGACGGTAGAACCGGGCTGCGTGACCCGTCGCCTGCGCGTCGTTTCACTCGTGCGTTCCCCCGGCGCTGGTCCGGACCATGAGCTTGGTCCAGGTCACCAGGTCGGTTGAGGCTTCGAGGTAACAGCACGCGCCTGCGGCCGGCTCGCCGATTGCGAGTTGGCAGCCGGTTGGGGATGACGTCGCTCCATTGAACCGCGGAGGCTGACCGCCGTATTCCTGATGCTCGGTGATCAGCAGCGGCGGTTGTCCGGGCTGACCTGCGGGGACGTTGCTGAGTTCCTGCACGATCCCGGACGGCCATTCGACGCGGACGATGTCAGCCTTCGTGGCATCGCCGAGGCCGAAGTGGGCCAGGAGGCCCGGTCCGCCTTGGTAACCGCTGTTGCCCGAGATTCCGCGTAGCTGCCAGATTTCCCGGCCGGCGATGGTCGCCTTGACGCGGATTTTGGCACCGATGCCCGAGCGGTTAGACGCTTGGCCGACCAGCTTGACCTTGAGCCAGCCATTCGTGTTGCCGATGTTGAGGGCGTTGTTACGGTATAGGTGGTTCGGCAATGCGGTGCCGCTTCCGCACGTCATGAACAAATCCAAGAAACCGTCCTCGTCGTAGTCTACCCAGGCAACCGTCGCTCGCAGATCGCCGTCCCGGATCGGGCTGCCCGCATCGAGTGTCTCGAAGGTCCCATCGCCCCGGTTGCGATACAAGAGATTGGTCCCGTTCTGGAAGCTGGCGACGAAGAGATCCAACCACCCGTCGTTGTCAAAGTCGCCCCAAGCCGAGGCCCAGGCATTGATCTCGTGGGCCACGCCGGCGCCGACGGCCATGTTGGTGAAGGATTGCCCCGCCAGGTTCCGGTGCAGCGCGTTGGTGGAACCTCGGATGGTCTCCCAGGAACGTCCCGCGAACAGGTCCAGCCAGCCGTCATTGTCGTAGTCGCCCCAAACGCCCGTGCAGGTGGCACGGGCGGTGACGACACTTCCGGCGTTGGTCGCTGCGGCGAAGTAACCCTGGCCGTCGTTTTGATGAAGGCGGCAGTGCCCATCGCGACTGCTCACCCACAGGTCCGGGTCGCCGTCGTTGTCATAATCGGCCCAGGCGCAGGCGTCGGACGCAACATCGACACTCACAATGGACCCGGCCTGAGCCGTGGTCATCTTGGCGAAGCTGCCGTCGCCCCTTTGGCGGTACAGACACTCAGACTCGTAAACATTCGCGACGAAGACGTCGAGGAACCCGTCGCGATCGTAATCCGCCCAGCCGCAATCGTTGGAGGCGTCGAACTCGGAACTCCAGGGCTGGCGCGGCAAGGGGCTGAAGGCCCCGTTGCCGTCATTCCGGTAGAGTTCATCCGGAGGATAGTCCGGGCCATAGCCGGGATGCGTATTGCCCAGGACATACAGATCCTCGTCGCCGTCGTTGTCGAAGTCGGCCGCTGCCGCCGTGCTGTAGCGCATGATCCGTGTGCTCAGGCCGTTCGTGGTTCTGATGAACGTGCCGTCGCCGTGGTTGAGGTAAAGGGAACTTCGGGCTGGGCACCCGTTGAAACAGGCGTTGTTGATCACATACACATCCAGGTCGCCATCCGCGTCGCAGTCCCACCAAGTCGAGGAATACGACGGCTCGCGGTCGGTGACAATCGCGCCCTCGGTGATCTTCATGAAGGTGGGGTCCACGGTGACTGTGGCTGGGGCGCTCTGGACCGGTTGGTTGTCGGCGTCGGAGACGACGACGTAGTACTCTCCGGCTTGGGCGAGCTGGATATTGGTGAGGACGCAGGTGCGGTTGGTTTCGTCGGGTAGCACCGCGCCTTTCCCCCACCACTGGTAAGTGATGGGCGGGGCGGTGCTGGTGGCCGTGACGGCGAGCGTCACGTTTGCGCCGAGGCTGACACATTGGTTGGTGGGCGGGCGCGGGATTTCCAAGGCGCTGACTTCTGTCCGTGCCGCGAGGACGATCACGGCGCTGGCAAGGAGGATTCGGGTTTTCATGGTTGCGGTCTTTTCGGGCGGACGGGCAATACCGTTCCGGGCCGGCGGCCGGCTCACTTCCGAGGAACGACGGTTCAAGGTCACATGGGTACAAAGCGGTCGTGCGGGCCGGTTCTTTCAGAGAAGATACTGGTTTGGGATGCCTGGGTGGACTTTTCTTAGTCTTACAAAAAGTTGGTGATCAGCGGCTTGAGTCAAGTATTGCAAAGTAGAAACACAATGCTAGTTTTTGAGACATGGTCGAACGCACCCTTTCACACCTGCTCCAGGCACGCCTGGCCCAGTTCCCCGCCGTCGCCCTGCTCGGCGCGCGCCAGTCCGGCAAGACCACCTTGGCGCGCACGCTGGCCAGCCGCTATTTCAACCTGGAGGAACCGGAGGAACGCACCCGCCTCGACGCGCTGTGGCCCGAGGTCATGAAAGGAGAAGGGCCCATCGTGTTCGACGAGGCCCAACACTGGCCGGAGCTGTTCAGCCGGTTGCGCGGAGCGATTGATGCCGATCACAAGACCAACGGGCGGTTCATCCTCCTGGGCTCGGTGTCACCAGCCTTGATGCAGAATGTGGGCGAGTCGCTCGCCGGCCGCATGGCGGTGCTGGACTTGACGCCGTTCCATCTTGGGGAGGTCACCGGCGTGGACCGGCTGTGGCGATTGGGCGGTTTCCCGGACGGGGGCGTGCTCGGCCAACCGGTGTATCCAGTCTGGCAGGAGAGCTACTTGCGCGCAATGGCGGAACGCGATCTGCCAAACTGGGGTCTTCCGGCCAAGCCCCTGCTCACGCAGCGGCTGTTCCGGATGCTGGCGGCCGAACAGGGATCGCCTCTCAACCTGTCCAAGCTGGGTCAGAGCCTGGGCTTGTCGTATCACACGGTGGCGAGCTACCTCGACCATCTCGAAGGGGCCTTCCTGATCCGCCGGTTGCCCCCGTTCGAGGTCAACCTGCGCAAGCGTCTGGTGAAGTCGCCGCGCATCTACTGGCGCGATTCCGGGCTGCTGCACGCCTTGCTGCGACTGAAGCCGGACGAGGATTTGTTCGGCCAGCCGTGGGTTGGCGCCAGTTGGGAGGGTTTCGTCATCGAGCAGATTCTGGCGGCGCGGCGCTCGCGAGGCGAGGAGTTCGACGCTTACTTCTTCCGCAGCCACGATGGTTTTGAGGCGGATCTGGTCCTGGATCACGGGCGCGAACGCGAGGTGATCGAGATCAAACTGACCTCGGGCCCGACGCCGGAAGATCTTTCGCGGCTGGGGAAGGTGGCGGCGATGGTGAAATGGACCCGGCAGGTGTTGATCTGTCGCGTGAGCCAATCGCTCACCCAAGGCAACCGATGGATCACGCGGCTGGAGGATTACCTCGCGGCGTGCGGCGACAGTCCGTCGAAGTAGCCGGCGACTTGTGTCTTCGCCGATGCTCGCCGGCAAGGATGCCGGCGCTCCCGGACCGATTGAAAGAACGGCCCGCGAAATCGCCTTTATACCCTTGGCATGGTATGACCGCTGCCGTGGCGAACGAATCGACCGATCTGCTCCCGACGCACCGGAGTCTGCTGACCCGGTTGAAGCGCGCGGACGATCGGGAGGGCTGGCAGGAGTTTTTCGACACGTATTGGCGGCTGATTTACGGGGTGGCGCGCAAGGCCGGGCTCAGCGATGCCGAGGCGCAGGACGCCGTCCAGGAGACGGTGATCACGGGGAGCCAGCAGATGCCGAAGTTCCACTACGAACCGGAGCGTTGCTCGTTCAAGACCTGGCTGCTGTTGATCACGCGGCAACGCATTGCCCGCCAGTTCCGGAAACGCCAGCCGGGAGGGCCCACCGCCAGCCCGCCCCAGGCAGGTGAGCGACGCGCACTACCAGATCTTCGACCTTTATGTGGTCCAAGGCTGGTCCGCTGGTGAGGTGGCTCGGACGTTGGGCGTGAGCCTCGGACAGGTCTATCTCGTGAAGCATCGGATCTCCGGCCTGCTGAAGCGGGAAGTCAAACGGCTGACCGAAACGTTCCGATAGGAGCTCGCCAGTGTGCGGCGGATGATTCGCTTCGGCTCGCCTGGGATGGCTCTACCCATCTGGGCGGTTCAGGGAAAGCCTGGGTCTCCGGAATCTGGACGCGCATTGGAACCCTGAATCGTCGTAGCCGCCGACGTGAGTCAGCGCTCACTCTGCTCGACCCCTCGAAGAATGCGCGGACTCACGTCCGCGGCTACCCAGAGGTTCCGGGGATGGCTTGTCAGTCTCCTGTCGATCCGTACACTTCGCGGCATGACACGTCATTGCTGGAAGTGCGGTTGGGAATGGACGCTGCCGGGACAGCCGGGTCGCAGCGAAACCTGTCCCACCTGCAGCTCGGACCTGCGGGTGTGCCTGAACTGCGTGAGCCATGACCCGCGCGTGGCCGAGCAATGCCGGGATCGCCGCGCCGATCCCGTGGCCGAGAAGCACCTGGGCAACTTCTGCGAGTGGTTCGAGATGGCCCGCCGAGTGTATCGGCCCGCGGCCGAAGTCCCTTCGCGCGAGGTTGCCGCGCGCGACCAGTTGAAGAAGCTGCTCGGGGATTGACCGGCATTTGACCGGCATTTGCCCTTGTCAGTCCCGCCGTCTGTTCCTAGATTCGGGTCGTGCGAACCGGAGTTGTGGTGGTGGGCCAGGAGTGCGGAGCGAGAGGAACCGAATGGGACGGAGCTCCGCGGTTGCGTCGGGTGACCCGACCCATGCTCCGCCGAACGCCCTGCCTTCTCGTCGTATGATCGAGTTGATTCAATTCCCTTGGAGTCCGTTCTGCATCGTCCAGCGGCGCATCCTCGAGTACGCCCGCGGTCGGTTCAAGATTGTCAACATCCCGAACACGGAGCGGTCGCTCGTTTGGAAGCTCAGCAAGGGCCGTTACTATGAGGTGCCGCTGCTGAAGGACGGCAAGTCCGTCGTGTTCGAAACGAGCGGCGAGTCGCAGGTGATTGCGAAGTATCTCGATGACCGCTTCCAGCTCGGGCTGTTTCCTCGCCGGCTGGAGGGCGTGCAATCCATTCTGTGGCGGTACATCGAAAACGAGGTGGAGGGCTACGGCTTCAAGCTGAACGACATCTACTGGCGGGAGTTCCTGCCCAAGGCGGAGGCCGTGGCGTTCCTCCGCCACAAGGAGCGCAAGTTCGGCAAAGGCTGCCTCGAGCTGTGGCGTCAGCAGCAAGCCCAGTTGCTGCACGGCCTCGCCCAAGGCCTGCTCCCCTTCGAGGAGATGCTGCTCGCGCATCCCTTCCTGCTGGAAGACCGCCCGCACTTCGTGGACTTCGACCTCTACGGCATGCTCGCCAACTTCCTTTACTCCGGCCATTACAAACTGCCAGCCGAGCATCCGCGCCTCCAGGAATGGTACGCGCGCATGAGCCGTCTTTGACCGCCCGTCCGTCGTGACGCCGTGAAGAATTACATCCTCGACACCAACGTCCTCCTCCACGACCCCAACTCCTTCCTGAGCTTTCAGGACAACCGGGTGCTCATCCCCATCGAGGTCATCGAGGAGATCGACCGGTTCAAGCGTGAGTCCACCGAGCGGGGTCAAAACGCCCGCGCGGTGTCCCGGATGCTCGATGCGCTACGCGACGAAGGGCGCCTCAGCGAAGGCGTGCGCCTGTCCAACGGCGGCCAGCTCCGCATCGTCTTCCATGGCAGCAACGGCAACGGCCAGATCGCCATTGGCGACAATACCGTGGACGGCCGCATCGTCGCGTTGGCGCGCGACGTCCAGAAGGCCGATCCGGCGACACCGACGATCCTGGTGACCAAGGACATCAATCTGCGGGTGAAGGCCGACGCGCTCGGGCTGGAGGCGGAGGACTACGAGAGCGACCACGTGCTGATTCAGGACCTCTACACCGGGACGTTCGAGTGGAAGACGAGCCCGGAGAACCTGGCGGCGTTCCGCGCGAAGGGCGAGCTCGACCTGAACGGCAGCGGCGCCCATTGCCCGAACGAGTATTGCACGCTCATGGAAGACGGCCACCCCAAGCGCGCCGCGCTCGCCAAGGTGGACGCCACCGGCCAGAAGCTCGTTCCGATCCTCGACGCGCGTGAGGGCGTCTGGGGCATCAAGCCGCGCAATCGCGAACAGCACTTCGCCTTGGACGCGCTGTTGGACGACCGCGTGAAGCTCGTCACGCTCATGGGCAAGGCCGGCACCGGCAAGACGCTGCTGGCCATCGCCGCCGGGCTGAAGAAGACCGTCGCGGACCGTGAGTACCGCCGGCTGGTGGTCGCCCGCCCCACCATTTCCATGGGCAAGGAGTTGGGCTTCCTGCCCGGCTCGCTCGAAGAGAAGCTCGACCCCTGGATGCAGCCCATCCACGACGCGCTCGAGATGTTGAGCGACCTGAACATGGGCCACGACCAGCGCCGGGCCAGCGACCTGATGCGCAGCGGCGCCATTGTGGTCGAGGCGCTCAGCTACATCCGCGGCCGCAGCATCGCCAATCAGTTCATGATCATCGACGAGGCCCAGAACCTCACGCCGCTCGAGGTCAAGACCATCGTCACCCGCGTCGGCGCCGGCACGAAGATCGTCTTCACCGGCGACCCCTACCAGATCGACAATCCCTACGTGGACTCGTCGTCCAACGGCTTCAACTACGCCGTCAGCAAGTTCCGCTCGGAGCCCGTCGCCGCGCACATCGAGCTGCAGAAAGGCGAGCGCTCGGAGCTCGCCGAGCTGGCCGCGAACATCCTGTAGCCTGCCGATTCAACGCCGCTTGTAGCAGATCGCCATGCCGTCGCCCTTCTCCATCGACGCCCGGACGATGACCATCTGGTAGTCCGGGCTGTTCTCCATGAAGTCGAGGAAATCCTTCATCTCTTCACGACTCTGGATGACGTTGTCGGCCACGATCACGGTGCCGGGTTCGAGCTTCGGGGCGAGCGCTTTGAAGTACTGAAAGTAGTCGCGCTTGAGGGCGTCGAGGAAGACGAAGTCGAACTCGCCTTCCAGTTTCGGGAGCACCTGGAGCGCGTCGCCTTCGATGACGGTCACGGTCTTCTCCAAGCCCACCGCCTTGAGGTTCTCGCGGGCCTTGCGGACCATGGCCGGGTCGATGTCCACGGTGACCAGCTGGCCGCCGTTGCGTTCGAAGCCCAGGCCCATCTGGATCGCCCCGTAGCCGGTCGCGGTGCCGACCTCGACGCCGCGTTTGGCCTGGGAGCTCTCGACGAGGATGCGGAGCAGCGTGGCGTCGCCGGGGGTGGTGTTCAGCATCGTCCGTTGGAAGCCCGCGATGAACTTCTTGCGGAACTCGGGGTCGGTGGGCGAATCGTCCGCGGCGAGCGAGGTCAGGGGAGTCATGAGGCACAGGGCGGCTGCGATCATGCTGCCGCAACGGCTGAGTTGGTTCCGGGCGTTTTTCATGGGGAGCGCTGGTTGACGGGGATCATCGGAGGACCGGGTGCAAAAGCAAGCGCGTTCGGCGCCGTTGGTCGTTGCAGGACGGGGTGGCGGCGGCTAGCGTGTGTGCCGATGCACGCCAGGCCCAACAACAACAACCCAGGAACCGCACTTAACTCCGTCTGACGCCGAACGGCCAACCCGCGCCGCAACCGCTCCATGCCCGCCGAAGTTCCATCCGCCGTCCGACCCGAGTGGACCCGCACGGCCGACGGCACGCCAGTGCTGGCCTTGCGCGGACGCCTGGACGCGACGTCCACCGCCCGGCTCTGGCGGGAGTTGGAGGAGCGATTCCAGCGTGAGCCAGTGGCTGGTTTGGAAATTGACGCCGGCGGACTCGACTACTGCGACGGCTCGGGCATGGGGCTGTTGCATCACCTGTCGAAAGGAAGGATGACGCCCGGAGCGAAGGTGAATCTGCGCGACCTGAAGCCGGAATTCGACACGCTGTTCCGCAGTTACGCGGCGGCCGAGAGCCAGGCACCGCCGGCACCGGTGGAGCGGGGTCATGGGGCGGAGGAGATCGGCCGGGGCTGCCTGGCCCTGCGGGCGGACCTGCGGGCGGAGGTAACCTTCCTGGGAGCGCTCGCCGGCGGGTTCGCCACCAATCTCGTGCGGGTCCGGCCGATGCGCTGGCGGGAGGTCTGGCGCGTGTTCGAGCTGGCCGGCGTGAACGCCCTGCCGATCGTGTCCTTGATCAGTCTGCTGGTCGGCTTGATCATCGCGTTTGAATCCGCCCAGCCGCTGGCGATGTTCGGGGCACAGATTTTCATCGCGAACATGATCGGGCTGATCATGGTGCGGGAGCTGGGCCCGTTGATGACGGCGATTCTTTTGGCCGGCCGGTCCGGCTCGGCGTTCGCCGCCGAGATCGGGACGATGAAAGTGAACGAGGAGCTCAACGCGCTCGAGACGATGGGCCTGGACCCGGTGCGATTCCTCGTCGTGCAGCGCATCATGGCCGGGATTCTCCTCACGCCGCTGCTCACGCTTTATTCCATGTTCATGGGCGTGCTGGGGGGTGTGCTGGTGATGCTGGCGCTGGGATTTCCGCTCACCGCCGTGTACCACCAGATGGCCTCCAGCGTCGAGGTCAGCGATGTCCTCGTCGGCCTGCTCAAAGGTCTGGTCTTTGGCGTGATCGTGTCGGCGGTCGGATGCCTGCGCGGCCTGCAAACGCAGCAGGGGCCGAGCGCGGTTGGTGAATCGACCACCCGCGCCGTGGTCAGTGGTATCCTGCTGATCATCCTGGCGGACGCCTTGTTTTCGGCGGTGTTGTACGTCATCGACTGATGAGCGCGTGCCCCGAAACAGTCATCGAAGTCAAGAACCTCCGGGTCGGTTACGACGGCCGGCTGATCCTGAAGGACGTCAGTTTCCAGGTCCGGCGCGGCGAAGTCTTCGTGATCCTCGGCGGATCGGGCTGCGGCAAGAGCACCTTGCTCAAGCACCTGATCGGGCTCCACACGCCCATGGCGGGCGAGGTCTGGATTGAGGGGGACAACCTGGTGGAGGCGGACGGCGACGATCGGCTGCGCATCCTCCGCAAGTTCGGCGTGATGTACCAGAGCGGGGCGCTGTTTGGCTCGATGACAGTGATCGAGAACGTGCGGCTGCCGCTGGATGAATTTACCGAACTGCCGGCCGAGGCGAAGGACCTGGTCGCGTTGGCGAAGCTGCAACAGGTCGGCCTGGCTGCTGCCGCGCACCAGATGCCGGCGGAGTTGAGTGGCGGCATGCAGAAGCGGGCGGCCATCGCGCGCGCCATGGCCCTGGATCCGGACATTCTGTTCCTGGACGAGCCCGGTGCCGGGCTGGACCCGGTGACCTCGGCCGGGCTGGACGCCCTGATCCGCGAGCTGGCGGGCAGCTTCGGCATCACGTTGGTCGTGGTGACGCACGAGCTCCCGAGCATCTACGCGATCGCCGATCGAGTCATCATGCTCGATGCCCGGACGAAGACCATCATTGCCGAGGGCCGGCCGGACCAGCTTCGGGATCACTCGAGCGACGCGTGGGTGCGGCAGTTTTTCAATCGACAGGCCGGGGCGCCCGCCGAATCCTCCCCCACAAACTGAACCGTCATGAGCGCCCAGAGCAACCACTTCAAGATCGGGATGTTCGTGCTGGCGGCCCTCGCCCTGCTGGTGGCCGCGCTGTTCGCCTTTGGAGCCCGGGTTTGGTTCGAGGAGAAGGCCACCTTCGAAACGTGCGTGCTGGGCGACGTGGAAGGGCTCTCCGTGGGATCCCCGGTCAAACTGCGGGGGGTGCCGGTCGGGTCCGTGAGCCGGATCGATTTCACCGGGAACGTGTATCCCGAGTCCACGAACAACTTTGTGGTGATCGAATTC
>Ga0315274_10010734_pt1 | contig 13194 bp, 11 predicted proteins | sample YL17G02_20_MG_FD_203700 | JGI IMG/M metagenome (GOLD analysis project Ga0315274, IMG submission 203700) | Sediment microbial communities from Yellowstone Lake, YNP, Wyoming, USA - YL17G02_20 | ecosystem: Environmental > Aquatic > Freshwater > Lake > Sediment | place: USA: Wyoming | collected... | reverse complement strand
GCGGCGCCACCCCGATCGCCTCTGCCACAATGGTGGAGGTGGGTTTGACCGCATAAGGGTGCGATTCCGAGCCGACCCATACCGCGCGGACTTCCTCGAGAGCAATGCCCCCGGCGCGCGCCATGGCGTTACGGGCGGCTTCGATCGACATCGTAATAACATCCTCGTCCAGCCCGGGGACGGCTTTTTCTTTGATCGGGAGCGCCGCCTGCTCACCGGCCCAGATGCGGGCCACCTCGCGGGCTGGCAGCCGGTAGCGCGGCACGTAGGCGCCATAACCCACGATGCCTACCGGGCGGTAGGGCTTGAGGAGGGTATTACTGGTGGATGGTTTCGTATTGGTTGGCATAGTTTGGTTCCCATTTTCGCATCGATACCTTTTTATTGGGTCTGCCACTGGCGTAAAATTTCCTCGGCGCGATCGACGCGTACCACATTTTCAGAGACGAGCTGCTGCGCCAGGCGGGCAATTTGCTCGCCTTCGGCTCCGGCAGCCATAGCCACCTGCCGGGCGTGGAGGGTCATATGCCCGCGCTGGATGCCTTCTGTGGCCAGGGCGCGCAGCGCGGCCAGGTTTTGCGCCAGCCCTACCGAGACGATAACCTCGGCCAGTTCACCCGCCGATTGAACACCCATCAGCTTGAGGGCGGCGCGGGCTGCCGGGTTCACTTTTGTGGCACCGCCAACGATGCCAACGGCCATCGGCATTTCGAGCGTGCCTGCCAGGTTGCCATCGGGATCTACATCCCACGTGCTCAAGGAGGTGTAGCGCCCATTGCGGGCCGCATAGGCGTGCGCGCCAGCCTCGATCGCCCGCCAATCGTTGCCCGTGGCGATCAGGATCGGATCGATGCCGTTCATAATGCCTTTGTTGTGCGTAGCGGCGCGGTATGGGTCTGAGACCGCGAAGGCCCAGGCCTCCAGGATGCCCTGGCAAACCTCCTCGGCAGAGAAATCATCGAAGGCCAGCTCAGCCGGCGGGATGGTGCAGCGCGCCCGCGCCAATCGCCGGTCGGCCAGGTTTGAAAGGATGCGCAGGTGTACGCGCCCGCCGGTGATCGCTTCCACCCGCGGGGCCAATCGCTCACAGGCAGTGTTGACGGCGTTGGCCCCCATGGCATCTCGCACATCGTAGATCAAGTGGAGGACAAGGAACGTGCCGATAGGGGATTGCTCGATGATCCGCACCTCCAGATCCCGCGGACCGCCACCCAGCCGCTTCAGCACCGGATCGATATCAGCCGCTTCTGCGAGCAGGGCATTTTTTTGCTCCAGCAAGGCCAGGCGAGCGGTAGGCACATCGGGCACATCCAGCAGCTGTATTTGCCCGATCATCTCTGGCGAGGTGGTGTGGGCTGTGAAGCCTCCCCCAGCCCGCGCCAGTTTGGCCATGAAAGAAGCGCCTGCCACGATCGACGGCTCCTCCACCACCATGGGCACCAGCACTTCACGCCCGTTGACAATGAAATTGAGGGCTACACCGATCGGCAGGCCGAACACGCCGATCACGTTTTCGATCATCGCCTCGGCCTGAGACGGGGTCAGACCAGCCTCGCCATCCAGAGCAGCCAATTCTTCAGCGGTTAAATTTCCGGCGGATGTCAGTTGGGCACGCCGCTCTTTCAGTGTCAGGTTATAAAAACCGGGGATGCGGGAGGTTGTCATACTGAAAATAATAACCAGCACAGTCTGGCAAAAACTCTCAGATTGTCCAAATCGTACAACTTGGGTACAATTAGAGCTGGTGAGGAACAATGGTTATACTGACACGTGAACAGCTTGAAGACCGATTGGTCGCTTTGCATCGCGGCAGTCTGGAGTTGGTGAGTAACCTGTCGCTGGAAAGTGTGCTGAAGCGTATTGTCAGCCTGGCGCGCGAGCAGGCTAACGCTCGTTATGCTGCCTTAGGAGTGTTGGATGATGACGGTGAATTAGAGCAGTTTATCCCGGTTGGGATGACCTCCGATGAAATTAACCAGATGGATCACCCGCCAATTGGGCTTGGACTCATTGGAGCGCTGCAAAGTGAGCAGCGCACTATCCGGGTGGCTGAGCTGGCTGCCGATCCCCGGCGGGTGGGCTTCCCGCTCCACCATCCGGAGATGCACTCCTTCCTGGGTGTGCCGATCCTGGCGCATTCGCGCTCGGGGGATCGACTGCTGGGGCAGATTTACCTGACCGATAAGCTGAATTATCCCGAATTTACCGAAGCCGACGAACGGGTTATTGAAACGCTGGCTGCCTATGCCGCAGTGGCGATCAATAATGCCCGTATGTACGAGGATTTACTGGGACGTGATCGTACGCTGATGAAGCGTAATGAAGATTTGGCGCTGGTCAACGATGTGGCTGCTTCCCTTTCCAACTCGTTGGATGTGGACGATATTCTCAACCAGACCCTGACGCGCGTGATGGCATACCTGGGGGTGGAGGCGGGCGAGATCTTCCTGGTGGAGGAAGGAACCAACGAACTGCACCTGGCGTTGCACCGTGGTGAGGCTGCCGAGGCATTCTGGACGATGGATCACTTTAACATCGGCGAAGGGTTCATTGGGATGGTTGCGGAAACTGGTAAGCCGATGGTGACAATGACGCCCCAACAGGATATGCGCTATCTGCGGCGGGCGGTAGTGGATGCCGGGTTCCGATGTATCGCATGTATTCCGATGATGGCGCGCGGGAATGTGGTTGGTGTGATGGGGGTCGCAACTCGCCGCGAACGGCATCTCGACCAACGGGAGATCCACCTGCTGACAGCCATTGGCACCTGGGCCGGGATCACAATCGAGAATGCGCGCCTCAACCGGCAGGCGCGCCGTTTGGCGGTGTTGGAAGAGCGGGAACGGATCGGAATGGATCTGCACGATGGCATTATCCAATCGATTTACGCGGTTGGATTGGCGCTGGATTACGCGCGCCTGGCGGTGGACGAGGCTCCAGAGCAGGCGCGCAGCAAGATCGAGCAAGCCATCCAGGGCTTAAACGCCACCATTCGCGATATTCGATCGTATATCCTGGATTTGCGCCCGCGCCAGTTGAGCGGCGATACCTTGATGGATAGTCTGAAGCGCCTGGTGGAGGAGTTCCGCATCAACACCCAGGCAGAGATTACGCTGACCGGCCCAGAAGATGGCCTCTCAGGCTTGCCGACCTCGCATGCCACTGCCTTATTTCATATCTGTCAGGAGGCATTAACCAACGTCGCCAAGCATTCCAAAGCCAAGCGTGCCTCTGTGCAAGTGTGGTCAGCTCCCGAGCGGGCTTTGCTGGAGGTATCAGACAAGGGGCTGGGTTTCGATCTGAGTAAAATGAGCGTGACGCTGGGCCACGGCCTCTCGAACATGCACACGCGCGCCCACAAAGTAAGTGGTGACGTGGAGATCACTTCGGAGCCTGGCGAGGGCACCACCGTTTTAGCCTGGGTCCCGCTGCGGCGGAGCGATGAAAAACCTCCTTTATCACCAAACTGATGGAAACGTTAACCAACTCCACTAATCCCAAGATTAAGCAAATCCGGGCATTGCGCCAGCGTAAACAGCGCGATACGACCGGCCTGTTTGTGGTGGAGGGGATTCGGCATGTAGGAGAGGCCGCTGAAGCCAGCGATGCCGCTGAAGCCGACTGGCTGGCATACCTGTGTTATTGCCCCGATCTGTTGACCAGCGACTTTGCCCGTGAGATCATTCAAAAGCAAGAAAAGCGCGGCTTGCCGTGTTATGCGGTGTCGGAAGCCACGTTTGAAACCCTGGCAGAGAAAGATAATCCTCAAGGTATCCTGGCAGTTGCCCGGCAGCGCCATCTACAGCTCAATGAGTTAACGCCGGACCGTTTCTCGTGGGGTGTGGCCCTTGTGGCCCCGCAAGACCCGGGCAACATCGGTGCGATTTTACGCACGATCGACGCAGTTGGAGCCAGCGGGCTGCTGCTGCTCAACTCGAGCGTGGATCCTTACCACCCGAGTGCGGTGAGAGCCAGCATGGGGTCGCTGTTCTGGTACCCGGTGGTTACAGCCACATTTGACGAATTTACTCAGTGGGTGAAACGGCATGGCTATCACGTATACGGAACTTCGGCGCGGGGCAGCGTGCCCGCCAGCCAGGTGCCCCGCTACACCCGACCGGCGGTCCTGCTCATGGGCAGCGAACGGGAGGGATTATCGGAAGAACAGCGCGCCGCCTGCGAGACGCTCATCCGCCTGCCGATGAATGGTCGCGTGACCTCCTTGAACCTGGCGGTAGCGACAGGGATCATGTTGTATGAGATGCTGGGGATATTGGAGGGGTAGGATTACCGACTGGTTCCACCGCCCTTGAACGTGTGTGACCAACCCGCTCCACCGCAAATCTTACACCGGTCAGGGAACTCTCCTACCATGAACATACCGGTTCCTTTGCATTGCGGGCACTGCCGCGCCGGCTGCGCCACCAATACACTGCCTGATCCCCCACATACCAGGCACAAATCATTATAGTTACCGTACTTACCACTTCCCTGACACCAAGCGCACGTCTCGGGCGCATATTGGATGATGGGCATAACCATGGTTTTCTACCTCCTCGTATGAGATCATTATACTTCCGGGGAGCATGTAGCGCAAACGATTTTTCACTTCGGGTATATAATTACATCACCAACCATCCTTTGCCATTTACATTATCTTGCTTACCATGTTTGCCTCCCAACCCTCCTATATTGGAATCGATCCTACTGCCGGGCATCGCCCCTTTACCTATGCCACTCTGGACAGCGATTTGCGCTTGCTGGCCCTCGGCCAGGCCGAGATGGATGAAGTGTTAGCCTTTGTGGCCGGACAGCGCCAGGCATTCGTGGCTGTGTGCGCTCCCTGCCGCCCCGGCCAGAGAGTAATGGAGCGTCCTGATGTGCGCGAGCGCCTTATACCACCTCCCCGACCGGGCCGTTGGAGTAACTTCCGTATGGTCGAATACCTGTTACGCCAGCATAATATCAGCAGTCCCAGAACTCCTGCCAGTGAGTCAGAGTGTCCAGCCTGGATGCGTATGGGATTCACGCTTTACCGGCGAATGGAGGGTTTCGGCTACAAATCCTACCCGGCAGAAGAGGCCCTTCTCCAATGGCTGGAGGTCTACCCTCATGCCAGTTATTGCGCCCTGTTAGGATTGGCTCCCTTTCCCAAGAACACCCTCGAGGGACGTATCCAGCGCCAATTGGTGCTGCATAACCTGCGGCTCCATATCCCCGACCCGATGGATTTCTTTGAGGAGATCACTGCACATCGCCTGCTGCAAGGGGTTCTGCCCTTGAAGTATATCTACACCCCAACTGAACTGGACGCCCTCGTGGCGGCGTACACCGCCTGGCTGACCGCCAATCATGCTGACCAAATATCGACCATAGGCGATCCGGATGAGGGACAAATCATCCTGCCGGTAGCCGAACTGCAGCACAAGTACTGATGACTATTCCCAATGCGATTGAAACTGCCCATTTGCGAAAGACCTTTGGCTCGAATGTGGCGGTATCGGATCTCACGCTGACGGTGGCACCCGGCGAGGTGTTTGGGTTCCTGGGGCCCAACGGGGCCGGGAAAACCACCTCGGTGAAGATGCTCCTCGGGTTGATCGCTCCTACTGCGGGCGAGATGCGTCTGCTGGGTGCTTCCGCCAGAGATCACCGTGTACGCCAGCGGGTCGGTTTTCTACCGGAGCATTTCCGCTTTCACGATTGGTTGACCGCCTCCGAGTTCCTCCATCTCCATGCTGCACTGTATCATATGCCTGAGGCTGCCGTCCGCCAACGCGTCCCCGAGCTGCTCGAGCTGGTTGGCCTTTCTCTGCATGCTGCTCAAAAATTACGCAGCTTTTCAAAAGGGATGTTACAACGGATCGGATTAGCGCAGGCCCTGCTCAACGAGCCGGACCTGATCATCCTTGATGAGCCTACCTCCGGCCTTGACCCGGTGGGCCGCCGACTGGTGCGCGACATCATCCGTAGTCTCAAACAGCGCGGCGCAACCGTGTTTCTCAACTCACATTTACTAAGTGAAGTGGAAATCACCTGTGATCGGGTAGCGTTCATCAAACACGGGCAAGTACTCCAGATCAGCTCGCTCCAAACACTCGTAGAAGGAGAGCTGACTGTGCAGGTACGCGCCCACCCGCTTACCCCGCAAGTGGTGGCTGGGCTTTCACAATGGAGCCAGAACGCTCGCGCGGACGGCGATCACCTGACACTGACTCTGCCTGGGGAGGTGGATTTACCCGCCATCAACCGCTATCTTGTCGAGCAGGGGGTGGATGTGTACGCCCTGCAGCCGCAAAAAGTCTCGCTGGAAGATCTTTTTATCCAGGTTGTAGGAACGGATGGAGGGTTGTAATGAATATTCGCAATGCAACCATTTTGGTGATTGCCCGGCTGACATTCCGCGAGGCCTCAAGGCGTTGGGTATTATGGGTGGCGGGAATTTTTGGACTGATCTTCCTGGTGGTGTATGCCATTGGCTTTATCGCCATCCGCCGCGACATCCTTCTCCACCCGCCCGGCCAATTGATGACGAAAGAAATTTATGGTTTTATCCTGATGGCCGGGCTGTACGTAGTTAATTTCCTGACCACGATCATGACGGTGCTAACCGCGGTGGATACCCTCTCAGGCGAAATCGCCTCGGGCACGGTACACACCCTGGTCAGCAAACCCCTGCGCCGGTGGGAGATCGTGCTCGGAAAATGGCTGGGTTTCGCGGCGATGATGGCACTTTACCTGCTGCTGATGGGGGGTGGTGTCATGGGGATTGTATACGTTATCTCCGGCTACATGGCCCCGCACGCCCTGCCTGGATTGGGGCTGATGGCCCTGGGGATGCTGCTGCTGTTGAGCATCTCGTTCTTGGGGGGTGTAACACTGTCCACACTGGCCAATGGGGTGATGGTGTTTGGCCTGTACGGGATTGCATTCATCGGCGGATGGATCGAGCAGTTTGGCTCGTTATTAAAAAACCAGTCGGCGGTGAATGTTGGGATTATCAGCAGTCTGATCATGCCCAGCGAGGCGGTTTGGAGGCGGGCGGCTTACGAAATGCAATCTACACTGGTGCGTACATTTGGCGGCCTATCGCCTTTCTCATCCCAATCGGCACCCAGCCGGGCAATGGTGCTGTATGCGGTTTTATATGCTGCGCTAATGCTCTGGCTCGCCATGCGCTGGTTCGGTAAGCGGGATTTGTAATGCCAGGCCGGGAGACCTGCATTTAGGGTGTAGGAGCGTGCTTAGCACGCTCCTACACCCTAAATGCAGGCTTCTCACGTTGAATACGGATAAGCTGTAAAATATTGTCACCGGCGGACCTGGTTGTTACCTCCGTTATTGCCACCTTGATTCCGACTGCTCATGGATGAGACCGGTGTGTAGGAAGGTTCCGGTCGAACATAATTCGTCTCTGGTTGGTAATTGGGCCGGGTGGGCCGGTAATTCGTGGTTGTAACGTTGCTCGTTTGGCGCGAGGAGGAATTTCCCCGGTTCGCTAACGAACGATAGGAGGTTGCAAGAGTCTGGCGTGGTGCGTCGCGGACATTGTCCTGGCTGCCGAACAGCCTTTCACCGGCAACGCTGAATGTTCCGATGATCAACACGCGGATTAGCCAGACCATGATGGCTATGAAGACAGGTACCACCTTCAACAGTGTGGCCCGGTCGACGACTGCATTCCCCAGGGTCTGGTGATTGGCGATCGCCACCGATACGCCCCACCACGTCAGCATGGCGTTCATCGTAGCCGCAATCAGCCATGCTCCGAACAAATACCACACTTCAGCGGGTTCATCAGCCCCTCTTTCGGGGGTGAACAGGCGGGCGATGCCAGCAAAATCTATTCCACAGAACGCGATTGCCAGGATGGTCGCCCACCGGATACCCAGGAAGCGCAAGTTACCCAGCAAGTCACCCAGGGCAAAGTCCGTAGTGGAATAGTTAAAAATTTCGAAGGAAAGCAACGCAACCATGATCAGCACGCCAAACACGAATGAGCGGCGCATTGGAATGCGTTGTAGAAAAGCTGTGTGATTGGTTGTAGCAGTCATATCTCACTCCTTTGCAGGCACAATGAATTAACGATCTCCGCGTGAAAGAAACCGCGGGCTTCCAAGGTAGGGGTTTTACCTCCTACATGGGTAAAATGATCAGGTACCTGGCTAAGGAAAATATTTAGTACAAACGTTCTAATTAGCCCGAAATATAGCACATGCGTTCTATTATGTCAAGGGTTATTTCGCGATACAATCTACATATTATGAAACCTAGACTTTACTTTGTGATCCCTTTTGTATTGCTCTTCTGCCTCGCCGTTGGCTGCAAGGGGCAGCCCCCTACCGCCACGCCAACGGTTACGCCCACACCCTTGCCGCCCACCCCCACGCTGGGTAAAGTATCGGTGGAAGTTACCCCCGCGCCCGATCCGAGTCCCGTGGCAGTGGCATATCTGGAGGCGTGGAAGCAGGAAGATTACGCCGCGATGTACAGCTTGCTCTCCCGCCTCAGCCGCGACGCCATAACTCAGGAACTTTTCACCAAGCGCTACCGCGATACGATGGCAGAGGCTGCGGCCAGAAGTGTGGACACCCATATCCTCGCCGCGTTTGTAAAGAGCCCGTTCAGCGCTGAAGTCAGTTACCAGGTGATCCTGCATTCGGTGCTGGTGGGCGACATCCAGCGCGATACGGTGATGAACCTCAGCCAGGAAAATGGGCAGTGGCGCGTGCAGTGGGACAGCACGTTAATTCTTCCGGAGCTGACCGGAGAAAACCACCTGCAAATGGATATCAGTACGCCCTCGCGGGGTAATATCTATGACCGCCGCGGGAGCGCTATCGTAGCACAGTCGGATGCCTGGGCGTTAGGCCTGGACACCAGTAAGCTGGATGTGAATAAGATCGGTGGGCTGCTTTCGCTGATTTACGAGGCCACGAATATCCGCCCTGAAGTGCTGAGACCCAAAGTCGAAGCTTACCGCGAGCAAAACTTTTACCTACCTGTGGCTGACCTGTCCTCGGACCAGATCGCTCCCTATTATGAGCGCTTGCTGCAGTATGACGCGGTCCTTCTGACACCCTTCCGGGCGCGATATTATTTCGATGATGGGGTTGCTCCGCATGTTACCGGTTATGTAAGGGTAGTTCAGGCGGATGAAGTAGAAGAATACAAGCGCCTGGGTTACAACCCCTGGAGTGACCGGGTAGGCGAGATGGGATTAGAGCATTGGGGGGAGTCGTACCTGGGCGGAAAGCGTAGCGGGACACTCAAGGTGATTGCCGCCGATAAGTCTGTGGTGACTATCCTGGCAACCTCTGAGTCTCAAGCCGCTCAAGCCATCTACACCACGATTGACAAAGATCTGCAAGAGCAGGCCCAAATCGCGCTGAACGGCTTCCGCGGGGCGATCGTTGTCCTGGAGCGGGACACTGGACGGGTGCTGGTGATGGTCTCCTCGCCCGGGTACAATCCCAACCTGTTCGAGCCAAGCAACTACAACAGCAGCCAAATGCTTGCCACGCTCTTCAACCCGGATACAATACCCCTATTCAACCGCGCTACCCTGGGGCAGTATCCCCTCGGCTCGGTGTTCAAAATCGTTACCATATCCGCTGCACTCCAGAGTGGTCTGTATACCCCCGAGACAGAATATAACTGTAAATACGATTTCACCGAGCTTCCTGGCGTGACACTCTATGACTGGACTTGGGAGCACTACCTGAAAGACGGGCGGACTCAGGCAAGTGGCATCCTGAGCCTGCCCAAAGGACTGATGAAATCCTGTGACCCATATTTCTTCCACATTGGCTATGATTTTTACAGCCGTGGGATGATCTCGTATGTCTCCGATATGGCGCATGGTTTTGGCTTGGGCAGCCCGACCGGGATCCAGCTCGATGAGGAAGAGGGTCAGGTTCCTGTCCCGGATGGAGCGCTGGAAGCCACCAACCAGGCGGTCGGGCAAGGGAAAATGTTGGTCACACCCTTACAGGTGGCTGATTTTGTGGCTGCGGTGGGCAATGGCGGCACGCTTTACCAGCCGTCTGTGGTGGAAAAGATCGTTGCGGTGAACGGTGAACCGACCTATGTGTTCACCTCAACCATTCGCGGCACTTTACCGATCAGCCCTACCTATTTGAAGGTTGTGCAGGACGCCATGGTTTCCGTGATCGGCCCGAACGGGACCGCCCGCTCCGTGGGGACCTACCTGAACAGCTACAATATCCCCGCGGCTGGAAAGACTGGCACGGCTCAGACCGGTTATACGGATCCCCATGCCTGGTTTGCCGGGTACACTTTCGCCAACCGGCCTGGCAAGCCCGATATCGCTGTAGCGGTTTTACTGGAAAATGCCGGGGAAGGTTCCGAGTGGGCTGCTCCAATCTTCAAGGCCATTGTGCGCCTGTATTTCTATCCTGACCAGCCGCGCGAGCCGTTCGCCTGGGAGAAAGCAGTCGGTGTGTGGAAGCCTACGCCGACTCCGACATCATTGCCTACCCAAGCGCCTGAAGCTACTCCCACCCCCACGCCGTAGCCGGGAAGGATAGCCTTGCGAGGCCTGATCATCCGCTCTCAATCCGGTTTTTTCACCGTCGCGACCGAGGCAGGCTTATTCATCTGCCACCTGCGCGGCCGGCTGAAGCAGGGCCCGCGCCTGGGGGATATTGCGGCAGTAGGCGATTGGGTGCGGATCGAGCCGGTAGCCGAAGGCAAGGGCATGATCGAAGAAATCGAGCCGCGCAAGCGCATGCTTTCGCGGCTCGATCCAACCCCACGCGGCGAATACCAGCAGATTATCATCGCTAACCCTGATCAGGCTGTGTTTGTTTTTGCTTGCACTCAACCCTCCCCGCGCTTGGGGATGCTCGACCGTTTCCTGGTGATCGCCGAAAAACAGGGCCTCCCGGCGTTGATCGTGGCAAATAAGGTGGATTTGGCGGGGATGGATCGGGCACGGGAATTGTTCGATCATTATCTTCCGCTGGGATATCCTTTAATATATTCTTCGGTGCGTGAAAACCGGGGAATCGATGCTTTGCAAGAGCATCTGCGCGGCAAGATATCGGTGCTGGCCGGTCCGTCGGGGGTAGGGAAATCCAGCCTGCTCAACGCGGTACAGCCCGGGCTGGGGTTGGCGGTGCGTGAGGTCAGCCAGAGGACTAGCAAGGGCAAACATACCACGGTTGTACGGCAGTTGTTCCCGCTTGTGGATGGCGGTTATGTGGCCGATACACCCGGCCTGAAAGCCCTGGCGTTGTGGGATATCGCTCCCGAAGAGCTCGACGGATATTTTCCCGAACTACGCCCGTTGGTCGCGGATTGCCAGTTCAACGATTGTACCCATGTGAGTGAGCCGGGCTGTGCAGTTCGTGAAGCGGTGGAGCGAGGCCAGGTACATCCGGCCCGATATGAGGCCTATGTTCGAATGCGCCGCGGCGACGATCAGCCCCGAGAAAAAGTGTATAATTGACCCGATACGATTTTGAACCTTTCGGGAAAAAATTAAGTATATATAAGAGAATTCGGTCATGGCCAATGATGCAGGATTGATCTTGCGATTACAAGCGGGTGACCTGGAAGCGCTTGGGATTGTTTACGATCGCCATAAACAGTTGGTATTCCGTACGGCACTGGCGATTACCGGCGATGCCGATGCGGCGGCAGATTTACTACAAGATGTATTTTTACGGATGTATCGTTTTATCTGCCGTTTCGACCCACAGCTTCCTATGGAGCCCTGGTTGTACCGCATGACTGCTAACCTTTCATATACCTGGGTGAGACGTCACCGCTGGTTGCGCCCTCTGGAAGATGTCGTCGAATGGTTAGCCGGCGATCGTAGAGCATCACCACCTCACATGGCTGAGGTTAATGAAGAAAACCGGTTGGTACAGCAGGCAATTTCTGCGCTGCCGATCTCTCAACGGATTGTGGTCGTGTTGTATTACATTGACGATCTGTCATTACTGGAAATTTCAGAAATATTAGAAATACCCGAAGGCACAGTCAAGTCTCGTTTACATTATGGTCGTCAGGCGTTGAAGAATCGGCTTATTTTACAAGGAGTCTCCTTGCCTGATATGCAGTATGAATTTACCTAGGCGGTGTTGGTATGAACAGGCACATGGAATCTCTCCTGGCTAAAGCACTCAAACAGTGGGTCGCGAGGCATCATCCACCGGCAGATGGCCGTGAGCGTCTGCTGCAAAAGGCTGCGACTCCCCCACCTCAATCACCGAACAAGTTTGCGCTGAGCTGGCTCACCGGCCAGGGAGCTTTTAGGCTCGATATCCTTGGGACAGAAATCCCCCGCAGGTTGACGGGGTGGTTGTATTTCTCATTTCAACCAGGGTACGGGAATTTGTCGGTCGTTTGAACCTTAACAGCGTGTTGAAAAGAAGCTTCCTCGGTTTCATTGCTCTGGCAGTTTTGTCGCTGGCGGCCTGTTCCTCCAGGACAGGCAAAGTCACCCCATTACCATCTTCCCAGCCGGTTCCCTCCATTCCGCAGGTCACGCCGGTACCTACCCAGGCGATAGGTGGTACGGACGCCGTGACTGCGAGCCCTGCCAGCCTCCATACCTTGACCCCTGCCCAACCCGCCAAACCTGCCAGCACCCCTGTGCCAGCGCCTTCGCCGACCCCGCTGCGGGTGTTGACGGTTTGCCTGGGACATGAGCCGCAGTCCTTATTCTTTTACCAGGCGTTTTCGTCTTCCGCTCGAAGCGTGCTGCAGGCCATTTACGACGGACCATTTGACGTGCAGGGTTTCGATTACTCGGCGGTGATTCTGGCGAAAAAGCCCGCCCAGGCGGATGGCGATGTAACCCTGGTGCCGGTTGAAGTGAAGCCGGGCGAGTCCTTTGTGGATGATGGCGGCAACCTGACGACCCTGGCGGAGGGTGTCCTCTACCGTCCGAGCGGGTGCAGCGAGACCGCTTGCGCCCAGTCTTATGCGGGCAATGGCACGGTCACCATGGATCAGCTGATTGTGCAGTTCCGGCTGCTGCCGGGCCTCTTGTGGGCCGATAGCGCGCCGTTGACCGCGGATGACTCGCTGTTTTCGTTCGAGGTTGCCAGCAGCATCTATCCGCTGGCTCAACCCGAGCGAGTTATCCGTACGGCCTCCTACCAGGCATTGGATGCTCAAACGGTCGAGTGGCGCGGGCTGCCCGGCCTGATGGATCCCTCC
>Ga0315274_10010733_pt1 | contig 13194 bp, 10 predicted proteins | sample YL17G02_20_MG_FD_203700 | JGI IMG/M metagenome (GOLD analysis project Ga0315274, IMG submission 203700) | Sediment microbial communities from Yellowstone Lake, YNP, Wyoming, USA - YL17G02_20 | ecosystem: Environmental > Aquatic > Freshwater > Lake > Sediment | place: USA: Wyoming | collected... | reverse complement strand
ATAGGTTAATAGGTCTATGGGTCTATAGGTTAATAGGTCTATGGGTCTATAGGTTAATAGGTCTATGGGTCTATAGGTTAATAGGTCTATGGGTCTATAGGTTAATAGGTCTATGGATTTACAGGTTCACAGCCTATTGACCCATAGACTTATAGACCCATTGACATGATCATCTGTGGCTAATAGATTTCATTTTCAGCTTTCTTCGTCCTTATCTTCGGTCTTGTCGCCATTGAACTGCATGGACGCCCAGTTTTCGTATAGGCGCCACCTTAGATTCACGTCATTCTTAGCAAGCTCAAGAAGATGCTTTGCAACTTCGGGTTTGCTTCGAGCTATGGCACTATAACGGGGTTCTTTATATATGTAATTTTCAAGCGGTAGTGACGGGGCTTTTGAATCTACCGTCAGAGGATTTTTACCTTCTTTTATCAGATCAGGGTTATACCTCATCAACAACCAATGACCTGAATTTACAGCGGCTTTCTGCTGTTCGATTCCATTTCCACCCGTTATATCATAACCGTGGTTGATGCAGTGGCTATACGCAATAATGATAGACGGTCCATTGAAGGCTTCTGCTTCGAGGAAAGCCTTGATGGTTTGATTGGTGTTTGACCCCATCGCTACTCTGGCAACATAGGCACTGTTATAAACCATTGCCATCATAGCAAGGTCTTTCTTGCCCGTAGATTTTCCACCAGCGGCGAATTTTGCAACAGCGGCTCTCGGAGTTGATTTAGACATTTGACCGCCTGTATTAGAATAAACTTCAGTATCCAAAACGAGTATGTTTACGTTACGTCCCGAAGCAATAACATGGTCAAGTCCACCATAACCAATATCATAAGCCCAACCATCACCACCGAGCGCCCAGACAGACTTCTTTACGAGAGTGTCTGCGATACTACTCAGTATTTTTGCATCAAGTGACTTTAACGCTTCCAGTTTCTTCTTGAGTATCTCTATCCTCTCTCTTTGCTCTATTATACCAATTTCAGTGGACTGGTCAGAGTTGAGCAAAGCTTGAACCAACTCATCACCAAGTTCCGACGACAGGCGACTAAGAAGCTCTTGCGCAAATTCAAACTGTTTATCCAGAGCAAGTCTCATACCCATTGCAAATTCTGCATTGTCCTCAAATAGTGAGTTAGACCACGCAGGTCCACGACCATCATCGTTCACGGTCCAGGGGGTCGTCGGCAGGTTCCCACCGTAGATAGAAGAACATCCCGTTGCATTTCCGATAAGGGCACGGTCGCCGAACAACTGACTCAAAAGTTTCACGTAAGGAGTCTCGCCGCAGCCGGCACACGCTCCAGAGAATTCAAATAAAGGCTGAACTAACTGCAGATCCTTAACTCTCGAAATAGTCAGCTTTGACCGATCTGCCTCTGGAAGTGTGAGGAAGAAATCCCAGTTTTTATTTTCCTCTTCACGAATCGGAGGCTGTTCAGCCATATTGATAGCTTTAAGCCCTGCCTCTTTCTTGTTCTTGCCGAGACAGACGTGAACGCATAATCCGCATCCCGTACAATCCTCTGGAGATGCCTGAAGCGTAAACACGGTATTCTCAAACTGTCTCCAGGTTGATTTTACGGATTTGAACGTTGATGGCGCATTTGCCAGCAAGTCAGGTGAGTATACTTTTGAACGGATTACGGCATGTGGACATATATTAACGCAGTTTCCGCATTGGATGCAGGTTTCAGGATCCCATACAGGCATTTCCAGAGCAACGTTCCGCTTTTCCCACTTTGTCGTGCCTGTTGGATACGTGCCGTCAACAGGGAATGCACTAACTGGAAGCAGATCACCTTCGCCAGCTATTATCTTCGCTGTGACATTTTGTACAAACTCAGGCGCTTCGGCAGGAACAGTAGGACGTATATCGAAGGTAGCAGTTACTTTGTCTGGCACTTTAACCTCAAATAGATTATCAAGTGACATATCAACTGCTTTAAAGTTCATCTGAACGATAGCTGGACCTCTTTTGCCATAAGATTTTTCGATTGACTTCTTGATCCCGGCAATTGCCTCATCTCTTGGAACTACGTTGCTTATGGCGAAGAAACATGCTTGCATAGTCGTATTGATACGGTTGCCCATACCAGCTTCACCTGCAACTTTGACGGCATCAATGACGTAGAATTTAAGCTTTTTATTAATAATGTGTTCCTGTGTTGTCTTGGGAATGTGATCCCAGACTTCATCAGGTCCGTAAGGGCTGTTAAGCAGGAAAGTTGCACCGGGCTGAGCAATTTTTAAGACATCCACTCTCTCAAGGAATGAGAACTGATGACATGCTACGAAATTTGCGCCGCCGATGAGATATATCGAATGTATAGGCTTGGAACCAAATCGCAAGTGGGACATGGTAATTGAACCCGCTTTTCTGGAGTCGTATACGAAATATCCCTGTGTAAAGTTATCAGTATCCTCACCTATGATCTTGATTGAGTTCTTATTTGCACTAACAGTACCATCAGAACCGAGTCCATAAAATACTGCTCTGACCATCTTGGGGTCTTCAACGGAGAAGTTTAGATCAAAGTCAAGGCTCGTATTTGTTACGTCATCATAGATACCGACTGTAAAGTGTTTCTTTGGAACGTTCTTTTTCATTTCATCAAAGACAGCCTTAACCATACCGGGTGTAAACTCTTTGGAAGAAAGACCATAGCGGCCACCAATAACTTGCACTTTCGTATCAGTCTCCACCAAAGCATTTACAACGTCCAGATACATCGGTTCGCCTGCACTTCCCGGCTCTTTAGTTCTGTCAAGAACAGCGATATTAGTAACGGTCTTTGGTAATGCCGCAACGAAATGCTCATTTGAGAATGGACGATATAAATGTACCTTTAGTAAGCCTATTTTTTCTCCACGTTCTGCAAGATATTCGACAGTTTCATGAGCAGTCTCTGCTCCAGAAGTCATTATAACCATGACTCTATCTGCATCAGGGGCGCCAACGTAGTCAAACAGGTGATATTGTCGTCCGGTAATTCCTGCATATTTATCCATTGCTTTCTGAACAATGCCTGGACATGCAAGGTAATACTTGTTCGATGCCTCACGTCCCTGGAAGAAGACGTCCGGGTTCTGAGCAGTACCTCTCATAATTGGTCTGTCTGGTGTCAATGCACGTTTACGATGCGCAAGGACAAGATTATCATCAATCATTGCACGTATATCGTCCATTGATGGAAGCTCAACTTTCATCACTTCATGCGAGGTACGGAATCCATCAAAAAAGTGCAGGAATGGGACACGGGATTCCAGAGTCGCCGCTTGAGCTATAAGTCCAAAATCAACGACTTCCTGAACAGAATTTGATGCCAGCAGCGCAAATCCAGTCGATCTGACTGACATTACGTCGCTGTGATCGCCGAATATAGAGAGCGCATGAGTCGCAAGTGATCGGGCTGATACGTGGAACACCGTCGAGGTCAGTTCGCCTGCGATTTTATACATATTCGGGATCATGAGCAGCAGACCCTGAGAAGCTGTGAAAGTAGTCGTCAATGCGCCGGCTTGCAGTGCGCCGTGGACAGCCCCAGAGGCGCCGCCTTCGCTCTGCATTTCAGTCACCTGCGGAACGGTTCCCCAGATATTCTTCTTGCCAACAGCCGCCCATTCGTCAGAGAATTCGCCCATTGGTGATGAAGGAGTGATGGGGTATATGGCGATAACTTCGTTTGTGTTATACGCCGCATAAGCCGCCGCTTCGTTTCCATCAATCGTCGTTATGATTTTACTCATCAAATTTTCCTCCGTTTTGTATTTTTGTTTGAGTGATTCAACAGCCAAAATTGTGGCTATTGTAACATTATCGTTATGATGTAATTTACTTATAATGTTATACTATTTTTTTATCTGAATGGTGGTATATCAACAGGTAAACCGACCCTCATAAAGAATCTAGCAAAAGCTTGGGACAAATGCTCTCTATAAGGTGGCAAAAGCCTTATTCGTTTAGCTTGTTTTTTTGCAATATTTTCAAGTAGATCAAAATAAACTCCATAAATATTACGAAAATCAACTACCAAATAATTTGTATTAAAGCCTTCAATTTCACATTTGTTTAGCAGATGATAACCGGGTAAATTCCCTCGTCTTAAAGATTCTTTTCCTTCCTTACTTTTATAAAAATCGCTTTTCTTTTCAAATTCATCGAGAGTATAGATTGGACAAACGAGAATAAGATCGATATTTTTGTTTACTAAGTCACATGATTGGCTCATGATTACAACGTTATATAATCTAATTTTTACATCTAATCCAATTTCATTTGTTATATCTGAAGGAGGAATTATGATTGGACAATCATAGATAAAGTCTCCCTGCATAATGCCTTCATCATCACATATAACATCATACCACGGGTATCTTCTCTCCATTAAATTACTCCGGTTCTACAACACGAGGTGAAGCTTTTTCTATACTTATTACTTTTACTCTTATCTTATATTCTTTTTTGGGTGGCATTTTAACAATAAAATCATTGTCTAACATTGCTATCATAATATCTTCGTCTGAAATATCTTCAGAAAAAACCATACCTAATTCATATTTCTGGGTGCTTTTATCAGCGAATTCCATTTTCAGCATAAGCGTTTCATTCTTTACTTTAATCGCTGGTTTAGTTGAAAACATATCTATTGTAGATATGTCTATCTCAAATTGGTCGTAGAATCCTGGGTTAAGGACTATACTTGGTTTTAACATATCAACATCAATATTCAATCCGTCTATCTCTTTTATCCCCAAGGCAATTGTTGCTGGTGACGGAATGATTCTAGGGAGTTCGTATTGCATTTGTATATTAGGATTCATTCAAATCTCCTTAATAGTTCACCATCTATTATCTTGAAAAACCAATCATCGGCGAGTTCATGGGCTTCTTTTACCCATGTATTTATTCCTTCAATACTATTAGGCACACTCTCGCCAGATGAATGAATAATCGTTTCCCATATTAAAGCCTCTAATCCAGATCGTTTACCTTTCGCAAATCTTAGTTGCACTGCTCCTTTCGGTGTTATAGAAGAAAAAGATAGTTTTATATCAAAATCTAAAGGTAAACTTTCTACCTTACTATCTTCAAATAACTTCGGGGAAACATTTATGTTTATATTCATTTTTTCCCTTAAAAAGTCAAAAATATGATTGTTTTTATAATCAAAATCTACCGCATCAATATAACGCAGTAACAAAGTATTCGGTTTAAGATTACTCGGATTTGGATAGGCATGGAAAAGTGTATCTACAATTTTAGCAATTCTTTTTTCAAAATCTTCCCAAATATAATTTGCGGTATCATTTAGCGTAATAATACCAGGACCTATCTGAATAAGTGGCCATCCATTAGCAGATACTCTAAAACGATGTTGAACAACATAACCAGATATTTCATCAGGCATATTTGCTGTTGGCAGTAACTCGTGAAAACCATATTCATTTCTAAGCCTATCAAATATACTCCCAATTAATATTCTATAATGAGGGTCGATCTTTGTTCCATGATTTTGATCCTCAAGTTCCCATCTTAGCTCAAATATTGCTTCTATAAGGGGTTTATTTTTTAAAACTTTTCTCATCTATAGCCTCTTTTTAAGGTTCTTCAAATTAAATTTTGAAACTGTTTTTTTCGATACAGATGGTTTCCTGTAAATTTTCGTTCCTTACCGATCCAAAAAATGTAACCATCTTTGTGAATCATATACCTTTTTATATCATCTGGTCAAGCTTTCTATTTTATTATCATAACAATATGTCAATTATTATCAGGCTTTACCGTTATACTTACCTTCGCTGGAATGCTCTCAAGTTTTCCATCATTTGCAGTGAAAGTAAAACTATCTTCTCCATTAAAGTCTGTATTCGGGGTGTAGATAATCTCCGGTGGAGTTCCGCTTAGATTGCCATTTAATGGGTTGTCAGCAATCTTAAATGTGAGATTATCACCATCAGGATCCCTAGCAGCTAAAGTGATCTTTATTCGATTATCCTCATCAGTTGACACAGATTGTTGATCTGGAATAGGTGTACCAATAAACAATTCGCTCATAACTTTTCCTTTAACATATTCTGGATTGAAGCCAAGAAGTTTCCCTAGGGTCGGCGTTATATCAACAAGGGTTCGCCTTGTATCTGTTTTATAGTTCTTTTTGAAATCAGGTCCAATTGTTAAAAACATGATGTGTTGGCACCCATCACAAGCATCACCATGATTCTTGAATCCACCATGCGAGTCATCGTGCCTACCATGATCGTTAGTCACTATCAGCGTTGTTTTATTTTGATAATTTTGATCCAATTGGATCTTCTCCCATAACGCACCAACAATCTCATCAGCCGTCTTTATTGTTTTAAGATACCTATCCCAATCTCCGCTATGCCCGGCGCTATCGGTCTCACCAAGATAAAGTACGACGAGTTTCGGATGGAGGCTTTTCATAATAATTTCCAACTCGTTCCATGATTCAACATTAGACCCAGAATGTCCTCTCATTGGCCAATAGTCAGGACCATATTCCTTATGATAGCTGACAGGTTGAAAAAAACCTCCTTCGCCGGGAAAAGAATAATAGCTTGAATCCTGCGGAAGATTAAGCTGTTTTCGGCAATACTCCCAGATGCTTGGGACTTTTGGAAAGGATATACTTTTTTGAAAAGGCCAGAATCATTTTGTTCTACGTGATGTAAAATCTGTCCATTTTCCTGTGAGTATAGCACTAACGCCATTTAACGTCTTAGTCTTTTTATCATTATAGAATGACGTGTTTACACAGCCATTTAAACTCAGACTATACATTTTCGGGATATTTGCGTGTGTTTCATCACCGAAAGTCTCTGAGTACCTTGCCCCGTCTATAATTACAAGAAATACATTCTCTGTTTGAAAGGCAACGGCATATTCAACAATGATTAGAATTACAGCTAGACAAACCAGAAACAGAAAGATTTTCCTCGACTTAAAAAGAAGCAGATTCACTGAGAGCATTTTTAACCCCCAAAATATTGCCAAAGGCGATTGCTTGATACATTAGAAAGCTAACTTGATTTTACCCCACATCGTAACTGCTTTATCATTGACATCTACATCACCAGGTGGTAGCAAGGTCACGAAGTAGGTTATAGCAGGCATCGTCCAGTCAACTGTATTCTCAGCCGAATAATGCAATATAGCAATCCTGGTTTTTGATTCCATGTCTATTCCTAAACTTTTCAAATCAGCACGAAGCTCGTATTGATTTCCCACTACCTCTACATCGCAAATAGCTTCTGGTAGTTTAAACTCTCCCGCACCTCCGATTTGATCAGCATCCTTTTTGAAACCTGCCATACCTACGCCCTGTACCTGACCGACTTTTGTCTCCAAACTAACGTAACGATCCACACCAAGTGGTTCCTCGTGGGGTGGATAGGGAGTTTCCTTATCCGATTGTATCCCAGTATTATAATTGTTGTCTGAATCAATGATTGCCTGATATGCACCACGAGAAGTCGTGCCTTTGGATATATCCTCTTTAACAGTGACCATAACGTAGAGGAACTTGTCGTCATTGGCTATTTTGTAGCTTAATATATCCATGGTGGGGTCAGCAGGTCCGCCGAAAGTATCACCCTCATCATCAGAATATCCTTTGATCGGTGCCCAATCCTCAAAATTGCCGTCTATGGTTATCTCGGCAAAAAAAGCGTTTGCGGTACTAAAGCTTGATAATAAAACTAATGATATAATAACTACCATTATTCTCATTGCTATCACCTCTTTTAGATCGATCCGAATCATCGGATTTGCTAACTTTGTTATAGCACCACAAATAACGAACATGATACATTACAATCTGGTGGAATATTTTTTCAGCTATTCTCAACCTTCTTTCATCTTTCATCCTTCATCCTTTCTATCAACGCCTGCATATCTTCAGGTATAGGTGCAACAAATTCCATATACTTGCCAGACTTTGGGTGCTTGAATCCAAGTAATTCAGCATGAAGGGCTTGTCTTGATAGATTTTTAATCACATTTGTTACTGACTCTGATGTCTGGGTTTTCAAAGCTCTGTCTCGTCCACCGTAATCGGGATCACCGACGACTGGATGACCTATGTATGCGAAATGAACTCTGATTTGATGGGTGCGCCCCGTTTCAATCCTGACTTCAACCAGAGAAAAATCCCCGTACTTTTCAAGAACGGTGAAGTGCGTAATTGCATCTCTACTTCGCACTGGCATAACTGCCATCTTCTTTCTGTCACGGTTGCTTCTGCCAATAGGAGCGATGATCGTACCCTTGTCCTGCTTTGGAATACCGCAGATTAACGCAATGTACCGTCTCGTCATGCTATGCTCTTTGACTTGACTTGCAAGACTGTTATAGGCGTTGCTCGTTTTTGCGACAACGAGCAATCCAGACGTACCTTTGTCAATACGATGGACGATTCCCGGTCTCTGCCAGTTTTCCGAATTAACATCCAGCGAATCCGTCAAACTTGGCTCATCTTCGTCATAATCATCCTGATCGCCTGATGGAATATGTGACAACAGCGCATTAACGAGTGTGCCAGACGTAATGCCCGCCGCAGGATGAACAACCATACCAGCAGGCTTATTCACGACGATGATTTCGTCATCCTCGTATACTACGTCAATCGGTATATCTTCAGCCTGTGGTAAGATTTCAGACTGCGGTGTTACCAATAGTATCTTTACTATATCCCCGGTATGGACGTTATAACTCGGTTTCGGACTCACATCGTTCACAGTAATATAACCATCTGATATGAGTTTTTGGATAAACGATCTGGAAAGACTGGTATCTTTATCTGCAATAAATTTATCCAGTCTTGCTCCGATTTCATTCTGAGTAACTGTGTATTGATTTTTCATAATGGATCAGAAAATGGATCAGAAAGTGGTTTAAGTAGATAAAATATATTCATGATACCACTTTAAAGGATACACGATTTCCGTCTTTTATTCAATACTGTAATGTTTGGATTTGTGTTTAACGATAAGTTTGCAAAGGATAGTTATAAAGAAAGGGGGGGATAATGATCCTGATGTGAAAAAAACAGTGTATCAGCTTAAGTGATTCTATCGCTAAGTCTGTATCGTTTCATGTGGAAGTCTAAAGCCTTCCACTACATGATTTTTGGAAATTGGTGTTATTTAGCGAGAAAACTATTTAGTGATATGAGTTTTTAAGTTAGCTAAACTTTTCAAAGAAAAGAGATTCTTCCCCCACATCAAGTCTGGGGTCAGAATGACATTTCACGTTCCACCGATCTCGTTCCGCCGAGTGACGGAAGAAAAGAGCAACAAAAGAATTGTCACCCTGAATGAAGTGAAGGGTTTTTCTAAACCGTAAGCGAAAAACTCGTATTAGTGAGAAGATTTACGAAGTTACTGGTGAAAAAAGCTTGTTACTTTGCCCGTCCTCCTCCTCTTCTTGCTTTTATCAAATCTAATATAAGATTGACTTCCGCTACGGGTATATCGCTTCTCTGCGAGATCGAAGCCGAGTCCATACCATGTTGAGCCATTTCCTGCACTCTTCCGTATTGTGGGGGTATAGCTTCTGGTTTAGTAGCACTATCTTTTTCTATTTTTTTCTCAGAGACTTCATTTTCAGAATTTTTTGTTTCTGGTATCAAACCAATTTTCTTTGATGATTTGTCAGTTTCTTGTATGTGTTCTTTTTCCATTTCACCTAGCGCACTGGCAAAAGACAGATTTCCCTTTTTTCCTTGCTTTCTTACAAATCTTGCGAATTTTGATACTCCTTTGACCTTGATTCCCATGTATATAAGAGCAACAAGGATAACTACATCAAATCCGTAATTAACAAAAGATTTCGTGTCTATGAACCTAGTCTTAGCTGATTCAGGTTTGGAACTGGAACTAAGTATTCCTCCTACATTATCAGTTGTCTGGCTATCATCAACGGCAGGTTCCTTCACATCAATACTTTCATTCATAGCTGTATCTTCTTTTTTTTCTGGAAGCTTAGTTTCTATTGCTTGTGGAGCATTTTCAGATTCTGATGGCGATATTGCAACAACTTCAGGATTTAATACGTTATCAACAGGAATCACGTCTATAACGATGCGTGCAGGTGCTTCAAGGGGGAAAACATTAAAAGCCGCAGGTCTTTCAAGCAGAACCTTTACGTCGGCGATGTTATTTTTTGCTTCTTCGAGTTTAACAGTCTCAACCAATCCATCTTTAATGTTATATAATTTGCCTGGAATACTAAATCCCGTTTTAAGCAGAGATATAGATATGTTTTGCTCAAGATCAAACTGGGTTCTATATTGTACAGAGTCACTGAGTTGAATTACAATTCTTGTTTTTCCAGACTCCGAGTAATACCGTATGTTTTTGATTTCAGCAGATTCAATTTGAAGAATCGGAACTACAAGCAAAGTGAGCATTGTCAATAATATTATGATTCTAGGTTTCATAGTTGCCTCCATAGCAGATACGGTAAGAGATGTATCTGATAAAATCATTGCAATATTAGTTTCTGCATATACAGGGGTTTATAAATGCCATAAAACAATTGTGTTCCACTTTAATACAAGATACTGTCATGGATTACAAATAAAGCAATAATTTACGTTCCAAAAAGATACGATATTATCAAAACGGTCAGAAAAATGGCAGATTATACGCTTTATTTTCATGCCCATTTATACGATCTGTCATTTCCACAGAAGTGTGAATACATCATATCTTAAGTCATCAATATGATAATAATTGAGGAACTAAAATCTGGAGATATATCCATGATAAGCGGATCTATCCACGATGATTAGATATTTGTTTTGCAATTTTTGTTCCAATTATTTCTGAATTTTTGAAATTCTGTGAGAAAAACACTGAAAGGATGAAGTATTATCTATAAGGGGTTTTATTTCAAGAATTCACAAGACAAATGTTTGATCCCAAAATTCAATATTTCCGCAAATTATACGAGTTTTTCAGTTAGCTTTATTTAACAAATAAAAGAGATTCTTCGCTTCATTCAGAATGATAATTTTCTGTCACCCTGAGTGAAGCGAAGGGTCTTTCTAAGTCATAACTGAAAAACTCATATAAATTACCAAAGAACAATATTTCTTATAACCGATACAATTTTACCAACTTTTAGTCTCAGCATGGTTATACCATTTTTTTATTTACGAAATATACATCGTAGCCTAAGCTTCTATATACATTCAGAAAAAGAATTTAAACACAAAGACACGAAGACACAAAGAAATAGTGACGAGTAACGAGTGATGGGTTTGTCAAATCTATTTTCTTGTTACTTGATATTCGTCACCTGTATCCTTTTTGTGTTCTTTGTGTTCAAACATTTTGCAGTGCCTTTAAAATTTGCTACACACTTTGATAAATTGAGCGAGATATTTATTGTATAGAAATTAGTTGACTTATATCGAGTATTATGATATATGATATTGTAGTAATGTCAATAAATTTGAGTTGATGAAATTTTCTAATATAAACTATAGAAGGGAATATATAACTATGAACGAGGTAAGATGGGAAAGGATGTTTCTAGACCAACTGGAAAAGGCTTTTGATGAATGTCCCGTTATTTATTTCACTTACGGGTTGTGTGAACCTCACGGACCTCAGAATGTTCTTGGATTAGATGCACTGAAAGCTCATGGGATCGCTTACATGACAGCACGAAAATACGGTGGGATCGTTGCCCCACCCGATTTTTGGCACGTCCACGACATTGCAGGCTGTGCGCTTTGGGGTAAGGATGCTATCGGTGAGGTTAAGCACAAATGGCTGACTGCTATTCCTCCGTCACATCATTTTAAGAGCATTTGCTATCATATACGTGCTGCGGAAGTTCTCGGTGCACGTGTTGCGATATTTCTGACTGGGCATTACGGACCCAACTGGCAGGACTTGAAGATGCTAGTAGAGCTTATCCAGCCTTACGTTGGAACAAGGCTGTATAGCCTACCAGATTTTGAGGCAAATGTTCCCGGCTTTGATAATGATGGCAAAAGTGGAGGCGATCACGCTGGAAAGGTTGAAACTTCACTCATGATGGCTCTTGACCCATCATGTAGCGACATGACACGTCTGCCATCGAAAGACGAACCCGGATGTCATTGGGCAATGGGGCGCAATGCCTACGGATCAAATAGACAGGTCGGTGAGCGAATGGTCATGGACGAAGTGAAATATCTTGGTGATAAAGTTAAAGAGTTGTTAGCTGAATATGACCGTGTAAAGCCTGAACACAAATTCCGAACCTTTGATGACGTTGAAAGGTTCTGGAATGACGTCGTTGCTCCAAGAGTAAAGGATTTCGCCTGTCTGAAACTAGATTTCAGCGGTCAGAAAAGAACTATCTCGGAGGATTCTATATGGTACGAAAACTGGAAATGTATAGGATGATGGTATGTATTGTGTAAGCTTGCTTGCGCATTTGAATTGTTATTTCCCCCTTTTTTCTTGAATATGCGCAATCGGTCTTTTCTTAACTGAAGGTCATAATACTTACTGACCTTATCAAGTATATTTTTATCATAGCCAAAAGCAACTATGTAATTCACATAGGTTGACAGTTTCGCAAAGTCTATCTCATTCGGTGCATAATGCACCTGACTGATAGTTGGTCTTTCAAAACTCGTTTGAAAGTTTATGGGAAAATAGTGCTGGTCTGCCTCGTAATTGCCGAGATTGATATTGCCATTGTCAAGGCAATAGTAATTCGGTGCGTGTGTGAATGTCTGCACGACCTGAGAGTTCCCGCCTTTATCAAATATTAACGGCATCATGACGACATTTTTTCCTATTGTTCCGACACCAGCAGTATATTCCTCAAGCTCATAGTTTAATACGTCAAAGTAATCGTAAATGTAGACCAGATTTCCAAGAACGAGAAGCACCATAAGCACAAGGACGATCCTTCTCATAATCCTTCCGATGTTTTCCGAAAGAAGCGGGATCAGCAAAAGCGATGAGAAAAGATTCAGCCTTGAGTTTACAAATCCCCCTTGATTATCTATTCCATCGGGGAGATAAATATACAACCCAAATGTAATAATGAAAGCTACAAGCATGTAGTCTTTATCTTCCAGCTTAACGATCAGGTTGCCATTCTTGAAAGATAGCTTTCTGATGATGGTTACGATGAGTAATAACCCG
>Ga0315274_10010729_pt1 | contig 13197 bp, 15 predicted proteins | sample YL17G02_20_MG_FD_203700 | JGI IMG/M metagenome (GOLD analysis project Ga0315274, IMG submission 203700) | Sediment microbial communities from Yellowstone Lake, YNP, Wyoming, USA - YL17G02_20 | ecosystem: Environmental > Aquatic > Freshwater > Lake > Sediment | place: USA: Wyoming | collected... | reverse complement strand
GATGAAGGTGCAATTATTCAGGCAGCTTCGCAGACTGGAGCTATTGTAGTGGCTGAAGAGCATCTCCTTAATGGCGGTCTGGGCAGCCTGGTGGCTCAGGTGGTGGCCAGGGAAAAGCCGGTGCCAATGGGCTTCATCGGCATAAAAGATGTCTATGCCAGATCCGGCAAGCCCGACGAGCTCCTCCGGAGGCATGGACTGACCGCCGAAGCCATTGAGCAGGCGGTGAAGGCGGCTGTGGCGAAAAAACCGAAATAAGAGTGCCGATGGAGGGACTCGAACCCACATTTGTTGACAACAGAGGTACAACTATATGGTTAAAGAATATTACGAGATATGGAAAGAATACTTAAAGGAACTGCGAGCAACTGTAGCTTACGCTGATTTAGTTAAGTACTTCATTGGTCATTTCAATGCCATCACTTTGCAGAAAGATCTGATTCCTCAAATCAGGCCTAAGGTGTTGAACATAACGGATACGCCGTTGGGTCAGCTGCTGATTGATGAGACCTCGTTGAGCCACAAACGATTCATCTTTCTCTTCAAGGAGGATGACAGGTTTGATGGTATGTTCGATCTGGATTTCATTGATGATTTCCTCGTTAACTTCAGGGCACAGCTGTTCGTCAGAGGTCTCTTTGGTTCAGGCAAATTGAAAGCGAAGTGGGCAAACGTTCGAAGTCTAATGGAGGATATGTACGGGAAATCCCTTGGACGAATGATGGTATATGATGATGTCTGGCATGATAACGTGAATGGTTTAATAGTGTGTTTACGGAAGGGTGGGGGATTCCGCATACCATCGTATATCTCATTTACTATTACAAAAGAGAAATTCGCACAAAGTGCCATGCAGTACATAGTTGAAGCAGAAGCTAGAAGGTTATAGAGCTGCATGGGGCAGACGTGTGCTCTTCCAACTGATGTCCGCAGTATGCTATAGATAGCGACACTGGTGCTGGTGAGGAAATCAGGGGGGTAAAACTGCCGAGGGGGGCTTGACCCCCCACCTCCTTGAGGGTAGCTCGGTGTTTGCGGCAGACTGCCGCAAAGCTAGATGGCTCAGCCGCCGCCGAAACCTACCTTAACCTCCTCTCCACTGACCATCACGGGCACTATGCCCTTGCCGTTAGAGAGGCGCATGACCTCTTCGACGGCTTTGGGGTTGTTTTCAATGCTGATTTCCTCATAGGGCACGCCGCGTTCCTCGAGATCCTGCTTGGCTGCAGCGCAGTAGGGGCAACCCGGCTTTGTGTAGATAACAACTTTCTGTGGCACTGTGACAACCTTCCGCCTCTCGTCTAGCTCATAGAGCTTCTCGATGACGAACTGCACATAGCTGTCGCATTTCTCTTTCCAGATTCCAGACTCCTGGAACTGCTGATATCCACCAGGCTTGGAGAAGTCTATCCCAACCAGGTCAAAACAGGTGATAGTGCCGAACCTCTCGGTAAAACTCCTGACGAGTTCGCCGGCATCTTGACGGGCATCGAGCCGTGCCTGCTTTGCCTTTTGCTTCTCCTCCGGGGGGCAGCGGTAGTGTAGCCCCAGACACACCGCCCCAGAAGACACAGCACCGCAGGGTGCTTGCTGCTGTCCACCTATGCCACCGTTGAAAGCGATGCACGACCAGAGCAAATCTTCATTGCCGAGTTCGTTTGCTTCCCACATAACTTGCAGGACTGTGGGCCCTCAGTGATAGCCGCGGTGCATGAGCTGAAGCGCGCGTTCCTTAGCCTCTTGAAGCGTCATCTTGGGCGTCATGGCTTAATCCTCCAGTGTTTTTGGCTGAGATTGCTGCAGTAACAACTGTAGCTATGTTAATCCCACTACGCTTAGGTGTCAAGGCCTCCAATAAGCCGGCAAAGAATAATGTTGCAGCGCAGTGTCAACAGGGGTATTCCATGAACCGGTCATGAGGGGAGGGTTAATGGAGATGGAGTGCCGAGGGAGGGACTCGAACCCACACCTCCTTGCGGAGAGCGGATTTTAAGTCCGCCGCGTCTGCCATTCCGCCACCTCGGCAAGAAGTGACCAAAAAGTGGAGGCGGCGAGCGGAGTTGAACCGCTGAATAGGGGTTTTGCAGACCCCCGCCTTAACCACTTGGCTACGCCGCCTTAAACTTCACTGGAGCGGAAGACGAGATTCGAACTCGCGACCTCCTCCTTGGCAAGGAGGCGTTCTACCGCTGAACTACTTCCGCACTTCCTTTTATTATATTACAAAATGGTGCCGAGGAGGAGATTTGAACTCCTACGGGCTTACGCCCACCACCCCCTCAAGATGGCGTGTCTACCTATTCCACCACCTCGGCGCTCATCTCCCACAAAACCTCCGATTTTGTGGGGACACAATTTTGGCAGGGGCGGCAGGATTCGAACCCGCGACCTGCGGTTTTGGAGACCGCTGCTCTACCATCTGAGCTACACCCCTATATTACTAGATTCGAAGTACCCCTGGGGCGATTCGAACGCCCGACACGCGGTTTAGGAAACCGCTGCTCTATCCATCTGAGCTACAGGGGCAGCAAGTTAGACTTAGAGCCGTGACTTCTTGATTAAGTACCCCTCAAGGGCAAGAAGCTAAACTTAGCGCCGTGACTTCTTGATTAAGTATCCCTCTGGGGTAGTGTAGGTTTCCAGCCGCATTCCCGGTGCCGGCTCTATCTCTTCCTCTACTTCTTCTGCCTCTTTCTCTCCCCGTTCAGGCTTCTCTTCGGCCACAGCCCTTTTTAGAGCCGCAGCCCTAGTTTCTGGGCTGGTAGCTAAGGCTCTCTTTGACCTTTGCCTAAGCTCACCTAAAGCCATATCTAAGTCCTTGAGAATCTCGGTAATCCGGCTCTCAACCAGAGCGCCGGCTTCCTCTGTTGCCAGATTCTCAATCTGAGTAACATAGTCCTGGAGTTTCCAGCTGTGCTCCTCCAACTCTTTAATCTGCTCAGCCAATTTCTTAGCCATAGACTGTATCTCCGGGATCTCCGAGTCGAGGAGATTCTTGATAATAGTCTGGACTACAGCTCTCCGAGGCTTTTTTGCCATCTTCGTAACCTTCCTCCATATTTTAGCGGAGCCGAGTTGACCTACAGCTACAGCTTCTCGTTAGTTTCTAGTGCCGTCTACTGCCCCGCCTGTCAACTAATTATAGCAACGGTGTATTGTCAATGCAACCATTCCATTTATTTGAAGAGGCGGACAGACCTGGAGGTCTATTCCTGCTGATTAGGTTGAACTCGGTGAAGATAAGGGCCAGATTCTTCGCTTCGAGATCCTTCGCTGCGCTCAGGATGACATGGAAGAGGGACTCAGGATGACATTTGGGCATTGGCTAAACACTCTCAGCTCGATTCCTTGACTTTTGCTCTTGCTTTTTTTATACTAACTGCTCGTAGTTTGTTTGGGTTGGGGTTGCCCGAAGGGTTTATTTAATTGCCCGAGTAGCGCAATGGCAGCGCAACCGACTTGTAATCGGTAGGTTAGTGGGTTCGACTCCCCTCTCGGGCTTTGACTTTAGGTCCGGGCTGGGAGGGGTGCCGGAGTGGACAATCGGAGCAGACTGTAAATCTGCCGCCTTTAGGCTACGTAGGTTCGAATCCTACCCCCTCCACCATCTCGGAAATTTTGCGACTTTAATAAAATAGTGTATAATTTAAGGCTATACTGTATAATATATGGAAATTTGCCCACATAGCTCAGCAGGTAGAGCACGTTCTTGGTAAGAACGGGGTCACCAGTTCGAATCTGGTTGTGGGCTGTGTAAAGAAGGAGGTTCTTTAAAATGGCAAAGAAGGTCTTTCAACGTACGAAGCCACACCTCAATGTGGGGACGATAGGCCACGTTGACCACGGTAAGACGACCTTGACTTCGGCAATTACTCTATGCCTATCTAAGCAAGGAGATACTCAATTTCGTGCCTTCGATTCCATAGATAATGCTCCCGAAGAGAAGGCGCGTGGCTTGACAATTGCCATTGCGCATATCGAGTATGAGACTGCAAAGAGGCACTATGCTCACGTAGATTGTCCGGGACATGCCGACTATATCAAGAACATGATAACAGGTGCGGCCCAGATGGATGGTGCGGTACTGGTAGTCAGCGCTCCGGATGGCCCAATGCCTCAGACCAGGGAACACATCCTTCTGGCTCGCCAGGTGGAAGTACCCAGCATACTGGTGGCATTGAACAAGGTAGATATGATGGAAGATCCGGAACTGCTGGAGCTTGTCGAACTTGAAGTCAGAGATCTGCTGTCCAAATATAAATTCCCAGGAGATAAGACTCCTGTCGTCCGGGTAAGTGCTCTTAAGGCGCTGGAATGTGGCTGCGGCAAGAGAGAGTGCGAGTGGTGTGGCAAAATCCTGCAGTTGACGGATGCTATTGATGAATGGGTACCGCTTCCGGTCAGGGCTAAGGATAAGCCATTCTTGATGCCAGTAGAGGACGTATTCGGCATCAAGGGACGTGGCACTGTAGTCACCGGCAGGGTGGAGCGAGGTGTGGTTAAGACAGGTGATGAGATTGAAATTATAGGCATAAAAGAGACACGTAAGACTGTGGTAACTGGGGTGGAAATGTTCCACAAGACTCTAGCGATAGGTGAAACTGGAGATGCTGTTGGCTGCTTGCTCAGGGGCATAGAGCGTGAGGATGTAGAAAGAGGGCAGGTTCTGGCAGCGCCGGGCTCGGTCACACCTCATACCCACTTCGAGGCTGAGGTCTACGTGCTAACCAAAGAAGAAGGCGGTCGGCATACCCCGTTCTTTAACGGTTATAAACCTCAGTTCTATATCAGGACGCTGGACATTACCGGAAGTGCAGAGTTGCCCAAAGGGGTGGAAATGGTCATGCCCGGCGACAACATAAAGATGACCATAAAGCTTATTTACCCCGTAGCCTTGGAAGTGGGGCTGCGTTTTGCTATCAGAGAGGGAGGTAAGACGGTCGGAGCTGGGGCTATTGGTAAAATCATCGAATAGACATGGCTAAGAAAGGTGAGTTGCGTGGTATCATTCATCTGGCGTGTACCCAGTGCCAGGAGCGAACATATACCACTGACAAGAATAAAACTAACGACTCTCAGCGATTGGAACTGAGAAAATATTGCCCTCGCTGCCGTACCCATACGCTCCATCGGGAGACTAAGTAATCTTTGACCAAGAAGAGTCAGCCTCAGATTATCGCCAAGAAAAGGTTTCGTTTTGCCTTCATTGGTGACATCATAGGTGAGTTGAAAAAGGTAACCTGGCCGTCAAGGCGGGATACCGTGCGTCTGACAATCATGGTCATCATTGTATGTGTTGCGGTAGGGCTCTTTTTGGGGGCGCTTGATTATGGCTTTTCAGAATTGGTGGCTAAACTGCTTTTAGGTAGGGGTTAGACTTGTGAAGAACGGCGACAAGCAGTGGTATATTGTGCATACTTACTCCGGTTATGAAGACCGGGTGAGGACAGCTCTGGAGCAGCGGATTAAGTTTATGGATGCTGAGGATAAGATATTCCGAATAGTAATACCCACTGAAGAGGAAATTGAGATCAGGGGTGGGCAGCGACGAACGGTGACCAAGAAGGTCTTTCCTGGGTATGTTTTGGTGCAGATGCAGATGGATGATGACAGTTGGAACGTGGTGCGCAATACGCCTGGTATAACTGGCTTTGTCGGCAGCGGCAACAAGCCGACAGCATTAGCTGAAGAGGAAGTAAGCGCTATTCTGAAGCAGATGACAGAAGGTGCACCTCAGGTTAAGGTTGGCTTTAGAAAAGGTGAAAGCGTTCGAGTGGTGGATGGTCCTTTTACTGACTTCGTTGGCGTGGTTGATGAGATAAACGTGGCAAAGGGGAAGGTGAAAGTGATGCTGACGCTTTTCGGACGAGAGACGTCTGTGGAACTTGACTTTTTGCAGGTACAGAGGTTGTAAATGGCGAAAAAGGTTAAAGCTATCATCAAACTGCAGATTGAAGCGGGTAAAGCTACTCCGGCTCCGCCGGTAGGGCCGGCTCTGGGACAACATGGGGTCAATATTATGGCTTTCTGCAAGGGATATAACGAGCAGACTAGCTCACAGGCAGGTTCCATTGTCCCGGTGGAGATAACTGTGTATGAAGACAGGTCATTCACTTTTATCACTAAAACGCCGCCGGCATCTGACCTGCTAAAACGAGCCTTGAGTATCGAGAAAGGTAGCGGTACTGCGGGCCAGCAAAAGGTGGGCGCATTGCCTCGCGAAAAGGTCTACGAGATTGCCCGAATTAAAATGAAGGACTTGAATGCGGTAGACCTTGAAGGAGCAGCCCGGATTATTGAAGGCACCGCTCGCAGTATGGGAATTGACGTGGAGTAAACTATGGCAATTCGAGGAAAAAAGTACAAAGAAGCAACCACGCTTGTTGACAGAGAGAGTGCTTATCAGCCTGGTGAGGCTGTCGCACTGGCTAAAAAAGCTGCCTTTGCTGGCTTTGATGAGACTGTCGAGCTGCACTTGAGGATGGGTGTTGACTCTAGAAGTGCTGACCAACAGGTGCGAGGCATAGCCCTTCTACCTAATGGTTTAGGTAAGAAGGTTCGGATTCTTGTCTTTGTTCAGGGTGAAGCAGCTAGAGCTGCTGAAGAGGCCGGGGCTGATTATGTTGGTAGTGATGACCTCGTCAAGAAGATTGAGGATGGCTGGCTTGACTTCGATGTGAGCATAGCTACCCCGGACATGATGGGGAAGGTGGGGAAGTTGGGCAAAATACTGGGGCGCAGGGGATTGATGCCCAACCCTAAGTCAGGCACAGTTGTAGCGGCTGAAGATTTGGCTAGAGCTATCACCGAAGCTCGTAAAGGTAGGGTGGAATTCCGGCTGGATAGGACAGCGATTATTCACGTGCCTATCGGTAAGGCCAGCTTTGATGAGGCTAAGCTGTTAGAAAACCTAACCGCGCTGGTGGAAGCTGTAATGAAGGCTAAGCCCAGCGGTGCTAAAGGGCAATATATTAAGAGCGCTTTCCTGACAACTACTATGGGGCCTGGTATCAGGCTAGACCTGAGGCCTTTAATATCGTGACTTTGCTTCTGAGCTCTTTATGAATTGAATATGGGTTTCTATGTGGTGCCCATGACAGCAGGTGCCCAGGGCTTAAAAAGTATGCCTGCAGAGGTGCGTTTTGATGAGTTTTTCGGAACTCGGTTTTAGGTCCTTGTGTCATGGCACAAGGACTTTTTAATTTTTAGGAGTGTGAATATGTTAAAAGAGAAAAAGGAACAAATGATAGATGAGTTAGCTTCTAGCTTGTCTCGATGCACCATTGCCGTGGCTACGGATTATCGTGGGCTTACAGCTAAAGAGATGGTGCAGTTGAGGCGACGTTTGACCGAGTTAGGCATAGAGTATCGAGTGATAAAAAACACACTCACCCGGTTTGCCGCTGAAAAAGCTGGCAAAAAGCAGCTAGAAGCATTGCTGACGGGGCCTGTGGCTATAGCTTTTGGTTATGATGATGTGATTAAGCCAGCTCAGGTTTTGCGAGAGCATATTCGCTCTGCAGGCTCGGTGTTGCAAATCAAAGGTGGCATTCTGGGTGACAGGTTGCTTACCGCCGAGGACGTTGCTAATCTTGCTACTATGCCGCCAAGAGAGGTCCTGATTTCTAAACTAGTGGGGCAGTTGCAAGCCCCGATGCAAGCTTTACATAATGTCTTAAGTGCACCTTTACGGAGCCTTTTGAATGTAATGAAAGCAAGAATTCAACAAGTTGAAGGAGGATAAAATGTCACAGGAACAAGTTGAGTCCGAACAACCTAAGGTCGAGGGAGAACCAAAAGCGAAGAAACAATCTAAGGCTAAGGAGACTTCATCATCAGGAGCTAAAGCGATGACAAAGGAAGAAATTATAGCTGCAGTGAAGACTATGACGGTGCTGGAGTTAGCCGAATTGGTGAAAGCTGTGGAGGAGGAGTTTGGGGTGACTGCGGCACCAGTGGCAATGGCACCTGGAGCCGTGGGGGCACCAGCAGCGGCAGCCGCAGCAGCCGAGGAGGAAAAGTCGGAGTTCACCGTAATCCTTAAGGAAATCGGCGAGAATAAAATCAATGTGATCAAGGCGGTGCGAGAGGTGACCACTCTGGGGCTCAAAGAGGCTAAAGATTTGGTAGAGAGCGCCCCTAAACCGGTCAAGGAAGGCGTCAACAAGGATGAAGCGGCTGCTATCAAGAAGAAGCTGGAGGAAGCCGGGGCGAAGGTAGAGATCAAGTAGCGTTCTTAAATTAGCCTTGGTTTCGAAAGAATTCTTGAAATTGTAACTGCACTGTAAACAACCAGAGAAACTGAAAAGCTCGCCAGAGGTTATTTAAAGCGTAAGAGGCCTGACCTTTGGCGGGCTTTTCATTGCTTCTAACATGGTGTAAGATTAGTAGCTCGTCGAGGTGGTGCATAGGTACAAAAAGAGTAAAGGGAGGGACCAGTATGGCTGAAGCGGAATTCTACGAAGTGGCTGCCAAGGTAGTATCGCAAAAAGGTCATTGTGCACTAGGGCACAAAGTCGGTGACAAGTTTGTTATTGGGGATAAGACTCCGTCTGGTATTTGTCCCTGGGCGTTTTATGCTCTCTTTCCCTTTGTTTCGGTTTTACAGTTCGGTGGTTCTTTCCCCTGGGAAGATGACCGAGATAAGACTACAGTCGCTTGTCCCGACCCGGCAAACCCGGTCGTTTTCGAATTGAAGCGCTTGCGGAAATAGTTTGTTATCCGCAGTCAGTTCATTTAGCAAGAAGAAAGGTGTCAGGCATGGCGAAATTAGATGAGCTTGCCTTTCTTGATGCCACTGCTCAGGCTGAGATGGTCAGGCGAAGAGAAGTTGCGGCTTTGGAGTTGGTTGAAGCGGCTATTGAGCGGATCGAGCGACTGAATCCTGTCCTTAATGCTGTGGTCACACCTATGTATGAGCAGGCACGTGCTGCGGCTGCTGGCAAGCTCCCTAAGGGGCCCTTCACCGGCGTGCCGTTTCTGCTTAAAGACATGATTGCCTCTTATGCTGGGGTGCGCATGACGCTGGGAACCAGTTTTCTGCATGATTTTGTGTCTAATAGGGATAGTGAGCTGGTGGTGCGGTTGAAACGTGCCGGGTTGATCATTGTCGGTAAAACTAACGCACCGGAGCTAGGTCTCCTGCCAACGACTGAGCCTCGCCTGTTTGGTCCTAGCCGTAACCCTTGGGATACAAGCCGAACCACAGGTGGTTCCAGTGGGGGCTCGGCGGCTGCTGTGGCAGCGGGGATGGTTCCGATGGCTCACGCTAATGATGGCGGTGGCTCAATTCGGATTCCAGCCTCATGCTGTGGACTCTTTGGGCTTAAGCCCACGAGGGCGCGAAATCCGCTTGGCCCTGCTTTTGGCGATATAATGAACGGTCTGATAGTCGAGCATGCTGTGACTCGCACAGTCCGAGATAGTGCCGCATTGCTCGATGCCACGTCAGGTCCTGATGTGGGTGACCCGTATTGGGCTCCGCCAGCGGAGCGTCCATTTCTAAAGGAAGTCGGTGCTGCTCCGGGGCGACTCTGCATTGCCTTTGCCACCAAAGCGGCTACTGGTGTTCCAGTACATGCCGACTGTGTTAATGCGGTTCATGATGCGGCAGCACTGTGTGCTGAACTAGGGCATGAGGTAGTTGAGGTGGCACCGACGGTCGACGCGGAATTGGTAAACCGCGCCTTTATGACCTTATGGTCAGCGGGATGCACTGCGACTATAGAAGGTGCAGCTTTAACCATAGGGCGGATGCCTACCCAGGATCAGTTTGAGCCTCCTACTTGGGCAATTTATGAGATGGGGCGCAAGCAGACTGCGTCGGCCTACTTGCTAGCCTTGACAATGCTGCAAGCAGTATCCCGTAAAATCGCCCAGTTTTTCGTTGACTATGACATGTGGCTCACACCTACGCTAGCTGAGCCACCGTTGCCTCTCGGCGCGTTTGATTCTCCGCCGGAGGACCCTATGCATGCACAGCGTCGGGCAGCGGCATTTGTACCTTTTACGCCTATTTGCAATGTCACCGGGCAGCCGGCTATGTCGGTGCCGCTTTTCTGGAATGCTGATGGTCTGCCAATAGGGGTTCATTTCGTTGGACGCTTCGGTGATGAGGCAACGCTTTTCCGTCTGGCAGCGCAACTCGAGGCAGCGCGGCCATGGGCAAACCGTCATCCACCAGTATCAGCATAAAAGACGGTTGGAATTTACCAACCTAATACCTATGAAGCTTGACAAACCTCTGCGGTTCCGTATACGCTTTAGAGTCAATTAGCAATTCCTACACCTGTTGAGCATCTGGCTATAGTAGTCTGATATCGGTGGTAATTGGGCAGATGGAAGTAGAACAGTGCTATAAAGTACTCTACGATATAGCACAGAAACTCAACTCCAATTTGGCACCTCAAGAAGTGCTGCGAACCATTGTGGAGAGCATCCGTGATGCTGCAGACGCTAAGGGGTGCTCGTTAATGTTGCTGACTCCGGATCGCCAGCAGTTAATACACACTGTAGACTGTGGGTTGAGCAACTGGTATGTCCGGAAAGGGCCGGTAAGAGTAGATGCTGCTATCGCGCAGGCTCTTGATGGTAAACCGGTGGCAATCCTTGATGCTACTGCTGATTCTCGGATTCAGTACCGGGACCAGGCAAAAAAGGAAGGCGTGGTGTCTATGCTTTCCCTGCCTCTTATACGGCGCGGGCAGGTGATTGGCATTGTGCGCATTTATACTTCAGAGCTACGCCAGTTTTCTGACCAGGAGATAGATTTCTTCAGCACCCTGGCTAATCTGGGGGCTGTTGCCTTGGAGAGAGCCGAGTTGCTGGAGGAAGAAAAGAAGCAGTTTCTTCGCTTTGTCAGCATCGCTGCTCACGATTTGAAAGCTCCTCTTTCTGCTATACAGAGTTTCCTGGGGGTGCTGCTTGGTGGCTTTGCTGGCGAGTTGAATGAGAAGCAGAAACACATGATGGAGAGAGCCAGTCAGAGGATTAATGAGCTTCTTAATCTGATAAGCAATCTATTGGATATTCCTCGCATCGAGGTAGGCCAATTAGTTCAGGAAATGACAGAGGTATCGCTTGCTCAAGTAGTAGATAGCTTCGTTGAAGAGGGCTGCAGCCTGGCGGGGCAGAAGGGAATAAAATTCTTAGTGCATATACCGCCGAATCTTTCCTGCGTGTATGGCGCTTCCACCAGGCTGCAGCAAGTGATAAACAATCTGGTGAATAATGCCATCAGCTATACTGATGAAGGCGAAGTGGTGGTAAGAGTGGTGGAGACAGACAACGAAATTTTGGTGGAGGTAGCCGATACCGGTTGCGGCATTCCACCTGATGACATGCCGAGGCTGTTTGAAGACTTCTTCCGGGGCAGCAACGTGGGACCTAAAGGGACTGGCTTGGGGTTATCCATCTCCAGAAGAATTATAGAAGCTCATGGCGGCAAGATATGGGCTGAGAGTCCCTGCGCTGAAACCGGCAGAGGCAGCAAATTTTGCTTTACGCTCCTCAAAAAGGCGAAAGTAACTACGTAACTATTGCTCTCGTGTACAGGTTGGGATGTTTTGCCTTCGCATATAAGAATATAGATTGTTGTGGTGCTATTTGATATAATTTCGCAGCGCAAATGGCGATGATAGGTAAGAAGGTTCTGGTAGTTGATGATGACCCTGATATTCTAGATGCGATAAGCATGATTCTGGAATCTCGGGGCTATCAGCTAATTTTTGCAAGTGACGGTTCGGAGTGCCTGGATAAGCTAAGCTCAGAGAAACCGGACTTAATGATACTTGACCTTTTGATGCCTAAGATGGATGGTTTTGCCGTCTATAAGGAGCTTCAGTCTCCCAAGTGGTCTCAGTATCGTGACGTGCCAATCCTTATCTTGAGTTCGGTGCGCGAGGAAGCTAGCCGACGACGTTACGAGCTGGAAACTGGTCAGAAGCTTAAACCAGACGAGTACATAGAAAAGCCGATATTACCAGAGGTTTTACTCGATTGTGTGGAAAAGCTGCTTAAACGAAAGCAGCGAGTCTAGACTGCAGTGAAATGTTTTGAGGAGGTGACAGGATAATGGAAAACAAAACCAAGATTTTGCTTGTTGATGATGACAAAGATTTCGTGGAAGCAACTAGGCTGGTATTAGAGAGTAAGCCTTATGAAGTGGTAGTTGCTTACGATGGTGATGAGGGGTTGGCAAAGGCAAGGAAAGAGAAGCCTGATTTGATCATCTTGGACATAATAATGCCAGTCAAAGATGGGTTTAGCGCTGCGGAGCAACTTAAGAAAGACCCTGAACTCAAAAAGATCCCTGTCATAATGCTAACAAGCTTCTCAGAAAAAGTTGGTGAGACTTCGTTGAGTGTCAGTCAAGGACTCGCTCTGGATACTGAGGACTACGTGGACAAGCCGGTGGCTCCTACGGAGCTGTTGAAAAGGGTAGAGAGGTTACTTAAGAAGTAGCTACTCGGAGCGGACTGCTTTTCTTCTCGGCGGCTGTTTCTCTTTGCCAGCTAGTTTACCTTGCATGTCTCTTAGTCTACTGGCGATAACGCGTACCAGGCTCTTCATTACCTCATAACCAAGTGAATGGTTGCAATCCATCAGCTTGTTAAGCTCAATGCCTGATATTGTTACCACGGTAGAACGCTTGCTACAGATTGCCGACATATTTCGAGAATGAGGGGCTACCAATGCTGACCACCCGAAAACGTCCCCTTTAGTAACGGTATCAACAGGGACTTGCACCAGTTTCTTCGTTCCCTCCTTACGCGATGCGACTACGAGGCTTATTTCTCCTTCCTCCAGAATATAAAACTCCTTGGCTACAGTGCCCTCTTGGAATATGAAATCGCCTGTATTGCAGGTATTCCTTTGCCAGGAAGGCAGGCTGGCTATTTTTTGCAAATCACTGTCGTCGAGCCCTATGAACAATTCACACCGCTTAAGCAATGGTACGAGATTCATTTAAACGTCCTTTCTTGTTCGATGCTAGATGCCTTTGTGTTAATTGGAATCACAGTATTCTAGACTCATTATAGCTAGCGCAGCCGACCAGGTAAAGCCGAGCAAGGCATTATATTGTCAGGCAAAAAGTTACTATAGTAGAGGGCTATATTGGAGATACGCATGGTTAACCCAAACGGCCTTGCTTGAACAGTAGCCCGGGGGCATGTCGGTCATAGTGCGACTCCCTTT
>Ga0315274_10010728_pt1 | contig 13197 bp, 13 predicted proteins | sample YL17G02_20_MG_FD_203700 | JGI IMG/M metagenome (GOLD analysis project Ga0315274, IMG submission 203700) | Sediment microbial communities from Yellowstone Lake, YNP, Wyoming, USA - YL17G02_20 | ecosystem: Environmental > Aquatic > Freshwater > Lake > Sediment | place: USA: Wyoming | collected... | reverse complement strand
CTCGCTGTTCTCGGCCATGACCACCAGTTCCTCGCGGCTGTACTCTGTTTCTTTCAGCGGCAGCACCTGGTCGACGCGAACTTGCAGCCGATCCTGATAGCTCGTCACGGTGCCTCGAACGTTGACCACGTCGCCGACGTCAAAAAGCCGCGAAATGGCCAGGGCATTGGTCCACAGGATGCCTCCAATCTCGCCCGTCCGATCTTTGAAGACCATCCCCAGGAACTTCCCGCCGTTGCTCTGTTCGCGCAGATCCTTGCGCGCGGCAAGGAAATAGTCGTTGATTACGTCCCCTTCCTGCAGCATCGACACGAATTGCTTCTTCATATGCTCCTCCACATGGATGCAGGGGTAGACTATAGGTTCTTGCGGCGCTCTTTGCAAGCAGCGTCCGCGGTCAAGGGGTTCCCACGGGAGCCGTGTCGCCGGCCTCTGCGCCCATCGCCTGAGTGTAAATCGCGGATTCTGTGGGAGGCGCCGGTGACGCCTCCTCCGGTTGCGAGAGATCGACCACCTTGAACACAAACACGCGCGTATCGGTAGTGGTATGCCCATCCAGCGCGCCCCAGTGAAGCGCGTAGACGCCCGGCGCCAGCGCCTCAGCCGCCTTCACCCGCATAAGAAGCCGCTCCGGCTCATCGATCGGCAGCAGTTCAACCGGGATTGACGCCTCCTGAACCCAGGCCGTCTGCTTGCCTTTGCCCGCCTGGGCCGACATCGCTTCGATCGCATGCAGGCGCGACATCCGCACGTCGTATGGCGGCATCTTGTGGCAGATAATGAACGGCTCCGAGGAGCCCGTGGCCTCGAGTTCCGGAAGCGTCCCGAGCCCAAAAATCACGTTGTTCTCCAGTGCGAACCGTTCGGGCTCAAGCGGCGCGGCGCGACGGTATCGAGAGTTCTGGAAGAGGTAAACGCCGGCACTCTGCGGCAGGCACCACAGGGACACAGCGGGCGGCGATGAGGTCGCGCCCTGTGGAACTTCCAGTTCCAAGTGGCCCGACGTATATCCGTTCTTGATGAATTCGAGCCTGGCGGCCCCCTGATGCGTCGTCAGCGAGTATTGGCCCAGCGCGTTTGTGGTGGCTTCTCCATCGCCGTCGGCGGCATGCACCGAAACGCCCGGAAGCGGACGGCCTTCCACGTCCAGCACCGTCCCTTGAATCGCGGAACGGTTGCACGAGATCAGAAAAAGACATAACACTAGAGATACGTATCTTGGATTTTGGATTTTGGATTTTGGATTCTGGATCGCCGCTGCGGATCGAGGCCTCAAAGCGGGGGCGTTTCTTCGGGCGTGTATCAGTCCAAAATCCAAAATCCAAAATCCAAAATAACGCCCGAAGAGGACTCTCACATCACAGACGGAAGCATCCATTTGAAGCCTTGTGCTTACTGCCTGATCATAAACTTCGCGCTCGTCTCGGCGCTTTCGAGCGAGTCTCGCGGGCAGGTGTCCTGCTCAACAATGTACCACTCCGTGCCCGCTTGAGCCGCCGCCGCGAAGATCTCGCGCCACGGAAGAATTCCCGAACCCATTTCCGCAAACGCGCGCGAATCCGCATCGGACATGTCTTTCACATGAAGCAACGGACACCGGCCGCTGTACCTGTTGATGATCGTTACAGGGTCAAGTCCCGCGTAGTGGACCCAGAAGGTGTCGATCTGCGCCGCCAGATTCTCGCGTTGCGCCGCGCCAAAAAGCAGGTCGTACGCATACTCGCCATCGAACCGCTCAAACTCGTGCGCGTGATTGTGGTAGCAGAGCTGAACCCCCGACTTGCGGAGGGCCGCCCCCGCAACGTCCAGCGCCTTGCCGCACGCTATCCAGCCTGCGCGATCGGGCGTGAGCCGCCGGTCAATCCCGCTGATGACGACGTATTTCACGTTGTAGAGCCGCGCCCAGCCCACGACCTTCGGCACGTCTTTCGTCACATCATCATAGCCTGCGTGCATGCTGCACATCCTTAGCCCCGCCTGCTCCTGGTGCTTCAGGAATGCCTCATGCGTCAACCCGTGTGTTCCGGCGCCTTCCACCCAGTCATAACCCATCGCCTTGACCCTCGAGAGCGTTCCCGGAACGTCCTTGTCCAGGTGATCCCGAACCGTGTAGAGCTGAAGTGCGAACTTGAGTGTGCCCATGTCATTTCTCCGATGGGGCGGCTTCGTAGAAACGCCCCTACTGTTGGCGAGCCCCTTGTTCGACCCGCCCGATCCGTCCGATCCGTCTGATCTGTCCGATTCTCACGCGAACTCGAATTTCGGAAGCCGCTCCCTCATCCGCTGGAGTGCTTCCTCAAGACGCTTTTCCTCGACCGTCAGCGACAGCCGGATGTATCCTTCCCCGTTGACGCCGTACGCCGATCCCGGTGCCGACACCACCGCGCATTTCTCGAAGAGATACTCGCAGAACTCCGCCGAGGTGTAACCCTTCGGGACCGGCGCCCACAGGTAGAACGTCCCTTTCGGGGCCTCGTAGCGCCAACCCAGTTCCCTCAATGTCGACAACACCTTCTCGCGGCGCATGCGGTAGATTTCAACCATCTTCTCGGTGAAATCGTCGCAATTGTCCAGCGCCTCGATGCCCGCGTACTGGATCGCGTTGAAAATGCCCGAGTCCGTGTTCGACTTCACCTTCGCAATCGCCCCGACGATGTCCGGATTCCCGCACGCCATCCCGATCCGCCAGCCCGTCATGTTGAACGGTTTCGACAGCGAGTTGAGCTCGACCCCAACTTCCTTCGCGCCGGCCGCGCTGAGGAAACTCAGCCGCTCGACGCCGAACACCACCTCGCTGTAAGGATTGTCGTAGCAGATCGCGATGTCATAGCTCTTGGCGAACGCGACCAGTTCGTCGAGGAAACCACGCGTCGCTACCGCGCCCGTGGGATTGTTCGGATAGTTGAGGTAGAAAGCCGCCGCCTTCCTCGCCACCTCCGAGGGAATATCGCTCAGGCTGGGCAAGAAGCCGTTCTCGGCGCGGATGGGAACAGGATACGGTTCCGCACCCACGAACCAGATGCTCGGCTTGTATCCCGGATAACCTGGATCCGTGACTAACACGGTGTCACCAGCGTTAACAACCCCGAGCGCAAAATGGTGGCACCCCTCTTTCGACCCGATCAGCGCGACGATCTCCCGCGCCGGGTCGAGTCCCACGCCGTAACGCCGCCCATACCACCGCGCCACGGCCTCCCGGAAGGCCATCATGCCCCATTCCTCATCCGTCGGATAGCGATGATTTTCAGGGTCGGCCGCCGCCTTCGCCAACGCAGCCACCACGCGCTCCGGCGTCGGGTCCACCGGATCGCCAATCGCCAGGCTGATCACGTCGACGCCGCGTTTTTTCGCTTCATTGATCTTGTTCCGCAACGTCATGAAAAGATACGGAGGGACCTTCTTCAACCGTTCCGCTGTATGCATCGACTACTTCCTTCGCGAAAACCCCGGCCTGGAACGATGGAATCTTACACGGCGCCACCGACTGTTTCAATCGGTTGTATCCACGTTTCTGATGCATTAGACTCGCAGGGCCGTGATTATCGACGCACACGTTCATATCCTGAATGCGGAATCTGCCCACCTCCAGCGCGTTCTTGCCGCCGCGGACCGCGCCAGTATTGACAAGTTGTGCATCTCGTCTCTGTCGCGGACATGGTCCGAGTTCCCGACGGCCGCGCAAATCGAGGAGGCCGCACAGGACGTTCTCGATGCGTCCACAGCCTATCCCGACCGCTTTGTGGGTGGTGTCTATGCGAGCGCCGATCACCTCGATGTGTCACTCGACATGATCGAACGGTGCATCGCGAACGGCCCATGCCGGTTCGTAAAGCTGTGGGTCTCGCAGTACGCGGACGACCCGCGGCTGGATCCCGTGTATGAACGCGCGATCGCGCTCGATGCGCCGGTCCTGGCGCATTCGTGGATCAAGGCCACGGGCAATATGACCCGCGAGTCCACGTGCCACAACGTGGTAAACGCCGCACGGCGTCATCCCGCACTCAAGATCTGGCTGGCCCACTTCAGCGGACGATGGGAGGAGGCCGCTCGGGTCGTGCGCGACGCGCCGAACGTGTGCATGGATCTCTCGGGCGGCGAGCCGGAGGACGGCATCGTCGAGTGCCTCTTGCGACACGTCGGCGCGGACCGTCTCTTTTTCGGTTCGGACGCGCCCGGACGGAGCTTCGCGGTACAGATGACGAAGGTGACGTCCGCGGATATCGGGGAAGCGGAACGGCGGATGATCCTGGGTGAGAACGTCAGGCGGTGGCTCCATGTTTGATATCAACGCCAAGCTGGGTCCGTGGCCATACCGTCCCGTGAAGGGGTTGGACGAACTCCTGAAGGGCATGGATCGCTATGGGATTAACCGGGCCGTGGTGTCGTCGCTCAGCGCGGTCCACTTCCTGAACCCGCAGGACGGGAACGAAGCCCTTGCGGAACTGGCGGCGCCGCACCGGGACCGGCTCGTGCCTTTCGCCGTGATTCGTCCGAACTTCGCGCTCTTTGAAGAGGATTTGGTCCGATGCTTGGACGACTATGAGATGAAAGGCGTGGTTCTCTATCCGAATTACCACGAGTTCTCGCTCCTGGACCCGGCCCTCGGGCCTTTGATGCTCGAGGCGCAACGGCGTCGCGCGCCCGTTTGCGTGCAAACGGGCCTCGAGGACGTCCGCAGGCAGTTCCGCCCATACAAGACGCCAGACCTTGAACCGCGCGAGATAGGCGAGTTCGCGCGGGCCTATCCGGACACGATTGTGATAGCGATGGGTCTCAAGTTCGGGCAGCCGGAACTGATGGGCGAACCGCTGCCGCGGAATCTCTGTTTCGATGCGTCGAACTACGAGTCGATGGAGGCCTTGGAGACGGCCGTGCCCCGTTTCGGCGCCGACAGGATACTCTTCGGAACGAACTTTCCCCTTTTCAATCAACTCGCGAACGTTGACAAGCTCCGCACCGCTGCGATTTCCGCGGACGATCGCTTGAGCATCGCACACGAAAACGCGGCGCGGATCGTTGACACGCGCGATCCAAAATCCAAAATCTAAAATCCCAAATCGACCTGCTTGGAGGTTTACATGAAGCAAGGCAGTTTTACCTACCCATATCCGCGGCCGATGGTCGTGGTCGACGCGGTCGTCTTCACCATCCGAGAGGGCCGGCTCGATGTGCTGTTGATTAAGCGCGGTCACGCGCCGTTCGAAGGCATGTGGGCGCTGCCCGGCGGGTTCGTCGACATGGATGAGGAACTCGACGTGGCTGCGGCGCGCGAGCTCGAGGAAGAGACGGGCGGCAGGGGAGTCCGTCTCGAACAATACCACGCGTTTGGCGGCCTGGGACGCGACCCGCGCGGGCGCGTCATCACCGTTGCGTATCTCGGCGTGGTTGCAAGCGAGGCGTACCGTCCATGCGCGGGTGACGACGCCGCCGACGTGGCGTGGATGCCGGTCGCGGGTTTGCCCAAGCTCGCGTCGGACCACAACCTGATCCTGGACACGGCTATTGAATACCTCCGTCTGCTGGCCCGTGCGCGCAAGGGCGATCTCGGACTGCTCCCTTCGTCAGTGTCAAAGGAAGATTTCCTCGATGCGCTCGATGCCGTGCCGGCAATGTGAATCATCCGTTTTCTTCCGGGTACAATCGGCGTGTCACGGCGGCGGGTGAGAGGAGGGCTGTTGCAGTGGCGGCGAAGAAGGGAACGCGGGGCCGGCGGAAGGTACGTGTGGCGCTGATCGGCGCCGGGGGAATGGCAAACGCTTTCCATTATCCTTCCCTGGCCGAGATGACCGATGTCGAGATGGCCGCGATCTGCGATCTGGTCCCAGAGAAGGCCCGCGAGACGGCGGAACGCTTCAAGATCCCAAAACAGTTCTCAGACTACCGCCACATGCTGGACGATGCGCGGCCCGACGCGGTATATGTGCTGATGCCCCCGCATCAGCTTTTCGACATTGCCATCGACGTGATGAAGCGCGGACACCACCTCTTCATCGAGAAGCCGCCGGGACTCAACGCGTTCCAAAACCGCCAGATGAGCCTCTGCGCTGAGCGTCACAAGGTTCTTGCCATGTGCGGGTTCCAGCGGCGGTACATTCCGCTGATCGCGGCCCTGCGCAAACGCGTCGAGGAGCGTGGCCCAATTCACACGGTCGTGGCGGCGTTTGTGAAATGCAGCTACCCGGCTGCCTCGTACTACGACGGCGCCATCGACATCCTTTCGTGCGACGCGGTTCACGCCGTGGACACAATGCGATTCCTCTGCGGCGGCGAGGTGGTCCGTGTTGCGAGCGACGTCCGCACGTTGGGTGCGGACGGACCCAATGCCTTCTACGCCATCGTCAAGTTCTCGAGCGGCGCGACGGGCATTCTCCAAACGAACTGGGCATGCGGACGGCGCTTTTTCAAAGTCGAGATGCATGGCATGGGTGTGTCGGCGTATGCGGATCCCGATGAAGGCGGCATGCTGTACACCGGCGGCAGCACCGACGGGGAGGCGTTCGACGCGGCTGTGTGCGCGGGGAACGACGCCGACCGCCACCGGCTCGGGTTCTTCGCGGAGAACCGTCATTTCATCGATTGCATCAAGCAGGGCGGGCAGCCCTGCAGCAGTCTTGATGACACGGTGGCGACCATGGAGCTTGTCGACCGCATTTACCATAGTCAGATCTGATTCGCACATGCTATAATCTGAGCAGGGATAGTGCGGACATGCGATGGGCCGTTGAGAGGGTTTAGTCGGCATGGCGCGAATCGAGATGCAGCCCGAACGCCTCACGGACTACGAGCGGGCGATCTGCTACTACACGATACCGAAGGTCACGCGGCCGCTCACCCAAGGTCTCATCGTCATATATGCGGCCTGTCTCCTGGAAGCCCTGTATTTGCTGATCTACGGTCTTCTCAAGGACGATGACCTCATCACGAAGGTGGGGACGTGGTCGCTGGCGGGCGTCGTGGTCCTCGGGATCGTCGCGTTCCTGGTGCGCGCGTTCCTGAACGAGGTGAAACAGCGGAGGGCGCTGGCCGTGGCCAAAGGCGTGCCTGACGCCATCTCCGATATCGACGACATTCCGGACCCGTTTGCGGATCATGTCCTCCTGCGGCATCCCCTCCATAAGCGCGGCGACCTATTCCCCTGCACGGATAACAATGGGGCACTGGTGTACTTCGTGGAGAGCGCGCCGAGCAGCGCCTGGTGGAAGGTCAAAGACCCCCAGGACGCTGAGCTAATCCGCGTACGCACAGGTTCCTCCGCGGGCAGTTTCCTGCTCTCCGGCACATATCCCGCCCGGCTCGAGGTCTACCAGGGCGCGGAAGTCATCGCGCGCATGCGACGCCGCTTCAGCCTCTCCGCCCCGACGATTCAGATCGAGTGCTACAAGCCCGAACCGACGTTGTACCTTTTCAAGAGCGACGGCATCTACCGCGAAAAACGCGTCGTCGGCCGCATCTTCTACATGCACCATTCCCTATACCTCGACATCGAACAGGCCGAGTTCCATCCCGCCATCCTCGCCCTGTTCGTCACCATGACCTGACCGGGGTTTGAACTCGCCAGTCATACGGCGCGCGCGTGAGCGCTGAGGCGCGAAGCGGAACGCGTCTTTCCCTTCATCCTTTGGTCCCTCCGCCTACCGCTCGTTGAAAAGCTTGCGAAGAAAGGCGATGTTACGTGCGTTGCCCGCCAGGGTTGGGTCCGCCGTTTGGCCTTCAACGGGCAGCGTCGTTCCTGGGTCGGGTCGTGCGAACCCGTACCAGCCCACGTCCGCGAACTTCGGATCGGCCGTGAGCTTCGCGGCGTCATGCCCTTCACCCCATCCGCAAACACACTGTATCAGTCGCGTGTGTGGACCAACGGCGCCGCGGATGGCGTCAAGCTTCGCCGGGTCCGGATTCTCGTTCATGATCCAATCCACTTCCTGCAGCATCTTCGACTCCGCATATTGCGGATGGCGCAGATCGTACGCGCTCAGCCAGATGATGCAATTGGGATTGGCTTTCTTCGCCGCCGCATGGATGCGCTCCCAGCACCGGGCCACGGCCCGCCGGTTGAACTCATTTATCTTCGACGCATCCATCGTCGTGTCGCCCGGAAACGGCGATCCGAACAACTCCTGGTACATCTGCTTCTCGCATTCGAGCCACGTGTACGTCTTGTCCGGGTAGTGATGAGAAGCGTTGTATACCCAATCGATCATGAACCCGTCGATACCCGTCTTTTCAAGCGCCTCCGGAATCACGCGGCACAGGTAATCAAGATATTCCGTCGTGAACGGAATCGAGATCGCATCCGGGTGCGGATGGCAAAGCGACGGATGCTTCTCTCTCCAATACGCGTTCGCGCCGACGCAGAAATAGCCCATGACACGCATGCCAGCCCCATGGCCCAGCACCGTGATCTCCTTCAGGAAATCCCCCTTCATCTCCGGCTGAACCGGCGCCACTTCGCTCCGATACCACGCATAGCCGGGACAACTCACACAGAACGTCTGGATCGTGTTCACGCCGAGCGCCCGGTACCATTCAAAGTGTTCCTCCGGCGAAGCCTGCGCATACATCCCCGGCGGCGCGAACCCCTTCTCGCCCCAGTTGAAGTCGACACAGAACGCCTTGATGCGCCCCTCCGGCTCCTTCGCGCCGGCCACCATCGAGATCGACGCAATAAGAACAAACACGCCCAGTGTCTTCATGGTCCCATGCTCCCCTCTTTGTACAGCGTTTTCAGACCTCCCAGTAGGGCCGGTTTCTCCGAAACCGGCCTCAAGGCATTCAGGATTGACGATACTCAGCTTACCTGCCCAATAAGACCGCACGCAACCAGGATCGGCAGCCGTACCCGTGTTCCTCAGCCAAAGACCAACGTTCTGCGGGTAGAGATCAAGGAAATCGAGCATGCTCGCATGCCGTGAGTGGCTTGGTTGGTGGCTCCCGAAGCGCTATGTCATGTACTGTATCCCCGCGAATGCTGAACTCGCGAACATGTCAAGATGGGAACCACGAATTGCACAAATACCACGAATGGACCCTCGCCGCAATAACATTCGTACTACTATCCATCAGAACCTTGTTTTCTGAGCAAGATTTCATCTTGATGAAGATGTAAGAAAAGGAGATAGGGAGATGAGGGGGGATGGTGGGGATAACTGATCCACCGACCACTCTGCACTCATCTCCTTCATCTCCCCTTATCCCCATATCTCCTTATCCTTACACCGTTCCTTGTTCAGATCTTTTGGTTGCGGCTATGCCGCGCTGTGTAATTCGTGCGATTCGTGGTTGAACCCGACGCTAGAGGGCGAGTGATCTTCCGAGTTCGAATGCCTTTTCGAGGAACTCCGGCTTGTCGAGGACGTCGCCTTTTCGTGTCACGCCGGGGGCGAGGATCGTGCCCGCGAGCCGCATATCGAGATACTGAAAGCACTTCTCGAAGAAGGTTACAACCAAGCCGCCCATTTCCAAGCTTTCCTCTTCATATGGAACGACCAATGCAGCCGGTTTGCCCTTGATCTTCGCGTGATTTTCCGGAGAATTGAAATATACAAACCGATCGATGAAGGCTTTCATCAGCGCCGTCGGGCCGTACCAATACACCGGCGTGCCGAACACGATCACATCGCTCTCGATAAGCCGCGCGTATAGCGGATTCATGTCGTCGTTCTTCGAGCACGGCCTCCCCGACCAGCACGCGTGGCACCCATCGCATTCTCGGATGCGCAGATCGTTCAGAAACAGGGTATCGGTGGACGCTCCCGCGCCTTGCGCGCCCTCGAGGAGCTTCGAAACAAGCAGATGCGTGTTTCCGTTGCGGCGCGGACTCCCTATAATGCCCAGAATGTGCCTCATTCGATGGCTCTCCTTGAATGCTGCAATACTACCAGAGAGTCACCGGGAATCAGCAACTACGGGAGGAGTCGGCGGCGCGGGCACAAGCATCGTGCACGCAGTAACCCAAAGTCCGTTTCCCCCTTCAAAGGGGGACTCGCAAAGAGGATTTCAAAGGCGGATTCCGCATCGGCGCCTCAAAGGAATGAGGTGGTTCTTAACGCAACAGGTACGCTAACATTGGCGCAACACCCGGAGTCACTTGGAGGCAGCGCTATGGACGAATCGATCATGATTCCCGCCAACTATTACCAGCATTTCGATGCCGACTACGCGCGCGAGGTGCCCGAAGAAGGTTTTGGCGGATGGAAGAAGAAGGCGTTGCCGTTCTCGCGGAAACACACTGCGGTCGTGTCGATGCACGCCTGGGACGCGGGCACGCGCGAACAGTTCCTGGGATGGTATCGCGTCGTTCCGTACCTCCCGCGGTCGCAAGCCATCTGCGAAAAGGTGTTTCCTCCGCTATTCGAGGCCGTCCGCGCATCGGACCTGCCCCTGTTCCACGTGGTCGGTGGAGGCGATTACTACAAAGACCTGCCGGGATATAAACACGCTGTCGAACTGGCCGGCCCTGAACCGCCGAAACCCGAGCAAGCCAAGGAGGATCCCATCCGCGAGGAACTGAACAAGTTCCGCACGGCAAACGCCTTTCCCGGCACGCACAACGAGGAAGACATCAAGCGTGGATTCGCCCGGCTCGGTTTTCCCCCTCAGGCCAAACCGATCGACAACGAAGGCGTCGCCGAAAACGGCCGGCAACTCTTCGCCCTTTGCAGAGAGAAAGAGATCAATCACCTCATCTACTGCGGGTTCGCCATCAACTGGTGTTTATTGCTCTCCCCCGGCGGCATGGCCGAAATGCAGCAATACGGCATGATGTGCTCCGCATTGCGCCAAGCCACCACTGCCGTCGAGAACGGCGCCACCGCCCGCTTCGAACTCTGCAAAGAGGTAGCCCTCTGGCGCGTCTCCCTGGCCTTCGGCTTCGTCTTCGACGTGGACGACTTCACCAAGGCGTTGAAAGCGAGCGAGGCATAGGGCCCGCCTCTCGATTGTCGCTTCTTACTCATCTCCGAGGCCGTATTTTTGCAGGCGGTAGCGGAGGGTCCGCGGGGTGAGGCCGAGGAGATCGGCGGCGCGTTTTTGTGAGTACTTGCTCTGGTGGAGCGCTTGTTTGATGAGGCTGATCTCGAGATCGGCCACGAGGGCCTCGAGGTCAACGCCGCCCGGGGGAAGCTCCGTCGTGACGCTCTTCGGGATGGCAAGGTGGGTCTGCACGTTTCGCGGCAGATCGGTCAGCTCGATGCGCGTTCCATTGCACAGAGCCACGGCGCGTTCGAGGGCGTTTTCGAGCTCGCGGACGTTCCCTGTCCAGTTGAAGGCGCACAATGCTTCCATCGCTTCGGGGCTGATCTCGTGGACGGTCCGCCCCATCCGTCCCGCATGACTCTCGGCAAAGTGACGCGCCAGGAGCGGGATGTCGTCGGCGCGCTCGCGCAACGGCGGCACATGAATGGGAATGACGTTCAGCCGGTAGTAGAGATCCGTGCGAAACCGGCCCTGCTTGACCATCTCTTCGAGATTGCGGTTCGTGGCGGATATGATGCGCACGTTCACGGCGATCTCGGCGACGCCGCCCACGGGCATCACGCTGCTATTGTCAAGGACGCGCAGCAGTTTCACCTGGAGCGCCATGGGCATCTCGCCGATCTCATCCAGGAATAGGGTGCCGCCGTCCGCCACGACAAACAGGCCCTCCTTGTCTTCGATAGCGCCAGTGAATGATCCCTTCTTGTGGCCGAAGAGTTCGCTTTCGAGGAGGTTCTCGGGGATTCCGCCGCAGTTTATGGCCACGAACGGCTTGTCCCCGCGGTCGCTCAACTGATGGATGGCGCGCGCCACGAGCTCCTTTCCGGTGCCGCTCTCGCCATGAATAGCGACGGTGCTGGGCAGCGTGGCGACGCGGCGGATCATGTCGATGACGCCCTGAATGGCGGCGCTCTTGCCGAGAATGTTGTCGATCTTGCCGACGGACTCCTGGTCCTTGAGCAGCTCGGCGTTTTCCCTCAGGAGCATGCCGTGCTCGATGGCGCGCTTCACGAGCAGCCGCATTTCGTCGTTCTTGAACGGTTTCATGATGTAGTCGAACGCGCCAAGCTTCATGGCCTCGATGGCGGTCTCGATGGATCCGTGCGCCGTGATCATGATCGCCGGCGTCATACGTGCGTTCTCTCGCAGCCACCCGAGCAGTCCCATCCCGGCCATCCGTTCGTTGCCCATCCGCAGGTCAGTGATCACAACGTCAAAGGTATCTTCGCGCAAGCGCTCGTGAGCCTTTCCCATGTTTGCCGCGGAGACGACTGTGTATCCGGCGTTGCACAGGATGATCTCGAGCAATTCGCGCATGCTCGTCTCGTCATCCATGACCAATATGCGCCCGGCGGTCTTTTGCGTCTTGGGCGCTTTCGCGGGGGACGCTTTCACCTTCTCGCGGGCGACTTGGTCCTTTCGGAGCGCGGCGTTTTCACGCAGCAGGTTTCGCTGCTCGATGGCGCGCTTTACCGCCATTCGGATCTCATCGTTCGTGAACGGCTTCATCACGTAATCGAATGCGCCGAGTTTCATCGCCTCGATGGCGTTCTCGACGGAAGCGTGCCCCGTAATCATGACGCTCGGCGTGGTGGCCGCGTTGTCCCGCAGCCAGGCGAGCAAGTCCATCCCGCTGGCGTTGCCTTCGCGGAAGCGCAGGTCCGTGAGGACCACGTCGAATGCGCGGTTGTTCAGGAGTTGGTATGCCTCGTCGAGCACGCTGGCGCTGTTGACCGAATATCCCGCTTCGCCCAAGACGTCCTCGAGCACGGCCCGCATGCCTGCGTCGTCATCCACTATGAGCACCTTGTATCGAACACTCATTTGCAGCCACCCTTCACTTGTTCAACCCAGATTCGGCAATTTGAGCTAATAAGACTTGTCCAAGTAGTGGACGGAATGGACGCTACGGACAGAATGGACGTCGCCCAGCAGGTGAGTCTTTTCGGTGTCCATGCCGTCCACAAAGTCCACGCCGTCCATCATTTCGAAAAGCGCCTTTGGCTTTGACTGCCCAATCTGGGTTCAAAATGCCACGTCATTGTGCGGGAACGCGCAAACCTCCCACGAGTAAGATGATCCAGGATTGCCGCCGGAAAGTCCAGCGAGGCCGTTACGCACTATTGCGCCGCGGGGAGCCGCACCGTCAACGTGGCGCCGCCGCTGCCGCGCGATCCGGCGCGGATGGTGCCGTCGTGCGCCGTGACGATGCGCGAGCAGATGGCC
>Ga0315274_10010725_pt1 | contig 13197 bp, 13 predicted proteins | sample YL17G02_20_MG_FD_203700 | JGI IMG/M metagenome (GOLD analysis project Ga0315274, IMG submission 203700) | Sediment microbial communities from Yellowstone Lake, YNP, Wyoming, USA - YL17G02_20 | ecosystem: Environmental > Aquatic > Freshwater > Lake > Sediment | place: USA: Wyoming | collected... | reverse complement strand
GGGGGGAGGGGGGAAGAGTTCGCAAAACCAAGCCGTCGATACAAAAACTCACCCCGAAGCTTAAATTCGGGGTGAGTCATGTCAGATTGCATGATGGGAATTGCTTCCCTTCGACATGCTCAGGGCACGCGTCGGGTCTCGATACCCCTTCACTTCGCGCAGGGTACTCGACCCTCCTCGCTATGACACTCGATTACGTTAGCCGCTTGCGCACCTCGGAACTGAGGAAATCCATTGCCCAGACGACGATCACGATGGCCCAGATGGCCGTCCCGGCCTTGTGCCAGCTAATCAGGGAGTTGAACTGCTGGCTCAAGTAATAGCCGATGCCGCCGCCGCCGACAAAGCCGATGATGGTCGAGATGGGGATGTTGATAACCCAGTGGTAGATGATGAACGAGACAAAATCCGGGACGATCTGCGGGATGACGGCGTAAACGACCACCTGGAGGCGATTGGCGCCGGTGGCCTGGAGCGCCTCGATCGGCCCCCGGTCAATGCTTTCGACCGCCTCCGAGAACAACTTGCCGAGCGAGGCGATCGTCACCACGGTCAGTGCCAGCGTACCGGCAAAAGGTCCGTAACCCACCCAGAAGGCGAAGACGGTCGCCATGACCAGCGGCTCATAGGAACGGATGATGTTGAAGAAAGAGCGGGTGAGGTAATAGACGGTTGTGCCAACCGACCCGCGCTTGGTGATATTGCTGGCCGCCAGGAAGCCTGCCGGCACAAGGTAACCGGAGGAATACAACGGGTCGGTGTAGCACGGGCGTTTGCTGGAAAACTACGCCAGGGCGGTGGCGGCATCCGCTGTGTTGGCACCCTTGGCGGAATCGGAGTAGGAAGTAAATGTGCCATCAGCGATCTTGTTGGCGTTGACGATGAACTCGAAGGTATAGTGATCGGCACCGCTGCGCAGGGTCACCAGACCAACGGTGGCCGTAGGCCACAATGTAAGGAACGGTCGGCAGCCAGCCAATCTGGGCATTGCCGGAACCCATGGCCTCGACCAGAGCGGCATAGTTGGTCGGGGCGCTGGTGGTGATAACGTAGCCGGTCAACACAGTCAGCTTGGCGGCAATGGCCTCACCCCCGGCCATCAGTTCCTGGGTATTGGCATAGGGTACCAGGGTCATGACGAGCGGGTTATCCGCAGTGCGCGGGGGATGGGGAGTTAACGCGCGGGGAGAGGAGGGAGTGGGCGAGGTTTTTTCCAAGAGGTGTCACGCTGCCCCTATTGGGGACTTTGGGAGTGTGACCTCCACTGACCTTTGCGTTAGACAATGGTGAAGAGTTCTCTTAATAAGGAAAATGGGGCGGACAGGTGTCCGCCCCAAAACCGTGCTTAGCTCTGCCGGACAAAAAATTATGGCAGGTTGAATGTTCTCACCAGGAAGACGGCCATCTCGGCGCGCGTAACCGAGTTGTCCGGGCAGTAAGACAGGGGTGAAAGGATGCAGCCTCCGGTGATCCCTTCCGCATACAACTGCTCGATCCAATTTGCCGCCCAGTAATCGGTGGGGACATCCGCAAAGATGCCCACAGCCGGAGGCGGGGTGTAGGCGGTGCCGTGTTTGGCCTTCAGGAGGAAGATGGCCATCTGGGCGCGGGTGACCGGGGCTTCAGGGCAATTATTGCCAGCCCCGCAACCAGTATGGAAACAAACATAAATATTTTTTTCATATTTCTTCTCCTCTCATGGGAATTTGGTTTTGGGGATTTTCCCCAGCGACTGCCTGATAAAATCTCGAATTAACAAATATGGCAAGTGACAGGGCTAATAATTTCGGTATAATCATGACATGTCCAATGTAAACCCTTTGAATTTTTCCAAATTAATCGCCAGGATCACTCTGATTCTGGCGGGTATTGCAGCCATCTGGTTCCTGGTGGGTCTGGTCAACAACAGCATCAACAACGCCCTTAATCCTTTACAACAGACGAACCATGAACTGGGTACCCAGGTTGCCAACCTGTTGCATCCCACACCCACGATCATTCCGGACCCGGTAACAATTATCAATGAAGTTCAATCGCTCGCCCGGTTGGAAACGATCCGCTACAACGTTGAAAAGGTCATTACGGCTGAAACCGGGCAGGGGACTTTTGCCTTCCTCATCCAGGACCGGTTGTTGCTCGTCGCGCATGGTTTGGTGATCGCCGGAATTGACATGGCCAAGATCAAGCCGGAAGATATGTGGTTGGACCAGGGGGTGCTCAACGTGCGCTTACCGGTGGCGGAGGTTTTTGTTGCCACCCTCGACAATGAAAAAACATATGTATATGAGCGCGATACTGGTATCCTGAAAAGTCCCGACCCCAATCTGGAGACGACCGCCCGTCAGGCGGCTGAGGAGGAAATCCTCAAGGCGGCCCTGGAGGATGGCATCCTTGACCAGGCGATGACCAATGCCCAGCTGTATCTGCGCTGGTTCTTTGAAACCCTGGGATATAAGCAGATTAACTTTGTCCTGCTCACACCGTAAGTGGTAAAATTTTCCATACTGCGAAAGTTGAAGGCGATGGCCTTCAACTTTTTTGTTTTCGGTTCCAGTCGGGGTGAGTGTATTTGGCGGCAACCAATTGCCCGGTGCGCGCTTTTTCTTGCGGACTGAGTTCGCCCGGCTGGAGGTCCAGGGCGAGCACGGACCGGAAAGCGGCGATATAAGCCTGCGCCGCCTCGTTCCAGGAGACAATGCGCCCCAGGGCAGTCTCCACTGTCGTTGCCCGTTCCAGCAGGCGTTCAGCGGCGCGTGCTCTGGCGGCTTCGTCTGGGAAGGCGAGGGCCTGGGTGATGCGCGCCAAGTCGCCGCTCAAGGGCAGCGAGCCGTGCTGGAGGATGCCATCCTTCCGCCGCGCCTGCGCCGAGCCAACTATCTTCTTCCCGCGAACGGTGATCTCGTAGCTCGAAGGCACCTCGAAGCAGACCGGGTTGACGTTCCCGGCGCGCGAGGCAGCCGGGCGTTCCTGCATCTCCACCGGCAGGCCAAGCCGGCGCAAGGCGGCCAGCAAAGCTCCCGCCAGGCGGTTGTAGGATTCGAGCAACGCGCCGGCCAGGCGAGGCTCGTACACTGGCGCAATGACCGAATAGGTCAGCTCGTCGGTGTGCAGGATGGCGCGCCCGCCGGTCGGGCGGCGGACAAGCTCCCAGCCGCGTTCTTTCAGGCGCGGAATATCAACATCGGAAAATGGCTGGGCGTAGCCGAGAGAGAGACAGGGCGGCTGCCAGGCGTACAGGCGCAGCGCGGGGAGCGAATCGCCGCGCCCGACGGATTCGAGCAGCGCCTCGTCCACGGCCATGTTCCATGCGCCGCGGGAGGGAGGGGTGAGGAGCAGACGCCAGGTATCCATCAAGATTGCCTTGTGGGATGACGGGGATATTTTACTCAATAAATTGAATGCAACCAGAGTGAATTTTTTACTTGCTTGAATACCCGCTTTGTGCTAGACTTCTTATGCAGTAGTGACTCACTTGCGCTTAGAGGGGGGCTGCACCCCCCGATTTTCTTGGAGAAAGCCGTAAAGTGGGAGCACAGTCTCACAAGCGCTAGATTACGTCACTCCGTGTGGTAGTTGTTTTCCGAGGGAGCGCTATGGCCAAGAAAATTCTATTCATTGATGATGACCTGGATACCCTTCGCCTGGTCGGCGCGATGCTTCAGCGACAGGGATATCAAATCGCGGTCGCCTCGAGCGGCGAGCAGGGATTGGTTCAGGCAGCGAATGAAAGCCCCGACCTGGTTCTCGTGGATGTCATGATGCCGGAGATGGATGGCTATGAGGTGACGAAGCGCCTGCGCAGCGACCCGCAGACGGCCGACATCCCCATTCTGATGTTTACTGCTAAGACGCAATTGGATGATAAAGTCACCGGCTTCGAGTCGGGCGCGGATGACTACTTGACCAAGCCCACCCACCCTGCCGAACTCCAGGCGCACATCAAGGCCCTGCTGGCCCGTTCGAGCAGGTGGAAAGCTGGCCCTGCGGTGGCCACAGCGAAGCCGACCTTTATCATCGGCGTGCTGGCCGCGCGCGGGGGGCAGGGCGTGACGACCCTGGCCGCCAATCTGACCAAGAGCCTGATGACGGCCACCCAGGAGGAAGTCATCATGGCGGAGCTGCGCCCTGGCATGGGTACGCTCGGCCCTGATCTGGGAGAGCCTGACCCCAAAGGATTGCTGTCGCTTTTGCAAGCCAAGCCTGATGAATTGAACCAGCAAAAGGTCAAGGATAATCTTCTCGTCCACGAGACCGGCCTGAGAATATTGCTTGGCTCTAATCACCCACGCGACGCCATGCTGCTGAATGGGACAGCCCAGTTCGAGACGATCGTCAACCGGTTGGCAGGCCTGGCTCCCTATCTTGTCTTGGACCTTGGCCCTGGCCTGACGCCGTTGACCCAAAAACTACTCAAAAAATGCCAGCATCTCATCGTGGTCGTGGAACCGACGCTGAACTCGGTTTTACACGCCAAGGTCTTGCTCTCTGACATGCTGGAATTGGAGGTCAATAAGCTCAGGATCAGCCCAATCGTGGTGTATCGACTCCGCTCGGATGCGCAGATGAACATGGCCCAGGTTCAGGAGAAATTGGATTGGATCGTACTGGCAGCCATCATGCCTTTCCCGGAGCTTATTCACCGGGCGGTACAGATGAAGACCATCGCCGTATCCTACCAGCCAGATTCCCAAACCAATCAGCAGTTCGCTAAACTATCCGCCCTGATGCTCGAGCGCGCCCGCCTGGAAAAATGACTAAACTCTCCGCCCAGACCCTGGAGTGCATCCAATATGCGGCGGAGATAATTCGCAAATCTCAACGTGCCGTCGTCCTCACCGGCGCGGGGATATCTACACCGTCCGGTATCCCCGACTTCCGTTCGGAGGGAACAGGACTATGGTCCAAGGTGGACCCGATGGAAGTCGCCTCGCTGAACGCCTTCCGCTACGCGCCGGAGCGTTTCTACAAGTGGATCCGTCCCCTGGTTACCCAAATTTATGGGGCGGCGCCCAACCCTGCCCATCAGGCATTGGCGCGCTTGCAGGCGGCCGGATTCTTCAAAGTCATCATCACCCAGAACATAGACAACCTTCATCAAAAAGCGGGGGCCACGCATGTCATGGAGACGCACGGCACGTTCCAGACGATGTCTTGTACGCAGTGCTTCGAGCAGGTCAGCAGCAATGGCTTCATTGAGCCATACATCCAGGATGGTCACATTCCATACTGCCCGCAATGTGGGGGAATATTGAAACCGGACATAATCTTATTCGGCGAACAGTTGCCCCAGCAAACCTGGTACGAATCCCAAACCGCCTGCCGGAATTGCGACTTGATCTTGGTCGCCGGTTCCTCGCTCGAGGTGCTGCCCGTAGCCGGATTGCCGCTCCAGGCTCTCGACCGGGGCGCGCACCTGATCATTGCCAACCTTTCGCCGACTTACCTGGGCGTGCGCGCCGACGTTGTGCTCCTGGGGGATGTGGCTGAGATCATCCCGTTGATCGCAGAATGCGTTTTACATGACTGAGATCGAAAAACGGCTGGAAGGTTACCGGCGGTTGATAGACATCGCCCGTGACCTGGCCTCGACCCTCGAACTGGACATCCTGCTCAACCGCATCATCCGGGCTGCGGTGGACATTACCGGCGCGCAGGCAGCTTCGATCCTGCTTTATGACGACGCTTCCCGCCAATTGTACTTTCAAGTGGCGACCGATATGGATCAGCCGCTCATGCGCGGCCTGGTCGTGCCGTTGGAGGGCAGCATTGCGGGCTGGATCGTCGCCAACCGCCAACCGGTGCGTATCTCGAACGCGCAAGAGGATCCGCGTCATTTCGGCATGATCGAAGAGGTGACCCACTATGCGACCAATTCCCTGCTGGGCGTGCCGTTAACCACCAAAGAGAAAGTCATCGGTGTGCTGGAAGCTCTGAACAAACAAAGCGGCGAATTTTCTGAAACGGACGAAGATCTGCTTTCGGTGCTGGGCGCGCAGGCAACCGTGGCAATCGAAAATGCGCGCCTGTTCCAGCAATCCGACCTGATCGCTGATTTCGTCCACGAATTGCGGACGCCTCTCACGGCCATCACTACGGCCTCCTATCTCCTGCTCAGGCCGGAGATTTCACACGAGCAGCGCGAGCAGATGGTCCACAACATCTACGACGAAACCCAGCGGCTCAACGCGCTGACCTCATCCTTTCTGGACCTGGCGCGCTTGGAATCGGGCCGTGTCCAGTTCCACAGCAGCCAATTCGACCTGCGGGCCTTGCTGGAGGAATGCAGAGGGGTGATGCAGGGCAAGGCTGACGAGGACGGCATCCAGATCAATATCGAAATCCCTGCCGATTTCCCCAGCCTGGAAGCCGACCGCGACAAGCTCAAGCAATTGATGCTCAATCTCTTGAACAACGCGATCAAGTACAATCACCCGAATGGGTTGGTCACATTGAGCGCTTCAGCGGAGGAGAGGGAGTTTATCCTCGTCGTGCAGGATACCGGCATCGGTATCCCGGAAAAGGCGTTACCCAACCTGTTCCAGAAGTTCTATCGCGTCCAGGATGCGGAGGGCAAACCCACCGGCACTGGACTTGGGCTTTCGATTTGCAAGCAGATTGTTCAAGGACACGGGGGCTATTTCGAGGTTCACAGCCACCTTGCCGAGGGGACGACTTTCACCATCCACCTGCCGCGCAAGCGATGATGCGTGGTCAGGCCTGGGGATTAATCCCCAGGATGTGCATAAACGAAGCCCGTTTAAACGGGCTTTAGAAGAACGCTTCTAAATAATTTCCAGCCTGTCGTCCATCACATCCATATCCGGCCAGTTCTTCTCCACCCATTCAACCACCGCTTGCAGTGAGCGTTGGATGTGCACCCTGTCGTTGTTGACCAGCGCGCAGGCAATGACAGCTTCCTGCCACTTATCTTGCAAATCCATCTCGGCGACGGAGATGTTGAATTCGCGGTGCAGGCGGTGGAGCAGAGGCTTGAGCCGGCCGCGTTTCTCTTTCAGCGAGGCGCAGGCGGGGAGATGGAGGTGGAGGGTGAGGATGCCAATAGTCATTGTTACGATTTACGTTTTACGCATTACGATTTACAATGCTGTCACTTATGGACGCCAAGATCGCCTACAACAAAGCTCTCGATTACCTCTACAGCTTTGTAGATTATAGCCTGAAACACACCTCCGAACTAATCAAGGCGGAGTTCAACCTCGAGCGCATGTTCGAGCTGATGGCCACTCTGGGCAACCCGCAAGATTCTTACCCAATCCTCCACGTGGCTGGGACGAAGGGCAAAGGCTCAGTCGCGGCGATGGCCGCCAGCGCGCTGCACGCCGCCGGTTACCGCGCTGGTCTCTACATCTCTCCGCATTTGCAGGATTTCTGCGAGCGCATCCAGGTGAACGGTGAGCCGATTCCGCACAGCGACCTGGCCGCGCTGGTGGAGGAGATCAAGCCGGCCGTGGCGCGACTGCCGTTCATCACCACCTTCGAATTGACCACCGCCCTCGGCTTCCTCTACTTTGCCCAGCGCGGTGTGGACGCGGCTGTGATCGAGGTTGGCCTGGGCGGGCGGCTGGACGCCACCAACATCGTCACGCCGCGCGTCTCGGTCATCACCTCGCTTTCTTACGACCACATGGCCGTGCTGGGGAACACCCTCACACAGATTGCCGGTGAGAAGGCGGGCATCATCAAGGAAGGCGTGCCGGTCGTTTCATCGCCGCAGAAGGATGAGGCGCTAGCGGTGATCCAGAATGTCGCCGCGGAGCGGAATGCCCCACTGACACTCGTCGGCCGCGAGGTGACATTTGAAGCCGGAGAACACTCACTGGATGGGCAAAGCCTCACAATCGTCAATCATAAATCCAAAATCGTAAATCCTGTTATACTCCGCATCCCCTTGTTGGGCGCGTTCCAGGTGGTCAACGCAGCGACGGCTTACGCCGCGCTGAAGGCCAGCGGATTGAGTGTACCTGACGCTGCCATTCAAAAAGGCTTTGCCGAAGTCAAGTGGCCGGCGCGCTTCGAGGTGCTGCGCCGCGAGCCGCCTGTGATCCTGGATTCAGCCCACAATGTCGATTCGGCGCAGAAACTCCGCCAGACGCTGGATGATTACTTCCCCACGCGGCCCGTGATCTTGATCTTCGGCGCCTCGGAAGATAAGAACGTGTTGGGCATGTTCGCCGAGTGGAAGCCGCGCCTGAACTGCATCCTCGCCACGAAAGCTGACCACCCGCGCGCGCTCGAGCCGGAGCAATTGCTCGGGTTGGCGCAGCAGGCTGGGGTCCCGGCTGAAGCGGTGTCGCCTGTGGAGTCCGCCCTGGCTCGGGCGCTGGAATTGTCTGCAAAAGATAGCGCGATTGTCTTGTCCGCTGGCAGTATTTTCGTGACGGCGGAAGTTCGCACCGCGTGGCAGAATTACGTTGACAAGTTGGCAAGTTGAAACGTTGGAATGTTGGCACGCTGGCATGGTGTAAACGTGCAAACGTGTCAGCTTGTAAACGTGCAAACGAGGAGTTATGAACAACGAATGGTCTTTTCAAGACGCTGAAGCTTTCAACATGGCGCTTTCGCAGCGCACGGACGAACTGTACCGCGTCCCCAACCTGACGCCAGACGAGGAAGGCGTGATCGAAGCGCTCGTGCTGCCGCTGCGTGACATGGTCATCTTTCCGCACATGGTGACGCCGGTCTTTCTGGCGCGTGACGCCTCCATGCGGGCGATCCAGGAGGCGCACGCGCGCAACCGCACCGTTATAGGCCTGACACAGCGCGATCCGGAGGTCGAGGAGCCTGGCCCGCAGGATTTCCTGCCCATTGGCGTGGAAATCGCCGTCGGGCGGCTGCTCAGTATGCCGGATGGTTCTAGTTCGGCCCTGGTGCAGGGACGCCGCCGGGTTGAGATCCTGGAATTCACCCGCCTGGAACCGGTCATCAAGGCGCGCGCCCGGGTCATCTTCGAGTCGACCACTGCCAACCGCCAGACCCAGGCGCTGATGCGCTCGGTGCTCGACTCGTTCTATCGCTGCATCCAGCTCGACCATTCCATCCCTGAAGAGGCGCATCTCTTTGCCCTGAACATCGGGGAGCCTGGCTGGCTATCGGACATGATCACCACGGCGGTCTCCCTCAGCTTGGAGGAACGGCAAGCCCTGCTGCTGATGACCGAGCCGCGCGAGAGACTCAAGCGCATCAACAAACTGCTGGCCGAGGAAGTGGACGTGCTGGAGCTGGAGGACGAAATCCACAGCCGCGTGCAAAGCGAGGTGGATCGCAGCCAGCGCGAGTTCTACCTGCGCGAGCAGATGAAAGCCATCCAGACCGAATTGGGCGAGGGCGACATCTGGACACGGGATATCAAGGAATTGCGCCAAAAAGCCGAAACTATCAAGCTGCCCGAGGAGGCCAAAGCGACGGTCACGAAGGAGATCGAGCGTCTGAACCAAATGCCGCCCATGGCGCCCGAAGTCGGCATCATCCGCACGTACATTGACTGGATCTTGGACCTGCCTTGGGCGAACCTCAGCGAAGACAACCTGGACGTGCGCCATGCTGCCCGCGTCCTTGAGCGCGACCATTACGGCCTTAAGAAAGCCAAGGAGCGCATCCTGGAATACATCGCGGTGCGCAGCCTGAAGCCAAAGAAGGAACGCCAACCCATCCTATGCTTCGTCGGGCCGCCCGGCACGGGCAAGACCTCGCTCGGCCACTCCATTGCCGAGGCGCTGGGACGTAAGTTCGTGCGCGTCTCGCTGGGCGGCATCCGCGACGAGGCCGAGATCCGCGGCCACCGCCGGACGTACATCGGCGCGCTGCCGGGCCGCATCATCCAGACCATGCGCCGGGCCGGGACGGCCAATCCGCTTTTCATGCTGGACGAGATTGACAAGCTCGGCAGCGACTTCCGCGGCGATCCCTCGTCGGCGCTGCTCGAAGTGCTCGACCCGGAGCAGAATCATGCCTTCTCCGACCACTACCTGGAACTGGCCTTCGACCTCTCCAAGGTGATGTTCGTGACCACTGCCAACACCTTGGGGACGATCCCGCCCGCCCTTCTGGACCGGTTGGAGGTGATCGAGTTCCCCGGCTACATCGAGGAAGAGAAGCTGATCATTGCCAACCGCTTCCTGATTCCCAGGCAATTAGAGGAGAATGGCGTGGATGACATCCAGTTGCGCTTCGCACCCCAGGCCTTGCAGCGCATCACCCGCGAGTACACCTACGAGGCGGGTGTGCGCAACCTGGAGCGCGAAATCGGGCGCGTCTGCCGCAAGGTGGCGCGCTGGAAAGCGGAAGGCAAGCGTTACCCGACAACGATCGATGCCGGGCTGATCGAGAAGTTCCTCGGCCCGCCACAGTTCTTCCTGACCGAGGCCGAGCGCAGCGAAGAGGTGGGGGTCGCCACCGGCCTGGCCTGGACGGAGAACGGCGGCGAGATCATGTTCGTCGAGGTGGCCGTGCTGGAAGGCAAGGGCAATTTGCAGATCACCGGCCAGGTTGGCGACGTGATGCAGGAGTCGGCCCAGGCCGGGCTTTCATACCTGAAATCCCGTGCGGCTGTTTTTGGGATTGAGCCGGATGTTTTCGAGCGGCTGGACATCCACATGCACCTGCCCGAAGGCGCCATCCCAAAGGACGGCCCGTCGGCGGGCATCACCATGGCGACCGCCATCATCTCAGCTTTAACTGGACGACCGCTGAACAAGGATGTCGCCATGACTGGCGAGATTACCCTGCGTGGGCGTGTCCTACCGGTGGGGGGGGTGCGCGAGAAGGTGATGGCGGCCCACCGCGCCAGTTTGAAAGTGGTCATCATCCCGGAACGCAACCTCAAGGACCTGATAGAAATCCCCAAATCCGTGCGCACGGACTTGAAGATCGTGACGGTCAAGCACATGGATGAGGTGCTGGATATCGCATTGCACATTGAGCCTGTGGTGGAACCACCAAGGCCGAGGCGTAGGCAGGATGAACAAACGCAGGAGGGGGAGTAAAACGTAAAGCGTGATACATAAACTCATTACACTTTACGTTTTACGCATTACGGTTGATTTCCCTTCAGCAAGGAAAAAGATATGGCAATCTCTCTCAAGAATAAAATCGTTCTGGTTACTGGCGCATCCTCCGGCTTCGGCGCGGACGCGGCGCGGCTGTTTGCGAGGGAAGGCTGCATCGTCGTGCTGGCTGCCCGGCGCGTGGATCGGCTACAAACCTTGGCCGAGGAGATCCGCGCCGCGGGCGGTGAAGCCCTGGCTCTGCCGCTGGACGTGGCCGAGCAATCCCAGATTGACGATCTGGTGCAGACCGTGTTGGACGCTTATGGCAGGATTGACATCCTGTTCAACAACGCCGGATTTGGCCGCCTGGACTGGCTCGAACGCCTCGACCCTGAGCGCGACATCAACGCCCAACTCGACGTCAACCTGCGCGGTCTGATTCAGGTCACGCGCGCCTTCCTGCCGCACATGTTGGCGCGCCGCGCTGGTCACATCATCAACATGTCTTCGGTGGCCGGGATGATCGCCGCGCCGCTTAACAGCGTCTACGCCGCCACCAAGTACGGAGTGCGCGCCTTCACCGATTCCCTGCGTCGCGAGGTGGCTCCATTTGGCGTCCAGGTTTCCGGCATCTACCCCGGCCCGGCTTTAACCGAGTTTGGCAAACACTCCGGTGATAACGCCGTCAAAACCGCTCTCAAACTTCCCAGGGGGATCTCGATGACTTCCGAGTACGTTGCCCGGCGCGCCGTCAGCCTGGCGAAACGTCCGCGCCGGTCGCTGGTCATCCCCTGGTGGTTCCGCCCCCTGGTGTCATTCGACTACCACTTCCCAAGCTTGGTGGACTGGTTCTTGAAGGTAACATTTGTCCGGCGATACCACACGCTAAAATAGTTTGACCGCCTTTTCTCGCAGTCCTTTACGGATAGGACGAGAACATGATTCCTTTGCTTCCCCTTTCCCTTTTCCGAGACTGGTATATTTTTTATAGAGCTGGAGAAGCCATGAGCAATGGCATTTCTCCTTACGAAGTGGAGGGATATTTAAACCCGATCCAGGTCGCCTGGTTGATTTCCTTCACAACCAAGATTCCCTTTGCCATTTGGGTTACGATCATGATTTGCCTGGCTTTCCTGCTGATCGTTTTGCTGGCGAAAAGGCGTTCCCACTGGATCTTGCTCTCGTTGCCTTTTATCTTTGGCATGTCCATGGGCAGCGTGGATGCCTTTCTCTGGGTTCCAGCGCGGCTGTTGGGCGGCTGGGGGTTATCCCTGTTGACTCTAAAACCGCAACTGGGGATTCTGTGGATTCCATTGCAACTGCTCGCCTGGTGGTGTGAGAAGAACTGGCGTGACATCATATATTTCTCAATTGCTTCCCTCGTCTTGTGGGGAGCGCCTACTCTGATCCAGCCTGGCTGGATCCAAGATTGGTTGGCTGCGTTGCCACCCATAAGCGCGCGCATGAGTGGAGCGGCGAGCATTGCCGGTTTCAGCGCCCTGACCGGTGCCGAATGGGTTTACATTGCGCTGTTTATGGTTGTGCTTGTTGTTTTGATGGCTCGGAAATCAAAATCTTTTTACGCCGCGGCGATGTTCTCTCCCTCTATCTGGCCGAGTGACTGGATTATCTGCGCTGAGTTCGCCACCTGGAAATTCACGTTGCTTTCCTGGGCGTTGGTTCCCACAGGACTTTCTATAAACGGCGCCCAGTTCTACTGGATGCTGGGACTATTGGTCTGGCTGGAGCAGCATCCTGAAATTGTTCAGAAGTTGCGGGAACGAATCAAGCTGTCCCGTTTTTTCTCCGGGCTTGGTAGAAAATAAAAATGAAGTTGACCTGAGGAGACTCTTATGACTCGATTCGTCAGACTTTCCGCAATCCTCCAGACCTCTGGCTGGGATGCCCTGACCCTCAACCCTAGCCCATCCTTGACCTATCTCACCGGCCTGCACTTTCATCTCAGCGAACGACCAGTTGTCGCGATTTTCACAGCTGACCATGCCCCGGTCATTGTCTTGCCGGAGTTGGAAATGCTCAAGTTGACCGGCTTGCCGTATGAGGTTACTGCCTTTCCCTACCCTGAAAACCCCGCCGAATGGGATGGCGTCTTCCGCCGCGCAGTGCAATCACTGGGACTGGACGGCAAACGCATCGGCGTGGAGCCGCGCGCCATGCGCCTGCTGGAGTT
>Ga0315274_10010724_pt1 | contig 13198 bp, 10 predicted proteins | sample YL17G02_20_MG_FD_203700 | JGI IMG/M metagenome (GOLD analysis project Ga0315274, IMG submission 203700) | Sediment microbial communities from Yellowstone Lake, YNP, Wyoming, USA - YL17G02_20 | ecosystem: Environmental > Aquatic > Freshwater > Lake > Sediment | place: USA: Wyoming | collected... | reverse complement strand
CCCTGGTAGGGAGAGGGAGCGAGTGTTCCCCCTCCCTCTCAGGGAGGGGCCGGGGGAGGGTGGGTTCAACTGGTAGATGAGCCACTACCCTCACCCCAACCCTCTCCCTGGTAGGGAGAGGGGGGGCGACTGATCGGATGGTCGCCAACAGGCCAGGTTAAAAACTAAAGAAAGGGGTACAAGCGATGTTCAAACAAGAGGACTTGCGCGAACTGGCAGCGTATCAGGCTGAGACACCCATATTGAGCGTTTACCTGGACGTGGACCCGACGGAACACACCACCGACGAATATAAACTGGCGCTGCGGCAGATGCTGAAGCAGGCAGAAGGAACTGCCGCACCCGCAGACATTGCAGCCGTGGCGCGATTTTTCGACCACGAGTACGATTGGTCAGGCCGGGGTGTGGTCGTCTTCTCTGGTGCCAAAGAGAAATTCTGGCGCATGTATGCCCTGGCCGTTCCCGTCGCTTCTGGCGTGACGGTGGCCCGCAAACCCTACATCTGGCCACTGGCAGCGCTGGTGGATGCCTACGGCACTTATGCCGTAGCGCTCGTGGACCGGCAGGAAGTGCGGCTGTTCCTGTATGAAATGGGTGAATTACAGGCCAAGGATGGATATGCAGGGGACGAGGTACGCAAGTTAAAGAGGGGACGTGGCTCGTCGGGTGGGCCGGGACGCCGGGGAGGAGCACCCATCTCGAGCCGGCGCGAGGAAGAAGTGGCACAGCGCAACATCCGTGAAGCGGCCAAAGCGACGGAGCAGTTCTACCGCAAGCACAACCCGCAGCGCCTGATCATCGCCGGCGCCGAGCCGACGGCCACCCAGTTCCGCGAGGCCTTGCCCAAACCGTTGCAGGGCAAGGTGATCGGTTCGTTCAGCGCAGATATGAATGCCTCCGAACTGGAAATACGCAAGTTCTCCCTGGAGATTTTGCACCGGGTCGAGGAAGAACGGGAAGCAGCACTGGTAGAAGCGGTGTTCACGGCGGCCGCGAAGGGGCGCGGGGGCGTCATCCGCCTGGACGATACGCTCGGCGCAGCCCACGAGGGCCGCATCCACACGCTCGTGGTCGCGCGTGACTACCACCAGCCGGGCTATCAGTGCCAGAACTGCGCCTACATCACCGACCAGCACCTGAAGGTATGCCCCTTCTGCGGCGGCGAGTTCGCCGAGATCCCCGATGCCGCCGAGGCACTGGTGACGAGCGTGATCGAGGGCGGCGGCCAGGTGGAGGTGATAGACCATCATCCCAGGATCGCCGAGTTCGGCGTGGGGGCACTGTTGAGGTATTAGAACGCGGATTGCAGGGCAACGCAGATCACAGGACAGCAACGGATCGGGAGTGCCTGAAGGCCCCCGATCCGTTTTTCATGGCAGAAGAAACCAGGTTTTTTCCGAAAAACCTGGTTTCTGAGCCATTCTTACACAAATCCAACGTCACGCTATTACACTTCTAATGAAACATTGGTACAATCTGAACGCAGTCGGAGGGGTTACGGATAGCCTCCGCCAGTGGTATCATACGTGGGAGTAGAGAGATGGATCTAAACAAATTCACGCAGAAAGCACAGGAGGCGGTTGTCGGCGCGCAAGCGCTGGCGGGCGAGTACAGCCACGGCCAGATCGAGCCGGAGCATCTGCTGCTGGCGCTCCTGCGCCAGTCCGATGGCATCGTGCCTCAAATCGTCCAGAAGTTGGAGGCCAATCCAGCCGAGATGGCACTGGCACTGGAAAGGGAACTCCAGCGCAAGCCCAAGGTCTACGGAGCCACGACGCAGGTGGGGCTCGCGCGCGAACTGGCGCACGCATTGGATGAGGCGGAAAAGACCGCCGCCCGCATGCACGACGACTACGTCAGCGCCGAGCACCTGCTGCTGGTGCTCACCGGCGCCCACGGGGGCGAGGCGGCCCGCTTCCTGGCCGCTCACGGCATCACCGGGGATGCCATCCTGCGGGCGCTGACGACCATTCGCGGCAGCCAGCGCGTGACCAGCCAGACTCCGGAATCCACGTACCAGGCACTCGAAAAGTACGGGCGCGACCTGACGGCGCTGGCCCGGCCGGGCAAACTCGACCCGGTCATCGGGCGGGACGACGAGATCCGCCGCGTCATGCAGATCCTGAGCCGCCGCACGAAGAACAACCCGGTCCTGGTCGGCGACGCGGGCGTGGGCAAGACCGCCATCGCCGAGGGACTGGCCCAGCGCATCGTGCGCGGCGACGTGCCCGAGGGGCTGAAGAACAAGCGCATCGTCGCGCTCGACCTGGGTGCGCTGATCGCCGGCACCAAGTACCGCGGCGAGTTCGAAGAGCGACTGAAGGCCGTGCTGAAAGAAGTGACCGACGCCGCTGGCGAGATCATCCTGTTCATTGACGAGTTGCATACCGTCGTCGGCGCGGGCGCCGCCGAGGGCGCGATGGACGCCAGCAACATGCTCAAGCCCATGCTGGCGCGCGGCGAACTGCACGCCATCGGCGCGACGACGCTGGACGAGTATCGCAAGTACATCGAGAAAGATGCCGCACTGGAGCGGCGTTTCCAGCCGGTCTACGTGGACGAGCCATCGGTCGAGGATACCATCAGCATTCTGCGCGGCCTCAAGGAACGCTACGAAGTCCACCACGGCGTGCGCATCCAGGACGCGGCCTGCATCGCCGCCGCCACACTCAGCCATCGCTACATCGCCGACCGGCACCTGCCGGACAAGGCGATTGACCTGGTGGACGAGGCGGCCTCCCGGCTGCGCATGGAGATTGACTCCAAGCCCGCCGAACTGGACGAAGTGGACCGGCGCATCATGCAACTGGAGATCGAGCGGGAGGCGCTGAAGAAAGAAAAGGACAAGGCCAGCAAGGAACGGCTGGGCAACCTGGAAAAGGAACTGGCCGACCTGCGGGAGCAGAGCGCCGCCTTGCGCGCCCGCTGGGAACAGGAAAAGGCCGCCATCCAGGCCATCCGCAACACGAAGGAACAGGGCGAGCAGGTACGCCAGCGGATCGAGGAGGCGCAACGGGCCCAGGATTACGCCAGGGCCTCGGAATTACAATACGGCACGCTCGTCGAACTGGAGCGGCAACTGCGGGAGCAAGAGGAGCGGCTGCGCCAGTTACAGGCGGACCGTGCGCTGCTGAAGGAAGAGGTCAGCCCGGAGGACGTGGCCGATGTCGTGGCCGGGTGGACCGGCATCCCCGTCTCCAAACTGCTGGAAGGTGAAGTCGAGAAACTGCTGCGCATGGAGGAGGCACTCCACCGGCGGGTGGTGGGGCAAGACGAGGCGGTACAGGCCGTCTCCAACGCTGTCCGCCGCGCCCGCGCCGGCCTGCAGGATCCCAACCGGCCCATCGGCACGTTCATCTTCCTGGGGCCCACCGGTGTGGGCAAGACCGAGTTGGCCCGCGCGCTGGCGGAGTTTCTCTTCGATACCGAGGAGGCCATGGTGCGCATCGACATGAGCGAATACCAGGAGCGGCACACCGTCTCCCGGCTCATCGGCGCACCGCCCGGCTACGTGGGCTACGAAGAGGGCGGCCAACTGACCGAGGCGGTCCGCCGCCGGCCTTACAGTGTGATCCTCTTCGACGAGATCGAGAAGGCGCACACGGAGGTCTTTAACACGCTGCTTCAGTTGCTCGACGAGGGACGGTTGACCGACGGTCACGGGCGCACGGTGGACTTTACCAACACGATCGTCATCATGACGAGCAACACCGGCAGCCGCTGGATCAAAGAACTGGGCGTTGATGCGGCGCGTGAGCGGGTGCTGGAGGAGTTGGACCATACCTTCCGGCCTGAATTTCTGAACCGCGTTGACGAGGTCATCCTGTTCCGCAGCCTGACCCGCGAAGACCTGGCGCGGATCGTGGACATCCAGATGCGCCACCTGCGCGACCTGTTGGCCGGGCGTCACGTCGGGCTGAGCCTGACCGACGCGGCCCGGCAGTACCTGGCCGACACGGGCTACGACCCGGTCTACGGCGCGCGCCCGCTCAAGCGGGTCATCCAGCGCGAGGTGCAGGACCCGTTGGCGCTGGCGCTGCTACGAGGTGAGTTTACTGAGGGAGAGACAGTGCGGGTGGATGCCAACGATGGGCGGGTAGTGTTTGAGAAGTAAGGCAGCAGATCGCGGAACGGACGTGCCTCACCCTCTTCGGCCTGGGCTTCGTCAGCCAGCACGTTGTCAATGGCATCCTGTAAATAGGAAGGCAGTGTATCCCAATCAGCATAAGCGGCCAAAATACGCAGAAATAGCCGGTAGTCACTCTGAGATAACACCACACCCACTACCTGGCCGTGTTCATCCTGGATCGTGCGGGGTGGGTACATCAACGTGGTAGGAATCGGCACGTTTGTCAATGGCCGTCCATTCATTACTTGCCTCCAACCAGTCAGGATGATCCAATTATACTATCTTTGTCGGACAGGGCAATGTGCGGTATAATCTATCCTACCACGTGACTCAAGGAGAGTACGAGACGATGATGAGATTAGATCGTTTTACCGAGCGCGCGCAGGACGCCGCCCAACGGGCGGTCGAGGTCATGACGCGCTACGGGCATACACAGGTTGACATCGAGCACATCCTGCTGGCGCTGCTGGAACAGCCGGAGGGCGTGATTCCACAGATTCTGGAACGGTTGGGCGTAGACGTAGAACAGGTACGGCAACGTCTCGACGATATACTGCGGGCCAGCCCCAAGGCCGGCATCTACGGCGGCGGCGGCGTGGGACAGGTCTTTATCACCCCCCGCGTCAGGAGCGTGCTCGACCATGCCAACGAAGAGGCGAACCGGCTCAAGGACGATTACATCTCGACGGAACACCTCTTCCTGGCCGTCGCCAACGAACGGAATACCCCCGTGGCCCGCATCCTGCGCGAAAGCGGGGTGACCAAAGACCGCATCTACGACGCCATCAAAGACGTGCGCGGTGGGCAGCGCGTGACCGACCGCAAGGCCGAGACGCGCTATCGCCTGCTGGAAAAGTACAGCCGCGACCTGACGCAGATGGCCCGCGAGGGCAAATTAGACCCGGTCATCGGACGGGACGACGAAATTCTGCGCGTGATCCAGATCATCAGCCGCCGCACGAAGAACAACCCGGTTCTCATCGGCGAGGCCGGGGTGGGCAAGACGGCCATCGTCGAGGGACTGGCGCAGAAAATTGCCAGCGACGACGTGCCAGAGATCCTCAAGGGCAAACGGGTCGTCCAACTCGACCTGGCTGCCATGGTGGCCGGCTCCCGCTTCCGGGGGGAGTTCGAGGAACGGCTGAAGGGAGTGATCGAGGAGATTCAACGCGCTGAGGGCGAGATTATCCTGTTCATCGACGAACTGCACAACGTCGTCGGCGCGGGCTCTGGCATGGGAGCACTCGACGCCTCCAGCATGATGAAGCCCGCGCTGGCCCGCGGCGAGTTGCAGTGCATCGGCGCAACGACGCTGGACGATTATCGCCAGTACGTCGAGCGCGACGGCGCGCTGGAACGTCGTTTTGCCCCCGTGTTCGTCGAGGAGCCGACGGTCGAGGAGACGATCGAGATGCTGCGCGGGCTGCGCGACCGCTACGAGGCCCACCACAAGGTGCACATCTCCGAGGAAGCCTTCGTGGCCGCGGCGCGTCTCTCGCATCGCTACGTCACGGACAGGCACCTGCCCGACAAGGCGATTGACCTGATGGACGAGGCAGCGGCGAAACTGCGGGTGGCGCTCTACACGCTGCCTCCCGAGTTGAAGGCGATGCAGTTGGAACTCCAGCGCCTGCAGACCGAGATTGACGCCGCCAGCGCAGTCGAGGACTATAAGCGGGCGGCCGAACTGAAGACAGGGCGTATCAACGTCCAGGCACAATTCAACCTCCAGCGCGAGATGTGGCAGCAGGAACACCAGCTCGACGAGACGATCGGGGCCGAGGACATCGCCGAGGTGGTGGCCAGTTGGACCGGCATCCCGCTCGCGCAGATGCTGGAGACCGAGGCCGAGAAATTGCTGCGCATGGAAGAGGCGCTGCACCAGCGCATCATCGGGCAAGACGAAGCCGTGGCGGCCGTCTCCGACGCCATCCGCCGCGCCCGCTCGGGCCTCAAGGACCCGCACCGCCCGATCGGCAGTTTCATCTTCCTGGGTTCCTCCGGCGTAGGCAAGACCGAACTGGCCAAGGCGCTGGCCTGGTTCCTCTTCGACGACGAAGATGCCCTGTTGCGCATTGATATGAGCGAGTACCGGGAGTATCACACCGTCAGTCGCCTGTTCGGCGCGCCCCCTGGCTACGTCGGCTACGAACAGGGTGGGCAGTTGACCGAAGCCGTGCGCCGGCGGCCTTACCGCGTCATCCTGTTCGACGAGATCGAAAAGGCTCACCCGGACGTGTGGAACGCGCTATTGCAGATCCTGGACGATGGCCGGCTGACCGACGGGCAGGGCCACGTCGTGGACTTTCGCAACACGGTCGTCGTGATGACGTCGAACGTAGGGACCGAATACGCGCGCAAAGGGGGGACGCTCGGTTTTCTGCGCACCGGCGAAGATGGCCGTGACGAGGACGAGAACCACCACAAGATCGAAAAGGCACTCAAGCAGACCTTCCGGCCCGAGTTCCTCAACCGCGTGGACGAGGTCATCATCTTCAACGACCTCACGGTTGCAGGCGTGGAACGCATCGTGGGCCTGCAGATGGGAGAGATAGACAGCCGTCTGGCAGAGCAAGGGTTGGAAGTCGAACTGACCGACGCAGCCCGCAGGTGGTTGGCCCGCCAGGGGTTCGACCCACAATTCGGTGCCCGACCGCTGCGCCGCGCATTACAGCGCTACGTGGAAAGCCCTCTCAGCGTCAGGCTATTGCGTGGCGATTTCGAGCGCGGTGACCGGGTCGTCGTTGACGCAGGAGAAGATGGACTGGTCTTCGAGCGGCAGGCGGGACCAGGTATACCAACCGGGGTCATACTGGAAGCACCGGTAGTCGAGCCGGGACTCTCCAGGTAGATGGTACACTTATGCGGGGAGGAAACTCACCCCCACGGTCCCCGGTCCCGAGTGGACGGCGAGCGCAGGGGAGAGTTCGGCCACAATTGTCTCGACGCACTCAAAGCACGCCGTGACCAGCGACTGTAACCCCTCCAACTGTTCCCGCGCTGCCACGTGCGTAAACGCGACCTTGATACGCGCGCCATCCCCGACCCGTTGCTGCATCAACTCGACCATCCGGCGGTAGGCTTTGAGCCGGCTGCGGGCGGTGCCCAATGCCACGATGACCCCATCCTGCATGCCAATCAGCGGCTTGATGTTGAGCAGTGACCCGACCAGGTGCTGCGCCTTGCCGATGCGCCCGCCCATGTACAGGTAGCGCAGCGTGTCAGCCGTCTGGATCATCATGCCCTTTTGGGCCGTCTCGCGGGCACACTGGGCCACTTCATCGAGACTGAGACCGCTCAGCGCACCGCGCGCCGCTTCTATCGCCGCCCACCCCTGCGCCATCGCCACCTGCTGCGTGTCCACCACCTCTACCCGCACCTCGGGGCACTGCTCCCTGAACAGATCAATGGCCGCCCGGCACGACTGATAAGCGCCGCTCCCTTTCGAGGTCATGGTCAGCGCGACGATCCCCTTCACCCGCTCCGCCAAGTTCCTCATGCCGATCAGATAGTCACCGGGGCCTGGATTAGACGTCGTGGGTAATTTGGCCGCTTTAGCCAGCCACCTGGCAAACTCCCCCGGCTTGACGTCCACTATATCGCGCAGGGTCTCCAACCCACGATGGATGTAGTACGGCACGATCTCGATGCCCAACTTTTGGACCAGTTCCTCAGGGATACTGGCAGTCGTATCTGTGAGAACACCAACCATAGAAAACCTGTCCTTTCTCTAACCACGCTTACTCACACATTATAAACCCATCAGCGCGTGCCGTCAACAGGCAAATCGTGTAACGCCACGCTACCGGCAGAGCCATTGGACGTATTGAAGGTGCCAGGGCTGGCCATTGAAGTTGGGATACATCCACAATACTCCCCACAGGTGCATCAGCACGCTGACCATAATGAGCACCTTGCCCCACCAGCGCAGCCTGCCGCCCGTTCCCAGCGCGACCAGTAGCACCCCCAGCGGCAGCCAATCCAGCGCAAAGCGGTAGCCAAACTGGTAAGAGCCGGTGTTAAAGTAGAGCAGCGAGGGCAACACCACGAGCGCGACGGACAGCCACAGCCCCAGCCGCAGCCTGGCGAAGGTTACAACCTTCGCCAGGGCCCCCCCTGCTACCAGCAGCAGCGCCGGGCAGGTAAACAGCACACCCATCCCCCACGGGTCAGGCTCGATACGGAGAGGGGCCAACGAGACGAGCGGTGGCCGGACCAGCAACGTGTACAGGTTCTCCGGCAAAAAGTGCAGGCTGAACTGTCCCCACGTCGCCTGGCGCTCCATCAGTGGACCCGGACTGTTCATCCAACGATAACCAAACTCCAGGGGGTTGCCAAAGCGCGCCCAGTTGTAGGCCGCCTGTCCCAGCAGCGCAGGTGCCAGCCCCAGCACGAACGAAAGCAGGAAGCGCACGACCTCCCGGCGATTCCGCGCATCCTGGAGACCGGGCACCAGGCTCAGAGGAAACGCCAGCAACACCGGCACGCGGGCCAGGAATCCCAGCCCCAGCCACAGTCCCGCCAGCACGGGCCGGTTCTGCCCCAGCACCTCCCGCACGTAGAGACACAGGCAGGCCACGGCGACCACGTGGGCCGTGTACCAGACCGACCCCAACGCCGCACAGTACCACAACGGTGTCCCCAGGCCCAACAGCATACACAACCAAAGCCCCAACCTCCGCTCCTCAACCCCCAGGCGTAGCAGGGCACAGTAAAACAGCGCCACGCTGAGCGCCCCCAGGACCACACTGAAAGCGACGTCGGAGACCGCCAACCCGCGCACGGCGACCATCGGCAGCACGAGCAACGCCGGGAGTGGCGGGAACGAGACGTACCAGCGCCCTTCAAAGCGCGTCAGGTCGTAGGGTGGATCCGGGACGTGGAGCAGGTCGAGGTGGCCGTGGAGAAATGATTCCGCCAGGTAGACGAAATGGGGAGCCAGCGAGTGGCGGCCCAATGAGACACCAGCCGTGAGGCCGTAGACAGCGAGGAAAACGACAAACAGCCACACAGGGACGCAACGCCACACTTTAGCAACGGCGTGTGTTTGCATGGGTCGCCCCCGCGACGGGGGCTCGGAGCGTCTTGTACTGAACACTGGTCTATTCAATCGGAAGGACTCGCCAGCCTGTGGTTGGGCCACAGGACGTGGTAATAGAAACCGTTCATGCACAGGTGCTCCACAGGCTGGTAATTCTGCCCGATGGCGTCCAGCACCGGCTGGGGATAGAACTGCGCACGGAAAACGACCACACCAAACTCCTGCCGGTTGATGCGTTCGACGATTTCGGTCGTGTCGAGCAGGCCGTTCTTGTAGAGATTGAGCAGTTGCGTCGGGTTCGTCACCACCGGTTCGCCGGCCAGCAGGCTGAACATCGCCTCCTCACTGAAGGCGGGACCACCGGCAGTGCGGACGTAGTCGAGGATCTCCTCGCCCGCCGCGTAGTCGTCGGCCGTGAGCAGGTGCCCCAGTTGCGTGTAGCCCATCGCGTCGTGGTATTGGAACGTAGCGCAATCGCCCTTGATCAGTGTGTCGGCCACGCCAAGCGCACGAGCCAGCAGGCCGAATATCGGACCGGCAGTCGGGAGGTGGAGCATACGTGGGGCCTGCACCAGATAGAGCAATGGGACAATGACCGCCAACAGCGAACGAATAGAGGATGGAGAATGGAGAATGGAGAATCCATTCTCCATTCTCCATTCTCCATTCTTCAAACGGCCCAGTACTAAGCCCGAAGTGAGACACGCAGCGGCAACAGCCGTGGTGAAGTAGCCAAACCCTGCCCCCCACTTACCGCTCAGCACGCCCGCCCCCAGTGAAAAGAAAAACCACAACGAATAGATCGAAAGCCGACCCCAGAACAACTCGTAGACCAGGTACCCCGCTGCCAGCAGGACGAAGACGGTATGCAGGCGGAACCATTGTCCAAACAGGAAAAACGTCTGGCGATAGTCGAACTCGTTGACGTTGGCCTGGATTACGTTGGTCCACCACTGCCCCCCGGTCACGACGTTCAACGACCCAAAGATAGCCCCGGCGACGACCGCCAGTGCCACGCCGGCGACGATGGCCTTTTTGACGTCGCGCAGGAAAACGTAGGAGAGGGCCGCAGCAACCGTGAACACGGCCATCTGCTTCGTGTACCCGGCGCACAGCAGCATCAGCAGGCCCAGGATGAGATTGCGCCGGCCGTGCCGGGGACGTTCGAACTCGGCGATGAAAGCGATGGCCAGCGTTTCGAACATCACCATCGTCATGTGCATCCGGCACAGTGGCCCAATCTGATAGACATAGTTCGAAGCGAGAAAGGCCAGCCCGGAGACGAGAGGGCAAAGCCAGCCGCCGACCTTGCGCCGCACGACGGCGAAGATGGCTCCCCCGGTGACCAGCGTGGCAGTGAAGGAGACGAGCCTGCCAGCGACCACGCGTGGCCCCAAGGCCCCCAGCAATGGGACGATGAGCAGGTGAAACAGCGGCGGGTAGTTGGAAGCATAGAACGGATAGGCCGCGTTGTCCCGGTAGGGCCACTCCCCACGGCTGTACAGAATGGCATCGTACAGTTCGAACCCCTCGCCTTGATCGTAGTCGAAGGGCCAGCGGAAGAGGTCGGCCGCGTAAACGACGTACACCACCAGATAGCCAACGTAGGCCAGGACAGCCAGGAGAGCCAGGGCAGCACCCAGGTATCTGAGGATGCGCGACAAAGTTGGGGTCATAGTGTCCGCCTGGTCAGGTAGCCGGTGGGGGAGACGAAGCCCATTGTTCAGGCCGGGCGGTCGCCCAGGCGAACCAGGATACAGCCCACGGCAAGCGCTGCGAGGCTGAGGCCGCTCCCCACCTGTTGCAACGGGCCGAATCCGCTCCACCTGCCAGCGCCGATCAAGTCCACTGCCACAATACCCAGGACGAAGAGCAGGCCAAGTACGATGACGATGATGCCGAGTTGACGCTTGGTAACCATGCGTGTGCATTATAGCACAGGGATGTGAGCGTGCAACCCGGTGGGCGGAGGTGCGTATTGAAAGGAAGGGAAGGAAGCAGGAGGCAGGAGGCAAGAGGCAAGAGACTTGGGAGGTAAAAGCGTGAAACGTGAACAAGATCCGTTCGTAGCACTGTTGCTCGAGATCATCGGGGGCTTTTTCGGCTTCCTGGGCATCGGCTGGATCTATGCTGGCCAGCCGGCCAGGGGGGTTGTGCTGCTGATCGGTTATTGGCTGCTGGACTGGATCGTCGGCCTGACGTTAGCCATCGGGACGCTGGGCGCCTGGTGTTGCGTCTGGCCGGCACAGAACCTGATCTTCGGTGCATTGTCGGGCTACCTGGTCTACCGCTGGTTGGAGCGGCAGTAGGACAGGATAGCATCTCGTCCTGCTGCGCTTGGCGCGCACTTGTACATGTGCTATAATGCATGCCGCAACACACCTGCGAAATGGAGGGTGTTCTTTGCGGCGCAGAAGTGGATATTTCGCCTGGTTGATCATCATCACCGCCGTGGCTGCACTCTTCCTTGCCTGGCAGTATTTCAGTTTTCGCCTGAGCAACCGTACCTTGCCCGCCGGGATGACCATGGCCGGCCTATCTGTCGAGGGCATGACGCGCGCACAAGCGCTCAACACCCTCGAGGTGGCGTTTGCTACCCCCGTGGAAGTCATCTACCAGGAACAGCACCTGTCGTTACCTCCTGATAGCGTCGAACTACGCTACAATGCCGAGGAGACAGCGGCCAACCTGGACGCGCTACTGAGCACGCGCACAGGATTCGACGGCTTCACCGCGTACGTCTTGCGCCGCCCACTGGAGCCGGTAGATGTTCCTGTAGTGGTCAGTTACTCGGAGCAGCGGCTCGCTGGCTTCCTGGCCCGCGTGGCCGGGCAGTACGACCGACCACCCCAGGAGCCTGTCCCACTACCGGATGGCCTGACCTTCCGCGCCGGTCAGCCGGGCTACACGCTGGAGATTACAGCATCGCGGGCCCGACTGGCTGCTGCACTCGTCTCAGCCACTCGCCGGCCGGTCGAGTTAGCCGTGCAGATAGAGGAAGTGACCTCGCTGGGTCTGGACGCCCTGGGCCAGTTGCTTCAGACCCTCATAGCCGGCCACGAGGGCCTGATACCGGGCCTCTTCGTCAAGGACTTGCAGACCGGGGACGAACTGGAAATCAACGCCGACGTCGCCTTCGCCGGACTGAGTGTGCTGAAAATTGCCATTCTGGAAGAAACGTATCGTGCCCTGGCCCTTCCTCTCGCCCCCCAGGTGACCGACTGGCTAAGCAACACCATGGGCACCAGCGACAGCAACGTCGAAGCCAACCTGCTGCTGCGCGACGTCATCGGCAACGGCGACGGCTACCAGGGCGCTGAAAACCTCACGGCCTCCATGCACTACCTGGGCCTGCTCAACACCTTCATGGCGACCCCCTACGACGAGCAAGTGATCCCACCGACGATCGTCACCCCGGCCAACTCCCGTACTGACATCACGACCGAACCGGATGCCACCATGCAGACTACACCGCTGGACGTCGGGCTGCTGTTGGAAATGGTCTATCAGTGCAGCCACAGCGGCGGTACACTGATGGCCGCCTACCCTGACGACCTTACCACCGACGAGTGTAACCAGATGATCGAGTGGATGAGCACGAATCGTATTGATAGCCTCACCGAGGCTGGAGTTCCCGTGGGGACCAGAGTGGCACACAAACAAGGCTTCACAGGCAACACTCACGCTGATGCCGCGCTCGTGTTCAGTCCGGGGGGTGACTTTGTGCTGGTCACCTATCTCTACCGCCCTCAATGGCTGGCCTGGGAGGAAAGTGCGCCTCTGATTGCCGAGATTGCCACTGCGACCTACAACTACTTTAATCCGGCACCCTAATCACGGATGCGTTTCCCCCCACCCTCTCTGCTTCGCCCCGGTCCACGCCAACACCTGCTACGGGATCTCCGGCCGTGCGCCAGATTGCGCGTTTACCCATTTGGCTCTATAATTAGCGATATCCGAGACGCGGTTAAAACGGCAAAGGAGTATCACTGCGAGACTGGGTATGAAATCTTTCGAGGCCTATCACA
>Ga0315274_10010723_pt1 | contig 13198 bp, 10 predicted proteins | sample YL17G02_20_MG_FD_203700 | JGI IMG/M metagenome (GOLD analysis project Ga0315274, IMG submission 203700) | Sediment microbial communities from Yellowstone Lake, YNP, Wyoming, USA - YL17G02_20 | ecosystem: Environmental > Aquatic > Freshwater > Lake > Sediment | place: USA: Wyoming | collected... | reverse complement strand
GATCACGGCGGCGTGGTACAGGACCCGGGGGTGTTGTGTCCCGCTTCTCAGAGCGAGCCCGATTGACGACCACGCGAGATCGTACCGCCTGTTTTTGTAGTATGCCCAGGCAAGAAGATCGTAGCTGTACACGCCCCGGCGCCGTCTCGATTCCTGGTACGCGAGCGCAAGGGCCTTGTCGGGGTCGAGGTTCCAATCCAGCAAGAACGCCGCGTACTCGCTCCGCGCCGCTTTCGGAAACTCCGACAGACGCGTTTTGTACTCCTGCTTCGCTTCCCTCACGAGCGCGGCCGCTCTCAGATTCCGCTTCCTGTCCGCGTGCACCCTTGCCAGAGCCGATTTGAAACCGGGGTCTTCCGACGCCGCGATGAGCCTCTCGTAGATGCGGACCGACTCGCCGTACTTGCGCTCGAGCCTGAGGATTTCCGCCTCGAGCGCGAGTGCCGGCACAAAACCGGGAACGACTGCCAGCGACTTTTCGGCGGACTCCAAGGCCTCCTCCCACCTCCCGCGCGAAAGGAGCATCGTCCCCTGGCGAACATACGCTTCGGCGAGGGCCCGACGCACGTTCTCCCCCGAGTTGGTTTCCCGCGCCGCGTCTCCCGGGGCGTGTGCCCTCACCGCTTCCAGCTCGCTTTCTCCGATCTCGATCGCTTCCCTCATGCGGGCGAGAGCCTCGTCGGGTTCCCCGACGTCGAATGCCCACCGCGCCATCCTCATGCGCGAACGAAGACCCTGGTCGACATGAATCATCCGTGTATAGCAGGAGTCGGCATCGCGGTACTTCCCGAGATCCATGAACGCGTCACCGAGAATCCCCCACGACTCCGGATTTCTGAGGTCGCACACGATGGACCAGTTCTGGACATAGAGAACGTCATCGAGCCGCCCTTCCGCGGACAACGCGAGCGACATGAGATTCAATGCGGGGACATACGCCGAGTCGATTTCGAGCGCGTGGTAGGCGGCGGATTCCGCGAGAACCACACGGTGAAGATCTCCCCACTGGAGGGCACGCCACAAGAGAGCTTCACCCACGCGTGTCAGCGAATCGACCGCGCCTGGATCCACGCCCGTTTCCTCGCCGAAGCGCGGGCGTTCGGCGAACGGAACTGGATCGGTGCTCGCCCGTCCCGCCATCGAGATTCCGATCGCAAGAACAAGACATGTGAAGAAGCGATGAATCATTTGTTTCTGTTGGGGAAAATAGACCGTTGCCGTGACGCGAGACCAGCGGCGGACAAAGCCCTCGAATCACTCTCCCAAGGCCGCATAGCGAACGAGCACATATCGGTAGGTCTCGGCGTCTTTCATCGCTTTGGCAAGACGTCCGTGCGGCTCCTCTTTCCACGCCGAATATCTCAAAATGAACGCATCCGCGGCCCCCTTTTCTCCCGCCCGCTGGAGCGCCAGCACCTCGCGGAGCATCGATTCCACCGTCTCGTCGTACCGGTCGTAGTGGATGGCGAGTTTCCTGCTCCGTCGATCGACCTCGAGAAGGCCTTTTTCGAGGAAGTAGTTCATCTGCATGAGTTCCATGGTCTGATAGACCTGGCTCTTTTTGGGCTCGTTCATCTGCAATACACGGTGGATGCCCGCCGCGCGAACGGAGCGAAACCGCGGTTCGTCGTAGTATCCCTTCTTGCTCAGGTTCCTGGACACGTACAGCGCGATCAAATCGGCCTTGAGCTCCTCGAGGATCGACGAATCCTCCTCGAGAGCGACGTCCAGAATCGCACCGTCTTTTGTGGCGTCGGGTCCGAGGTAGTGTCCGATCTCGTGCCACAGCGTCCGGAACAAATCCCCTTTGTTGTCGTAATCCGCGTGGAAGTCCTCACCGACCGCTGCTTCGTACGTCGATTTGCGGATCTTAGCTATTTCTGGATCCGTAATGATGTTGTTGCGGAGCAGAATTGTTCTTCCGTACTTGCGCGTGATGTAGCTTTCGTTCGGGAGGATGGTGGCCGTGTTCGTCCCGCGGGCCTGACCGTAATCGGCGATGACATTGTATACGCCGATCGGAATGTCGGTTCTCACCGTCTTGTGCGGCTCGTACGGAAGAAGCTCCTCCATCTCCTGGAGCCAGTTCTTGACCGAATCGATCGCCGTGGTCATCGCGGGGTCTCTCGCGAGTACGCTCATGCCAAAGAACGTCTTCACGCCGTAGAGCCCGTCGTCGTACGTCTCGTACGAACCGATCTGCGCGTTCAAGTTCCGGAAACGCCCCGTCACCCAGGCGGCGTCGCCCCCCTCGTAGTCGTCGCGCAAAAGATCGACGGCCCGATTTCTCAAGTACCGCGCGAATTCCGCGTCATCCTTCTCGACGGCATTTGACGCCTTCCACAGGAGGTCGTACACACGCACCAGATACGGCGCATACTCGACCGAGTACGGAAGAGCGTAGAATTTTCTTTGCGACGGGTCGGCGACGAGCGATTCGAGCTTTCCCCGAAGCCCCGGATGGAGGACGTCGAGAACGGGGTACGTCGAGAGCGTGGAGAGGTCCGCGCTCAGTTGGATGGGAACGGTCCGCCGCACGACGGTTCTCGTGTGGAGTATCGACGATTCCTCTTCGGGATGCTCGCGGAGGAATTCCTCGATGTCTTTCTTCTGCGCACCCCACGGATAGACGGCCTTTCCCGGCGGCGCCGGTTCCACGGGCAGAAATGCGACGACCTTGTTGTCGAGATTTCGAACCAGCGGGCCCCTCGCGAGACGGTAGAGATCGATCAGGTTGCGGGTCGCTTTGGGGTGACCGAGCTCTTCGTCGAGAAGGACGAGCTGCTCGTACGCGCTTCTCGCCTGGTAGTGACGGGAGTCCTCGTAGAGCTCTTCCATGACCTCTCCCGCCTGGAGAAGAAAGCCCATCGCCTCGCGTTCACCCGGCGTAAGCTGCGAGAGGTCGGGATCGAGACGGACTGTCACCGTTTTCTCGAGGATCTCTGTCGACTGTTTCTCGTCGAGGTATCCTTTGGGGAGCGTGCCGGCCAGAGCGAGCGCCACGCCGATGAGCAGACTCGCTGCCAACGCTAGACACATCCACACATTCTTCATTCGTTGTGCCACACCTTCCCGATTTCAGGGTATTTGTCCATGTACGTCTGGAAAAGCGTCTTGATTTCATCGAGGCGGTCCTGAGTCTTCGCCTCGAAACGGAGCACGAGAACGGGAAGATTCGACGACGCCCTGACAAGACCCCAACCGTCTTCGAAGGTCACGCGTGCGCCGTTGATATCGACGACCTTCTTGAAATCCCGTTTGAACTCCGCCGTGAGTTTCTCCACCACCTCGTACTTCTTGTCGTCGGGACAGTCGACGTCGATTGTCGGCGTCGAGATGTAGTACGGCGTACCTGCAATGATCTCGGATACGGGTTTCCCCACCTGCGAGATGTACTCGGCCAGACGGAGCGCCGCGTAGACGCCGTCGTCGTACCCGTAGTAGTTCTCGACGAAAAAGATGTGGCCGCTCATCTCGCCGGCGAGCGCCGCCTTCTCCTCGTGGAGTTTCGCTTTGATGTGCGAGTGCCCCGTCTTCCACATGATCGGTTTCCCCCCGTGGGCGGCGATGTCCTCTTCGAGAGCCTGGGACACCTTGACGTCGAAGACGATCTTCGCCCCGGGTTGTTTCTCGAGAACCTGGCGGGCGAGAAGAATCATGTACCGGTCGGGCCAGATGACGCTTCCGTGCTCGTCGACGACACCGAGACGGTCGCCGTCGCCGTCGAACGCAAACCCTGCGTCGGCTTTCTCCTCTCGAACACGCGCCCCGAGCGCCTCGACTGTTTTCTTGAGAGCCGGGTCGGGTTCATGGTTGGGAAAATCCGGATCGAGCTCCGTGAACTGCTCGATCACGTCGATCCCCGCTCTTCTGAGAATATCGGGGGCGAAGGCCCCAGCGGTGCCGTTCCCCGTATCGACGACGATCCGAAGCGGCTTTCGCATACGGACACGCTTTGCCAGATCCTTCGCGTACTCGGGTGCGATCGATTCGCTCCGGAGCGTTCCCTTGCCTTCAAAGAACTTTTCGCCCTCGATCATCGCGAGAATCTCGCAAATCTCGTCGCCAATGAGCGTGTACGACAACCCGCACGCGAGCTTGAACCCGCTCCATTCCTTCGGGTTGTGGCTCCCCGTGATCATCGCCCCGCCTTTGGAATCGAAATGGTACTGGGACCAGTACATCATCGGCGTGAGACACATCCCGATATCGATCACATGCCGTCCCGTGGAAAGAATGCCCGCGATGAGCGTGTCCTTGATCGCCTTCGATCCGTGCCGCGAGTCGTAACCGACGACCACGGTGTCGATGCCGCGTCGCTCCAGAAACGTGCCGTACGCCTGCCCGATCCACCCGGCGGTCTTGGGGTTGAGCTCCTTGTCGTTCACCCTTCCTCTGATATCGTACTCGCGAAACATGGATCGATCGATCTGCGCCATGAGAGAAGTCCTCCGTCTCGTGAACTCCGGATTCGTCCGTCAGTGATGGAATTGAGATCCTTCACTTTACCCAATGCCGCCCCTTCGCGACAACACGAAAACAGGCTGTGCCCGCCGTTCGGTCTTTGATGGCGCGGAGGCTTCGCGCCGCGCCGTCAGGACTGAGGATCCGCGGCCCCGATGGAGGCCCCGGCCCTCCCACCAGCGTTTTCTCATTCCAATGGCCCTTGCCGTTCGGGGGACGGGCGCCGTATGATGGCGAAAAAGGGGGTTCTACCGATGAAGACAAAAATGTCCATCACAATTCTCGTTGTGTTCATCGCCGGTGCGCTCGTCTGCGCAAGCCGCTGCTCACGGGATGCCGGGCAATCGGAGAACGCCGGGGCGAACCGCGATGGCTCCGTTGCTGGGTCCCGAACCGACGAGGTTACCGACTCGAGGTCCGTAGGGTTGGACTCTGCGAGAGCCGCTACGAACACGGTTCCTGTATCCCAAACGACCACGGTCGTTCGGTCGGTCGATGACGGGTCCAGCCCCGATGCAAGACGCTTGACCTCGATCGACGACCGTGTTGTCCGGGGAAACTCCGTGTTCGCCTTCGGACTCTTTCGAAAAACGTGCGGAAACGGTGAGACGAAAAACCTCTTCATCTCGCCCTTGAGCGTGTCGGTGGCGCTCGCGATGACCTACAACGGAGCGTCGGGTAAGACCGCTGGTGAAATGGCGGACGTGCTCGGTTTCAAGGGAATCGATCTCGGAGAGCTCAACCAGTCCATGGCGGATCTCACCACAGTCTTGGAGCAGGCCGACTCGGCCGTTCAATTGACTGTGGCCAATTCGCTTTGGGGACGGAAAGGATTCGACTTCCGCCCCGACTTTCTACAGCGGAACGCCGCGTTCTACCGGGCCCAAACGACGTCTCTCGATTTTGCGGACCCTGGAACTTCCTCTGTGATCAACGGGTGGGTAAACCGATCGACACGAGGGCTCATCGACAAGATCGTCGACGTGATCCCACGCGATGCGATGCTCTACCTCATCAATGCGATCTACTTCAAAGGTCGCTGGCAAACTGCTTTCGATCCGGCGTCGACCATCAACGGACCCTTTCATCTCGCTGGCGGGAACGAAAAGATCGTCCCCATGATGAACCAGTCGGGATCGTTCCGGTACGCGGAAGACAACGGTGTTCAGGTGGTCCGGCTTCCCTACGGGACGGGGCGGATGGGGATGTACATCTTCTTGCCGGTGGACGTTCGCGGGCTCGGCGGGTTTCTCGGCGGACTCAACGATCGCGTTTTTATCGAGTGGATGTCGAACCTCGCCACACGGGAGGGCGACGTGCTGGTCCCCCGTTTCAAGATCGAGTACGAATGCGGTCTTGTCCCGACGCTCAGAGCCCTCGGGATGAGAGACGCGTTTGACGCGTCGACGGCCGACTTCTCGGGGATGAGCGACGCCGATCTTTGTGTATCCGAGGTCAAACACAAGGCGGTGGTCGAGGTGAACGAAGAGGGCACCAAAGCCGCGGCGGTCACCTCGGTTGAAATGAAAACCACATCGGTACGAGAACCGGCAGATCGTTTCTCGTTCATTGCCGACCAGCCGTTTTTCTTTGTCATACGCGATGACGCGACGGGGACCATTCTCTTTATGGGTGCGCTATACGATCCGGCATTCTGAGCGATTCCCTCGCGCGTCCTACGGCAGAGCATGCGGCGTCCTGTGTAACTGCCTTGCCTTGATATCCGGCGCGCGCGCCTCACGAGAATCCGCGCGGGCCAACAGAAAAAGCCCGGCTTTCTGGCCGGGCTTTTTTCCTTTGGAGCCTCGGAATCCTCTTAGCTGATGTCGAGCTTGCGACCGACGCTCTCCGCCTTCTTGGGCAGCGTGACCTTGAGGATCCCATTCTCGAGCTTCGCCTTGATGGTATCGCGGTCGACCGTCTGGCCGAGTGTGAAGCTCCTGCGGAATTTCTCCGAGCGGATCTCGCGCCTGAGCAGGCCTTCGTTGGACTCGACTTTCTCCGAACGCTCAGCGGTCACGACGAGCTGTTCGCCGTCGATCGACACATCGAGGTCCTTCTTCTGAACACCCGGCAGCTCCACCGTCACCACGAATTCCTTCTCGGATTCGTTGATGTTGACGAGCGGCATGCGGAAACCCTCGTCGTCATCCACACGGAACCACGGGCGCAGCATCGGGAGGGCGTCACGGTCGAGAGAGTCGAAAAATGACTCCAGATTGCCTTTGGGTTCGCACTTCATCGGGAACATAACGATCACCTCCGGCTTTGTTTTTCCTTCGTCAGACTCAGTCAGGGGGTTTTCCCCGGCCTTGTACCCTTCGATCAAAGCAATGGGGGTGCCAACTCCAATAAAGCCACATAACTGCACGTGACATATCGTCTTAAAAAATATGCCTCACAAATCGCCCGCGCAACTCCTGTGGTAGCTGCCACAGTGGCACGACACAATGGCGCAACGTTGAGCCATTTGTCAGGCGTCGGTGCGCCGACGGGAGAACACGTCCCCTAGTGTGCGTTGATTGCGGGCCGCGTCTCCGGACTGTATACTCGACGCCGCCCCAAGGGGGATTCGTGTCACGACGGACCCATTTCGTCCAAGCGGTGTGACCCATGATCAAAGGCATCGGAGTCGACACGATAGAGATCGACCGCATCGCGCGTGTGTATGCGCGGTACAACGAACGGTTCCTCAACCGGATCTTCGCGTCCGAAGAGAGGACGTACGCGCTTCGCTATAAGGATCCCGTTCCCCGTCTGGCGGCGAGATTCGCCGCGAAGGAAGCGTGTATGAAAGCCCTGGGCACAGGGTGGAATTCGGGTGTGCGCTGGAAGGATATCGTCGTCGTCAACGACGAGGGAGGAAAACCTGAGTTAAGGCTCTACGGAAACGCGAGAATGTTTTTCGAGAAGCTGCCGGCGGATCGGATCCACCTTTCGATCACACACAGCAAACAGCACGCCACAGCGGTCGTTATCTTCGAATAGCTTTTTCATGGCGAAGCCGGCGCGCCGAGCGAATCGCAGAGCTGCGACTATCCTGCCACGCGAGCCCCATTCGGAAACACGACGCTCAAACCCGTCTCCTCACTCCCAAGCCGGGACCATCGGGCAGCACAAGCTTGCCGTTCTGCACGGTGACGCCGGTGAAAGGATCGTTCTCAACGAGAAGATTCCCGTCGAGGTCGGCGTAGTCGACGAGCGGACTGATGTGGGCCGCAGCGGTGATCGCAATCGATGTCTCGATCATGCACCCCAGCATGACCTTGAGATTGGCTTGCCGCGCCTTATCGATCATGGCAAGCGTCGGCGTGATCCCGCCGCATTTCATCAGCTTGATATTGATCCCATGGCCCTGGCCGCGGCACGCGGATACGTCTTCCAGGCTCCGCACGCTTTCGTCCAGTATGATGGGAATGGGACTCAGCCGTTTGAGCATGCAAAGATCTTCTTCGTTCTCGTGGTGGATCGGCTGCTCGATGAACTCGATTCGCTTCTCACCAAGCTCACGGCACATCTGAAGCGCCGTCTCGACGTCCCACCCTTCGTTCGCGTCCACGCGAACGATCTTCCCCGAACGGGCGATCACACGATCGAGGAGCACCATGTCACCGATAAATCCCATCTTCATCTTGAGGATCCGGTACGGCGCGGCTTCGTCGACCTTCTTGTCGATGAGGTCGGGCGTATCGATTCCTATCGTGAACGATGTCGCGGGTGTCTTCGTAGGATCGAGCCCGACGAGTTCGTACAACGGCTTGTTTTCGCGTTTGCCGATGATGTCCCACAGGGCGATGTCGATCCCCGCCCGGACGGATGCGTGCTTGTGGAGGGTCTTACGCAGGTCGCCCTCCGCGATCCTCTCCTTGAGCTGTTCCGGATCGCCTCGGAGTTTTCGCCTCACTTTTCCTACGGCTGACACCACGGTCTTTTCGTTTTCGCCGTAGTAAGGGGAAGGTGACGCCTCCCCGTAGCCGGTCACTCCTTCCCACGTCACCTCGAAGATAAAAACATCCCTCTCTTTCTGGGTCTCCCGCGAGATCTGGAAGGGATAGTGGGGTCTGAGCTTTATGTGCTCGAGATCGATTTTCATCGTGTTGTCGATCCGGCGCCGCGGGTGACGAGCGGCAGCCGGTCTAGTGAAACTCGTCGGACAACGCTCCGACGAGGCCCACGAGCACGTCATCCAGCGTGGTCATGCCTGCGACCGCGCCGTCGTCGCCGCGGACCATCGCCATGTGACACCCCTGGTTCTGCATACGGACGAGGATCTCCGAAACAGGCGTTTCGGCGCCGACCTCGTACGGCTCCTCGAGCGCCGGCGAACCTTCCTGAGGACCGCGCGCTTCGAGCAGACTCTGTATGGAGAGGATGCCCGCGAAAATGTCCCTGGACCGTCGATACACAGGGAGACGGCTGAACCTCGTCTCGAAGAAGACCCTCTCGTATTCTTCGATGTCCAACCCCTCCTCGACCATCACGACGTCACGGATCGGTATCATCACGTCCTTTGCTTTCAGATCGAGAAACTCGAACGCCCTCGACGCGAGCGTGAGCGTGTCTTTTGGGATCAGACCGGCGTCCCTGCTTTCCTTGAGATGGAACAGCAGCTCCTCCGCGCTCATCTGGACGCGCGAGTCGACCGTCCCGGCGCGGAGGAGCTTCAAAAGTCCGTTCGAAAACACCGAGAACGACCGTACGACGGGAAAAAGGAGAACGCCAAAGAACTTGAGCGTATAGACCGAGAGAATCGCCGCCCTGTCCGCGTAGTAGAGAAACGCCCCCTTCGGGATGATCTCCTGGAAAAGCAGGAGCAACGGAACCAGGAGCGCCGTGGACATCACCGCACCCGAATTTCCATAACGCGTCACGAGGATCGCGGTGAACGTCGACGTGCACCCGATCACCCCGAGGTTCGTGCCGACGAGCACAAGGCTCAGGGTATCGCCCGGGTTCGCGAAGAGCTTCAGCAACTCTCCCGCCGGTTTGTTCCCTTTGGCGGCGAGGTGGCGGATCTTCACGCGGTCCGCCGCGATGATCGCCGTTTCCGCCCCGGCGAAGAACGCGGCCAGAAGGAAACCCGCGAGAGACACGACGACGAGGATCGGGGTACTCATACCTTTTCCACCCGCATCTTTCGTATCCGGTTGGGCTGGGCCGATATGATGTGGAATCTCAGCTTGCCGATTTCGATGGTTTCGCCGGCGTTCGGAATTTTCCCCGTCGCCCCGATCACATACCCGGCGATGGTTTCGTGCTCTTCGTCCACGATGTCCGTTCCAAACACGTCGTTGAAGTCCTCGATCTCCATGGCCCCAAGCACGACGATTCTCCCGTCCGGCATCATCGTATAGGCCGTTGTCAGAGGTTGTTTCGAGTCGCGAATCTCGCCGACGATTTCTTCGAGGATGTCCTCCATCGTCACGATGCCAACGAACGATCCGTACTCGTCGATGACGACGGCGATATGGGCCCGCTCTCGCGCGAGCTCCTTGAACAGAAAAGAGATCCTTGCGGATTCGGGGATGTAATACGGAGGCATGACGATCGTCGAGACGTCGATGTCTTCGTCCTCGCCCGAAATCCGGGCGAGATCCTTGATATGAACGACTCCTCTTATGTCATCTGTCGTGTCGCCGTAGACGGGCACACGCGAATGCCCGCCCTTCGTCACCTGATCGAGCATATCCTCGACGCTGAGGTCCGCCGCCAGAGAGAAGATGTTGATGCTCGGGGTCATGATCTCCTTCACCGTCGTGTCTCTGAAGTCGATGATGCTGGAGAGGAGTTCGTATTCGAAATCGCCGAAGTGACCCGCATCGCGTCCGACGTCGAGCGCCGTCAGAAGCTCGTCCTTCGAAAAATGGCGGGTGGTCGTACCGAGACGCCGTTTGAGGACATCGATGACCACGTCGGATAGACGCGCCAAGGGCCACCGGAGAGGAGCGAAAAGGGCATGAAAGAAACTCAGGGGATAAACGATCACCAGCGAAATCGCCGAGGCCCGGTTCACCGCGAGGACTTTTGGGAAGATCTCGCCAAAAGCGAGTATGACGACCGACATGACGGCGAATGCGATCCCCACCCCCTTGTCACCAAACACCCCTATGGCCACGGAGGTCGCCACGCTCGTGGCCGACACGTTCACGATGAGGTTGCCGATGAGAATCGTGATCAGAAGCCGTCTGGGCCGCCGGAGAAGATGGGCGATCTGTTTCCCCACGGGGGAACGGTTCTCAAGGCGGCTGACGTTCGATCGTGTGAGCGAGAAGAGAGCCCCTTCGGAGCTTGAGAAGAACGCTGAAAAGAGGATCAGGACGGCGAGAAGGATGAGGTAAGAAGGCAAAGTGTCCAAGGCGCTTGCGTGTGTTACCCTCCCATTCCCTGTAACTCGAGGCGCGCCTGCTCCGCCTCCTCACTCCGCGGGTAGAGCGAGATCAGCTCGCGGAACGCTTTCTCCGCGAGGTCACCCTCCTCGAGCTTCTGATAGCAGTACCCGGACTTCAAGTAACAAGCCGGGACAAGACGCGACCGCGAATACTCTTTGATAACCGTCTGGTAATCCGCCACCGCCTCGAGATATCTCGACAGCGAGTAATACGATTCTCCGAGATAATAGTTGGCTTCAGGAGCATTGGGCGCGTCGGGAAAACGGATGAGGTAGTTTTTGAAACCCTGAACGGCGAGGTCGTAATTCCCGAGGGTCAAGTCCATGTACGAGGACTGGAAGAGCTTTCCGGCCTCGTCGTTGGCTACAACCGGTGTAACCGTGCTGTCTCCCCCGGCACGCCCCGCCGGCCCCTCGGCACCCCCACCCGGCGAAACGGCCGCCGCGGCGTCGGCACGCTCCAGACTGCGCGGGGTGGTCGTGGGGGGCGTCTGTTCCCTGAAAAGTTGCGCGCTGTCGTCCACGCGATACCCGAGAGCTTCCAAGGCATCGCGTAGCTCCTGGAGCCCCGCCGATGTCCCGGCCTGGGTCCGGAGTCTCTCATCCCGATCCTCCTGGTAGAGCCGGGTGAGCTCGTCCATTCTCCGGAGCAGCTCCATCTGTGTGGTTTTCACCGTATCGAGTTGTTGATAGGTGAACTCCATCATCTTGGTGCTGTAACACCCGGAGACCAGACCCAGGCCGACGCCAAAGCACGCCAGCTTCTTGATGAGCAATGCTTTCAAGACTGGACCAAAGGGTTACTGGTTCACCACGAAATGGGCCCTGCGGTTCTTCGACCACGCGGTTTCGTCGTGCCCCTGGTCGAACGGCCGCTCTTCACCGTAGCTGATCGTCTGGATCCGCCCGGCGTCGACGCCGAGGGACACCAGGTATTCCTTCACCGTATTGGCGCGTTTCTCGCCGAGCGCGAGGTTGTACGCGTTGGTTCCGCGTTCGTCGCAGTGTCCCTCGATGATGATGGTCATCGAGCCGCCCTCTTTCAACTGTCTCGCGTTTTCGGCGAGCGCTTGCTTCCCTTCGTCGGAGAGCCTCGTTTTATCGAAGTCGAAAAAGACGTCGCTGAGCACCGGTATCTTGATGGTCGGTGTCTCTTCCTGCGCGGTCTCCTCAACTTCTTCAACCGGTGCCGCAGGCTGTTCCGTAACCTGGGGCTCGGGTTGGGTCTCGACTTTCGTCACCGGCTTTTTCCCGCAGGCTCCGAAGGCGAGAGCGAACAACCCGATCAGAATGAAAACAAACCACTGTTTACGCAACATTCGACTAACCTCCCTTGAATAAACGCGTGGACGCCGGCCATGGCCTACACCTCGCCGCCATATTCAACGAACTGACCAGTCCGGAGTTTCACCTTGCGACAATATTCGCCTACCCCCGCTCGCGATGTCAATGATTGATATCACATTCTGGTACTTGCGCTTCTCGGTGTAGACGAGGTGGCGACCGGCGGGGGACCACCGCGGGTCCTCGTGATCCACGGCCTCGCTGGTGATCGGACGGAACCCTGATCCATCGGGGTGTATTGTACACAACTGGAAAAACCCGTCAATCCTCGACACGAAGACGATCCGATCCCCTTTGGGTGACCAGGCGGGGGAATCGTTGTACTTTCCCGCTTGCGACAGACGGCGGACGTTGCTGCCGTCCGCTTGCATGAGATAGATCTGAGGCGTCCCCGAACGGTCCGACGTGAATGCGACTTCCCGGCCGCTGGGAGACCAGTTGGGGCTGCAGTCAATGGCCCGGTTGTGAGTGAGACGGCGCTTGATCTTGCCGTCCTTGTCGACGACGTAAATCTCGGGGTTCCCGTCTTTACTCAGAGTGACGAGCATTTCCTTGCGCTTCTGAGACCAATCCACCGAGTAATTCAATCCCGGATAGCTCAAAAGCTGCTTCGAGGCGGGCTCGGCGAGGTATCGTATATAGAGATCCGTTTCGCCCCCGCGAAAGCTCGTGAATACCATAGCCTTGCGATCGTCGATCCAGCGCGGGTAGATGACAGGGATGTTCTGCCGCAGGAGGACACGCGGGTTGTATCCGTCGTAGTCGGTCATCACGATCTCGTAGGAATCCCCTTTCTTCACGCGGTAGGTGATCCTTGTCGTTGCGACGCCTCCTTCTCCGGTGAGCATCCGCACAACCTCGTCGGAAAAAAGGTGAGCGACCTGGCGGATCTGTTCGGGCTTGAGCAGATACCGCTTACCGCCGATCGTGAGGTTGTTCGACGCGTCGACGACAAGCCCTTCGAAGTGCGTCTCGGTTCCGTCCCGTTTCAGGAGCCCGCGG
>Ga0315274_10010722_pt1 | contig 13199 bp, 16 predicted proteins | sample YL17G02_20_MG_FD_203700 | JGI IMG/M metagenome (GOLD analysis project Ga0315274, IMG submission 203700) | Sediment microbial communities from Yellowstone Lake, YNP, Wyoming, USA - YL17G02_20 | ecosystem: Environmental > Aquatic > Freshwater > Lake > Sediment | place: USA: Wyoming | collected... | reverse complement strand
TGCGTTAGAGTATGTAAAACTATCTAGAGATGTTGCAGAAGGAGTAAACGAATGGGCTTCTGGATGCGTAGGAATAAACTTCAATAATGATGACGGGAAGAACTTGTATAACAGATGGAAGCAACTAATGGACGCTGGGTTAAGCAAGGGGAGTAGACTGCACGATAACCAAAGCTCTGACCCAAGATTTTTGTTTCACAGACAAGACCAAAGTTGTTTAAGTTTGGCTATATGGGAACATGGTTTTAAGAATGAAAAAGGACTCGATATGGTTTCTTACAAAGGAACGGGATATAATGAAAACGATTTAATATTTTTTATAGGAGGTTTATAATGAAAATAGCAATAAGCTCAACTTACGACTCTAAGTATTTATTCTTTCTTCCAATAGTATCTTATACGTGGAAGTTAATTGGTTGCGATGTTATTTGTCTTATGCCAGCCCCTGTTAGTAGTGAAGACCATAAAAAGTTAGAAATCGTAAAGCAATACATGCCCAATAACTGTTCGATATATCATTTCATATGCAACGCAGAACAGGCGGCAACATATTCCCAATGCTCAAGACTATATGCGGCTTCTTTGTGTGAAAATGATGAGGACTGGTTTATGATGTCCGATATAGACATGATTGTGTTTAGCTCAGATTATTTCATGATGGAAGCTAACGAAGGGTTTACTGTATTTGGTGCGGATTTAGTTCCCGAAAGCCAATACCCAATATGCTACATAAAGGGCAAGGTTAAATATTGGAAAGAGCATGTAACAAAAGGATTGAGCTATCAAGAGTGCCTAGATAATTTGCTTGGAGATATTCAATGCGAAAACATGAGAGGCAACTACTGGGCAAAAGACCAAGAGGAGATATACAACATTGTTAGCAAGACTTCCCCAACACTAATAAAAAGAGCAAGACCAAACACACAGTTTGCTAGCAACAGACTAGACAGGGATGACGCATACATATTAGACAGATTAAACCCAGATGTTTTAGACTATCATATTAACAGACCAGGGTACGAGGATGATAAGTTTGCTATCATCATGAGCATATTAGAGCATTACTACCCTGGCAAAAACGAATGGATAAAAAAATATAAAGAATCATGGATACAAACGAATTAGTTGATTGGCAAATTAGAGACACTGATGGTTTAGTTATGCCTTGGTGGACACATCCGTTTTTAGAAGAACTAAAGACATGGGATAACAAAGACAAAAACTGGTTAGAGTTTGGCGGGGGAAGAAGTACCGCTTGGCTAAGAAAGCATGCAAAATGGGTAGACACTATTGAAGCTAGCGAAGAATGGTCAGCTCAATCTGAAATTGATTGCAGTAGCAATAGGCTAGAAAATGGCAGAATATTTGCCAAAACATTACCAGACGGCATACAGGAAAGAAAGAGTGAATTTTTTGACCTAATACCAACAGATAAGCAATATGATATTATTTCTGTAGATGGTATATGGAGATACGAATGCCTAGAGTGGGCTTTAAATCATTTAAAGGGAAGAGAGGGGATTATTGTTGCAGACAATTGGCATCAAGACTTTGTTTGGATTTCCCCGCCAGCAGAAAAACTAATGGAGGACTATAAAATAAATGTCTATATCCAACCAAACCACACTAATCACGAGGGCAACCCATGGAAGACTGTGTATTGGAAAATACCAGCGTAATGGAGATATACATACTATATGATGATAGAAGATGCGAATATTTGCCGTTGATACAAGGGGAGATGGACAGGCAGAAGATAACAGAGTACACGTTGTTTCCTCCCGTTCCACGTGAAACAGTGGTGTCATCAATAAATGTATCCCAAAAAGAAATCATAAGAATTGCCAAAGAAAAAGGATTGGATAAGGTTGTTATTATGGAGCAAGACATATGGTTTCCTAACGAAAACGGATGGGACTACTTTGTTTCTAATGAGCCAAAAGAGTATGACATATATCTGGCTGGAAGCTACTTGCTAGACAATAGGGTTGAGTACAAAGTCCCCTTGACAAAAGTAAATAGTTACGTTGGGCATCATTGTATAATAGTAAACGAAAGATACTATGAAAAGTTCCTAGAAACGCCAGAAGATATGCATATAGACACAGCACAGCAAGACAAGGGGGAATTTTACCTATGCTATCCAATGCCTGGTCTACAAAGAGCTGGATTCAGCTCAAACAACAGAGGAATTGTTGACTACAATAAAATACTAGAACCAATACACATATATGGAGAATCCGTACATACTATATAGCGAGAATGGCTATGATTACATATTGCAGAAGAAGTTCCCAAACTACATAGGTAGGGTAACTACAAAATTAGAAAGGCAAATAGCTCAATACCCAGTTGCTGGATACAACCTGTACATCAGTTTTACAGGGACGCTAAACGGTAACTTTATTCAAATGGACAAACTTGCTATACAGCACACTGAAGAAATTATGAGCAGTATGTCAAGTTTCTTTGTTGAAAAACTTGACAAATCAAAATACGAAAATTACAAAATATGATACAATCACCAGTAAACAATGTAATAGTAAAGGTAAAAACCAAGTACATAGGCAATATATCCAAGATATTGCAGCTGTCTGCAATCCAAAACGGGTCTTCGGTAGATAGTGTTGACTTAGTTAATATTATGGGAGAGATAGTAAGTCTTCCCCGTTCAGTAAGTGATAAGATAGGGTACGTAGGATTTAGTACAAAAGATTTGCAAGTGGGAGACACAGCTATATTTAGTTATAGTGTAATCCATGACTTCGTGATACCAGCAGAAGACGCAGACCCAATATACAGGAATAGGATGATGTACAAGGGGGAAGAGTATTTCCTAGCTGACATTACTAAGATATTTGGGGTCATTCGTGACGAGGAAATTATAATGGTCAACGGCTATGTAATGGCTTCCGAGTTTTCCGAAAGTAATTTTGTTCTTCCCGCTAGCTTAAAAAAGATAAAAAAGGCGGCAGAAACAAATGTAATGCACATAGGCTATCCAAAAACAGAAGAAACAAACATAGATGTAGACAATGGAGATAAGATATATTTCAACTCCATTACAGCCCAAAAATACCAGATAAATCAAAAGCCTTTCTCAATAATCCAGCAAAACAAAATATTTGGCAAAGAAGTGTTAGATTAAAAAAAAGTATTAGTTTTGAGTAAAGTATACTTATGAACTTACAAGAAACATACGACTTTCTTAACTTTTGGATTAATAAATATACGGGAGCTTGGTACACAATACCAGAGCTTGAAATGGTTGTGGATAGAGGTCAAATGTCATTGTTTAATGACTTTCAATTGCAGTATGCGACTTCTCAAAGAGTTAAAGACGCTTTGTCTCCATTTAGAGTAACAACCTCATTTACGCCAGCAACATCAGCAAACGGTTTAATAGAATTAGTAAACTTATCGGCAGATACTTATGTGTCTCTCTTAGATTTAAGAGTAGAATTTACAGATGCGTCTAATAGGCAAAATTATGTGTCTGTGAAGATGTATAATGAGGATGAGCTTTCGTTTAGGCTAATGTCACAAATAGACCCCCTTACAGAAGAGTTCCCAATAGGCGAAGTTGTTTCTGGTGGGGTGTTTCAGATATATCCAGCAACGGGGTATACTGGTAGGGTTACGTTTCTAAAAAGACCTTCGAAAATCAATACTGTATATAGTGTAAACGGTAGGGTTATTACTATTGACGAGAATGCATCAACGCAATTAGAGTGGTTAGAGAACTATCAAAATGCGGTATTAATTAAAGCATTGTCTAGTATAGGTATTAATCTAGGGGAGCAAGATATTTTGCAATATGCTGAATTGAAGAGTCAATCGAATTTCGTTTCTAAAAACATGGTATAATTATGGCACAAACAATATATCGTCTTGCCGAACAAATATATTCGCTTATAGAAGGTGGTGACGCTGGTGTCGCTTCGTCTATGAGTTTGAATGAGATAAAGATTTCGGTAGGACAAGTTATAAATCAAAGACTAAGAATTGATTACTTTAATTCTGGTTTAAAACTAGGGGAAGCAATTCCCAACAACGCCGTAATTGCTAAGTACGACAATATATTAGTATCTACATACGGAAACGGTCAAAGCAGAATAAAATTACCAGCAAAGCCAATGATGCTCCCAAGAAATATGGGAGTTTGGTCTATATATAATCCAGATGAGCCAGAGAAGGAGTTTATCCCCTTGCAAATGGGGCAATCTAATTTACTTCGCTCTCAATTGTTATTGAATGATTTGCTTGGACAAGTGGGATATGAAGTAAGGGGCTTGGATGTTTATTTTACAAAAGACATAACTAGCAGATTGCCAGTTTATGTAAACGTAGAATTGGCTATTATGGATATAGCTAACTATGGAGACCATGACATTCTCCCTGTTCCACCAGAAATGGAATGGGAAATTGTTCAAGAAGTTTATAAATTATATATTACTCAACCTACAGCGGACAAAATTGTTTCTCCTACTGCAAAAGAAGAAAGAGGAATACCGCTTAACCAACAAGAACAATCGTAATGACATACGCAAACATAGATATGATAGTAAGGAGAAGCCTCTTAGAAAGGGGCTATCCTATCCATTATTATGCAGAGTATTTGCTACACGCAAGTTCTTGCATAAGGCAATTGACCTACGACACTTTAAAAATAATAAACTCAGTAAGTCTTCCCGTTAATAGCTATTATGCAGTTGACTTACCAGAAGACTTTGTTGACGATATATCTGTTAATGTGCCTACGGGTAGTTTTTTAAAACCCGTACCGAAGAACGACAGCATAAATCCATTAAGACTAGTAGACCCAACGACAGGTCAATTTGTTCCATACAAAGATGCTGGACAAAATGAAACGGTTTACGGTATTAATCCTAGCTGGCTTTGGTATTGGAACGTAAATGATTACGGAGAGCCTACTGGTAGATTTTATGGAGCTGGTGGGGGAGAAAGAGCTAACGGATATAAGTTACTTAAAGAAAGAAGACAAATTCAATTAACAGAAACATTTACTGGAGATACTATCGTATTGCTTTACATATCTGACGGACAAAGCGTAAACAGTGCTACTCAAATAGATATGTTGGCTTTCTCTACAATTCAAGCATATATAGATTGGAAGACTTCCCCTAACGCAGCTAGAAAAGATAGTTACGAAGCTAGAACATACGCAGATGAAAAAAGATTGTTGAGAGCTAAGTTGAATGATTTGACTGTTGTTGATATTAAGAACATTGTTCGTAAACAATTTATGGCTGCAATTAAAAATTAATTATGCCAGTATTAAAGGGAAATACAAGTGGTTCTATAAATCTTGTGGGATACAACATCCCCTCGACTATAGAATCATTTTCTATAGTAAACAAAAGCGGCTCATCGGTGACTGTCACTGTTTACATTTCTGATGGGGACGGAAGCGATGTTGCTATAACAGCATTAAACTATTCCCTATCTGCTGGACAGGCTTATGTGAGAAAGAATCCAATACGAGTTGTTCCCAACAATTACATTTATATCGTAACGTCTGGAGCAATAGATTATTACTTTACAATAGATTAGTAACATGCCAGAATCAACAAAAGAGCTTGCTAATGGCAAGTACATAGATGACCAAATGGGAAATGGTGTTCCAGAAGGAGGAGCAACAGGAGAAATTTTGGCAAAGGCATCTAATAACGATTACGATACAGAATGGGTTGCTGCAAGTGGCGGAAGCCAAGACTTGCAACAGGTAACAGATATAGGCAATACAACAACTAATGATATAATAGCAAGTGGATTTGGAGTAAATAATGGAGTTGTTGTAGCGTATTTATATAACACAAACGGTACATCAACATTTACTTTAGAATTTCCAGACGGAACGGGAATATACACTATACCTATAACGGTAAACGGGATATCGGCAAATTCTTTTGGGGAAATAACTATACCAACTGGGGGTAGTACAGTTGGATTTGAACAAACTTTTTTATTAATGGGAGCTTAAATATATGCCTACAAACACGTATAAAATATTAGGACAGGTGAACCCATCGCCAACAACAGAAACTTTGTTGTACACAGTTCCGTTGTCTACATCTGCCGTATGCAGCTCTATAGTGGTATGCAATTGGGGAACTACTGATAGTGCATTTACTATATCCTTAAGCCAAAATCTAGTTGCAACAGACCCAAAGGATTATTTATATTATGACGTAGCAATAGCTGGGAATGATACGTTTATTGCTACAATAGGTATTACGTTGGCAGCGGATTGGGACATAAGAGTGTATTCTGCTAACAATAAATTATCGTACACAGTATTTGGAACAGAAATAACTTAATAAATGGCACAAGGATATTCGGCATATAGCATATTTAGTAGCGATGTTTCTATAAGAGACAGCGCAAACTTGGACGCGTTTAGTAGGTTAAGGGTATCTAATCCATTAATACTGCACAACTCTCAGTTTACGTATGACATTGCTCCGATTATATATGAGCAAATAACTAACGGAACGGGAGCAACTATTGCACATGATACTACAAACAGAAGCGCATTAATGACATTTAGTTCAACGCCAACTGGCGGCAAGTCATATATGCAGAGCTATGAGTATCTCCCGTACCAGCCAGGAAGGTCTCAATTAATATTTGTTACATTCAACATGATTGCGGCTGTAGCCAACGTATTAAAGTTTGCTGGATATTCAGACGGAGTTAATGGTATAGAGTTCCAGCTAAATGGGACTACAAAACAATTTGTGGTATATTCTGCAAGCTCTGCTGGAAATGAAACAGTAACTCAATCTAGTTGGAATATAGATAAACTAGACGGAACGGGAGCTAGCGGAATAACATTAGACATAACCAAAACTCAAATACTAGTAATAGACATACAAGCTCTTTATGTAGGTAGGGTTAGGATTGGTTTTGATATAGGAGGCGTTGTGGTTTATGCTCACGAATTTTTGCATTCAAATATATTTTCTTCCCCGTACATACAAACAGTTAACTTACCAGTTAGGTGCGGAATGACATGTACAGTAACAGTTAGCGCAACAATGAACTTTATATGCGCTGCTGTAATATCAGAAGGAGGCTCGGAAGACATAAATGTATTTGGATACACATTTCAGCAAGACTCTGGGCTTGTAGCTATAGGAACGGGAGGAACGCATATGCTTAGCATCAGACCAAGGACAACATTCAACAGCATAACAAACAGGGCTAGGGTAGCTTTTATAGACGTAGAGGTATATAACGATGGAAACCAAACAATACAATGGCAATTATGTTTAGGACAAGCAATAACAGGAACAACTACGTATAACAACGTAAATACTTCGTACTCAAGCTCTGAATATAATGTGGCTGGAACTCTTAGCGGAAGTCCTTCTATAGTAATAGATGGCGGATATGTTTCTTCTACTGGAGCGCAGCATATGATGGTAAACACAGCAATCATATCTAGGTATCCGATTACTCTTGATGCGGCTGGCTCTCATAGGTCAATGGGAACTTTAACATTGAAGGCAACTTCGCTAAGTGGCACACAAAACTGTTATGCGTCTATTAAATTTAGAGAAATTAGATAACTATGGCTCAAGGTACTACACGTGGTGTTCCTATTGATACAGACGACACACTATCAAATGATAGTGACCTACTTGTTCCCTCTCAGAAGGCTATAAAGGCTTATGTAGATAACAACATGGGTACGGTAACAACTGTTTCTGTAAGTACGGGAACAACAGGTACTGACATCAATGCCTCTGTGACTAACGCAAGTACAACGCCATTCATAGCTATTAATGTACCAGACGCATCGGCAACAGCAAGGGGTGTTGTCACCACAGGCTCTCAAACATTAGCTGGGGCTAAGACGTTTTCAACAGCTCCTGTATTATCTTCCCTTACAGCATCGCAAATACTAGCAACGGACGCAAGTAAGAATATACAGTCTTTAACTACTGCAACCTATCCATCATTGACCGAATTAAGCTATGTAAAAGGAGTAACATCTGCGCTACAAACGCAATTATCGGCTAAGCAAGATTTATCATTATCTGCATATAGCTTTAGGGCAAACAATACAAACGCTACAGCAAACGCAACGGACACAACATACAGAGATGCTGGTGAACAAACATATACGGGTACTGCATCTTGGACGGGAACTACAGCTCCATCTGGAACTACAAATCATTCTTACAGATGGAATCAAGTGGGAAAATTAGTTACACTTAGAATAAACCTTTCCTATACTGTTGCTGGGAATGCTTTAACATTAGTATCAATGACTTTGCCAGCAGATTGTCCTACGCCAACTTCCCCTAGCGGAGTAACAGCAGCTAGTGAGATAATTAACTACGGAGCGGGTATGTTACAAACCACAAAAGCAGTAGCATCGTTTGCAACAATAAATGCTGGAGCATCAGCAATAAGAAGAAATAGTGCAAATACAGGGTTTGATGTAGTTGCAACAAGGTCTTCATCTGGATATCAATATGCTTATGCGTCTATTCAATATTTTACAACATAATGAAACATATAGTACAAACAAATACAAAGAATACTGAGTCTTATACCATTGTTGTGTTAGACGATTGGAACGGGAACATAGAAGACCATCCATCAATAATAGACCATCCAGAATTTTTTGAGATAGTTGATTCAGAACTTCCCGAAAACTATCAATTATTAAACTATAATGCGTAATTTTAATTTATGGCAGCGCCCAATATAATACTTGAACAGGGATATATATTACTACAGCAAACAGACGAAAGCAAGCTAGGAATAACTATGACAAACAATAACTTTTTGTTTGCAGAAGCCGTTGCCGTAAATGACTTGAGCGAAAAATATAATTTAGGGGACTTTGTGCTGTTTAATCCCCTTGACGCAACATTGCTAGTATATGACGATGAATCTTTCTTTTTAATTACAGAAGATAAAATAATATTTAAAGAAGTAATTTAATGCAAAACGAAAAGAAATATTTTCTATCTACAGATAGTATGCTTGATGCTGATTCGGCAGATTTCGTAGTACCACAAAACGCATGGGTAAATATGGAGAATGCCAGAACGGGAACAACCGATGCTGGCGTTATTGGTACAGTAGAAAGTATTGGAAGTACAGAATTAATTGCTGGTTCGTCTTGTGTGAAATACAGATTAGTCGCTCGTCAGATGGGGGATGCTGAATTTTCTTACATAGATTGTACTGGCACGCCAGTTGATTCTGTTATAGTACCTAATAATACTTTTATAGTTGTAACAGCATTGTCTGGCAGCGTGATACTAATAGATGGGCAAGGCAACATAAGTCTAGAGTCAAGTATTTATATAGCTATAGGAATGGCGGATGATGTGGAGAACAAAAGATTTGTTACGCTTTATTACGACACAAGCGCTGGCGGTATTCATAAAATAGAATGTTGTTACACAGACACTAATACAGTTTATACTGTCTTACAAAGCACTAATGTAACAGGGGGATTAAATTTTACAGAAGAGCCAATACACAGCGCAAAAATAACTGGGAACATATTGTCATGGGTAGACGGGACAAATAATGAACCAAGAAAGATTAATATAGAATCTGGAATGGCGGCATATGACCAAGGATTTCAAACAGATGCTAACCCGTACAGCTTCCCCTTGAATTTCTCTGAAATAACTTTAATTAAAAGACCTCCAATATATACGCCAAATATACAAAAAGAGTATAACGATGCGTTTAAAAATAATTTTATAGCAAACGAATCTTTTGAGTTTGCATTTCAATATGTTTATTATGATAATGAAACAAGCGTAACGAGTGCATATAGCCAAGGCTCTAGGTTAAATTACGAGTCAGATAATTTTAATTATATCGCAGTAACAATGGACTTTGCTGAGCAAATACCTAGTACTGTTAAAGTTATAAATTTGATAGTTAGAATTAGCGATGGAAAACAAACTGGCGGCAATAATGCGTTTATTGTAAAAAATTGGGACAAAGGCACGCCAACAGAAAGTATTGAAATAGCAAATCATAATAACGGGATTGCAACTTTAGCGTATAATTTTTACAATAATACAACTGGGGAGTTTTTGGCAGAAGACGATACGTTGCGCCAGTTTGATAATGTTCCAATATATTCAAGGTCTCACGAAGTAGCAAGGGATAGATATTTTTTAGGTAACAACATATTAGGTTACGATGCGCCAAAAGAAACGTCGCTATCCATATCATTTGAGGTTACGGAGACTGGGCAAACTACTTTAAGGTCAACGCTATTTTACGCAGACTTTAGGCAAACCTTGCTTGTAGGCGGCGGGGTTACTACATATTTATTCTACAGGGCATATTATGTATACGCAACACTTACGATAAGTGGCGTTACAAGACTAGGGTATTACGAAATAACGCCATCAGTTGTCACTTCTAGCGGACTTATTCCTACTTTAGTAAACGCTCCTCCAAGTATAGTACAGCCGACAGATTTATTATATAGAGGCGCATCAATAAGTCAATCGGCAGAATCTGTTAAACAGCAATTAAGATGGCGCGAAGCGCAAGTTTTTGCTTTCGTAACGAATTTCATTAGCGGCTCGCCTACTACCACTGGCATTAATAGAACACAATTCACATTAATAAGCGGAGCGAATTTTGGAAAATATAATATATTCCCTCAATTATCTACCTACAATCTAGGTATAGTATTTTATGATTATGCAATGAGAAGATGTAGCGTAGTCCCATATACTCAATCTGACCGCGAATTAATATACTTATATGAAAATATAAGCATCAATGGGGAGTCTCCCAATAGAATAAATTTTAATACCCAGATAGCTATTTCATTTTGGGCTATTGGCGATTTGATTGAAATAAGCGGGGGGACTGCGATAGATGGCACATATGAGATATCTAGTATAGGCTCAACATTTATTGAGGTAAACGGAACTTTGACCACAACCAATCCGCAAAGCGGAACAATAAAAATATATAGATTGGTTGAAGGCGCTATAATTACACCAGCAAGAGACTTTTCTCAAAGTACCGCAATAACTAATGTAATATGGGATTTGAGTCAACAAAGAACTTTGGAGGAAATACCAGACTGGGCTTATTATTATTCAGTAGTTAGAACTTTAAATTTAACTAAAAGATTTTTTGTTCAAGGATATACAAGGGATTTAAAGTATGCTGAAAGAGATTCAAATGGAGTATATACATTCAATAGCGTAAGATACGATGCAACAAGAACCGTTGGGTTAGCAATAAATGTTGAATCGCTTCAAAGTAATGGGCTTGGTTATATATATACCGATGGCGACCAAGCTATACTTACATTTTATAACAGGAACTATCAATTGCCTATAATTGCGCAAGAGGGAAATTATGTTGTAGTAAAACCTATTGATATAGGGACGATATCGTCAAATTCGGACTATACTATTATTTATGAATTTTATACTCCATATCAAAAAAGCACTCAAGAGCCTTATTATGAAATTGGAGAAATTTATAAAATAAACAATCCTAAGACATCTAATAGAGAATATTCCGTATTAAGCGACTCGATAAAAGCTGATAGTTATCTAACAACTAGATTGACACCTACTACATATAAAGTCAATGTGATGTCTCCGAATGATAGATTTTGGCAAAGATGGGATTCGGATGCTGGTAAAATTAATTTTATTACTAAGCTAGGTAGGGCAGAGAATATAACGCAAATATTGTGGAGCGATACTATAGTGTCTGGAACTAAAATAAATGGCTCAAGCACTTTTAGGATAGGCAATAATGCATACGTTCCTAATAATAGCGGAGCTATATCTAAGTTAATATTGACCTCTAAAGTACAGGAGCAAGGTACGGTCATGCTGTCTATATGTACCAATGAAACAAATTCAATGTATCTAGGGGAAACGCAGATAACGGATTCTACGGGCAAGGTGCAATTCTTTGGAGCAAATTCTTCACAGGTGATTAGTACTATTAATGCGCTTAAGGGAAGTTTTGGCACAATAAATCCAGAAGCAGTTACAGAGTTTAGAGGAAGCGTATTTTATCCAGATGCCAACAGAGGTGTTTGGGTTCAGTATTCTTCTAATGGTCTTTTTCCCATCTCTAACTATAAAATGACAAGGTTCTGGAAACTATTCTTCCAAAGATATCTAAGCGCAGAAGGTCAACAGTACATGTCTAGCAATAACATCAGACCTTATCTGTTTAGTACTGTAGATGCAAGTCACTTAGAGCTATTAATATCTATACCAGAAATATACGACACTCCACCAAAGGGTTATTTAGTTGACTATCCTAATGAGGTATATCCGTTTGATATCTATGACGGCAAGGGGAAGTCAATAGTGTTCTGCCTAGAAAATACAGGGGTACAGCCGCACTGGCAAGGTTCATATTCTTTTAATCCAGAGCAATTCATGTCTCTACAAAATAAGTTGTATTCCGTAAAGGACGGGGTCTTGTATCAGCACAACATGACGGATTCATTCAATAACTTCTATGATACACAATATACTTCCAAGATAATGGTAATATCTAATCAGTTGCCACAAAGACCAAAGGTTTACAATAACGTGTCTGTTGAAGCTAACATGAAGCCAATATTTGTTTACTTTTACAATGACTACCCGTACCTACAAACATCAGACCTTGAAGACGTTGATTTCAGAGACCTAGAGGGAGTTTATTATGCAACATTGTACAGGAACAAGATAATAGACAATGGAAGCGGAACGCTCCAAACAACAGCGTTATTGACAGGCGAAAAGATGAGAAATGTGGCTATGAAGATTATGCTAGAGTTTGATGTGACAGAAGCTCCCCTTGAGCTAAAGTTCTTAAACATTGGCTACGATATATCTAAAGGACACACTACATGATAGAATTTAAAATAATTTCGATTGAGGAATTAAAAGATTTAATATATTTATCCTACGAAAATGATACTGAATTAGTAAAAAGGTTTCATAGCATAAACATAGACAACGAAGAGCATAGCCTTGAAGAATGCGTTAATACTACCTACGACAGAATAGTAGACACAATGGAATCAGTAGAAGCGGATATTTTTAAAGTTCTTTATAATCGGGAAGATATCGGATATATGGTTATATTTGGAAGCGTTTTGTATAGTTTTGCTATTTTCCCCTCGTTTAGAAAAAAAGATATATTAA
>Ga0315274_10010720_pt1 | contig 13201 bp, 8 predicted proteins | sample YL17G02_20_MG_FD_203700 | JGI IMG/M metagenome (GOLD analysis project Ga0315274, IMG submission 203700) | Sediment microbial communities from Yellowstone Lake, YNP, Wyoming, USA - YL17G02_20 | ecosystem: Environmental > Aquatic > Freshwater > Lake > Sediment | place: USA: Wyoming | collected... | reverse complement strand
ATCGAATCCATAGCAGCGTTCTTACCCGAACGCGTGGTGGGCAATGAGGAACTGGCAAGGACCATCTCAAGGTGGAGCGCGGCGGACATTTTCCAGAAGACCGGTATTCGAGAGCGGCGTTTTGCCTCCCCGGGAGAATGCTCGTCCGATTTGGCCGTTGGGGCCGCCAGGAAACTGATGGAAGAAGGCCGTATGAACCCCGCGGAGATTGACTATGTGATCTTTTGCACACAATCGGCGGACTATGCGCTTCCCGCGTCGGCCTGCTTGATACAGGATCGCCTCGGGTTGCACACGACCTGCGGCGCAAGCGATGTCAACCAGGGCTGCTCCGGCTACGTGACAGGACTCTCCTTGAGCAAGGGGCTGATCGTTTCGCATCAGGCCCGTTGCGTCCTATTGCTCACTGGTGAAACCTACAGCAAGTACATCAACCCCCGGGACGCCGCTGTCGCCACTCTCTTCGGCGATGCCGGGACAGCCACGGTGATCCGCGCGCGGGAGGAAACCGACGCCGGAATCGGCGAGTTCGTTTTCGGCACAGACGGCCGCGGCGGAAAGAACCTGGTCGTGCCGGCCGGAGGCATGCGAAAGCCACGCACTCCTCAGACCGCGCAGGAAACAACGGACAGTGACGGGAACACACGTAGCGAAAACGACCTGTACATGAACGGGCGCGATGTCTTCCGATTTGCCATAAGCGAAGTCCCGCGCACGTATCGCAGCTTACTGGCAAAAACAGGCCTGGCTCCGGAGCAACTCGACTACCTGATCCTGCATCAGGCAAATAAGTACATGCTGGACCAGCTGGTTAGACGCCTGGAACTGCCGAAGGAGAAGATCCCTTACGAATTCGAAGACATTGGAAACACCGTCTCTAACACCATTCCCATTGTTCTGGAGCGGCTCCTGAAACGAGACACTCTGCACCCTGGACAGCAACTGATGCTGATTGGCTTCGGGGTGGGATACTCCTGGGCAGCTTGTACGGTCCGTTGGGCGTAGTGCAAGAGCGGGTTTCTCCACAGAGATTTTCCCGTCATGTGCCACATCCTTTCCCCATTCACCCATGAGACTCAGTTGGACTGCCGGATTGTGTCCGAGGCCAACGCATTGGTCCAATCCGGGCGCGAGGTGACACTGGTTTCCATGCCGACATGGAGACCAGCGGGCTGGACAGTCGAGTGGGCGTGGTGGTTGAGTGGCAAGACACTTGCGAGAGCACCAGTCCGGCCCGATCTCGGTGGCCCGCAAACTCCCCCAGAGCCTGTATGGCCTGGCGAAGAGTCTGTGGTACCTTTTCGGCAGCGGTTCCGCGTCCAGCAACACAGCCTACTTCCTCCTCCACGCGCCCGATGGGCGGCTCGACGTCATCCACTATCATGATCTGAAAGCGTTGCCCGCCGGAGCGGAGATCCGCCGCCAATGTCGCCGCGCGCCTCCTCATGCAAGACAGAGAGCGGCACCAAAGATGCCGAGCGCCCGCCGCGCACGGCTTCCGATCTCCGGGCGCTTCGTCGCCTCCTCCCGCGTTGCGAAGCAGAGGCGACGCTTGGCCGCCTCCTCCCGCGCGCTCTTGCCCTGCAAGCCCTTGCGCACATCCTCACGGGCCGAGCCGCGGACGCCGCCGACGCCGTTCAGCGCACCCGCAACGCCCTCGCCCGCACTGGCGACCCGCCCGAAAGCCGCGTCGTGGAGCGGTTGCTCGCGGCGCGCCCGGCAACACGATGACGGGTGATACCCCACTCTCCGGGGCGTGCAAGCCGACTCGGTGCCGTCAACCGCGCCTGCAAGCGCACCAGCCTCATCGTCACTACCAACCAGTCCTTCGAAGCATGGGCCGAAGTGTTTGGGATCGAACCCCTGACCGGCGCGTTGCTGGACCGCCTGACACATCACGCCCAAATGCCCCACACCAACGGCGGACGTTATCGCCGCCGTCAGGCCCGCAAACGGCTCCAGCACCACCGGCTCGAACAAATCGAACAATAGTGAATAAGAAGAATTGAATGGGAATCAGAGAACGGACTTATCATGGGTCAGGGCACCGGGCTTTTCATCCTTCACCCGCCGGGATTTCAGACGGACTTTCACAGATGAGGTATCTGACCAGGAGGAAACTCACCGGAACGGCTGGACCACCCGCCGTGAACCCGCAAAGGCTACTCAATCAGATCGGCTTCACGCAACGGCTCGTAGACGCCGTTCTGGAGTTTGCTTCTGTCGAAGCATTGTTCCGACTCCGCGCGGAGTGTGACGTTGACCTTGCCGGCCATGTCTGCCAGGTTCGCTGCGGCGTTCCAAGCCGTGAAAAGCGCGTCTCTGCCAGCGGAGAAGGAAATCAGAACCACCTTTTCCGTCTCAAGGGAGGGGTGCGTCACGAGCGGGACGCGCTGGCACCGCACGCCCTCAGTCTCCAAGAAAGCGCCGGACCGGCCAGTGTACTTACTGTCCCGGTCGTGGATGAGATGGCGCGGCGCGGCTCTTATCTCGTCGAGCCATGAGGCGGCGATTCGCGACGGCGGGATGCTCGCCTCGCAAGACAGGCTAAAGCCCCACTACGAACAGGTTCGCAGGCGAGTCGCCCGCACTACTTTATCCAGAGCTTGGATTTTAAGTCTCCAACACGAAACTCAATTCGAGGGCTGGCAGTTTCGTCGGGACGAACAAACAGTGTGTCCAGAACCTGAAGAGGTGTTGCTGTCCCGATCCTCGGAGAATCTTGCGCCGAGGCGAGGGGTCTCATGGGAACTGACGGGAACGCGATGGATTTCTCTTGGATATGCTCTCGATTGTTCCGCGACAGGATGTTCCACTTATTTTTGTCAGCGTACAGATTCAAGGTGCGACCGACGGCTTCGAGGAGCGCCTGTGGAGTTACCTCATCGAACACGATGCCCGTTGCTGTTTCTTGCCCAAACGACTCCTCCGTCGCATTCGTCACGAGCATCCGCAGTATGTTGGAATGAACGATAGGTACAGTCCCGAACTCGCCGCCCCAGGCCTTCACTGCACCGCAGGGATCATGAATACTTGCGATGAGAAAGGCATCCAAGCCGGCCAAGATTGCCTCGCCCAGATGGTGATTATGCCCGATGGACACAGCCATCTTATGGGGAAAGCGTCTTGCGAGTTCAGACAACTCTAACTCAAAGCGTTTTTCTCCTTTCCCGCAAACGCACAATTGGAGATCAAGATTCTACAAGTCCCGGGCACATTCGAAAATCAGATCAAATCCTTTCTGTTTCGCCATCTTCGCGGCTATGCCTACCAGCAGGACATCAGGACGGATTGGAAGGCAGGTAAATGCCTGCTATCGCGCCTTCAAGACCGCTTTTCGCCCCTCAAATCCAACCATAGTCTCCTCCAATAAAAACGCTTCAGTCGCTATTTCGGTCCGTCACGCGCTGTTGAGCGGGACGACCGGGGTGTCGGCTATGGCACTCCGGACAGAGTCTTGGATGTGGCGACGATGGAGACACTTCACCCATTGCGTCGTGAATCTGCAATCCATTTCCGACCATGCCCGCACGCCCGAGCACGGGTTCGCCTCGAAAAACTCCAACCCCAACTGCTCGACGCGTTACCGTAACTCCGGGAAGACGACGCTGACCAGATGGCCCCGCTCCGCGTGCATGTCGCGAAAGGTGGAAGAGATGAAGGCGCGGACCTGTTTCTCAACGGCAGGCATAGGTCACCCCATTACGTCTGGAAGATATCCACCGCGAAAGGATTGTCCGAGCGGATGGGTTCCACCTCCACGCCATAGGCATCGCGGAAGGCACGGCCCGAGACTCGGCCAGGCGACCATTTGATTTCAAACGCTTGCAGTCCGTCCCCCTGCTTCACGACCAGGTCCACTTCCGACTGCGCACGCGTGCGCCAGAAGAACAGCTCTGCTGGCGAGCCTAGCAGGGCGTTGCGCTTGGCCGCCTCGGCGATCACCCAGTTCTCCCACAAGGCGCCGATGTCGGGCCGGAATTCGTCCGTCGAAAAGGTGTTGAGCAGTGCGTTGCGGATGCCGGTATCCCAGAAAAACACTTTCTGGCTCTTGGCAATTTCCTTGCGGGGATTGGTGCTGAATGAAGATAGCCGGAAAATGACGAAAGTATGTTCCAGCAGGTCCAGATAACGATCCACCGTCGGTCGCGCCATCTGAAGATGGGTTGCCAGTTCGTTCACCGACACCTCTGAGCCAGCCTGATGGGCCAGCAACAATAGCAGCCGCTTGATTGGGTCCGGCGTCTTGACCAGGCCGGCCTGGAGCACGTCTTTCCAGAGGTAATCGGAACTCAGTTCGCGCAGCAATTGCGTGGGTTGGTCGCTCGTCACGATCTCGGGATAGCTGCCGAAGCTCAGCCGCTGCATCAGGAAGGCCCGCAATTGCGGCGCGAAGTGCCGGCACAAGTGGCCGGGGGCGGCGTTGGCGTTGGCCCAAACCTGGGTGCCCAGCGTCTCGGAGAACAGCAGGGGCGGCAGCACCATCTTCCGGTTGCGGCCAGTGAGGCTCTCCGCCGCCTGATCGAGCAGATTCAGCGAGGATGAGCCCAGCAGGAGGAGTTTCGCGGGCAGCCGCGCATCATGCCAGCCTTTGACGATGCGGGACGTCTCGGGCAGACGCTGCGCTTCATCAATCACCAGCACCGAAGGATTGCCGAGGGAACGCAGGCCATCGCGGGGCGCCAAAGCGGCGGAGGCCGTGGGACACAACCCCTTTCCTCGTCCAGAAGATGTTGGGGCACAAGTACAGCGGAACGACGGCGCAGTACTGCCACCCCGAATGCCCCTCGGTTTTTCCGGTAGCCGATTTGCTGGAGGATCTGGGCGCTTCGCCGCAAAATCGCAACGCCAAGGGGTGCCAAAAGGGGTGCCAAATCGCAGAAATGGCTTTCGGGAAAGCGGGCTAAGTCGAGTAGAATCAGGTGGTAGCGCTAAGGGGATTCGAACCCCTGTTTCCGCCGTGAGAGGGCGGCGTCCTAGACCGGGCTAGACGATAGCGCCACGGAAAAGAGCCGCCAAAGGACGGGGAGCGGTCTCTTCTGCCGCGTGTTGGCTGCCGGGCAAGGGCTCGAACCCTGAATACCTGGGCCAGAACCAGGCGTGTTACCATTACACCACCCGGCAGCATCCCTCTTCTCACGGAGGGGCCGAAGCCCCCACTACAAACCAGAGGATCGGAGAAGAGGCCCTAAACCGGTGGTCAAAGACCTCTCCGCGCGCAGCAGCTCTCTCAAATACCCAAACCCTCCGGCCTTGTCAAGCCAAAGTTTTCACATTTTGTCCATGGACGAGGGTCTTGCGATATGGGTTCCTAGGCCGCTTCTATCAGGGCGTGGGATGGACGGACACGGACGAGCACGGACAGACTGGGGAGGAAGTATGGTATTTCGCAAGACCCTCTCCATAGACCGGTGTTCATTGTCCTTCCACGGAGGAGGTTCCGCGTTGTCATGCCTCGGTGGCCGTGTTTTCATCCGAATTCGGGCCTCCCGTTTTTGTCCGAATCGGGGATGCGGCTTTCATCCGAATCCACACGAGGGCAACAAGAAGCGCCGTCAAGCAGGCTGTTCCCAGACCCCGCGTCAGTCCCGGCGGCCAGTAGGTCATCGTGACTTCGCGCGCTCCCGCCGAAACAGGCACGGCTCGGAAGAGAACATCCGCCGGATAGATCGTGGCGCCAACACCGTCCACCTCGCATCGCCACCCCGGCGCGTAGGGTTCGCTCAGGACCAGCCACCCCCCACGGTGCCCCGCGGGAAGGGCTATCCGGAGCCGGTTGGCGCGCTTCTCGATCCAGTGCCATCCCTTCAGCACTGCCAAGGCGGCGGGCGGTTCAGGCGCATTCGGCGGAACCTCGACTGTCACGCGGTCCCACGGACGCCTGAAAGCCCATTTTTCGTAATACTTCCGTGCTTCTGGTTTCGTGACATCCACGCGCTCAACATCCACCATTCCGGGGAAATCCTGTTTCCAGGTGGAGGCAAAGGTCAACGGATCCGCCGTCGCCTCAAACGCGGGAATGTCCCGCGGCAGACCCAGGCTGTAGAGGAGCACGGGCAACGAGGCGCGGTTCTCGACGAGGATCGTATCCCCTGTTTGGCCCGTCCCATTCGAGGCGGCGGGGGACGATGGCGGAATCATCCTCCATCGCTCCACCAAAGGTGAGGAATAGGGCGTGATGTCCGGCCAAAGCGTGTCGAGCATCTCGTCTTTCACTCCCGTGCCGCGTCCCGGCGAAGGCTTTGCCTCAAAAGGGGGCGCAACAGCTTCTCCTTCCCTCAGAAGTTGAAAGGAGAGACTGGTAATGGAAGGATCGTCGCGCCTCATGCCGGCGGAGCTCTCCACTCCCGCATAAACCCTGGTTCTCTTCAGAAGCGTCTCCCCATCAGGCAGCTGCCAGAGACGCCTCAGAGGAATCTCGATTCTCTTGCCGGGTTCCACCACCCAGGGCGGAAAGAACGGCCAAAAGCAGTCCACGGGACCGCGCGCCTTGAGGGGGCCGAATCGCGAAAGCCAGGGGCTGTCCGGGTTCCGCGCGAGTCCGAAATGGCCGGGATAAAGGGTGACCGATGGTGAAGGAAACGCATTAAGCCTGCGCATGTAAACCGCGTAACGCCAAGGAATCAAGGGGTCATACCCTTGGATGTCCTCCAGGCCGTACATCGCCGCGATGTTGGGAAGCAAGGTTTCCGCGAAGCTAACACGCGTGTAGTTGTAGCTGATCTGGATGCCGATATCCTGCGCGAAGAATCTCTCGCCCGGCTGCAACGGAAAACGCTCCCCTGCTTTGGGATGTCCGGACCGATAGCGCAGTTCTTTCCCGCTGGTTTCCAGTATCTGGAACTCCGAAACGGGAATGGTCTTGATGTCAATGCGATGAAGCGCGAAAAGGACCGGCCCCACGCACGCCACGCAGGCCAGAATCACGAGGCCGGTTCTCAAAAAGCGGCGCAGGCCCCCGGGTAAGGAACTGCTGGACGTCGGACTCGTAGCTTTTTGCCACAGAGTCTGCCACCCCAAACCCGACAGGATCACGCAGCAGAGAAATGCCAGGAACAAGATCCGTCTAGGGTCATGGAAATGCGAGAAAAGAGGCACTGCCTGGTAGAGAGCGGGGACGATTGCGCTCCATGAGGCCAGCATTGCCGCAGCCGCAACCACAAGCAGGGGAATGCTCCAGCCAAGCGCCCGCCGCCTCTCTCCCCCGCGCGGGGCATACAGGAAACCCAATACCCCATTCAGCGCAAGCAGCAGCGCAAGAACGCCGGGATAGAGAATGCTCTCGGCGTCTTCGGGCCGGCCTGTGCCGCCGAACCATGCGCGTATCAGGCCCCTCAAGTCCAGCGCGCCTCCCAGCACTCGCGGCAGATCCAGGCTCCCGCTGCGTTCGGTGATTTGCTGAAAAGTCTGCGCCGGCATCCACTGCGGAGCCGACAGGCCAAGCGCAACGATGCCCTCGACAACCACAAACAAGAGGAGTCTCCTGAAAGCTATGGCGCGCCTGTCCACGAGCCACGTTGCGCCGGCAAGAACCGCGAGACCCGTCTGGCAATACAGTGCGAGCTGAGGCGCCCCGGTCAGCAGCTGCGCCACCCCGAACAGGCCCGCGGCAAACGCCCAAACCATACCGGCCTCAGCCGGTCCGTTCGATCTGTTTGTGGTAATGCTTTCAGCCCGCCGGAACTTCTCGAACGCGAACATCATCCACGGCATCCATGCCGCAGTCTGCAGATACGAAACAAATGCCAGGTGCGCCCAGCTCCACCCGCCCGTCTGGGCCAAAACGCCCGCCATCAGCGCCCCGCCCGTACGCCCGCCCGTACGCCCGCCCGTACGCCCGCCCGTGATCAAGCGCACGTAGGCGAAGACTCCCGTCCCCAGCAGGATGAGATGTATCACGTTGATCAGGGTGTAGGAGCGTGGACCGGGCGCGGCGAACATCAGCCAATGCCCGGGATACAGAATCCCCCATTGCGGATTCGCCAGAAACGGGACCCCGGCGAAGACGGTCCGATTCCAGAGCGGCAATTCTCCTTGCCAGAGAAGATGCGCGGCGTGAATCCGGAACGGGTAGGCCTGCGTGAGCGTATCCATGAACCACGCGATTTCGCCTCTCCACAGAGCCTGAGCATGAAAAAGGAAAGGAACGGCGCAGAGGACGGCCACGGCCGCGATCATCCGGGGATTGCGGATTGCGGATTGCGGATTGCGGATTGAGTGCTGAGGGCTGAGCGCTGAGGACTGAGGATCTTTCGATTGCGGATTGCGGATTGCGGATTGCGGATTGCGGATTGCGGATTGCGGATTGCGGATTGCGGATTGCGGATTGCGGATTGAGTGCTGAGGAGTCGGTGCTGTGGACTGAGTGTCTATCATCATGATCTCTCAATCCGAAATCTGTAAATTCTCAATCCGCAATCCGAAATCGGCAATCCGCAATCCTACAGCCATTTCAGGACAGCCTCAAGAACCTGCCGCGCGGAAATCAGACACATACAGGAAGGCGTTTTGTCGCAGGAGGTGCGGTAACACGGAGCGCATGACGCCGGCGACACTATCTTCCCGCCGCGCCCGTAAACCTCGATCTCCGCCGCGCTCGTGGGACCTATCAGGGCTATCACAGGCTTCCGTCGCCCGATGGCCAGGTGCATTGCCAGACTGTCCGCGCTCACCACCACGTCGCAGAGTTCCATGAGCCCGATGAACTCCTCGAGAGAGTTCTCCGTGCCAGTGTCCGTGACGCTGCCTCGCGGGGCCTTTTCCAGAATGGCGGCATTGAACTCGCGCTCGCGAACTCCCCCAAGCAAAAGAACCCGCGCGGTTGTTTCCCGGCGCAGAAGGCCGATCAACTCCACGCAGTTCTCCAGCGGCCATTGCTTGGTCGGAAACACCGCGCCGCAGCCCGTGTTGAGCCCGATAACTCTCTCGTCCGTCTTTAACCCGGCCTTCTCGCGAAACCTCTCGGCAAAAGCCACGCTGCCCCGCCCGATCTGAAGAACGTATTCCTCTCCCTCGTAAGGCAGCTCGGCCATCTCGCACAGAATCCGCGGCATGGTCTTTGTGTTCTGGCGGAATTTCAGGTCGTCGTCAATCCCCAGCCGCAGCGCATACTCGGAGGCCGCGTTGTGGATAACCAGGGTGCCCGCGCCGGGATGCAGGGCAAAGCCCCGCTTCGTCCTGGACTGCGTCAGGGTGTCCAGGGCCAGCGCGCGCATCTCCTTCTCGAAGTTCAGAACCAGGTCGAACTTCTCGGCCTGCAAGATGAGGCAGCTGTCGGGACTCCAGGTCAGAAGCCGGTCTATCGCCGGGTTGTACCGGAGCAGCGGCTCGGACTCCGGATCGGTGATCCAGGTGATATGGCAATAGTGGTAGTGCTTGCGCAGCGCAGTCGCCACGGGAGTGGTGCGCAGAACGTCCCCCATCGCGGCCAGCTTGATGATGAGAATGCGCGTGCCCCGCGGTTCATACGCGTGACAGCGCATATCGCAGTTGGGATTCCTGCCGCAAGGCTTGTAGCCGCTGTAATAGCGGCAGTCAAAGCGAGCGTCCAGGCGGACCGAGGACTCGTTTTTCTTGCGCGGCACAAACTCTCCCTTCACACTATAGCGCTTTGATTCCTACCCTACCTGGTCCAGGAGGCCGCCTTTGATAGCCAACGTGATCGCGCCCAGAACGCCGGTGCGGTCTCCCAAGGCGGAGGGTTCGATGCGGATATCATCTATCGGATACAAGCGGACATTGGATCGCACCGTCTCCCGGATCGGCTCGAAGAGCAGATCGCCCAGCCCCGCCACGCCTCCGCCAATCACGAAAAGCTCGGGATGCAGCGCCACGATGAGGTTCGAGATGGCCAAGCCCAGGTACATGCCGGCCCGCTCGATCGCCACCCGCACCTGCCTATCCCCGGCAAGCGCCGCACGGCCCATTGACTCCGTGTTCACCGCCAGGGGGTTGCCTTGCACGATCTCGTGCAGACGGGGCGCCTGGCCCGACAGCAGGAGGCGCGCGCCTTCTCCCGCCAGCGCCGGACCGCTCGCGATAGTCTCCAGGCATCCTCGCGCGCCGCAGCCGCAGGGACGTCCAAAGGGCTGAACGATCATGTGGCCCAGCTCGCCCGCGGATCCGATCGCTCCCAGAAGAAGCCGCTTGTTCACGACGATGCCGCCGCCGATCCCAGTCCCCAGCGCCAGCAGTACCATCGTATCCACTTCTCTGCCCAGGCCGAAATTCAACTCCCCCAGCGTGGCGGTCCGCACGTCGTTCAGAACGTACACGGGACAGGCGATCCGCTTGGTCAGAATGTCGCGCACGGGGATATTCGGCCAGTGCCCGGGGAAGTTTGGCATGTACTTCACGACGCCCCGGCGCAGATCAATGTTCGTCGCCGGAACAGCCATTCCCAGCGCGGCGGGCTTCACCCCCGTCTCCTCCAGCATCCGCACCACTTCGCCGGCTATCCGGTCAAGGACGCCTTCCGGTCCTTCGTGACTCCGCGTTGGAATCCGGCTTTCAAGGAGAATCCCGCCTTCCCGGTCGCCAACGGCGATCTTCGTTCCCGTGCCCCCCAGGTCCACTCCGATAAAGTGTTCTTGAACCATATCTAGCCTTTCATCCATGCTTTGACGGCATTGGATTTATGCCTCACCTGCGGTCCGGCGGCAGGCCCCATTTATGCACATACCCCCAACGAAATGCACGACTTTTCTGCTATACGTCCTATAGGTCCTATAGGTCCTATAGGTCCTATAGGTCCTTTACCGAACCCCCCGGCGCTCCGCCAGTATCACATCCTGGGCGCGGCGGCATGTACGTAGTACCGCCCCGACCGCCCCTCCAACCGATAGTATCTTGCGATCGCCTGCACCACGTCCTCCGGCAGTGTCGGGATTCCTTGCCAATCCGGAGTGCGCTCCGCCAGATCCCAATGCAGGATGATCCGCTCGAACTCGCGGCGCTGGATTCTCCCAACAAGCTCCTTCGAGGAGAGGCCGCCTGCCGCCACGCGAACGGAGTACAGGTACGGATCCAGCATCGTGGGTGGAGATTGCGTGAACCACCAGGCGTAACCCTCGATCATCAGGATGTCACCCTTTGTCTTCAGCAGGACACGCGTGAGTTGATAGTTCTCTCGCTCCCAATTGCCCAGCGGCCGCACTTGCATACTTAGACGCACCGCCGTGTCCTGGATCCGGCCAAGTGCCGGGATCGAGAGAAGGCAAAGCAGCAGGATCAAAGCGGGATGAAAGGCCAGGGGCGGCCGATCCGGATGGTCATGGGCGGTTCGGCGCAAGGCCCGCCTCGAAGCTTCATGAAGCAGCATGCCCGTCAGTACCGCTCCCCAACAATAGGTTTCCAAATAGTAGTTCGCGTTGCTTCCCGTGCGGATGATCAGGAGTTCCGCTCCCGCGAACGCCAACGCGAACGCCCACTTTGCCGCTCCCGGAACCGATGCGGAGACATGCTCCTTCGTCTCCGGCATTTCATCCCCCCCAGTCTGAATGGCCTTGAAGGGAGCGTTTTCGGCCCGTGATCCCGCCACAATCGAGGGCGCAAGGCTCAGGCAGCCCGCCACCCCTCCCGCAAAGGGCAGAAGGTCCAGGTCTTTGAACCAAAACAGAAAGGTCCACGCGCCTGGAAGGTAGAGAGGGGATCTCAGGGCGCGGAAGTTGTTGTCCCACCAGGCCCCGCCGGTTCCTATCCATAAGGCTGCGGCGGACGCTGCCACAAGCCCTCCCAGTGTCGCGCCATACCACACGGCATCCCGGCGTCGTCCGCTCACCAGCAGCCAAATCTCAAGGCCCGCGGCGGACACAAAGGCAGGCTGCTTGTGGAAGATCGCCAGCGCCATCAATACCGCCGCAAGCGCCGCGCGCCGTCTTCCACCCCGCAAGGCCGCGGCCCATGCGTACAGCACCAGCGCCACCATGGGGAAATCGGGGCGGTAGGTGTCCCAGAAATCCAGGATGAAATGACATGAAAGGAACAGAAGGGGAGGCAGGAATCGCCAGTTCCGCCGCAGCCCCATCCAACCGGACATCAGGAAGAGCCAGGCCAGAATCGCCAAGCCTGATGCAAACGACACTCCACGCCCGATCCCATAGATCAACCCAGCCTGGTCCAGGCGTCCATCCGGCAACCCCAATAGCCGCGCTCCCATCCCGATGGGCCAGTAGGTCAGAGGGCCATACACGGCCGCGCGATAGGGCCAGACGCTGGAATCCACGTAGAGGGACTCCCCCTTGGCCACGGCCAGCGCCCGCTCTACCACCGCGCACTCCGGATAGGAACTGTCATCGCGGGAAAGAACGTTTCGAACAGCGATGACGACGTTAGTCGCGCTCTGAAAGCCGAGGACAAGCAGCAGAATCCCCGCTATCCCGAGAATGACCCATCTGGAAACGCTATGACCGGGGGATCTGAGGGGTGTTTGGTGCATGGATTCCAGGGACCGCGCAACGCCCAAGGCGGCACAGGGGGCTGGCGCCAAGGATAGGCAACTCTGACATACAAAACGGGTTCTCTCAAGCCTTTTCCTTTGTGCCGCTTCTCTGCGGGTGCATCTTGACTCCGCTACCAAACCGTGGGGACGGACAAAGTAGGGCGGGCGTCTCGCCTGCCGCTTTCAAACGCCGCCCCCGCCGACTCTAAAGTCGGTGGTGCGATGATTTTGCTCCAGAGCAGACGCGCTCCCCATAGCGTCCCCGCCGACTTTATGTCGGTGGAGCGGTGGTTTTCTTTTCGTTTGCGAACCCGAGACAGCGACAATGTTAGAGAGGGCGTGAATGGGCGCCGAAAAATCCGTGGCAAGAAGCGACGGGTTTCAATCACCGCTCCACCGACATAAAGTCGGCGGGGGCGATTTGGTGGCGGAGTCAAGATGTGCCGCTTCTCCGTTCCCGGACTTTTGCCCTTGTAAGGAGCCTCTCTTCCGCCTATGGTATGGCTCGGCCTGCATTCAGGATCGTGCAGGCTGCTCAGGAGTCCCGTTCCGTGTGTTCTGCCTCCCATAATCCTTCGAGTAACGAGCAGGAGAAGCTGCGCAAGCTCGATGCTCTCCTGGAGCAGATGAAGGGGCGGGTCAGGAAAGGCAGCGAACTGCCGCCTTCGCAGGAAAAGCACTCATTGGGTAGGCCGAACGCGCCCAGGGCCGAGCTGGGGCTCGGCGCTCCCAGGGCCGAGCTGGGGCTCGGCGCTCCCAGGG
>Ga0315274_10010719_pt1 | contig 13201 bp, 13 predicted proteins | sample YL17G02_20_MG_FD_203700 | JGI IMG/M metagenome (GOLD analysis project Ga0315274, IMG submission 203700) | Sediment microbial communities from Yellowstone Lake, YNP, Wyoming, USA - YL17G02_20 | ecosystem: Environmental > Aquatic > Freshwater > Lake > Sediment | place: USA: Wyoming | collected... | reverse complement strand
CATTAAAGCAACACAGGGACGGTCTTTCGCTGGTGTTCGAATCACTGTTGGGCTATGGTCCTCTATGTGGCTTGACCTGTTTGATATAGTGTATATTATAGCATACTATTAGTTTAACATATTAGCTGGGCTTGACATTGATCTGTCACTAATTTATTATCTTATCTGTAATCGTTAAAAATGCGAAAACTCGTAATAATGTGGAAGTTTGAAGTTTTCCACTACAATGCGTTATAAATGTAAAGGGAGGCTATAAACTTCCAGAGAGCTATAAAGTTTGCTATAAACCAAAAGGAGTGTAGTAATGTTCTGGGAAAAGAATATAGAGACAATGGATGTAAATGAGTTACGTGAACTTCAACTAGACAGGCTAAGAACTATATTGATCAGAGCGAATGCGACTCCTTATTACAGCCAAATTTACAAGCAAATAGGTTTTGACCCGTCGGATGTCAGGTCCTTAGACGATATACAAGGGCTTCCTTTCACTAGCAAAAACGAGTTAAGAGAGCATTATCCTTATGGTTTCCTTGCGGTTCCAAGAGATGAGATCGTCAGAATGCACTCATCATCAGGGACAACCGGTCGACCAACCGTTGTATTCCACACGATGCGTGATATAGATAACTGGGCTAACCTCGTGGCAAGGTCAATTTATATGGCAGGCGCAAGGCGAAGCGACGTGTTTCAGAATACAATGGGATATGGTCTTTTCACCGGTGGGTTGGGATTTCATTATGGCGCAGAAAAAATCGGCATGATGGTAATTCCAAGCGGTCCCGGTAACAGCCAGCGTCAGATCGTCTTTATGCAAGAGTTCGATACAACAGCTATTCACATCCTGCCAAGCTACGCTTTGCACCTGCTTGACGTGTTTGAGGAACTTTCCCTCGATCCGAAGAAGGACGTGAAACTACGCATGGCGTTCATCGGTGCAGAACCACACTCAGAGGAGATGAGGAAGAAGATTGAGGATAGCTATGATATAGATGCTTTTAATTCTTATGGGCTTTCAGAGATGTGTGGCCCCGGTGTTGCATTTGAATGTCCCGAAAAGAATGGCTTGCACGTTTGGGAAGATAACTTTCTCATTGAGATAATTGACCCACAAACGCTGAAACTTTTACCAGATGGTGAAGAAGGCGAGATAGTATTCACAACGCTCAATCGTGAGGGGATGCCGCTCATCAGATACAGGACAAGAGACCTTGCACGTATCTACCCCGACCCTTGCCCATGTGGCCGTACGCACAGGCGTATGTCACGCATCAAAGGACGAGATGATGATATGCTTATTATTAAGGGAGTCAATATGTTCCCGATCCAGATCGAGACGGCGTTGATGAAGTTCCCCGAAATTGGAAGGAACTACCAAATCATTCTGGAAACAGTAGGACACATGGACGAACTTACCATTGAAGTAGAGATACTTACCCCGGCAGATGATATGAGGGTTTACGAACGGTTGAGAGGGCATATAGCAGAAGCGATACGAGATGAAGTACTTGTCAAACCCAAAATCAACCTCGTTCAGCCCGGTACAATGAAGAGAGCAGAAGGCAAAGCTGTTCGAGTTGTTGACAAGCGTGGAAAAAATTGATTGAATTAAGATTTGTTACCTTAATTCATAAGAAAATGGACTATCCACAATTCTTTACTCGTATTTTTTCTTCATCAGTTCGGGATCGTATTTGGCTCTCCTGTTTGGGCATTTTTCTCTTGGACATAATTGGCAGCTTGCAAAACTTGCTTCTGTTGGGAAATGTATACCAGAAACAGATTTTATTGGGATCATCAGAAAACTGTCGGTCAATTTTACACCAATGAGTTTTTCTACGTCACCAAAAATTGAAAATAGCGGTTTTTGTTGAGATATTGGCCAATCCTCTAAAGAACCGGGGTTCATTGCTGACATCTTATCAACTTTATAATTATTTCTTAGATGTTCCCCAAGATAATGTGTTGCAGCACCAAGTCCTATTTCTTTGATTGTATCAACAATGAATTTTCCCATAAGATCGTCATCTGGAATATCAACTAAGTCTGCCTCAGTTCCAGAAGTAGCGATGTATGGGAAAACTCTCCCGATGTTATCCAGATTGACTCTTAGCACACGACTGGTGAATCTTACTCCTCCGAGTTCAATAGTTTCTCTGTCAATGTGTTCAACGTACTGAACGTCAAAAATAGCCTTCGGACGGAGAACGGGCTTAACCTTGTCTATAAGCTCTTGAACGATCTCTGTATATTTGTTATCCTTATCCAGATGCAGGATGTTCATTACTTGTTCGACTTTTATTTCTATGGGAATTTGGTCAAGTATTTCCATATTGTTTTCCTATATTAATGTAAGTGGTGCAAAATATACGGATGCACCTGTGTATACTTTCAAGATTAGTGCTACCTAAAAATGTAAACTCACACATAAAAAACACGTTATTTAACATAAGTATTTCACAAAGCAGTCACTACTATAAAGTTTACATCACATTTTACTGTGGTGCAATGGTAAACTGCTTAGTATCTGTTAGACGTCAGCATTTAAAGCTGGTAAAGACGAGGAGGATGTAAAATGTTTAAATCAGTTTTATTCAGTCTTTTAATTGGTTTGATATTGCTTTCGCCTGCCTTTGCTGTTGATAAATCCCTGATTTTATATCTTCCTCTTGACGAGGGTTCAGGTGATACAGTGAAAGATGTATCAAACTACGGAAATATTGGCAAAACTTTCGGGAATGTAAAGTGGGCAGAAGGCAAAGCAGGAAAATGCCTTGAACTTGTTGCAGGCTCTTACGTTGAGATGCCTGAGATACCACAATACGATGTTACAGATGCAGTAAGCCTGATGGCATGGGTCAACACTACAACAGTCACAAGCTGGGCAAGGCTTATTGATAAGTCTCAATGGCAAGACAATGGATATGATCTCGTTCTTCATGCGGATTTACACTTCCCTATGCTTGAGTTTTTCGTCAATAATACGACTTCGCAAGTTCAAGCCAAGACCAGAGTTGATGATGGCAAGTGGCACTTTGTCATAGGAACATTTGGAAACAAGGCTTTGAAAGTCTACGTTGACGGAATTCAAGAGGGAGAAGTAACATCGGTGAATAACGTTGACATTAAACCAAATGATTGGCCTGTAAGGATAGGATGCGAGGCAAATACAAGCAAGGGACAGCAGTATCTTGGCATGATTGATGAAATAGCCATGTATGATAGAGAACTATCAGCAGATGAGATCAGTCGCATTTTTCAAAATGGGATAAATATTGCTACGGTCGAGTCACACGGGAAGCTTGCATCTACGTGGGCTTCACTCAAAGCAGATAAATAATACCATTTTCTAAAAAACATTTTGCATTAGCACTGGCAGATAAGCTGCCAGTGGCACAGATTTTTTGAACCATAAATATCCAATCAAAATAGAAATTGGTATAAGCAAAGATACGTGATCAGTGATGTTTGGATTCATCACTGATCATTTTTTCTTGTTTTAATCAATTAAATAAACTAGCTCAACCTGCATTGTCAGACCAATCTCACCCGACTCAACTGGAACTGCGGCACTAGCCTCCGCCTTGCTGTAATCTCGTGATATAATAGGACTACTGCTGGTAAGCTCACTAACGCTGATTATCTTACCAAGCTTAATGCCAGCGGCGGTTGCCATGCTCTCTGCTTTCTTGCGGGCATCCTGAATTGCCTGTGTACGTGCTTCGTTTTTCAGTGAATCTGTATCAGCAAACGTGAAGCTTATACCGTATATATTGTTCGCTCCTGCATTAACTGCTTTTTGCAGACCAGTACCTATTTTTGTAAGATCACGGAAATTCACTGATAGCATGTTGTCTACCTGATAGCCGATTATATCATTTGGTTTGTTGTTAGCATAGTCTCTCTGTGGGTATATACTGAAGGAAGATGTTTGTATATCCTTCTCGGCTACACCCAACTGCTTAAGAGCATCTATTATAGCTGCCATTTTAGTGTTATTCTCATTGATCGCTGGGTCTAATTCTTTATTGATGGTCTGAACACCAATCTGAGATATTGCCATGTCTGGCGCTTTCGTGATGGTAGCAGTTCCAACAACGTGCATCTGATTTTGTGGTTCTGAACTTAAAGTTATATTATCTGTGTCCTCACACCCATAGAAAGCGACAAGACTTAATGCCATTAAAGTTAGAAGTATTCTCAAGATAATACCCTCCTTCTGAATGATTATAGTCACCCTAAACTAAGCACGGAAACTTATTCAAATTAGAGCAAGAAACATGCCGTGACTGTGCAGATTGATTGAATACAGCCATATTAATTTAATTATGTCTCTGGTTATTTAAGATATTAAAACATAAATGTAGGTTTTGTTAATGCAGTAATTCAATGATTGATGCCTTACTCACTCAGAGAAAAATAATATATTCTTCACAAAAAACTGATGGTACGTATCAGAAATCTGATAAAAACTACTTGACCCCATTGTGTATGGGTGTTATAATCATAGAAAGTGATCTTTAATTCATTGTGGAAGGAGGTTATTTACTTGTCAGCAGGTAACATATACGGAAACGCACAAGGCTTGATACCAATACCCGAGCCATCTAAAATTCCTGACCCCAAGCCTATCCCGGAACCAATGCCTTTCCCCGTCTCCTTTCCAGTAGAGAGTCCGGGAGTTATCAATAATCCTATGCCGATTTTACCGCCATCTCAATTTTCAGCACTCATTCCGATCCCTGAACCGAGGCAAATGTCCGAACCATTCCCTATACAAAGCACCAGTATCATAAATAATCCCATAGTGATACAGGAACCATCCAGATTGCCTGATCCTATACCTCTGCCAGAACCGAAGAAGCTTCCAGATCCTGCACCAATACAAAGCCCATCCGTTCTGCCATCCAGAGCAAACTGATTAAAGCTTGACCGAACAACGACAATATGTTAAAATTCATGTGTCTTTGATGGAGTAGCAATCTTTAGCTTGCGTTTATAGTTCGCAGGATGAGTCCTGCTAATACCAATTCTTAATTGAAACACTACATATTGGTAACCGAAGGCTTCAGCCTGCGGAAACGCACCCTAAAGGGATGCGACTACCAATGCCGTCTTTGAATTAAGAATTGGTATAGTCCGTTCTTTTCGCTGCGATTTCAGTTTATTTAAAAGGGCTGTTAATGAATATATCGAGGGATCTAAGCAAAGTTCAGGCTAGTGCTGTATATCATTACAAGGGACCGTTACTTGTTCTGGCAGGGCCTGGCAGTGGCAAAACCAGAGTCATAACCTATCGGGTTGCATATTTAATACATAACCAGGGCATCCCTCCTGAAAGCATACTTGCTGTCACGTTCACCAACAAAGCAGCGCAGGAGATGATAAACAGACTTCACGATACCGATCTACTCGGTGAAACCATCGGCATGGACGTATGGATTCATACCTTTCACGCGACCTGTGTGCGAATACTCAGGCAATACGGCGAAAAAATAGGACTGAATAAGAGATTCGCCATACTCGATCAGGATTCTCAGGAAGAAATACTGGCGCAGTTCATACACGACAGCAAATCCAGCATATCTGTGGATCAGGTCTGGTTGGTACGGGACTTTATATCCAATGCCAAAGTAAGTTTGAAAAACCCGATAGAGACTCGTGAAAGCGACAAATTAAATCGTATTAACGCAAGAAACGAAATGACTATCGGTGCTGTTGACATTGTTTTGGATGACGTTCTTGAAGTAGCGAAACGTTATCAGGATTATCTAAGCAGTCACGGCGTTCTGGACTTTGACGACCTCGTTTCTATGGCTGTACGATTGCTTGAAGAACACGCTGACGTAAGAGATGAGTTACAGAAAAAGTTCCAATTCATAATGGTTGACGAGTATCAGGACATAAATCAGGCACAGTTCGAGTTAATTCGTCTTCTGTGCAATTCCGAAAATAACATAATGATCGTAGCTGATGACGACCAATCAATATATAGCTGGCGTGGCTCTGATCCATTATTTATAGATAAATTCAAGGAACAATATAAGCCAAAGGTAATACAGCTTGTTGACCATTATAGATCAACACAGACGATACTCAGGGCATCACAAAGCCTGATAGAGAAAAACACGAGGATAAAGAAAGGCTCACTCATAACGAGCAACGATAGAGGAGAGGTTATTTATTATTACAAACTTGATGATATTAATGAGGAACTGCGCTTAGTCAGGCTGTTGATCAGGAAACTCATAACGGATAAATATTATTCCCCAAGCCAGATAGCAATATTTTACAGAACTCATAGACTGGCTGACAAGCTTGAGCAATACCTTATGGAGCATAAAATCTCTGTTAGGCGAATAAGAAAAGAGATGCTCATGAATCAGTCCTCTATACGTGCAGTAATCGGCTATCTTCGCCTGATGTGCTGGAATTTGGAGCCTGATTTTGAAAAGTCGCTCAATTTCCCCGATGTTATAGTTGATGAATTGACAAAGCTTCAGCTTAACAACATTGCCTTAAAGAATGGCGTAGAATTATTAAAATTATTCCGAAACATCGGGTCTTATGACGTCGGTCCTTTGACTAAAAGGCGCATTGAGCAGTTCGTGAGTCTGCTGGATAAGCTTAACGAAATAGCGAAAGAGGGAGCAGCAATTAAGGTGATAAGAGGTTTGCTTGATATGCTTGACTCAGAGCGTAACCCATATCACAACGATGACCTTACAGCCATTGAGAATCCCCCTTCGTTTGGCAGTTTGCAACAGGCAGTCAATGCACTTTATGACAAAATTCAGCAGAAACATCCCATAACGATAATCGCTCATTATGGTATTGATAATTATTGTTCCGCAGGGATAATCAATTATGTGCTTACGAGCTACTTCGGTATGGAAGTTACGTGCCAGTTTCTTTCACAAGATGCAGAGATAGTACCGCCATCGCTATCCGAAGAAAGCAATTCTCTAAACTGGAAAGATAATACGAAAAACGTCCTGTATTTGATTATTGGCGAAGCGGGTATTGTTCCGCCTAGTATAGCCCAACAATCTATACTTATAGGTGCTTCAGGCCAATGGAATAATATCACAAATTCGTCGTACATTGCATCTTTACCATCAGGAGAAGGCGGTGCGGTATCCACTGTTGCGCTTAAATTCTGCCAGAGACTTATGAGTTCGTATAAGGCTGGCAGTAATGAAAGCCTGATTGTATACGATCTGGAAACGATAGGGAATCAACCCAAAACTGCCGAGATCATAGAGATCGCCGCTAAGAAAATGGGTGCAGGACGAAGAGGAAAAGACGAGGATACGTCTTTCCACGAACTCGTCAAACCGAAAAAGACAATACCTAAATCCAGCACTGATATTCACGGTATAGCTAACAATGACGTGAAAGATAAACCAAGTATAGAGGAAGTTTTACCGAGATTTATTAATTTTATAGGTAACAGTATCCTGATCGGGCATAACATAGTTGAATTTGACAATAAGGTTATTTCCAGAGGTATGTCATTATATATGGGAAGACCAGAACTGCCGAATAGATCGTATGATACTTTTGCCGTAGCAAAAAGGCTTTTTCCGCTTGAGAATTACAAGCTGGATTCTCTTGCGGACAAGTTTGGCATACCTTACGAAAGCTCAGCATTGCATAGGGCATATAGCGATGTTAGTTTAACGGAAAATATTTTTCGCAGTCTGCGCAGAGAAGAATTTAGCCGGAATGAGCGCCAAAGCCTAAAGGAAGTTTTGCCCCTCGTAGCTCTCGGTATACTGGACAAAAACGCCGCTATGGAGAAAGAGAACGCCGCATTTTATAATGCAACAATTCGTTACGTTAAATCTAAGAAAGGGCGCAGCGAAGGTATAGAGCTTTTGCCAATATCTCATCTTGAAGCATCAGAGGAAGAGGAAGCAATAAGATTTCTTGACAAAATGGCTGATGAGGAACCGCCGATTACGAAGGATGATGAGGTCTGGAACAGCATCGTTGCGAGAGTCCAGAACAGCGTGGTAAATTTTGAGCGTGACGCTTATGACAAGTCACTGACAAGTTTTCTTAGCTATGCCGCTTTGCTCACCGGAAATGACGTATCTGAGGATACTGAAGACAAAGTAACCATGATGACGGTTCACTCAGCAAAAGGAACTGAATTTCCAGTCGTGATCATGATGGGAATGGAACAGGGGAACTTTCCCATCGTATCCCGTGACCAGTCAGAAGCGGAGATGGAAGAAGAAAGAAGGCTGTGCTACGTGGGAATGACTCGTGCAAAGAGGCGTTTATATATGACTTCGGTAAGGTTTAGGAATAGCGATAGAGAGGCAACGCCTTCGCAGTTCATCTGGGAGATAAAGCCAGACTTGATGAAAACCGTAACCGCAAAAGAACTTCGGTCTGCCCGGGATAAAAGGAAAAAGAATACCGCTGTTAGTAAACAGTGATCAACTAAGGATATTGCAAAAAATTCCAGTAGATACATCTAAACGAGAATGAGAATAATTTTTGATTGGAGTGATAAGAATGAGGGTTAAACTAAATGCAATCTTTGATGGTAAAGTATTGTTGCCTGAAGAAGATATAGACTTAAAGCCAAATACAAGAGTGAGTGTGATAATCGAATCTCCAGAAATTGAAAAGAAAAAACCTTTGTCTTTTCTTGATACTGCTCGTAGACTTGAATTGGATGGTCCTTCTGACTGGTCTGTTAGATTAGAAGAATATTTATGTGGTATTAACAGCAGATGAACACTTCCAACAAGCAGGTTTTCGGACACTCTTGTGAAAACGGAGTTAAATGAAGCATGATCTTTGTTTACTCAGATAAAGTATACGCCGATATTGGTGAACACGTCTTCCCAATGCACAAATACAGGCTTATACGAAGAAGGCTGATTGATGAAGAGATATTGACAGAGGATGACTTTATAAAGCCTGAATTAGCAATTGAGGACGATCTGCTTCTGGTTCATACGAAGGAATACGTGCAGGACTTTATGTCACTTAGATGGACTATCAGGACGGAACGCTCGGAACTTCCATTGACAGCAGACGTCAGGACAAGCTACCTTGCCGGTACTGGTGGAACGATACTGGCGTGCCAAAAGGCTCTGGATACCAAAATAGCTGTAAACATCGGTGGAGGATTTCATCACGCTTTTCCAGATCACGCTGAGGGATTTTGCTATACAAACGACGTTGCTATTGCTGTCCGTCGTCTCCAGAAAGATAATAACTTAAAAAAGTTCTTCGTTATAGATTGTGATCTACATCAGGGCAATGGTACGGCTTTTATATTCAGAGATGATGATGACGTATTTACGTTTTCTATACATCAGGAGAAAAACTATCCATTAAAACAGAGGAGCAATCTCGACATAGGGCTTGCTGACCGAACAAGCGATACGATCTACCTTGCTTATGTGAAAAAGCATGTACCAAAAATAATGGATGAATTTGCCCCGGATTTCGTTATTTATCTTGCGGGTGCTGACCCTTACAAATACGATCAGCTTGGAGGCTTGAGCCTTACGATAGAAGGTTTACGAGAACGAGACGAGTTTGTCATGAATGAGTGCATCAAACGGAGTATTCCAGTCGGAGTGCTTCTGGCTGGAGGTTACGCCATTAATACGGAAGATACAGTCACCATACACTGCAATACGTGCAAGCTGGCTTACGAGTTTTGGCGTGCATCAACTTAATAGCGGTAACATCAATGACAAAAATTCAACTGATAATAATTTTAGTCCTTGCGGCGATAATCACTCTTATAGCCGTTCCCAGAGGGGTCAAAATATCCCATGTCTCTAAGGCTGAACATGCCGCCTTGACTATAGCCAGTGCATTTCAGCAATATCAGGTTGATACGGGTCAGGAGTGTAGCAGTATAGAAAATCTTTTGAGCGACCCTGGTGTTTCGGGCTGGCTTGGCCCATACATCAGTGAAAAGACGACACATAATCCATGGGGTGGCACTTACGCTGTTGACGTAAAGAGTAAAAAGATCGGCATTCCTGTTGGTGACAAAGCTCCAGACCAATATGAGTTCGGTGGTCCCGAAGAGATCAGTTTCAGCTTTGATACCTCAGAGACAATGATACAAGATAAGTCCACTACTACAGATGAATCGAAAGTCAGTGCTGAGCAGACAAATTAGTGCTTAATACACTGCGCCATAAGTTCTCGTCTAGTTAGTGTCTACAATTGTAGAGTGGGCAATGCCCACCGTACTTGGTGGGGATTTACGGCGTTATATACTTAATCAATTATGTCATTCCAGCGAAGGCTGGAATCCAGTAAAAGGAATCAATCTATGGTAAGTGATAAGTAACTGGTTTATAGAAAATCCTTTTCCGTCAATCGTTACTCATCACCTGTCACTTATTTATATGAACTATTTATTAATCATCATTTTTGGGCTTGTAATTGGTAGTTTCCTCAACGTGTGTATATATCGAATACCTCGTGATGGCTCCATTGTAACACCGAATCGCTCATACTGCCCACACTGTGAGCATCAGCTCAGTGCATTAGATAATATACCTGTGTTTAGCTACATCTTCTTAAGAGGGAAATGCCGATATTGTAAGGGAAGAATCTCCCCTCGCTACATGATAGTTGAGATTTTGACGGCAGGGATATTTGCTCTGATATTATATAGAAGTATGGATTTATACAATAATCAATTCGACGCTGCTATGTATGCGATAAGGGCTTGCATCTTTGCCGCACTTCTGATAGTTATCTCGTTTATAGATTTTGAATTCACAATCATCCCGAACAAGGTAGTCTACCCGGGTTTGGCATTTGGATTGTTGTTAGCAATATTTACAGTCGTAATGAAAAGAGATATACATCTTATTATACCAAACTTATTAGGAATGGTTGCTGGGGTTGTAGGGATACTGCTGATAGCTGTTCTTGGAACGATTATCTTTCGTAAAGAAGCTATGGGCATGGGGGACGTAAGGCTGATGGGGATGATAGGTATGTTTATCGGTCTCTGGCCGCAGATGCCCTTGACTTTGATACTTGGTGCATTTTCAGGTTCCATTGTAGGTATTGCTTTGATAATTTTTCGAGGGAAGCAACCAGATAGCCACATTCCATTTGGTCCATTTTTGTCACTGGGGGCATTAATTACAATGCTATACGGCAACGAACTATGGTTGTTATATAAGCATCTGATGGGGTTGTAGATGATACGTTTTTTGACTGCTGGGGAATCGCATGGAAAATGCCTTTCATTGATCATAGAGGGCGTTCCCGCCGGTTTGCTGTTATCAGCGCAGGACATTAATAATGATTTAGCAAGGCGCCAAATCGGCTACGGTCGTGGCGGAAGGATGAAGATAGAGAGCGACAAAGCCGAGATAACTGCTGGTGTGCGTGCAGGGATAACTCTTGGCAGTCCAATTGCCGTTACTATACAAAATAAAGATTGGGAAAACTGGCAGGACGTTATGTCTTCAGATTCAGAAATTAGCGATAGGCGAGATTCCGTTGCAGTAACAAAACCCCGTCCGGGCCATGCTGACCTTGCTGGTGGGATCAAGTATCACCATAGGGATTTAAGAAACGTCCTTGAGCGTGCTAGTGCGAGAGAAACCGCAACAAGAGTCGCAGTCGGCGCCGTTGCGAAACGTATCCTTGAAGAGATAAGCATATTTGTAACGAGTTTCGTAATTCAGATCGGAGAATGTTCCGTATGCGATTTACAATTACAGGATTTATCCTCAAAAGAAGCCCTTAAAGAATTTCAGGAAAGACTGGATAATTCTCCCTTGAGATGCCCGGGCCCTGAAACTGAAAAGTGCATGATTAAAGCGATTGATTCTGCGAAAAATGCAGGGGATTCTATCGGTGGCATATTTCAGGTTATGGTTTTTAACGTCATCCCGGGTCTTGGCAGTCACGTTCATTGGGATCGCAAATTAGACGCAAGGATAGCTTATGCTCTTATGAGCATACCTGCGATCAAAGGCGTAGAATTCGGATTGGGCTTTGAATCAGCAAAAAGAAAAGGCTCGCAGGTGCATGACGAAATATTTTATAAGTCTGGAACTGGCTTTTATCGCAAGACTAATAATGCAGGCGGGCTTGAGGGGGGAATAACTAACGGTGAAAATATTGTTGTTAAAGCGGTGATGAAACCCATTCCTACTTTGTCCAGTCCGCTGAGATCAATAGATTTCATATCAAAAGAACCATTCTTAGCCGCTAAAGAAAGATCAGACGTTTGCGCTGTACCTGCTGCAGGCGTAGTTGGAGAGGCTATGGTAGCCATAGAGGTTGCTAATGCTGTTCTTGAGAAGTTCGGTGGGGACAATATCTCAGAGATGAAGCAAGCTTTTAAGGCTTACATGGATTACTTATCGAGTATTTAAGATGAAATCAAATATTGTATTAGTAGGATTCATGGGAACAGGTAAAACTTCTGTCGGAACTCAACTAGCAGAAATGTTAGAAATGCAATTCATAGACACCGATAACCTCATCGAAAAAGACAGCGGAATGAGTATATCAGAGATATTCGCAAAGATGGGTGAGGATCATTTTCGTGATTTGGAATCTCGTACCATAGAGAGAGTTTCAAAACTTGAGAGACAAGTTATTGCTACAGGAGGAGGAGCAGTTAAAAGGGAAAAAAACTTGCAGAATCTAAAAAATTCAGGCATAGTTTTTTGTCTATATGCAAGTCCAGAGATAATTTTGCAGCGTACGTCTAGGTACAATCATCGCCCTTTGCTTCAAGTAGATGATCCAGTCATCAAAATAAATGAAATGCTGAAAGAACGAGAGCAATTTTATACCAAAGCTGATTATATGATAGATACTTCTAAACTTACAATCGATCAAGTAGTTGAAAAAATCCAAAGCATTTTTTATAAAAGTAAAGATGACAGAAATCAAAAACAAAATCAATATCTTGGCTGAAAAATATAAAAAAGATTTGACGAAAAGCATAAATCAGCGAATTGTTGAAATTAAGGCATTAAAGCTTTAACATCCGAAAATGATCTCATAGTAATAGATACAAATAAGTCTCTTAAAGAAGGTAATGAAAATTGGCTCTTTGGTAAATAACGGGGGAATGAATCTTGCATAGGATGGATTCCAGCTTTCGCTGGAATGACAATGATTGTGTTTGTGTCACCTATGAAAAAGTATGTCAACAATAAACTGGAGAAAGGAA
>Ga0315274_10010718_pt1 | contig 13202 bp, 10 predicted proteins | sample YL17G02_20_MG_FD_203700 | JGI IMG/M metagenome (GOLD analysis project Ga0315274, IMG submission 203700) | Sediment microbial communities from Yellowstone Lake, YNP, Wyoming, USA - YL17G02_20 | ecosystem: Environmental > Aquatic > Freshwater > Lake > Sediment | place: USA: Wyoming | collected... | reverse complement strand
CGGTTTCCTTGTCCGGCGACCGAGAAACCGCGATCGTCTCGAAGCCGGCCGCTTTGGCATACTGAACGCCGAGATGGCCCAGCCCGCCGACCCCCACGACCGCCACGCGCTCGCCGGGCTTCGGATCGGCCCAGCGCAGTCCCGACCAGACGGTGAACCCCGCGCAGAAAATCGGCGCCCCCTGTTCATACGAAATCCCCTCCGGCAACAACACCGTGGCATTGGCGCAGGCCAGCATGAACTGGGCATGGCCGCCCTCCTTCTGTACCGACGTTCCCTGCGCGTCCGAACAGAAAAACGGCTTGTGACGTGCGCACCACTCGCACCGCCCGCACGACGATTGGACCCAGGGCACCCCGACCCGGTCGCCCACCTTGCGCGTTTTTACTCCGGGCCCGACCTCGACGATCTCGCCCACCGGTTCGTGGCCCAGAATGCGCGGGAACTCTCCCGGCAGACTGCCCCTGGTCTGGTGGACATCCGTGTAGCAGATGCCGCTGGCATGAATCTTGATCAACACCTCGCCGTGCCCCGCCCGAGGCGTCGGCACTTCCTGCACGTTCCACTTCCCATTCGCCTTCGGAACGACCGCCGCCAGCATGGTTCGAGTCCTCCCTCCGACTTGATGGTTATCGCTTTGACTCCCACCTGAATCCGAACGATGCTCCGGAACGACGCCAAAACCGCCCCCCGTCGGGGTCCAGCCGACTTCCCACCCTCCGGTTTTTTCCGCCTTCTAAAGGTAGGATACACGCCATGACTTCGCACTGCAAGAGAGAACAGCGCGCTATCTCCCTATGCCGCGCGCTTTCATATTGCCCAACCGCCCACGCAGTAGCTGAATAGGGAACAGCAGTTCGGCGACGTACCGCGATTTTGCTCCCGTGAACGCGCACGCCATGGCCATCCGATTGCTCTTCGCTCACGAGAAATCCCACCATAACAGCGTCGTCGCATTGTTGGGCGCCATCGAGCGCGAAATGCTCGCCGGCGACTGCGACGTTCGACTTGTCCCGCCCGGGCAAATCGTCGCCGAATATGAACATGCGGCGACCGGGAAAGATCGTTGCCTGGTCGGCTTCCCGTTGGCCACGCCGGATGTCCCTCGCTTCGCCCGGACGGCCGCCTCGATCCGTCCGATCTTCCGCCCCGGCGACTTGATCCTTGCGGGCGGTCCCCATCCCACGGCGGCCGACGAAGCCACGTTGGCCCTCGGCGCCGATGTTGTCTTCCGAGGCGAGGCCGACCTCTCCTTTCCCCTGTTCGTTCGGGCTCTGCTGAGCGGCAAGGAGTGGCGCGATCTGCCCGGCCTGAGCTTCCTCGACGGCTCGCGCGTCGTTCGAATCCCTCCGCCCGAACCGATCGCGATGGACCGCGTCCGCTCACGCTTCAGCCCGTTGCGCCTGCTCGCCCCTCTGGAACTCACGCGCGGCTGCCCCTGCCGTTGCCATTTCTGCCAGACTCCCTGGCTTTGGGGACACGGGCCCCGCCACCGCTCGCCCGACAACGTCCTCGACGAACTCACGCACTATCGCCCCTCGTTTTTCGCGCGGTTTCTTTCCCCCAACGCCTTTGGCTACCTTGCCGAACGGCCCGGCCAACCCAACGTGCCGGCCATCGTCGCCCTGCTCGAATCGGCCCGCGCGCGCCATCCCATGTTGCGGATCATTTTCGGCATGTTCCCCGGAGAGGTGCGTCCCGAATATGTGCGACGCGACCTTGTCCGCGCCATCCGGCCGCTGCTCGCCAATCGCTACCTGGCCGTGGGGGCGCAGTCGGGCAGCGACCACGTCCTGGCGATGACCCGGCGAGGCCACACGGCGGCCGACGCGCTTCACGCCGCCGAGATCATCCTCGGCGAAGGCATGGGGATTCTTGTGGATATTCTCTTTGGCCTGCCCGGCGAGTCGCCCGACGATGTTCGTCAGACGCTTTGCCTGATGGAGCGGATCGAATCGTGGGGCGGGCGGTTTCGAGCGCACATTTTCACGCCCCTGCCCGGAACTCCCTTTGCCGACTCGGCGCCTGCCCCACCGCTGGACCAGGAGACGCTGGCCTTCCTGGACGACATGGCCAGGCGCGGCCGCCTCGAAGGCCAATGGCGCCGGTGAGTGGACGGGGTGGACGAAATGGACGGGATTGTCTATTTGGCTGTGGCCGCGGGCTTGCGCTCCGGCACCGAAAGCGGGCTTGCGCGCCGAAGTTCTGCTGCAACCAGCGGCGCCAGCGCCTCGGCGATCATCTGGTGGCCGAGAACGTTCGGATGGCGATCGAGCAGCGAAATAGTGATCATCCGGACGGGGAGACTTCTCTCCGCCTCAAGAAGGTCCAGGAAAGTCATGCCCTCGCGCCGCGCAAAGTCGGCATACTCCTCGCGAATTCTTCGGAAGACTTCCGGTTCGGGTTTCGCCGGGACCGGACAGTAGGCCAGAACGAACCGAACGCCGCGCGCCCTGCACATCCTGTGCATGGCCCGGATGGCCTCTTGCGCCGCGCGCCAACCGGTCGAATCGGGAGCGTAAAGACCGTCGAAATAACTCAAAAAGCGCCGTGTCAAAAGATAGGGCCGGCGCAGCGCGCGATCCAGCACACCGAATATCCGCAGATGGGTCCGCAGAAAGCCCGCCGCCCCCCGGCCGAGCATTTCCTTCTCCATGATCTCACGGTACATCTCCGGCGGATTCTTCCAAGCCAGACCACCCTCGACCGTCAGATCATACGTTGGCTCCACGTCGTTGATCACCGCGACCAGCAGGACCACGTCGGGTTGCCACGCAAACCCCTTCTCGCGCAAAACGATACACTCCTGCTCCGCATTGTAGCCCGGAACAGCCGCATTGATGACCTCGACCCGTTTCCCTTCCACTCCGGCGTCGCTGAGCTTGTTCTCGAGTATCGCCGAGAACATCATCGCCTGCCCGACCCCATGGCCGAACGCCACCGAATCGCCAAGAATCCAGACACGCCTCACGCCGGCGGGCTTCTCCAGCGGCCGTTCCGGACTTCGCATCCCGTACGAGTTGATCCGCACCTCGGCCCCAAATGCCCGCCCGACAAAACCGGGCCGGATTTCGTACACCAGGCCTTCCGTCTTTGAAGGAACAAAGAAATCGCGGCTTTCCTGGCTCAACAGGACGGGCGCGCGACCCAGCCCCAACACCCGAAGCGCCGCTTCTCCCAGACCCAGCGCGACGGCGACCGCCACGGCGGCCAACGCGACGTTCGTTGCCAGTGTGCCCCAGGGGCGACTCGCGAAACCGCTGTCGGTGGGATTCGACACTGTCGTTCGCTTCCGGGCGGCTTCAGACGGTTTGTTCAGCCTGCTTCAAGAGAGGCGGGCAGCAAGACGGTGATCCGGGTGCCGAGGCCAGGTTCGGTTTCCGCTTCGATATACCCATGATGATTGCAAACGATCCGATAGACAACCGCCAAACCCAGGCCGCGACCCATCGGACGGTTTTCTCCCTGGCCGAACGGCTCGAAAATCCGAACGAGATGATCGGCGGGAATCCCCGGCCCCGAATCGCGCACTTCGATACAGGCATACTCGCCCGCCGGCGCCACCGTGAAGAACGTCGGAAACGCTTTCGTGGCTTTCCGTCGCACCGTGCGGACCCCCACCTCGCCGCCTTGTTCGGTCGCTTCGAGGGCATTGCTCACCAGATTGCTGAGAACGATCCGGATTTGAAGGGGATCGGCCAGCGCGCCCACCCGCTCGTCCGCCGGGCCGAAGCGGACCGCGCGGCCCTCCGGCACGACGTCGGGCGAGCGGAGCGCCTCGCCCACCAGGCGGTCTAAATCTATCGCCTGGGGATGCACGACGCGCTTCCGACCGAACAACAGCAGCCGTTGGGTCATCTCGTTCAGGCGCGAGGCGGCTTTCTGCAACTCGGCAACATACGTTTTGGCTTTCGCCGGCAGGTCGGGCAACATCTGGAGAATGCCCGTATAGCCCACGACGCCGGAAAGCAGATTGTTGTAGTCATGGCCGATGGCGCTTGCCAGTCGCGACAGGGTATCCAGCACGCGCATGGAGGCCACCCCCGATCCCGAATCGAGGTCCTCGGACGACCGCAAGGTATGGAGAATGCCGCGAATGCCCGGCTTGGCGGCGGCAAACGGCGCCGCCTCGATCTGACATACCCCCTTGAACTGGCGCTCATACATCTCGCGACGAACGCGCTTCTCCGGCCGACCCGATAACGCGTGCACCAGCACGCAATGCTCGACCGGCTGCCCCAAACCGTGGAATACTTCGTGGCATTTTCGCCCCACAATCTCCGATTGCGAAAGGCCGACTCGTTCGCACAGAGCGCGGTTGGCCCCCACGATGGTGAAATTCTCATCGTGAATCGAAACGCAATCGGGCAGCGCCTCAAACGCCTCTTCCCACAACCCCGCCGGAACCGCCGAAACCTGGCGTGTGCGAACGAATCCCGACCCCGGCAGTCGCTTCTGCAGCGATTCCCGCGCCGTGATTAGCATCACCGGAAATCGGTCGGGCGACAGCGACACCACTTCCCAGGCCAGCGCCTGGGTGGAACCGTCGCGGCAGACAATGTTGGTCTCGAAACACTCTCGAACGTACGGAGTCGTCCGCGCCGAGTGAACGATCTCCTCAAACAATGACTGCGCCTGGGGGTCCACAACGTTGATCCATCCCAGGCGTTCCAACTCCTCCGGGTCATAGCCGCTGATCTCCGCCAGCGCATTGTTCGTGTAGAGATCGTTGAGGTGGGCGTCGGTGATCTTAACGACGGCCCGGCTGTCCAGCGTCGGGGAGGTCTCCATACGGCCACTTCTCCTCGTCGTTGCACAAGGTGTATCGGCGTTGCGCGCGCGGGTGGGTTCTTGCCCGCGCCCCACGGTCAAGATACCGCCGCGTGCGGCTCATCGGCCGCCACCGCACGACCGACCAGATTCTTCAGTTCGTCAATATTCAGAGGCTTCGAGAGAAACTCGAACGCCCCCCGGCTCATCGCCTCGATATACGTGTCCACCTCGCCGAACGCGGTGATCATGATAATCCGGACCTGGGGACACCCCTTCTTCAGCAGATCGATCAGGCGCATTCCGTCGCACACCGGCATCTTCCAGTCGGCGATCACCACCCGAACCGGTCGAGTTTTCAGTACCGCCATCGCTTCCTCGCCGTTCTCGGCCGTGAGCACCTCGTAGTTCTCGCGAACCAGAACCTTCTGGAGAATGCTGGTCATTTCGCGGTCGTCGTCAACGACCAGCACGGTTTTCTTGGCGCCGGTCATAAGATTGACCTCCCCCCTGGACTGCTTGGGTATATCCCATCGCTGTCCCATTCCGTCAAAGCCTCGCTCGGCCCCTCGACGGGCAAAAAGACCCGAAACGTCGCCCCTTGTCCCGGGCCGCGACTCTCGGTGACGATGGTTCCCCCGTGAATCTGAACAATCCGGTACGAAACCGACAGCCCCAGCCCCGTTCCCTTGCCGACCTCCTTGGTCGTGAAAAACGGCGTGAAAATCTTGCGCAGATTCGTCTCCGAAATCCCTTCCCCCGTGTCGCGAAACACGATCTCCACCTGCGGGCCGTGTTTTCTTCCTCCCGGTTGCGAACGCCCTTTTCGCGTGCTGATCGTCAACTTCCCGCCGTCGGGCATCGCCTGGCACGCATTAATGATCAGATTGAGAAACACCTGCTTGATCAGCGTCGGCTCGAGCGGCAACGGCGGCGTTTCCGGCGACAACTCCGTCGCCACCTCGACCCCCCGCATGATCTCCTGGCTTTGCATCAACGCCAGCAGATCGTGCACGATGTCGTTGACCGCCGTCGGCGACATTCGGAACTTCGCCGGCCGCGAGAAGATCAGCAACTGCTGGATTAGATTCGTGATCCGATTGGTCTCCGACAGAATGATGCGCAGCTCCTCGGCGCACGCCATCCCGGCGGTGTCCTTGAGCAGATACTGCGCGTTGGCCGAAATGATCCCCAGCGGCGTTCCCAGCTCGTGGGCGAAACCCGACGTCATCTGGCCCACGGCGGCCATCTTTGCCGACTGAATCATCGCCCGCTCGGCTTCGCGCACTTCGGTGATCTCCTTGATGATCACGACACCCCCGTCCACCTTCCCGTGGGTGTCTATGAGAGGAATGCAGCGAATGTTTGCCACGCCCGCCGGACGGTACCTTGACTCGGGAACCGGCAGTTCGCGCAACTGCACGCAGACCCCGCGCAGGAATTGCATGAATTCCGCCTGATGGCCGCCCAGATCGCACAACTCCAGTTCGAGCAGATGGCGGCCGGCCAGTTGTTCCCTGCTCACCTCGTCGTGAAAGTATCTGTTCAACAGGTAGGTGTTGGCATCGAGAATGCGCCCCTGCGCGTCGCACAAGATCATGGCCACCGGCGTCGAGTCGAACATCGCGCGATAGCGATTCTCCGACTCGCTCAGCCGCCGCGTCAGCACCAGCCGCTCGCTGATGTCGCGGCAGGTGAACTGCAGCACCTCATGTTCGGCAAACGGAATGACCGAGCAGCTCACCTCCAGGTCGAGCGTCCCCCGGTGCGGCGTCACGATCGCCAGCGAGAGCCACTCCCGCTGCAGTTCCGCCACGATCCCCTCGAAGTCCATCTCGAACTGGTCGCGGTGGTCGGGTGCCACCAACTCCCAGATTTTGCGCGTCTGCAATTGTTCCAGCGACAGCCCCGCCATATCGAGAAAACTCTCGTTGGCCTCCAGAATCAGCCCCGTTTCCGTGTCCGCCAAAACGATCCCATCCTTGGCCTGCCGAAACAGCTGCTGATACCGTTGCTCCGACCGCTCCAGCGCCGACTGGAGTCCCTTGCGCTCGTAGAACCGTCCCAGCCGCTCGGCCACCGCCGCCAGCAACTCTTCCTGCTCGACCGACAGCGCCGACCCCTCGCCGGTGTGGAGCTCGATTTCCCCGACGGGATGTTGGCGACTGAGAATCTTCCTGCGCAGCGGGCGCGCCGACGGTGCGAGTCCCCTCGAATGCGACGTCGTGCTTCCCAGCACCAGCCGCACTCCGACCCTCTCCCCGCGCGACAAGCCCTCCGCAAGAATGTCGGGCATCTCCACATTCACCCGTTCGATGTGGTCTTCCGACTCGATCAATCGCCCGACGCGCAACAGGCAGGTCAGACTCTGCACGCGCGCGGCCAGCGACCCCTCCTCGCCGGCGAGAATCGGCTCAAAACCGTTGACTTTCGCTTTGGCTGTTTCGAGCATCGCGCCGTTTCGGTCGTTGAACTGAGGACGTAAAAAATGCCCATCCGCACGTTACATGCAATCGTGCGCAGGCAACGACGCCCGGTCAATCAAATTCATCCGGCGAATCATGGTTTCAGGCAGTCGGGACGTCCCTGACTGAATCCGCCCGCGTGCGGGGCGCTTTTTCGACAGAGGCGAACGATGAACCCCAACGATCCCCTCCACCTGTTGATCGCCAACGTGGGCAGCACCTCGCTTAAGTTCAAACTCTATGAGTTTCCCTCTGAAAAAGTGCTGGCCGAGGGAAAAATCGAGGCCATCGGACGCCCGCGTTCGCCCGCCTCCTATCGCAACAGCCGCGGCCAGACCGCCGCTTGTGACCAAGCCGCCGCCGACTACCCCACGGCCATCCGCCTCGCTGTCGGCTGGCTCACCGATCCTGCCATTGGAGTCCTCGCCTCACTCGACCAGCTCGACGCTGTCGGTTTCAAGACCGTCCACGGCGGCCCATTCAGCGGCGTCGTCCGCCTCGACGAACAGGTCCTTCAGGGCATGCGTGATTTCGCTGTCGTCGCCCCCCTGCACAATCCAATCTACCTCACGGCCATCGGATTCTTCCGCGAAGTCCTGCCCAGTGTCCCCCTTTATGGGCTGTTCGAGACGACGTTCCATCAGACGATTCCGCCCGAGGCCCACTCCTACGCCATCCCCAAAGCCTGGCGCGAACAACTCGGCATCCGCCGCTACGGCTTCCACGGCGCCTCCCACCGGTACATTTCCGAGCGCGTCCCGCAACTGCTCGGGCGACCGGCCGAGGGGCTTCGGATCATCTCGTGCCATCTTGGCGGCAGCTCGTCGCTTTGCGCCATCCGCGACGGCCGCTCGGTGGATACCACGATGGGCTTCTCGCCCCAGTCGGGTGTCCCGCAGTCGGCTCGAAACGGCGAACTCGATCCCTTTGTCGTCCTTTATTTGATTGAATCGCACGGCTTTACGCCCGAGCAGGTTCGTCGCGCCCTTTGCGACGACAGCGGCCTGAAGGGGCTGTCGGGTGGGCTCAGCGGCGACGTCCCACCGCTCGAAGCCGCCGCCGCTCAGGGCAACGCCGACGCCCGCCTCGCCCTCGATTGTTTCGTGTATGAAGTCGCCAAGCATATCGGCGCTCTGTGGGTTGCCTGCGGCGGCTGCGACGTGCTGGTCTTCACCGGCGGAATCGGCGAGCGCGGCGCGGCGATCCGCAGCCGCATCTGCGAACGCCTCGCTTGTCTCGGTATTCGTCTCGATGCCCAGCGAAACGCCGCCTCCTCGGGCGAAGCGACGATCTCGACCGCCGATTCGACCGCCCGCGTGATGATCGTTCCCACCAACGAGGAAATCATTGTTGCGCGACGAATCGCCGAGAAGATACAAGAACAGTGTTGAGTGGTGAATGTTTAGTGTTGAGTTCCAGATGGCGAATCAGCGACGACGCATGAGGGACGCGCAGTGAATGCAGACAAATGTCGGCGGAGGATTATCGGCCCCTCATTGTGCAGCGCCGCTTCTTGGTGTTTGTTGGTTTTCTAACTCAACACTCAACACTCAACACCCAAAATTCAAAACTGTCTCTCACACTCTATGGCGAACCTTCTAATCATAGCCTCCGACGAGAACCTGGGCTTCCTCTTTCGCCGGATCTTCGGCGACCACGACGTGATTTCCGCGCGCACCGTCGAAGAGGCCGCCGACACCGTTCGCTCGCAGCGCCCCGACCTGGTCATCCTCGACGTCCACGGTTCGGGCGCCGAAGACCTGGCCGCCCTCCGCGCCGTCCGCCAGGTCAACCCCGACCAACTGATCATCGTCATGACCGCCTATGGATCGGCCCAAACCGCCATCGTGGCCATCAAAGAGGGCGCGCACGACTACCTCTTCAAGCCCTTCGACGTCGGGCAGTTGCAGCGCATGGTGGCCGAAGCGCTCGACATCGCCGCCCAACGTCGCGCCGTCCATCCGCCCGTCGCGGCCGCGGCCGAACGCCATCCGCCCGTCGGCATGATCGGCGCCTCTCCGGCCATGCAGGAAGTCTATCGCGCCATCGGCAAAGTCGCCCCCAGCAATCTCACCGTCCTGATCACCGGCGAAAGCGGCACCGGCAAGGAAATGGTCGCCCACATGCTCCACGAACACAGCCATCGGGCCGACCGGCCGTTCCTCGCTCTCAACTGCGCGGCCATTCCCGAACCCTTGCTCGAAAGCGAACTGTTCGGCTACGAGCGGGGCGCGTTCACGGGCGCGCTTCATCGCAAAATCGGCAAACTCGAAGTCTGCAACCGCGGCACTCTTTTCCTCGACGAAATCGGCGATATGTCGCCCGCCCTCCAAACCAAAATGCTCCGCGTCCTTCAGGACGGCTCCTTCGAGCGCATCGGCGGCACCGAAACCCTCACCGTGGACGTCCGCATCCTCGCCGCCACCAATCGCAATCTCGTCGAACTGATGCGGCAGGGCCGCTTCCGCGACGACCTCTACTACCGCCTCAAGGTTGTTCCGATTCACGTGCCGCCGCTGCGCGAGCGCGGCGACGACCTCGCCCTTCTCGCCAAGCATTTTCTCCAACGCGCCCGCAACGAACTGAGCCGCGCCGGCCTTTCGCTCTCCAACGCCGCCATGGAAGTCCTTCGCGCCTATCCCTGGCCCGGCAACGTCCGCGAACTCGAAAACGTCATCAGCGGCGCCGCCTTGACCTGTCCGGGAGTCATCATCCTGCCCGAACATCTGGCAATCACGGCCGCTCTCGGAGCGCATTCCGAAACCGCCGCCCACGCGCCCGCTCCCTCGGACGGCAACGACATCAACCGTTTGCTCGAACCTGTGTTCAGCCGTTTCTACGACGATTTCATGGCCGGCCGGCCGAGCAAGCCCTTCGACGAGATCGAAGAAACGCTCATTCGCAAGGCCCTGACGGCCACGACCGGCAATCAGTCGCGCGCCGCGCGGCTCCTGGGCATCACGCGCACCACGTTACGCAAGCGCATGCAGAAACACGGCATCGTCGTGAGGCAACAAGTCGAATGACCGCAAGGATCAGGGATGAGGGATGAAGGATGAGGGATGAAGGATGAAGGGGGAAGAATAGACGGGGAAGCATGAAGATGTCGAAATGGCCAGAATGGGCCGCAGCAGGAAGGGCGGATGAAGCTGAACGTCTCTACGGTGTGGCTTTCTTTGTTCATCCTTCATCCCTCATCCTTCATCCCTCATTACTTGGGGGCACTCATCGGGGGACGTCATGAAGAAGGTCGAATGCATCATTAAGCCGTTTAAGATGGACGAAGTCCGCGCCGCCTTGCTCGAAATCGGCGTCCACGGCATGACCGTCAGCGAGGTCCGCGGCTTTGGCCGCCAGCGCGGCCACACCGAACTCTTTCGCGGCAGCGAATACACGACCAATTTCCTGCCCAAGATCAAAATCGAGGTCGTCTGTCAGGACGATCGCCTCGAACAGGTCGTTCAGGTCGTCATGCAGGCGGCGCGCACGGGCATGGTCGGCGACGGCAAAATTTTCGTCCTTCCCGTCCTCCAATGCTTCCGAATCCGTACCGGCGAATCGCAAGAAGACGCGGTGTGAAAGGGGGGAGCCCGGCCACTGTCCTTTTGTGGCGTCCGCATGGCGGCTCACTCCAACCCCTGACCCCGTGCGAGAGATTCATCTTAATGACTGACCACACGACAGAGGGAATTCGCAATAGATTCGGCGACCGAGGCGCACGCATATTGCGCGCCCTCCTCTTGGTCGTCGTCGCCGTCCTCGCCACGATCGTCCTTTTCTCGCTCCGCGACAGCCGGCGTCTGGGCGGCGACTCCGATTTCGCCGAAGACATGATCACGCGGCGCTTCGACGTCTTCTACGTTCGCTCGCCGCTCACCGTCTATTTCAACCAGGCCGTCTATCATCTTCTTCTCAAGCCGCGCGGCTGGACCTCGCCCGACCCCGACGTGGATCGCCAATGGCGCGACAAGGCCGTGGGCCTTTGCAGCGCACTCTGGGGCGGCCTCTTTGTAGCCACACTGATCGCTCTTTCGCCCAACTGGCTTTTTCTGCTGTTCAACCTTACCGCGCCGCTCCTGTTCATCTTTCTCGGCCACGTCGAGCACTACGCCGCCGTCAACGCTCTGCTCGCCGTCTATTTCCTTTCCGTCAAACGCCACCTCGACACCCGCGGCCCGCTCTGGCCGGCGCTGGTCTGGCTCCTGCTCGCCGCCTCGTTCCACATGCTGGCCATCTTCTATTTGCCGTCGTTTCTGTTTCTGCTGGCCGAACGCAATCCGGCCACGCGCCGTTGGCGTTGGTCGCGACCACGCGCCGAACGCGAGAACCTGCTGATCATGTTCATCCTCTGGGCGCTGTCGCTGTGCGCCGCCGAAATGTCGCTGTTCGTCTCCGGCCTCGACAACGGCATCAGCCGCCTCGTGCCGATCGCCCTGCCGCTCGCGCCGACCCACTATCGCTTCTCCCTGTTCTCGCTCGCGCACCTCCAGATGTGGCTCTATTTCCATTGGGAGTCATCGCCGCTTGGTCTGGCCCTATTGCTTTTTCTCGCTCGGACCATTCGCGCGCGGTTCGAGCGATTCCTTCTCGTCGCCGTCGGGTGCGGCTTTCTCTGGACCTGGATGTGGCACCCCGACCGTGGTCGCAACGACTGGGACCTGTTCGCCAATCTGGCGCTGCCGCTCAACGTCCTCGTCGGCCTCCTGCTGGCGCGGCTGACCCGACGGCTCTCGTGGCCGCAGGAGGCGCGCGATGACTGACCGCCGCGGACTGCTCTGTTTCGGAGGCTTCGCCCGCCACGACTGGGCGCTCTTGTGGCAGCGCCAGCAGGCCGTCATGACGCGCCTGGCCCGGCGTTTCGACGTCCACTATGTCGAGCGCTTCGGCACGCGCCGCTTGACCGTGGGCGAACTGTCAGGGGCGCTTGTGGCCCGATGGCTTTCCGGTGGCGAACAATCGCTTGCTGCCGACGTCTCCGAGGGAATCCAATTCATCGCGCCGGGAGTCGCTCCATTTCACGGAACGCCGTTCTGGCGCCGGCGGAATTACGACCGGCTGACGGCGTCTGTCGAACGCGCCTGGCCGCGCGAGCTGCGCCGGTCCGTTCTGTGGATCTACAACCCTTCGTATCTTGCGCTCGAATTCCTTCGGCACGCCGCCGGCCAATGGGAACGAACCGTTTACGACTGCGTCCAGCGGTTCGAATTCAACCGCTACTATCCGCCCGACATCGGCGAGATTGACCGCGAAATCGCGCGGCGCGTGGACCTCGTTCTCGCCGACTCGCGTACGATCTGGGAGGAGAAGAAGCGGCTCAACCCCAACTGCCACCTCGTTCCGCAAGGCGTGGACGTCGAGCGGTTCATCTACGAAGGCGCCAACCGCACGCCGCCTGACGAACTGCGCTCGCTGACGCGCCCGATTCTCGGCTATCAGGGGGCCTGGCATCAGGCGTTCGATCCCGAACTGATCGCCGCCGCACTCGAAGCGACTCCAGGGGCGACGTTTGTCTTCGTCGGCCCGGCGCTCGGGCGCGAAGCGCAGTTGCGACGGCGCTGTCCGTCGGCCGTTTTTCTCGGCCCGCGCGCTCATACCGAACTTGGCCGCTATGTCAACGCGTTCGATGTCTGCCTCATTCCTTACCGGCTCGACCCACACACTGAGGGCGTTTTCCCCACCAAGTTCTTCGAGTATGTGGCCACGGGGCTGCCGATTGTTTCGACCGACCTTCCCGACCTTCGGGAGTATTCAGAATACGTGCGGCTGGCGCGAAGCGGCGACGAATTCGCCGCATACGTCCGAGCGGCAATCCATCAGCGCCGCCGCCCTCCCGAGCTTGTCCGTCCCTTCGTCGAGCAGCACTCCTGGGACTGTCGCGTCGCGCAAATGCTCGACCTCGTGAATCTGAGATGAAGAAGGCGAAATCCTGGGCAAGCTCCGGCAAGACTGCCGTGGCGCAGGCTGTCA
>Ga0315274_10010717_pt1 | contig 13203 bp, 13 predicted proteins | sample YL17G02_20_MG_FD_203700 | JGI IMG/M metagenome (GOLD analysis project Ga0315274, IMG submission 203700) | Sediment microbial communities from Yellowstone Lake, YNP, Wyoming, USA - YL17G02_20 | ecosystem: Environmental > Aquatic > Freshwater > Lake > Sediment | place: USA: Wyoming | collected... | reverse complement strand
CAGTTACGGCGGGGGATTGCGGCGGATGTTCTACCGCGATCTGGCGGTGGGGAATCTGGTCTGGCACGTCGCCACCCCCGACACACTGGCGTTCTCGGCATTGCTCAACCTGAATCACCGCTGCTTCAGCGCGGTCTATGCCGACGGGTCGCTTTTCGTCGGCACGGCGCAGGGGATAAACCGAACCGACGACGAGGGCGAGCATTGGACACAATACCGCCACACCGCAGGGGGAGGGATCACCGGCGAGTTCGTCACGGCCCTGGCGGCGCAGAGCTTCGGCGGAACTACGCGTATTTGGGCGGCAACCTGGCAGGCGACAGCCGCGACGGAATATTATGGCATATCGGTGACCGACGACGATGGCGCTACCTGGCGAGCCGTGTTGTCCGATTCAGCCTATTCCAGCGATGGCGGGCTGACCTGGCAGACGCCGCCGACCGGTTCACCCGCGCCATCCAGCTCGGTATTGTTGATAGACGAATTCGGACAGCTTAAGGTTCACAACTTTGGTTTTGACGCAGCCTCTGGACGGGTCTGGGCGACCGCTGACGGGGGGTTGTGGTTCAGCGATGATTTCGGCGGGATTTGGGTCCGCTGGCCAGTTCCTATTGTTGACAACACCATTGGGGAGCGGCTGGAGGATGTTGATTTCTTCTCGGCGGCGGTGGTCGGGGATTCGGTTTTCATCGGCGCCGACAACGGACTGGCAATTGGTTGGCCTTCGTGGGGACCTACCAATTGGCGGATACACCGCGCGTTCCAGCCTGCCGGCGTTGAGGGTGAACCGGAGAGCTACGCTTATCCCAACCCGTTCTCACCGCTGCGCGGGCACACGACGCGTCTTCAGGTGCGCGCCGACAGTCCGACCGACGCGCAGGTTGACATCTACAACTTCGCAATGGAGAAGGTGTTTGGTTCGTCGTCCAGCCTGCTGCCGGGGGGTGGGGCGGGCGATATGGCGGGTTACGGCGCGCTGATTTGGGAAGGGCGCGATTCGGGCGGCAACATCGTCGCCAACGGAGTCTATTTCTACCGCATCAAAGCCGGCGGCAAGACCCACTGGGGCAAGATATTGGTGCTGGATTAGGAGAGCCAATGAAAAGAGAATGCGGAATGCAGAATGCGGAATGCGGAATTTTGGGAAGAGGATTCCTTACCGTAATCAGCGCGCTGGTGGCAGTTGCGGCGGTGTATTTGTTGCCTACAGCCCAGGCGGCGGAGACAGGCGGGCAAGCCGGCTCGTTTCTGCGCATTGGGATGGCGCCCGACCAGGTGGCGATGGGGGATTGCGGCGCAGCGCTCGTAGGCGGCGGTATGGGATGGTATTACAACCCGGCGGGGTTGCCATATCTGGCGCACCGGCAGGCGACGGTCGGTTACCGGTCGCTATCGCTGGACCGGACGCTGATGTTCGCCGGAATCGCGATGCCGCTGAAACCCAACGCCGGGCTGGCGTTCGGGTTGGCGCGGGCGGGAGTGAACAACATAGATTCGCGCGACGTCAACGGCGCGCGGTTGGATGAGCTGTCATACTCGGACAATATGATTCAAGGCAGTTTCGCGCTTATGCCGCACCCGCGGGTGGGGTTGGGCATCAGCATCAAGTGGTTCATCGCCGCCGTGCCGGACGTTATTGAGGGGAATAAGAATACCTACGCATACGGAATGGGGGTGGATTTGGGGGTGAGAGTCATTGCTATAAAATCCCTTGCCTTCGGACTGGAAGTGCGCGACTTGAACGGCAAATACAGTTGGGATGCCACCGAGGTGTGGGGCGATCAGACCGTGACCAAAGATGACAAGTTCCCCAATCCGGTGCGGGTCGGGGCGGCGTGGCAGCCGGTGACGGGGCTGACAACGGTGGCTGATGCGGTTATTTTCCCCGAAGCGGATGGCGCGGACGCCCTCCAACCAAGGTTCGGGGTGGAATACCGCCGGGAAGCAGGCGCGGGTCGGGATGTCGCTCTGCGCGGCGGCTGGAACGGCCAAGCGCCGACTTTCGGCTTGGGGCTGGGATTGGATATTCGGCGGGTGCGCGTCCGGCTGGATTATGCGTTCGTGGTGGAGCCGGTCTCCCCCGGCGGGTCGCATTTGATCGGATGGGTTTTTGAGTTTTAATGAGAAATGAATGATGAAAGATAAAAAAATGAAGAAGCAGTTCCGGCGTCCAACACACACACACGCAGTTCGCGACATCCGCCGTGCCGTCATTTATTTTTCATTTTTCATTTTTCATTTTTCATTCGCGGTTGCTGCCACGCCCTACGCCTTTCTTACCCTCCCCGTCGGGGCGCGTGAGGCTGCTATGGGCGAAACCGGCGTCAGTCACGCCCGCGGCGGAGGCGCAAGCTGGTGGAACCCGGCGCTGCTGACCCGGAACGGCGGCGCGGAGTTTGACGTCGTGAATTGGTTCGCCGACGGTCGTGGCAGCTTCGGCGGGGTGTCCGTCCCGGGGCGCTGGGGCGGGCTCGGCGCTTATTATTTCAATCTGGGGATACCCGATATTGAAGTGCGCGACCGCCCGGGTCCGGCAGTCGGGACGTTCACCGCGCATAATACCCTGGCGGCTGGGGGAGCGGCGTTCCATATCGGCGGGAACGCTGCGGCGGGGATGACCGTCAAATGGTATCAAGACGACATCTATGGCGATGCAGCCACCGTCAGTGGAATGGTGGACGTCGGTGCGGTTTGGCAGCGTGGGGCGCTGACTTTGGGTGCGACGGCGTCCAATATGGAATTGTGGGACTATGTCACTCCCGACCTGCCCATCACCTATCGTGCCGGGGGAGCTTACCGATGGCAGCGAGAGGAGTATTCAGTCACCGCCGCCGGTGAAGCGGTCACACCGGACGCGGGTGGGTTTTATATGCACTTCGGCGCGGAAGCGGGCTGGCGTGAGACGCTGTTTCTCCGCTCCGGTTATATGGCGGGACACGACAGCCGGGCGTTCAGTTTCGGTCTGGGCGTGGCGAAGGGGGCTTATCGCACCGATGTAGCTGTCACCCCGTATGACAACGGCCTCGGACAGGTGTGGCGCGTGGGAGTGGGAGTGGGGTGGTGATTGGGAAAGGATGAAGGCGGAAGGATGAAGGATGAAATAATTGCGGATTGCGGATTGCGGAGTGGTAGGGTGGGCGTCCCGACCGCCACACACCCCCAGAGTTTAACCGCGAAGACACGAAGACACAAGGATAATGAGTAATAGGCAATGGATAATGGGTAATTCCATATCGGGGGGCGAGCCCTCTTCGGTTACGATTATCCATTACTCATTACCCATTTGTTTCTGTGTTCTCTGTGTCTCTCTGTGGTTATCTCTGGAAACTGATAGCTGATGGCTGAAGGCTGAAGGCTGACGGCTGATAGCTCATCATAAGGGGAGCTCGCGAATGGCTAAATACCGCATCGCCTGGCTGCCGGGCGACGGGGTGGGAAACGACGTCCTGGAAGCGGCGCGCAGCGTCCTGGACGCGCTGGCGCTGGACGCTGAATATATTCACGGCGACATCGGTTGGGAGTTCTGGCGCAAGGAGGGGGATCCCCTTCCGCAGCGCACGCTGAAGGCGCTCGCCGGGACCGACTGCGCGCTGTTCGGCGCCATCACTTCCAAACCAAAAAAGGAAGCCGACGACGAGCTTGACCCGGCGCTTAAAGGGAAGGGCTACGAATACTTCAGCCCCATCGTGCGGTTGCGGCAGGAGCTTGACCTGCACACCAACATCCGCCCGTGCCGGGCATACCCCGGCAACCCGCTGAACTACCGTGAAGGGATTGACCTCGTCATCTTCCGCGAGAATTCGGAAGGGCTGTATTCCGGCGTGGAGTTCCACCCGCTGCCCGACGAGGTGCGCCGGACTTTGGAAGCGCACCACAAAAAGATGAAGCGCTTCGCCAAGGTTCCCGGCGACGAGATTGCGATGTCGTGCCGGATTATGACGAAGGAGGCGTGCCGGCGCATCATCCGCAACGGGTTTGAATTCGCCAAGAAATACGGGCGCAGGTCGGTGACCGTGGTGGACAAGCCGAATGTTTTGCGCGAGACCGGCGGGTTGATGATTCGTTCGGCGCGCGAAGTCGCCCAAGACTACCCCGACATCCCTCTCTACGAGACCAACATTGACGCCCAATGTATGTGGCTCGTCAAGAACCCGCGCGACTACGATGTGCTGGTGGCGGAGAATATGTTCGGCGATATTCTCTCCGACCTCGCGGCGCAGCTCGTCGGCGGGTTGGGGTTTGCCGCGTCGGGCAACATCGGCGATAAGTATGCGGTGTTTGAACCGACGCACGGTTCGGCGCCCAAGTATGCCGGAATGTTCAAGGTAAACCCATTGGCGACGCTGCTGTCGGCGAAGATGATGCTGGACTGGCTGGGCGAGACAGACGCTGCCGGGCGATTGGAGGCTGCCATCGCCCAGGTCATCGCCGAGGGTCAGGTGCGGACTTACGATATGGGGGGCAAGTCGTCCACCCTGGAAATGGCACGGGCGGTGGCGGGGTATGTCAGAAAGTAAGCGAGTAAGCGAGTGAGCGAGGGTGCGAGATAGATCTATTCATCCCATGGCACGGAAGTGGGAATTAATTGTCATTAGTATAATGGCGGCGCTCGGCGGATGCGAGCTGTTCACTACCCGCGAACCGGAAGCGCCCACCGGCGGCGGCAGCGGCGGCTGGCAGTTCCCGCTGACGCCGCAACAGACGATGGACAACATAACCGATGCGGTTGGCAGGCGGTCCAGCGTGGATTACATCCGGTCGCTCGCCTCGCCGGACGCGGGACTTACATCGTTTTTGTTTCAGGCCGACCCCAGCGCCGCGGCGAATCACCCGCAGCTTTTCGCTGACTGGGGACTGGACGACGAGACCGCCTTTGCACAAGCGCTGTTTTCCAGCGCGACGCTGCCACTGGACTCCATTGCGGCGTTGGATTTGGATCCGCAGCCGGCGACGGTTATCGGCGACACGGCGCGAATCAGAGCTCAATACGACCTGCACCTCGGGCATAAACGCGGATCGGCTCCGCGCCAGATGAGCGGACAGTTGGAATGGACACTCCAGCGGGGCAGCGACGGCGGATGGTATATCCGGCTGTGGAATGACTACCGAAACGGCAGCGCGCCCTGTTTCAGCGACCTGAAAGGGCAGTTTTGAGTTTTGGGTTTTGAGTTTTGAGTTGTGAGTTCGGAAGGACAACTCCCGGCTTGCCAGCAAGCCTGGTCACACAATGAATGAAAGTGGGAAGGACAGCGATTATCATTGTCGCCGCGCTCTCACTATCCGGCTGTCTTAACCCGTTCGCGCCGGTGGAGGGTGACGTCGGGGCGCAGGTGTGGAGCGACCAGTCCAGAGTCGGCGGGCTGCTGAACAATTTCGCGCTCGCTTACGACTACCGCGATTCGCTGCGCTACGCCGACTGCCTGGACGAGGCGTTTGTGTTCCACTATTACGATGTGGAGAACGGGCATTTTGACAGTTGGTATCGCGACACCGACTTGAAAGCCACCGGCGGTATGTTCCGCGCCTTCAGCCGGATTGATTTGGAATGGAATTCCATCCCCGCCGAAGTGGAGGAGTTCAACTTACCCGACAGCACATATTCTTTCATCGTGCGCTTCAACCTGACTCTGGGCAGTGAAGTGCCGCTGATGGGCTACGCCAACTTCGCCGTGCACAAAGGGGATGACGGACGGTTCCGCATCCTGGTGTGGCGGGATACATTCTGATACCGCGCGTCAAGAGGCGAATTGTCCCACACGGGTAAATGGCGGCGACGCCGGTTCCGGCAAAGACTGCTGGCGTTTCTGTTCCTCGGCGCGCTGGTCGCGGGAGCTTACTGGCTGGGACGAACACACAGCGACCTGCGCCTGGCCGGACAGGCGCTGGACAGCGACCACGAATCGGACACACTCATTCCCCACCTGTTTGTGCCGGAATTGGGTGTGGACTTCAAGCGGTGGAGCCCCGACGGACCATCACCCGACCGCCCATGGGTGGCGATAATCATTGACGATTTCGGGCAGACGCCGAGCCTGAAGATTGCGCCGGAGTTCTTGAAGCTCCCCTTTCCGGTGACAATTTCGGTCATTCCGGACAACCCGCGCAGCGCCGATGTTGCCAAATTGGCGCGGGAAGCGGGTCGCGAGCTGTTCATTCATCTGCCGATGGAGCCGGAGAAGCGCGTCTCCATGGCGGAGCGAGATATGGTGCTGACCGGGATGAGCGCGGCGGATTTGAAACGCATCCTTGACCGCGCGACAGCGGACGTCGCGGGAGCGGTCGGGCTGAACAATCATATGGGCTCGCGCGCTACATCCAACGAGGCACTGATGCGGGAACTCGCGGCGGAACTGAAGCAGCGCGGGCTGCTCTTCATTGACAGCCGCACCGGTTATGCGAGCTGCGCCTATCGGGTGATGACCGGGGAAGGTGTGCCGGCGTTATGGCGCGACGTTTTCCTGGACAACGAGCGCGACACAACCCACATCGCCCGGCAGATAGCCGCGCTGGCGCGGGTGGCGAGAACACGCGGCTGGGCAATCGGCGTCGGTCATTCCCATCCTCAGACGCTCGCAATGCTGAAACGCCTGTTGCCCCAAGTCATCGCCGACGGAGCCAGGGTGGTGACCGTCAGCGAGTTGGTCGCCAAAGTGGGTGAGATGCGAAGGGAGGCGCTGGCGGCGGGGGAATGATAAAGAGAGTTCCATAGTTCCAAAGTTCCAAAGTTCCAGAGTTCCAATGAGACTTGGCTTTTTCCTTGATGCGGCGGCGCGGTTGCGCGAAGCCGGCCACCCCGGCGGAGTAGAGCCCGCCGTTATCGCCGCCCTGGCCGAGAGCGCCGGCGCACAGACCATTCTGATGGGCTGGACGCCCGGCAGTGGGCTGTTTCAGGAGCGCGACTACCGGCTGGTGCGCGAAGTCGTGAAGGGCGACCTGATTTTCGTGGCGCCGCTGGCAGCCGAGAATGTGGACCCGGTGGTGAAACTGCATCCCGGTGGCGTGGTGCTGGTTGCGTCCGGCTGGGACGGCGTCCGCAGTCCCCGCTCACTGACCGGTGAAGTGGAAAGCGCCGACCTGGCGGGAATCGCCGCCGCTTATCATTCGGCCGGGCTGACGGTTTCGGCGCTGGTGACGCCGGAAGCGGCGGTGATGAAATCCGCCGCTCGCGCGGGCTTGACGGGAGTCGTGCTGGACTGCAGCTCATACGGCGATGCGCGCAGTGACGCGGATGCACAGGCAACGCTGGACAAAATCGCCGACGCGGCGATGGCCGCCGCGAAGTTTGGTCTGTCGCCGGCGGCGGCGCGCCATCTCAGCCCGCGCAACCTCTCCCCCATCGCCGGCATCCGATATCTGGAGGAAGTCTACATCGGACAAGCAGTTATCGCCCGGGCGCTGTTGGTGGGGATTGACCGTGCCATTGCGGAATTCGCAGGGTTGCTGAGCCGCGCAGGTGGGGCTTGAATCCGGCTCGCATAACAGGATGAACCGCATCGGCGAAATAGTCGTCGGTCTGGCGTTCACGGCAGCAGCGTTGACGGCGCTGAATGGCTGTGAGGGCGACGCCGGCAAATCGGGACGCAACCTGCTCGGCGCCGACTTGCAGCCGCCGCTGGTGGAGCTCATTCTGCCGTTCGCCGGCCGGCAACTTTACGACCGCGCAACGGTGGAGGCGTTCGTCAGCGACGATGACAGCGTGGCGCGTGTGGAGTTTTTAGTGGACGGGGTTTGGGATACAACGCGGCTGTCGGATATCTTCATCCCGCCGTGGCAGACGGTTTGGGGATGCGACGACCTGTCCAGCGGCAGCCATACCTTGCAGGCGCGCGCTTGGGACGGGATGGGGCGGGTCGGCTATTCGCCGCTGGTAATGTTATTCAAATCGGACAGCGCTGCGCGGCCGGAAACCGACACCATACGCTTTTTTACGGTTTCCCCAAGCGATTCATATCCCGTCGGGGCGAGCGACTACTACGCCTGGTCGCTGCCCGACCCGCAGGGGCGGTGGACCGGCTTCGGTGCGCGCTTCACCCCTGATCGCCCGTGCACGGTCCTTAACGCGGGAGTTCGGATCTTTTGGGGGAAGGACTGGCAATTCAGTCAATTCAGCCTGACGGTGGAGTTTTGGAAAGCCGCCGGCGGCAAGCCTGACAGCCTGCTCTTCAGTCGCGCCGTAAGTATGCGGGCAATGAGCGGCGAGGATCAGAACGTATGGAAAACCGCCAACGCGGCATCCGGTGGACTGGCGATGGACGGCGAATTCTTCGTGACGGTGCGGCTTCCGGACGAACCGCGCGATACCGTCGCCGTGCTCAGCGATCGCGGGATGTGGAATAACGGGCACGGGGTGGTGTATGAAAACGGCGAATGGCGACCGTTCAGCAGCAGCGCGGTGGTGCAGTTCAACCCGCTCGTCTATGCGGTCGTTAGGTATTGATGAGTTGAAGGTGTCAGCGATAAAAAAAGCCGGGCTCACAATTACGCTGTTAATGACTCTGGCGGTCGCAGGCTGCCGCGGTCCCCAGGGTCCTGCCGGCCTGGATGCGTCGGGTGTGGATTTGGCGCCGCCAACCGTCAAGCTGCTGGAGCCGTGGCCCCTGGATACCGAATGGGATAGCTTGCGTTTTTCAGCCGCAGCCGTGGACAACGTGGAAATTTTGAAGGTTGTTTTCACGGTTGACGGATCGCAAGTGGTGGGCGGAAACGTGCTGATTATAACCGCCCCACCCTACCGTATCACCGCCTCTGGTGTGGCGCTGACGCCGGGCTGGCATTTCGTCGCGGCGCGGGCGGTGGACATCGCCGGCAACGTAACCGACACGCCGGTTAGACCGGTGCGGCTGGATTTCTCGTCACGACTCCAGGACACCACAATGACGGCATGTTACTATAACGAGGCTGTGGCTGGGCGATGGGACATACCGGATTCGCTTTATGACGCGGCAGCGCTCTGGGTGCGATTCAATCCGGCGCGGGTGTGCCAACTGTTGCGGGCTCGGTTATATCTGGGAGGAACGCTTTCGGACACTTCCACGGCCGTCGTCAGCGTCTGGAGTGGCGCGGGCTATCCCGACCGCTCGCGCGTTGACGTTCCGCTCCCCGCCGACAGCGTCCGCGGCGACCCGGCGTGGCGCGAGGTGGATTTTGATTCGCTGGCATTTGAAGATGACGCGGATTTCTTTATTGTCGTCGCCCTGGGGGTGAAAAGCCGCACTGACACGTTATGGCTTGGGACGGACAACGGCGCGCCGCCGTGGGGACGCAGCGGCAGCCGCGACGACGACGGCTGGCACACGCTGGAAGAACGCTACGGCGCTGAAAACAACCTGATGGTCAACTGCGACCTTTATTACGAAACCGTCAGCGATACCTCCGGTGGACAATAGGCTGCTTCTCACCGCGATGTTGTCGGCGCTGGCATTGATTTTGGCGCTGGGCTGCCGGGGTCCGGCGGGCTCCGACGGTGCGGATTCGGTGGTGGAGGATTCGCTGTCGCCGGTAATAGAGTGGCTGTCGCCATCGCCGGGGACTGAAGTGGATACGGCAATCACTTTGCTGGTGCGGGCTTATGACCGCGTAGGACGACCGGGCGGGGGAATCGGCGACACAACTGCCTGGCGCACGTCGTTTTATCTCGCCGGAACGGAATATCCCGGCGAACCGGTGGATACCGGCGCCTATCTGTTCCGCTACCACTGGGCGGCGGAACATTACCCGGAAGCCCCCTACCCGGTGTCGGCGCGAGTGTGGGACTTCGCCCGCAACAGCGCCAGCACGCCGACGATTATTTTGGAAGTGAGGCATTAGCGCGAGGGGTTATTATTCAGGGCAGGTTCTTTTACTCTCCTCCCCTGCTTGCGGGGGGGAACAAGTACTCTCCCCCCCCCGCTTGCGGGGGGGAACAAGGGGGGGTGAAATGCCGCATCAGCAATCAATTTGGCACCCCCCTTCAATTCCCCCCGCAAGCGGGGGGAAAGTCAATTTGGCACCCCCCTTCAATTCCCCCCGCAAGCCCCCTGACAGGGCAAGCAGGGGGAAAGTCAACTATAAGGTGACCGGAGTAATAAATGGCAGACTACCTGGTGGACGTATTCCCCCAGTTGCGCGAAATAAAAGACGCGCGGCTGCGCGAGGGGGTGGAGAATTGCTGGCGGGAGGCTGTCCGGCGCGGCGGCTGGCAACTGGACGACCTGGAGAAAGTTCCGTTCACCTTAACCTTCAAGGAGTGCGAAATTTCGCTGGCGGCGCATACTCGCGCGGTCACCGATTGTTGCCTGGCAATCGGACGGGTGCTGGACGCGGCGTATCGCAGCTTCTATCGGATTGACTTTGATGTTCTTACCGCGGGAGCGTTGCTGCACGACGTTGGCAAGCTGTTAGAGTATAAGCGCGACGGCGACCGCTATGTTGTGAGCGCTACCGGGCGGATTCTGCGCCACCCGATCTCCGGCTGTGCTTTGGCGGCGGAGGCGGGGTTGCCGGAGTCGGTGCAGCATATCATCGCCGTTCATTCGCACGAAGGGGACAAGGGGCACCGCACGCCGGAAGCTTATATCATCCACCATTCGGATTTCGTGAACTTTCACCCGCTCGCTGACCGCTGACGTGACCGATAAGCGCATTGCTGCCATATTGTTTGACTTGGACGGGGTGTTGATTGACAGCCCCACCGCCCACGCCCGGGCTTGGGCGGAGCTGTTCCGACCGTTCGGTCTGGAGTTGCCGCCCGAACGGTTGCATCGCGAGGAGGGACGCCGGTCGTTGGAAATAGCGCGCGGGATAATTACTGAATATGGACTTCAGATAGACGACGCGGAATTGGAGCGTTTATTGGAGAGCAAGCGCAAATACTATCGCTCCATCGCCCCGCGCGGGTTGAGAAAGGATGCTCAAGCAGCAGTGAGAGACGCCCGAGCGCGGGGTTTGAAAGTTGGCCTGGTATCGGGCTCGGCGAGGGAGAACGTGATTGCGGCGCTTGACCAGACCGAGTTTGATGTGATTGTAACCGCTGAAGATTACGAAACCGGCAAACCCGACCCGGAGCCATACCTGACCGCCTGCCGGCGGTTGGGCGTTGCGCCGGAAGCCTGTATAGCGGTGGAGAACGCGCCGTTGGGGGTTGCTTCAGCCAGGGCGGCGGGATTGCAGGTTATTGCCTTGACCAGCACGCTGCCGCGCGAGCTGTTAATTGGGGCGGATTGGGTTATTGACGATATAAGGGAAGTGGGGGGGATATTGAAAGCAAATTCGGAACGGGTTGATAGGTAGGTCGCGTCGGGCTTGGGACAAGCCCGAATGCCTCACTTATGAGGCAGTGATAATTACATCAGAGTGTTAATCAAGTAGCGATATTCTTGGAGGGCGGACTTTCAGTCCGCTCCAATTCGCGCTTAAACCCTACCAAGAGCGGACTGAAAGTCCGCCCTCCAAGAAGCACAAAACCAAGAGCGGACTGAAAGTCCGCCCTCCAAGAAGCACAAATCGTTATAAGGTAATACTCTCAATTACTTAAACCGTCGGGATGAAATATGGCAGAAATCATTACCATTGACCGGCACATAATTGACACCGAGCACAAATACACCCACGCCACCGGCCGGTTCTCAGGACTCCTGCAGCATATCGCGCTCGCGGCGAAGGTGGTAACGGCGACAGTGCGCCGCGCTGGACTGGTGGACATACTGGGCAGCACCGGACAATCCAACGTGCAGGGTGAGATAGTTCAGAAGTTGGACAATCTGGCGCACGACACGTTGATGAAAATGATGGTGGAGTCGGGTTATCTGGCCGTAATGGCGTCCGAAGAGGACGACGATATCATTGTCGTCCCCAACGACCACCGCCGCGGCAGTTATGTAGTCAACTTTGATCCGCTGGACGGTTCGTCCAACATAGACGCCAACGCCACCATCGGCACCATCTTCTCAGTCCTGCCGCGCCGGTCTCCGGTGCATGGCGAACCCAACGAAAGCGACTGCCTGCAGTCGGGGCGCGCCCAGCTTGCCGCCGGCTATGTTCTGTATGGTTCGTCAACGATGTTCGTATATACGACCGGCGCGGGGGTGCACGGTTTCACGCTTGACCCGAGCTATGGCGAGTTCATCCTGTCGCACCCCAATATGAAGACCCCCGATTACGGCCTCTATTACAGCGCCAACACCGGCAACATTGAGTTTTGGCCTGAGGGGGTGCGGCGTTACATCAACGACCTGCACATCCGCGATGACGCCCGTAAGACGCCGTTCACAGCCCGCTACATCGGCTCGCTGGTGCCCGATTTCCATCGCAACCTGATTTACGGCGGCATCTTCCTTTATCCGCCTGACACCAAGAAGGATCCGAACCAACCGAAACCCAAACTTAGGCTGCTCTACGAGGCGAACCCGCTGGCGTTTGTTGTTGAACAAGCCGGCGGCAGGGCATCGGACGGCTACCAGAACATACTGGACATAATTCCGAGCTATCTGCACCAACGCGTCCCACTTTATATCGGCAGCCGACGCAATGTGGAGGAGCTGGAAGAATATATCCGGCGATACGAGGGTCCAACAGCAGCATAGGCGGAAGGCGCCGCTTACCGGGAGAGCCGATCCGGCAGTCCGTCGGCTGACGGATCGGCTTCCTTATCTTTGGTAGGATAGACCAAGGATGAAGGATGAAGGATGAAAAATAGGGGGAACAACTCGCGCTGGAATCATGAAGGCAGGTGGAGTGTTTCTACCTTTTCTCTGGCTTACGTGATCACTTGCTCACTTAATAAGCGAGAGTGGCGGAACTGGCAGACGCGCTGGATTTAGGATCCAGTCCCATACCAGGGATGGGGGTTCAAGTCCCCCCTCTCGCACGAATAAATGAAAAATGAATAATGAAAAATGACCATTAATACCAGGTTGCAATCAAACGGTCACCATTGTAACCTGACGGGTTACGGGCATTCGCCCTTGAAACCCGTCAGTAACTACAACCTAATGTGTCAATACAATTAGCCGTCAGCTTCCGAGCTGATGGCTTCCGAGCTGATAACTTCTTTGCTTCCTCATTCATTTTTCATTGCCTATTATCGCTGCACCGACAACCCCCGCCCAATCGCCCAATTCGGCGGGCATAATCTTCAGCGAGCGCAGATAGATTTTGAAACTCCGGCGCCGTAGTTCCAGTTCCAGCGGCGCAAACAGGAACCTCCCCGCCGCCGCCACGCCGCCG
>Ga0315274_10010716_pt1 | contig 13204 bp, 7 predicted proteins | sample YL17G02_20_MG_FD_203700 | JGI IMG/M metagenome (GOLD analysis project Ga0315274, IMG submission 203700) | Sediment microbial communities from Yellowstone Lake, YNP, Wyoming, USA - YL17G02_20 | ecosystem: Environmental > Aquatic > Freshwater > Lake > Sediment | place: USA: Wyoming | collected... | reverse complement strand
GGTCCAGGTGTGGGGCGTTTCCCACTTACCCCCCACGTCGCGCGGGTCGCAGCCGCACTTAGTCGCCAGGTAGTATTCCTTGCGGCGGGAGCTGAGAAAACGGCCGATCCGCTCCTCGCTCAGGCCGTAGTCCACGGAGGTGTCGATGAAGTTGATGCCCGCGTCCAGGACGGCGTGGAGCACCTTCTCAGCCTGTTCGTCGCTCACCTGACGCCCCGACCATATCTTCGGGCCGCGCAGCTCCATAGCCCCGAATCCCAGTTGTGTCACCTGCAAACCTGTCCGCCCCAGTTTCACTTTCTTGAGCATGGCTTGGTCCTTTCCTTGCAGGGCAGGAACACCCTGGCGAGTCGACAGCCTCCGGGCTTGACTGCAAATTATAGCCCCGCAACTTGGCGCCGCGCGTGCAGGGATCTCGCGCAAGCCTCTCGCGCCGGGGGCTTCATGCGTTCCAGCAGACCTTGGTTCCGTGGCGATTGATCAGATCGTCGTTGACGCTCATGCCCCAGCCGGGAGCGTCGGGCAGGATCATGGCCCCCTCGCGGATCTGCGGGTATCCGGGGAACAGTTCCGGCCAGGCGGCGTGCTGCTTGGCGTTGTCGAAGGTCTCCACCATCAACCCGTTGGGCGCCGCGGCCACGAGTTGCACGTGGAAATGCGCCACGTGGTGCGGCGCCATCGGGACCCCGTGTGCCTGGCAGAAGGCTCCGACGCGCAGGAACTCCGTCACCCCCCCATTCTTGATCCCGTCAAACTGCATGTAGCGCAGCGGGGCGTTCTCGATCAGCGAGCGGCACTCCGCCAGCGTCGTGTGGTTCTCCCCGCAGGCCAGCGGGATGGACGTCAGGGCGGCGATCTGGCCCGTCAGGCGGTCGGGGCCTGAGAAATCCTCCCTGCGGTCGCGGAGCCTGCCCGGTTCCTCCAGCCAGAAGAGCCGGAACTCCTCCAGGCGGGGAAGCGTCGCCCCGGCCTGCTTGAGGTCCCACATCTGGTTGACATCCACCATGATGTCGATGCCGTCTCCGACGGCCTTGCGGAAGGCACGCAGGCGCTTCACGTCGTCATCCGGGTCGCGCCCGATGCGGACCTTGAGCTTGGCAAACCCCCCTGCCGCCACGCCCGCGGCAGCCTCCTGGGCGACCTCTTCCAGCGGCTGATCGTCGCTGTAGAAGCCCTCGGACAGGTACGCGGGCACCGGGCGGGGCTGGCCGCCGAGCAATCGGCACAAAGACAGATTGGCGGCCTTGGCCTTGATGTCCCAAAGCGCCATGTCCACGGCGGCAATGGCCGCCAGCACTGAGCGATGCTTCCACTTCAATTCCCCAGCGCCCCCTGACAACAGCGCCTGGTGCATCGTCTGCCAATGGTGCTCGGTCTCAGCCGCGTGCCGGCCGATCAGCATCGGCTTGAACACCGTGTCGATGATCTCGCATATTTCGTTCAACGGCGAGCCGCGCGACTCGCCGATCCCCGCCAGCCCCCCGGATGTCGTGATGCGGCAGACGGCGTCGCTGCTGTGGGTGATCGGCCCGATCGAAAGCCCGCGGGGCTTGGGCAGACGCATCCGGATCCACGCGCATTCGACGCGTTCGATGCGCACGTGCACACTCCAACAAGACTGCCGGGGTCCACCCCGGCACGCGAGGCATTCTACCTGTAATCACGCCTGCCGTCGAGCACCTGATGATCCCCGGGCAGGGTCTTTCAGTTCTCCAGCTTTTCCGTGTCGCGGGCGTCTCGCCCTCGCGTAGCGAGGCCATCCTGGCCTCGTGAATCTGCGTCTTTTCCGCGCCCGGGACGGGCACGGCACTCACGGCCAATATAACCGCGACACTTACCATAGAGGCTTTAAGATGCCCTCGTGGCGGTCCCTGTCCTCTGAATCAGGTCAACCGAGCCCTGAAGACTCGGCGGACCAGAGGCGCCAATCCTTCCGGCCACCTTCGGCTACGGATTCGACCGCCTCCCAGCCCGTTCACCCCGCCGGGGTCAAGTCAACTTCGACATGCAGTTGACGGTATCCTTTCTCCGGTTGGCGGGGATGACGTTCAACTGTTCCAGTTTCCCGCCGCGATAGACCCCTTCCAAGGTCGTTCGAAACGGCGCGCGGAGCTTGAAGCTGACGTCCCATTCCCTCGGCCAGGCCGGGAGGAGCAGGATCCTCCTGCCATCGGTCTGGAGCAGCATCCGCTGGAGCGCGATCATGGCGACGCAACCGTGGTCCTGGTCGGGCGTCCAATCGTAGTTGGGCCCCCAGAAGGCCTCGAACCGGCTGCCCGCGTCCCGGGTGGAGAAGTTCGTAGCCACATAGTCAGCGGCCTCCGCGGCCAGGCCGAGGCACGCGGCTTGGATGGCGTTCTGCTGCCAGCCGCCCGTCTGACGGTTGCGGCGGCGCGCCCAGGTCTCCATAGCCGCCTCCAATCCCGGCCTGCCCACGCCGAACAGCCGATAGGGGAACACGGCGTACAGTTCCGGATTCTCGACGTTCCTGCGGTCGTCGAACTTTTCAGCCGGGAGCAGGAACCTCCTGTCGCCCTCGGCGCGGCTCGGCAGCTCGGGCAGATCGGCCAGCGTCTTCTTCCAGGCACGGCGTTGCGAGGCGGAGACAAGGCCCCTCGGCAAGGACAACAGCCGGGGCAGTGCAAAACGCAGCCCTGCGATCTCCGGCAGAGGATTGCTCGCCACGTGCCAGGTCTCCAGCGAGGATGCCGGTTCAAAACGGATCTTCCCGCCCGCGTCGCGCTTCCAGTGCCGGTCGAAGAACTTGACGATTCCGTCGGCCAGCGGCACGAGCGTCTCAGCGGCGAACTTGCGCTGCCGAGTGAACTCGTGGTAGTCCAGCATGATCGCCACCAGTTCCAGGCCGCCTTGCCAGTAGTAACGGATGTAGGTGTTGTCAGTCAGGCCCAGCGGTTTTCCCTCGCGCTGATAACCGTAGTTCAGGTTGAAATACGTGCCCCAGAAATGCATCGTCTCGGGAAAGAAGACTCCCGCGTGTCCGTAGTAGATCCGGGAACGCCGGCTCGCCAGCGCCGCCGCTTGGCGATACATGGCAAACAGCGACGCCATCAGGTCGAAGTCGCCGGCCTGGAGCATGGACCAGTACGGCAGGCGGGTGTTCTGGAACCAGTAGGGACCCCCCCAGAGGCGGAAGTCCGGGCCGTAACGCCGGCCCTTGTACTCCGCGTCCACGTTGAAGATTGTACCGTTGAACTTTATCGGCGAGCCGCCGCGCCCGGCGCAGGCGTTGATGAGTCGCTGGAGGGCGTAGCCGCGCGTGACGATCTCTGCCTGCGCCGGGCCGCTGACGTAGATCCAACTGCGGTCCCAGAACCGGCCCCACCACTCCTGGTGTGCCTTGCGGGCCTTTTCCCAATCGCCACCGCCAATCCGAGAGGCCAACGATTCCAGCCGCGCCAACCATTCTTCCACCCCGACCGTCTGGGCGGTCAGCACGCAGACCGTGAACCGCTGGCAGGCGGCTGGCTTTGCGGACTTCAATCTCGCCCCACCTGCGCTGACCAGGCCCTCCCCGGCGATCAGCCCGCCGAATGTCCTCCCCAGAAGCGGGTCACTCGCCTGAGCGATCATCTCCCCAAGACCCTGGAGCCGTAGATTGGCCTGCCAGACGGACTTCTCGTTCCGGTGGCACCAGCAGATCCCGGCCTTAAAGGGTACGACCACGTCTGGCGCCAACACAGGTGGCCCCTGTTGGGAGAATCTCTCGACGTAGTGAGCCTCCTCGCCTTGTAGCCGGCGAGGCGCCGTCCGCCACACTTCCAGATGCACCTGCATCTCGAAGGGCCTGGCCGAGCCGGCTTCCAGGCGGATCGCCGGCGCATTGGCGTCCACCCACAGCCGCAACGTCACGGCCTGCTCGCCCCGGCCGGCGACGATCCGAATCTCCCCCTGCCGAAGTCGCAGTTCCTGGCGAAAGGGCAGGCCCTTGGCAAACGGACTGGGCGCCAGCTTGACCCTGACCCGGCCAAGCTTGAGCAGATGGGCGTGCTCGCTCCAGGCGTCGGTCTTGCCTATGTAGAACAGCAGGTCCCCTCCCTCCTCGACCCAGGCATTGACGCCGATGTCACCGTTGCCGACAGGCATCGAGCCGGATGAGTCCACGCTGGGACCATCCCACACGATATTGCAGCGGTCCAAGGGATCCTCGCACTCCGCAGGACTCTCACCGGTCCGCGAACTGGACGACCTCGGCATCACGCAACCCATCCTCCCTGGAAACCACGGGGCGCTGCTCCTTCAGTGGATACCCACTCCTGGAGTTATGCAAAGCAGGCGGCCTCCCGGTCATTGGCCGTACCGTCGACAGGCTTCGGCGAAGGCGTCGATATTGGCGATGGGCACGTCCGGCTCCAGGACGTGCGTGGGCGAGACGATCAGCCCGCCGTTTCGGCCATACTTGTCGATGACCTCCTCGACGCGGCGGCGGACGTCGTCGGGGCTTCCGTGCGGCATGGTGGACTGCGTGCCGATGCAGCCGTCGAAGCACAGCCGCCGGTTGAACCTCGCGTAGACGGCGTCCACCTCAAGGCACTCCGGTTGGAGCGGGTTGAGGATGTCCAGGCCCGCATCGACCATCTCGCCGATGACGGCCTGGATGTTCCCGTCGCTGTGATACCAGATCTTCACGTCCGGCTGGATGGATTTCACCGTCGCCCAAAGCCCACTCCAGCGCGAGAAGATCATCGCCCGCCAGGTATCGGGAGAGAACATCATCGCCCGTTGGTTGGCGACGTCATCGCCGCAGCGCAGGCAGTCGGCCCCGGCCTTGGCAAAGGCGACGGCACGGGCGAGGTTCTGCCGGAACAGGCGCTCCAGCAGGCACTCGGCCCAGGCCGGCTGGTCGATCAGGTCCATAAGGAATTGCTCGTAGCCGCGAATCTGCCAGGCGGTCTCGTACATGTGCCCGACCCAGCCGACGGCGACCTTCCCGGTACCATGCGCAGCGGCCACCTGGCCGGGAAGGCTGGAGGAGTCCCACGTGGAGTAGTCCTCCAGCGGATAATTCTCGATCTCCGACAGGCTCCTGGCGTTGCGCAGGGGCGAGACGTACTTCCAAAAATGGTAGAAGCCGCTGGGCGCCATGGCCACGCCGAACTCGTCGAACCGCGTTCCTTCCGGCAGCGTCTGGTCGTGCCAGTACCTTGAGTAATCCAGCGGCGGTACGCCCGCCGGGCGCGGAATGTCCAGGCTCACCGGTTCGTAGAACCCGTAATGCGCGGCGATGTCCTGGCGGCCGATGTGCTCTCGCACGCGCCGCTCCAGATCGGGCGTGAAGCTGGCGTAATAGAGGATTCTTCCGCAACGTCGGTGCTCCACCGTCGCCCGGAATGCCTCCAGATCGGTCACGTATCCACGCATCCGCGTCCCGCCATGCCTCAGTCCATTACCAGCGTTTCACGCGATTCCGCAGAACCCTTCGGTTATCTCCGTTCGTAGACGCCGCAGGCGCGGAAGGCCTCGCACATGGCCGCGATCTTCTCCGGGGTGTGGTTGACGGCCTCGGGCGTGCTGTAGGCCATGCTGATCAGCCCGCCGTTGTGCGAGCCGATGGTAGCCATCATCCGTCGAACGTAGGAGCGGATGTCGTCGATCGAGCCGCGGACCATCGTCTGCTGGATGTCCACCGGACACCAGAACGCCAGCTTCCCACCCGCGACCTCGTTCAGCCGCTCCAGCCCCATGTTCTCCTGCTGATCCATCTGGATGACGTTCAGTCCTGCTTCCACAAGCATCGGAAGGATGCCGATGATGTACCCGCAGGAGTGAAGCCACGCGTCCATCCCCAGCTCGTGCGCCAATCCCCAATTGCTGCGATAGTGCGGCAGGAAGAACTCCTCGAACAAGGCGGGGCTGACCATCAGCCGGTCCTGAAGCCCCCAATCGTCGTAGCCCATTACCCCGTCGCAGCCGCATTCCGCCAGCCGGCGGATGGACTGCCGCTGCGCCGCCCCCAAGCGGGTGATGAAAGCCTTCAGATCCGTTGGCTGCCCATGGAACGCCTCGAGCATCTTCTCGAATCCCGCAAGCTTGTGCGCGCCCTCGAAAAGACCGGCGAACGGCATCACCGCCAAACAGTACTTCGGATTGTCCGAAGCGTTGTTGGATGCCACGTTGTCGCGGGTCTCCTGGAATCGCTGCGGGTCATTCAGATCAGGCAGGACGTATTCCTGCTGGAGCGAGATGTCGGTAATAGGCCAAGCGACCGTCTCCCCGAAAGACCCTCCTCCCATGGTTTCCCAGGTGGACCCCCAGCAGTCAACACGCCTCTGCCGGCCGTTGGCGGCGTCCGTCCACGGCTGCCTGTCCGGCATGGGCGGCGGCCAGAGCCAGAGGATGTCATTGGCTCCACCATCGGGCAGGTAGTGCGGAATCCGGTCAGGCCCGTCGAAATGAATCGCTCGTCTGACTCGCTGGCGGGAGGTCATGCCGATCATTCCGACGCAGAGTCTAACCGATCCCGGCGTCCTTGGGACCATCCGATTCGGCCACCCATCCGGCGGGCGGGCAGCGGCGAGGGCGGGAATGCCGATGGCATCCGGTTCAGGAAGTGTTCCTGCGCTCGAAACCGTCTCCGTAAAGTGCCCGGGGATATGCCCTCATTCGCCAAGGCTTGAAAGGGTATCCGCCTCCGCCATGGCTCGCCTGCGGCGAGCGTCGGCGGATGGCCCGGGCGGGACTCGAACCCGCACTCCCGTCTCCGGGAAAGGGATTTTAAATCCCTTGCGTCTGCCATTCCGCCACCGGGCTGCAAAAGCCTGCCGGACAAGGCTACCGTTGAGGCGGCTGAAATGCAAATCCGGGACAACCGCCGGAAACGACCCAGCGCCGCAAGCACGCCCGCCACCGCCGCCAGGTGCGTTTGAGCTACTGCTGGACGACCTCGGTCTCCAGCTCCAGTCGGCAGGTTGGGACCCCGTTCATGCTCGCAAGGTACCCGCGGACGGCCTCTTCGATCCTCGCTTGGACTTCCTCGCAAGACCGGCCGCGAACGACGCATCCCGGTAGGGCTGGGCACTGGGCGTAATAGGACTCTACCGACTCGGCCACTATCCTCACGACCAACTTCATCACGACCACCTCCCCAGCCAGTACTCTTGCCTCTGCAACCGCCCGAGGTCGCCGGATGCCCGAAGACGGCAAGCCTCTCAGGGCAGAAACGCAACGCCAAGGTCTCTTGAATAATTCTAGGCGCCTTCGCGGCGACGTGCCCCCGCCCCAAGCCCCGCAGGGCATGCAACGCTCCGTCGCCAAAGCTATGGAGCGTCGCCGAGTTGCCGAAGGCCCCGGCGCAGTTCCGCCGGAACCAAGCCGGATCGCACGCGCAAAAGAGGCGCAGCGGCAGGCAGCATCGGCTTGTCCCGGGGGCCTAAGCGCTCGCAGCCGCCGCGCATATCGTGTGCATCGAGAGACACCCCTGGCCCATACCGAGACTGGTGTGCCCCCAGGCAGGCCTACCGCTCACCGCTCCCGCGCGCGGAGAAGCTCGTAGGGCCTTCAGGAGCAGACCAGTTCGGCCTTGTCGGCGTCCCGCTGAGAGCTTGCCTTGAGGCCGCCGGCTAGCGTCGATTGCCACAGGCCATGAACCGTGCAATACAGCCGCACCAAGGCCGCCGGCGACTTGACGGAAAAGACCGCCTCAGGCGGCTGGCCGGGGGAGAGGAACTGACGGTGACTCCGCCCCTGGGCCACCAGCTCGATCCACTCGATGCGATGAGCATTGGTCATCGGGTGCGGCGTGTCGCCTATGGCGAGGCGTAAGCCGCCTTGGACCTTCTCGATCACCGGCGCGTGGTCCTCCCAGCCCTCCTGCCTCGTCTTGGCGCGGAGGGGAATCATGGGCGGTCCGCAGCAGACAAGCTCCAGGCTCCACTGGTGCAGCACCTCAACGACGGTGTCGCACACCGGGCACTTGTAAATCTGAAATCGCTTGCCTTCCATCGTCTCTCCTTCGCGAGCATCGCAGTTGTTCAGACCTCGCGGCGCACTCGGGACGCCAAGGACGTCGCTGGAGCCATTGCGCCGCCTGCCGGCCAAGAGAGCGGGCAACGAGCGCCTCGAAGCTCCGCAGAGCCGACGCAGCCGGCTCCAGGCCCCACTGCCGAGTATGCAGACCGGCCGAACCTGGGACCACCGCCCCTGCTCAGCCGTCTGCTCTTGTTCGCTGCCCAACCTCTCAACCTGCCACCTCATCGGCTCGCACGGGATAGCGCAAGCGCACAGAGACCAAGATCCGACGCAGTCCTTGCTGACCCTTGCGAGCTTTCTTCCCTGTTTTGTCGCAGGAGGCCTTCAAGCCGCGAGGAACTGCGGCTCGAAGGCCACGCAGCCGCCCAAGCCGCTCGGGCGGCGGGGGTTTCCACTTCTCTATATCCTCCACCTAACGGAACTTTTTTCAATCGGGGCGGGAACTGGATCTTTCATGGTGAATAGCCCTAGGGGGGCTAGGGAATTCCCCTAGCCGCGTCGGACCTGCCGGACACGGAGGCGGGCAAAAAAAGCGACAACTGCCGCACAATAAGCGGTTACCTCGAGACCCGTTAGCGAAGACCAGAGAAGACATGACCCCGAATCCCCGCGCCGGGGAACCCAGGGGAGGGAATCCTCCGATGCCTGCCGTGTTCCGAGCTACGGGTTCCGTTCTGTTTGCCCGCTCCCCCCGGCGGCGGTTCCCGCAGCCCAGCACCAAGTTCACCCAAGCGCGGGCGGCAGCTTTCCCATCCGCCTGGCAGAGGGTACTATCCTGGTCAAAGGGCATTTGGCGTCCGCCAAGCCAAAGAAGGTATGAACCGCCGACGGGACGGCGGCAAACCATTCCATGAACAGCACTGAGCGACTCCTGGCCTGTCTGACAGGCCAGCCCGCCGACCGCGTCCCCATCAGCAGCTATGAGCTGGTGGGCTGGAACAGCCAGGCCTGGGAGAACCACGAGCCTAGTTACCGCCGCCTGATGGACTTCATCCGCCGGCATACCGACTGCATGTACATGACCGAAGTCCCCGTGCCCAACGTCCTGGCAAGCTCCTGGGACGTCGAGGTAAGGCGATGGGATGAATGCGACCAGCACGTCACCCGCACCGTCATTCACGCGCCCGGCCGGAGTCTCGCCGCCGTCAGCAGCCATAGCGACGGCATCAAGACCGTCTGGCGCCGTGAACACCCCGTCAAGGACCTGGACGATCTTCGGGCATACCTGGAGTTGCCCTGGGAGGCGGGCGAGGCGGACTTCCGCCAGCTTGAGCAGGTCTGGAAGGAGCTGGAGGGCGACAAGGGGCTGCCGCTGGTGACGATCGAGGACCCGCTGTGCGAGCTGGCGCAGGCGTTCGAGTTCGGCAATTTCACGGTCCACGTGATGACCCAGCGCAAGGCAATGCTGGCGGCCATGGATTGCCTTCACGAGCGCCATCTCGTCGCGCTGCGGAGGATCCTTGCTGGACCGGTGAGAAACGTCATATTCCGCATCGTCGGTGCGGAATACGCCACCCCGCCCTACCTGGCGCCGGAGTTGTTCCGTCTGCTGGTGACCCGCTACGACGGCCAGTACGTCCGGATGATCCAGCAGGCCGGCGCCTTCGCCCGCATTCATTCGCACGGGAAGATCGCGCGGGTCCTCGACCAGATCGCCGAGATGGCGCCGGACGCCCTGGACCCGCTGGAGCCGCCGCCCGATGGCGACATCGACATCCCGGAGCTGAAACGCCGCATCGGGCAGCGGATCTGCCTCATGGGAGGCATAGAGCTTAAACACCTCGAGGCGCGAGACCCCGACTTCGTCGCCGACCTGGTGCGCCGGACCGTTGCCGCCGGGAGGATCGGCGGGAGGTTCGTTATCATGCCGACGGCGGCGCCGATCAACATCCCGTTGTCCCCGCGAACCGAGGCCAACTACTTCCGCTTCATCGAGACGGCGCTGGAGGTTGGCCGCTACTGAGCAGAGAGGCCTCCAAGCCGCAAGTCTTCGCGGCTTGAAGACCACGCAAAGGGCGCGTTCCATGAAACCAGGCTTTCAGGTCATGGGTTTTCAGCTTGACGTTGGAAGACAGATCGAGCGGCCCGAGGTTCTGTCGTCCATGGTTCTCGACACGCACAAGGTGGGCTACAACGCGTGCATGCTCTACCTGGAGGATGCGTACGCCTTCCCCCGGCACCCGCGCATAGGCCGCAAGCACGCGTACAGCGTGGAGGTGATGCAGCAGTTGCACCGCCTCTGCGCGTCGCAGGGGCAGGAGGTGATACCGGTCATCCCTTCACTGGGCCACGCCGGATACATCACAGGCAAGGAAGGTTACGCGCATTACGACGAAGGCCGGGGAACGGGCCAACTTACAGGCTGCCTCAGCCCAAGCTTCCCGGAGACATACACGCTGCTGCGGGAACTCTACGAGGACTGGTGCCACCACATCCCCGGCCGGTACCTGCACGTGGGACTGGACGAAAGCGGCGCCATGGGCCAACATCACATCCGCACCTGTGGGGCGGAGTCGCTGGACGCCGCCGGCATGTTCGCCGGGCACTGCAACCGCCTGAACGAGATCGTCCGCTCCCTGGGCAGGCGCATGGTCATGTGGGGAGACATGTTCTACTACCTGCCGCAAGCCATGGCGGCGATCGACAAGGACGTCATCGTAGCCGACTGGTACTACTATCCGTTCGAGGATACGCCGGCTGTCGAAGCCTTTGGGTTCCGCAAGCTGGACTCGTCGCGCATCCTCAGGCGGGCCGGCTTCGAGGTATGGGGCATCCCCTCCATCTGGCCCAACTGCCCGTTTCCCAATATCCGGGACCGTTGGCGCAATCTGCGGGACTGGATGCGCTACGGGCAGGCCGCGGGCGTCAGCGGAATCATCAATGCCGAGTGGGAAAACAGTTGGGGCCTTCCCGGCACGACCGAGCTGCTGTTCCGCATGTTCGGCCGAATGTGCGCGGGCGAAAGCGGCCCCCAAACGCCGAGTATTGCGTTCGGAGACCCCGTCTCGGACGACCTTGAGGAGGCGCTGGCGGCGGTGCTCGCAAGCCTGTCCGGTCACCCGTCCGCCGCTTCCGCGGCCAAGGACGCCCTCAACCTCGGTGAGTATCACATCACGGCACAGTGCAACCGAAAGGCCGTCCACCAGAAGCCCGAGGCGATGATCAGCACGCATCCGCAGCGCCGGAGCGAGTTCCGGCGGAATTCCCGTGACCTGGAAGGGATGTTCAAGGGTTTCGATGCGATCGTGCGGGAATCCCGGGATGAATCCGCCAGACGCGTCCTTGAGGCCGTCCGGCTCAGCCACCAGGCCCTGCGGCTGTTCTGGAAGAGCCATTCCGTCCTGACGGAAGCATATGCGCAGTGCGTTGGCGACCCTGCGGAGGGCGGTGTCTCCGTCGAATCGCTGCCGCGGCTGGCAGGAGAGCTGGAAAGTTTCGCCGCGGACTTCTGCCTGCACTGGGACCAGGTGCGGTTCGCCGACGAGCAGAAGGCCTTCGTCGGATGGGCCCGCAGGACGGCGGCGGCGCTCCGCGAATGGGCGCCGCGCCTCGGGACGACGGCGGCCGACGAACACCCGCTCCTGGCGACGCCTCGGCTGGAGACGATACTGCACTGCCGGCACCCGGCCCTGCCGATCGTGAGCGTCACGGTGCGATGGAAGGACGGCACGGTGCAGGAGGCCTCGGACGTGATGATCCCGTTCGAGCCTTCCTTCACCGTGCCGGAGAGGGAATGGACACAGTGCTCCGTGCATGTCCTTGACAGGCGGGAGATCCCGCGGAGGGTTGAATTCGCGGTCAGGCACTACGGCCAGGTGGGCGTCGGCGAAGCAGCCCTGCTGTGGCGAGGCAAGTCCTGCGCATTCCGGGCCGCGGGAACCGAGGGAACGCACGTGGAAGTCTCCAACGGCGTCGTATGGTTAGGTCCCGCCAGCGCGGCCCCGGGGGATCCCCTGATCAGACCCGACGTTGACAGGGTGTGGTTTGAGCCGAAGGTTTGAGTCCGCCAACCGCACCGGTCTTGCCAATCGCCTGCCTGCGAGGGGCAATTCAGGTTTTTGCCAATGCGCGAAGTTCGCTGCCCGCCCGGCGGAGGACTGCCAGATTGTCCCTCAGCCGCGATGGCTTGTTGCGGGCCAGCCAGAGGTCCTTGAAGCGTTCCGCCATCGCATCCATCTCCGCCGCGAACCGGCGCAGCTCCGCGGGAGGGACCCGCCGGCCCGTCAGGATGTCCCGACCGAGGTTCGCCTTGCGGCACGCCAGGACGTCCATCCATGCAGCCAGGGCCATCTCCCGCAAGGCCAGGGCCTCAAAGCGGTCCATCCAGCGGGCAGGCCCTGGCCAGATGCCCGGGTCGCCCAATTGGGCAATGACCTTGCGACACCCTTCCGGGGAGGTTCGATAAAGCTGGCTCCCAAGCCCTTCGGGGGGCACAAACGGCTTGGCGAAGGCGTGATACAACGGGGTGTCATTGCCGTCCACGCTTCCGACGGTCCGGTACGCGCTTCCCAGCAACCGAAGCGCCCCGGCCAGTCGGGTATCTCGCTGATCGAATGCGTGAAAGCAGAATCGCTCTGTAAAGGACTCATCATCGACCGAAGCGCCGTTCCAGGAATGCGCCGCCCCGTGAGCGAAACCGTGAAGGCTCACCCCAAGGGTGTTGCGGTGGCCGCCGTCGCCCCAGTCGGTATTCAGAAGCCCCTCGGCACCGCATCTTCGCCCCTCTGCCGCAAATATGGCGACGTTCGCCATCGCCATCGGCATGCGCGACCCATGGGATTGCCAGGCGTTGGTGCCCGGGCAGACCATAAAGGCCAAGCCTGCCTCCTGAATCTCCCTGCTCCGCTTGATCCGCGCGCCCTTCGGATGGTAATCCCAGTTCAGCATCACCATCTCGTTGGGCACATCGCCCAGAACTTCCGGGTGCTCCAAGACGATGTCGGCCCAGGCGTTGGTCCGCTTGCCGTGCTTCTGACAGAGCCGGTGGAGCTTGCGGAGGAAATCCAGGTACAGCCGTCCAACTCCGATTCGTCCGGCCAGCCTCCGGCTGCGCCCGCGGCCCAGGTCCCAGGTCTCATCCCCGCAAATGTTGAAGTCCTCGGCCTCAAAGAGCGGCACGAACTCCTCGTACAGCTCCTCAACGAACCGGATTGAGCGCGGATCGGAGGTGCAGAGAGTCGACGCCCCCGATTGCTTGGCAGTACCGTACAACTCCGCC
>Ga0315274_10010715_pt1 | contig 13206 bp, 10 predicted proteins | sample YL17G02_20_MG_FD_203700 | JGI IMG/M metagenome (GOLD analysis project Ga0315274, IMG submission 203700) | Sediment microbial communities from Yellowstone Lake, YNP, Wyoming, USA - YL17G02_20 | ecosystem: Environmental > Aquatic > Freshwater > Lake > Sediment | place: USA: Wyoming | collected... | reverse complement strand
GAGCGGTTGTGGCATATTGAATAGGGCTCCACAAGTTCCGCTGATGCAATGTACTGATCACCATTCCTCGTAGTGAGATAGATCAAGAGCCGCGCCAGTTGTAGTATGCCTTACACCTACGCGAAGACCAAGTGAATTTGGTTCAAACTCATACAAAAACCCCATAGCCAAAACCTTAAGGCCGCGGTCCGTCGCCCTTTCCTCGGGATTGTCAGCAGCCCATAGCATGAATTGCTCAAGTGGGGAGGAAATTGGTTCATGAGAATCTGATCTGGAATCAAGCACACTTTTTGCCAATCTTGATCCAGTCTCATAGATCCACTTGCGGAGTCGATGACAATCCTCCCCGGAGATCTCGAAAACGAGCTTCTCATCATGCCATATCATTTGGCTTGGCATTCTTGCCTCCTTGTAGCCGAAACAAACAAATGTCGTCTGATTGAGTCATGGCAAGACGGAAAATTCGACAGACGCTGTCTTAGGCGAGAGAGCTGATTCGCGGATTCATCCAGTGCAATCACCGTGTGTTACGCGGACACTAGCAAGACCAAGGTGAATGTACCCATCATACGATTGACGCAGGCTCCAAACGCGAATTAGGTCCATTTCAACTGGGTCTGCGTTGGTTGAATGGTTACCTCGCAAATGCGATTCACCTTTTGCCAGTATTCGCTCCCTGCCTGCCACCAGCGAGACTGGCCCCGGTAGTCAAATGGGTGATCCTCAGAACTGTGAATGGACAGGTGTCTGACACCACTTCCTTGGCGTGGGGTTATTGTGTGCGTTTGATGAATGGAACCAGAAAGGGATCATGCGGGTCGCCGGTGAGATGTGCGGACAACCAGACGGGGCTTGAGAACTACTTGCTGCGGCGGCAGAGTGTCGTCGGCAAGTCGGTTCAGCAGCAGCTGGGCTGCCATTTCTCCCAACTCTTCCACTCGCTGTTCGACGACCGTGAGTGGACAAATCGCCAGCTCGGCCCAGGGCAATTCGCCATAGGCAATAAAGGCCACATCCCGGGGAATGGAGAGCCCCGCCGATATGATGGCGCGCAAAGCTCCGATTGAGAGCCGGGTGCTGCCAGCCAAAATAGCAGAGGGCGGTTCTGGAAGGCTGAGAAGCTCACGCGTCGTTCTTATGCTCGCCTCTTCATCGAAGGGTAACCACCGGAGCAACTGTTCCGGCGCCACCAAGCCCGCAGCGCCATAGGCATCACGGTAACTTTCGACACGCCCATGTGTTTCTTCGTTCTCTGCGGGACCCACCAAGAACCCGATAGCGCGATGCCCCGCTTGAAGCAACAGAGTCGTCGCGTCGAATATTGCCGCGGCGTGGTCAACCGTGACAACGTCCCCGGCGGCCGTCATCATAGCTCGATTCAAAACGACCACTGGTTCGGGAACTTGCGCCTGATAGTCTCGACGATCCTGACTATGCCGCGAGGGGAGAACAATTATTCCGTCAACCCGACGCCGATGGAGATCGACCAAGTAGGCGCTTTCGAGATCGGGCTGTTCCCTGGAATCGTTCACCAGACCAGCGTAATGCCTACTCTGCAAAACGGATAGGATACCACGCAGGGCGCCAGAGGAGAAGGGGCCTGTTGAGGAAGGGATAATAATGCCAATCATATGAGTTGAACCGGCTGCCAGGCTTTGGGCAATGGCATTCGGTTGGTAACCCAATTCATTGATTACCCGCAGGACACGATCGCGGATTGGCGCGCTGATAGAGCGAGGTCCTCCGTTGAGCACATATGAAACTGTGGAAACGGAAACCCTTGCTCGCTTTGCTATGTCCCGAATGGTTACCGACATCATTCTCCAAATAATCGAATTGTTTCAACAATTTCGTTCTATCACAGCCCCATACTGCTGTCAAGCCGTGGCCGTTGTGTTTGGCGATCCTAGCCAAGGGCAAGGGACAAACTGTATGCCGTACCTGCTCAACTCGTTTGTCCGACTCTTCGATCACTTCATCTCTGCATTGGAACAACTCAATCACTATCATTGTTCTAGGTCCTAGTAGCACAGTTCGAAGAATTGACAATCTTCTACACCCTTATAGCTTCACGGACCAATTGACAATACAGATCCACACCACGTGCCTGCTCCGCTTTGCTAATCTTTTCGTTATCCGTATGTGCATCCAAAATTGAACCAGGACCGAGCAGATAAGTACGGGCTGTGTGCCACCCAAAGTAAGGTATATCGGTATTAAATGCTGCCACGGCAGTCTCGAAACCTGGGATCGTCTCTAGATGAAAAATCGGATCGTTCCCAACCAGCCAATCAATCGCGATAGCCGACTCAGGACCAAAGGCAATCCCGTGGATTTCAGCACAGGTTCGAACTATTGTTTCAACCCGAGTACGTAAATCCTCATATGGTTCAACGATTCGAAACGCCAAGCCCGCCCTCGCATAGCCGGCGATTTTATTGTGGGAATCGCCGCCTTGAAGTAACCCGATATTCACAGTCGTGGGTCCCAAGATCGGGTCCACAGGCCAACGTTGCGATCCAAGTGCCGATAATACTGCGAGCAAGATGTCCGTCGCTGATAGGAAGTGTTCTGGATAGCCGGAGTGCCCCGGACGCCCCCGCGCTATGATATCCGCTTTTGCTACACCTTTCTGGCCAGCCATAAGTTTGTTTTCGGTCGGCTCACCAACGATAAATATCTCTGGCTCCGGAACCACAGTCGCGGCGTGAATAGCGCCTGAGTGATCACGTTCCTCGCCTACATCTAGCAGCATCCCGAGTCCAGAAATGCCATCCTTGTGGAGAAGTTCCAGTGCCTCGAGTTGTGCCGCGAGAATTCCACAAGCATCGCAGGCGCCTCTCCCATAGATGTAATCATCATCCTCGTGCGGCCCATATTGTTCAGGGACCGTATCAAGGTGGGTATTGAAAAGAATCCGAGAAGAACCGGGATCGAAAGTTGCTAGTAGGTTGCACCGGTTTCCCTCAACTGGCATCACTTGGACAGACATGCCCCGTCCACGTAGCTCTGTCTCGAGCAGATCAGTCAAGTTGCCTTCGTTTCCTGTCACAGAATCAATTTCAACTAACCTTTTGGTTAATTGGTGCATCCGCTGTGTGTTCATGTAATTCTCATAACCGCGACAAAATGCTGCAAGGACTCAATTGAAAAAAGGTCATTCAAAATCGTAATGTTGCTCCGGAAGCTGAATTCTAATGGATGACATCCTAACTTCGGGAGATTTCTTCTCTTTCATACGGTCACGCCGGTGAAATTGAACCCGTCTACCAACAGCGCCGGCACGGTGCGCGATGCGCCACTCTCATGATGGAACAACTTGGTCTCGCGACTGATAGTGCGGACATTGTTCAGCGCGTGGAGGTAGCTTGTCATGAAACGTAAATTCTTCAGCGGGCGTGTTACCACGCCATTCTCGATCAGAAACGTCCCGTCACGCGTCATGCCGGTAATCAGCACCTTCATCGGATGCACAACCCTCGTGTACCACAGACGGGTGACCCAGACGCCGCGTTCGATCGACTTGATCATCTCACTCTTCGGCGTATGACCTGGCGCCATGAACATGTGCATCGCGAACGGGCCTATCGTGTTCGGTGCGGGCAACGAGTGACCGGTAGATGGCTTGCCGTCGCGCTGCGCCGTCGAAGTGTCGTATACCACACCACGCGCGATGCCGTTTTCGACGAACGTTACTTTTTGGCGCGGCACGCCTTCGAAATCAAAGGGGAGTGGTATCGTGCCAGGCGAGCGACCATCGTCCCAGATCGAGACCTGATCACTCATTACCTTTTCACCGAACTTGCCTTTCATAAACGAACGATCTTCCTGGGTCGCCTGCGCGGAGAACGCGACCGCCGCGAGAAAATCGAGCAGATCAACGACCGCCGCCTCTTCGAGCAGCACGGTGTACGCGCCGGGATCGAGCGCAATGGGGTTTCGCGCGCGCAGGGCTTTGTCAATCGCCTCATGCGCGATGGTTTCCGGGTTGATCTGGCGCACATCTTGGTGTGTGAACGAGGCATAACCGGAACCGGTATCCGACATCATTACGGTATTAATATCTGCGAGGGTGCCGGGATGGTAAGCGAACACGCCAAGTGAGTTGGCCACGGCGATCTCACGTGTGGTCGTCGAGAATGCGCCCGCGGCGACAACGCCTTTCTCCTTCGCTTTCTTGCACAACACATTCATAACTTGGGCGCGCTGCTCCGGCGTGCAATTGGCTGTAGACTCGGCGACTGCTGGAATGCTTTCTAGGAACTGGGGCGTCGGGAGCGTTTGGAACTCCGGATTCTCGCGCTGTAATTGTGCAATCGCGCGCGCGGTATCCACAGTGTGCTTGATGCCTTCCGGAGACAGATCGTTGCTCGATGCGGCGCCGATTCTTCTGCCGGCCACAACGCGCACGCGAATCTCCGTGTTCGATTTGGCGACATTTTGGTGGATGGACGAATTGGCAATCCGCGTCAGCGCAGAATCACTCCCTCGAAGAATTACTTCTGTCTGATCGGCTTTGGAAAGTGCGAAGACTTGATTGACTATTTCACGAACTTTGGTTTCACCCAGCATGTTGTCTCCTCTGCGGAGATTAGAGAATGGAGATTAGAGATTGGACTTTCCAATCTCTACTTGATGACACCCACACGCACATTCCGGAACCGCGCCGGCGCCGTGCCGTGTCCGGTGTGAGCGGTCTGATGCGGTTGTCCCTTGCCGCAGCTGGCTGTGCCCCACACCGCCCAGGATTTTTCGTTGCCCACGGCGTCGCACGCGCCCCAGAATTGTGGCGTGAGGCCGGTGTAGGTCGCGTTCTTTAGCATCCGCGTTTTCTTCCCGCCTTTGATTTCCCACGCCAGCTCTGTACCGAATTGGAAATTGAGTCGTTTGTCGTCAATGCTCGATGAGCGGCTCGTTTCCATCCACAGACCCACGTCCGTGTCCGCAATCAAATCGTCGACGTCCCAGGTTCCCGGCAACAAATTGATGTTGGTCATCCGAATAATCGGCGCATGTCCCCAACCATCGGCGCGCATCGTTCCATTCGAAGGTCCCAGTTTGAGTTGCTGGGCGGTCTCGCGACTCGTCAAATAGCCGACGAACATTCCCTTCTTGATGATGTCGGTTTTCTGCGCTGGCACGCCTTCGTCGTCGTAGCCAAACGTACCCAAGCCCCAAGGAATAGTCGCGTCGGCAGTGATGTTGACGACCTCAGAGCCGTAGCGGAAATTGTCCAACTTGTCCAGCGTGAGGAACGACGTGCCAGCATGCGCCGCTTCGCTCCCCAGCACGCGATCCAGTTCGATCGGGTGTCCGCACGATTCGTGCACCTGAAGCGCGAGCTGAGAACCGTCAAGGATGATCGTCGTTGCATCATAACTCGGACATTGATCGGCGGTCAACAACGCCACCGCTTCTTCGCCGACGCGCCCAGCGTTCTCCACCAGTTTTTGATCGATAATGAATTCATAGCCACGGGCCTGATGGTGTCGTCCACCCGAGTTGGGATACGAGCGGACTTGGACTTCGCCGGTCTGCAAATCGGTCGCCAGGGCGACGATGCCACAACCACATTCAACGAATTCTTGAGTGATGTAGCTGCCTTCGGTCGAAGCGAAGATCTTGTCTTCACGCAAGAAAGCCATGAAGCCGCGCGAGACTTTGACGCCTTTGACGCGCCGCATCTCGGCATCGGCTTTCAAGAGCAGACTAACCTTCTCGGCGTTCGAAACCGTCCGTGGATTGATTTTGACCGGCGTTTGGTACGATGCCTTGACGGCGATGGGGCTGCCCATGTTCACATCGTGGGTTTTCGTCAGCGCGCTGGCTTTCGCAATTGCAACGGCTTGGGTGACCACGCGTTCGACCTCGGCCGGTTCGATCCGCGAACCCGCCGCAAAACCCCATGCGCCATTCGCGATCACGCGTACGCCAAACCCTCGGGTCTCCTCCTGTTCCAGCGCTTCGAGTTGGCCATTTTTCACGGCGATGCTCTGCGTGTCGCGCGAGACCACGCGAATGTCCGCGTACGTTGCGCCACCTTGTTCCGCAATATTCAACGCGCGCGTAGTAATGCCTTTCATTTGGTTCCTGGAATTAATTCGAGAATTTGGTTAATGCTCATCAGTTGGGCATCAACTTCCGCCGAGCGGCCATTGCGAAGTATGTCTTGCGCCACACGCTGCATGGCCGGATATGCGGCGCGCATCAAATGATTGGCGTAGATCACGACATTGAATCCGTGTGCTGCAAGTTCCTCTTCGGTGCATTTATTATAGCTAGTAGGTACGCATACAAGAGGGACATTTGGAAAATCGCTGCGGAAGATGCGGGCAAACTCGAAGACTTCGTCCGGCTCTTTCTTACGGCTGTGAATCATAATTCCATCTACACCGGCATTCACGTAAGCCTGCGCGCGCATAATCGCATCTTGCATGCCTTTATCAAGGATCAGGCTTTCAATTCGGGCAATGACCATGAAATCTTCGCCGACCCGGGCTTTTCGACCAAGACGAATTTTGTCGGAGAATGACTCTACATCCTCTTGGCTTTGTGCAACCTCGTTCCCGAAAAGGGAATTCTTCTTCAACCCTGTTTTGTCTTCAATGATGACGGCGGAAAGCCCAAGTCGTTCCATGGAGCGAACATTCAGTTCGAAATGTTCCGGTTTGCCACCCGTGTCGCCATCGAAAATGAGGGGTTTGGTGGTTACCTCAAAAATATCGTTGACGTTTGAAAGACGACTGCTGATATCGAGGGCTTCAATATCCGGCTTGCCCCTGGCGGTTGAATCCGTTAGCGAGCTGGACCAAAAGCCATCAAATTGACGCACCCTGCCATCGACATCCACTGTAGCGTGCTCTGCAATAAGTGCGGAAATCGGGTTGTGCGCCTCTATGAAACGAGAAATCGGCTTTGCTGTTAAAAGCCGTTTCAGGGTTCGACGCCTGATATCCGGTGTTGTCCCTGATCGTTGCAACTGAGAGAGCACCACTTGGGAGGAAACCCCCTGCGTATATGGGATTTCGATTAATTTTCCCCCATATTCTGCAAGTGCTTCCACTGCCTTTTGGCGATAAGGGGCTGATGGACCATCAAGCCAATCATCGCCGTGTACCATAAAGTCGGGGCGATAGCGCCTGAGATTTGGCGCATAGTCCCATTCCTCCTGGGGAACGACGCGAGTCACACCGGAAATATTCTCGATAATTTTCTTCCTATGCTCGTAGGCGAGGTAGGGCAAGCGCTTGTGATCCGCTACTGCGGCATCGGTAAGCAGCCCTATCATTACCTCCCCATATTGGCGCGCTTGCTCGATGACATTGATGTGCCCATGATGCAGGACATCACCGGTCATTCCAACGTAGACAATTGACATGGTAGGTCCTCCAGAAAATAAAGATTTGTCGAGTAGGGTCGAAACAGTCTATCATTTTGCCGGATTGTTATGTCATTGAATATCTTTCAGAATTGGTTTTCTCCGATGCCAATCCGTCTCGCGCTGATAAATCATTCCGATCTGCAAAATCGCATTCTCCGACCAGAGATTGCCGGTGAGGCAGAGACCCAGCGGCAATCCTTGCCGCCCGAATCCCATCGGCAGTGAAAGCGCTGGCACGCCGCACAACGCTCCCAACATACTGTAATTTCCACGCTTGCGAATCATCTTCTGCAAATTCGTGTCCAAGGTCGGCGCGACGTTCACTGCCGCTGGCGCTACCAGCGCGTCGAATCGCTCAAACAGCTGCAACACCTCGCGTGTGATGAGTTCACGTTTCCGCTGGGCGTTCAACAATTCTACGGCGGTCAATTTGAGATTTCTGCGCAACCCTTTTTTCTGCGCTACATCGACCAGTTCTTCCAAGCGCTTGCTCTTGATCAAGTTTTGGAAAGCCGCCGCTGTCTCGCCATTGAGGATCGTTCGCGTGGTCTCGGCGTACGGAAGATCGGGCAAATCGACGAGCGCGATTTTCATTCCCGCACGATGAAGCACGCGCAGCGCGTCTTCAAACGCTTTTTCGATTTCGGGAGCGTCGCTGAAATCCGCAGGCAAAACACCCAAGCGAAAATCGCGGCGTTGAGTGCGCGAGGAGAATCGAAAACCGCGAACGGAGGTGGTTGAATCGTTTGCATCGTATCCGGCAAGCGTTTGCAAAATCCAGCCGCAATCCTCCGCGCTGCGCGCCATCGGCCCGATCTTATCCATGCTCCAAGCAAGTTCCATCGCGCCGTAACGACTGACGAGCCCCCAAGTCGGACGCAAGCCGGTGATGCCGCAATACGCCGTAGGCGACATGATGCTGCCCCGCGTTTCGGACCCGAGCGCGTACGGCACAAGTCCCGCTGCCACCGCGCTCGCCGATCCCGACGACGATCCGCCTGCCCAATGCTTGAGGTTCCACGGGTTCAACCCAGGTCCGTGCAGCGATGCCGATGCATATGCGTATCCACCGCCGCCCGCAAGTTCAACCATCGCGAGCTTGCCGAGGAGGACCGCGCCCGCGTCGCGCAGGCGCTGAACCACCGTCGCATCGTAATCGAAAACCTGTTTGCGAAATGGCGGCGCGCCCCAACGCGTTGGAATATTTCTTGTCGCCAGCAAGTCTTTCGCGCCGTAGGGTATTCCATGCAGAATCGGGAGAACCCCGCCCCGATGCATCGTGCGATCCGCGCGTCGCGCCTGGGCGAGTGCGAGATCCCGCGTAAGCTCTGCAAGTGCGTTGTAGCGCGGTCCGAATTTTTCAAGACGCGTGAGAAACAAGCGCGTCAATTCGACAGAAGAAACTTTTTTCGCACGCAGAAGTTTAGCGAGTTCAGTAACGGTTGCAAAGTACAGTTCGTCGTCTGCCATCGTGGTTCCCCCGAAGCTATCACACTGGGCACAAGACTGTCTCATTGGAGAGCGCGCATGGCTTGCGCCAGTCGCTCGAGTCCCGGCTTGAACTGGGCAATCTCACCGGCGAAGCAGAGGCGAATAAACCCTTCGCCGCGTCGTCCGTATTCAGTCCCGCTGCGGACAGCCACACCATGTTTCATCAAGTGCTCGGTGAGCTGCTCAGAGGTCATCGGAATTGCCACCCGGACGAAGGCGTAGAAAGTGCCTTCGGGCTTGACGCACACTAACCCGGGCGTGGCGTTGACCATTGACAGCATCAGGTCGCGTCTCTGGGTGAACTCGGCTAACATCTCGTGTTGCCAATTCGTCTTCACCGTATATGCCTTCACCGCTGCCCTCTGAGCGATCCAGTTCACGCAGTGAAGGGCTGTTCGGTGAATGTCGTTCGCCGGCTTGACCAAGCCATTGCGCGCTGCCATGTATCCCACGCGCCAGCCGGTCATGGCGAACGTTTTGGAGCAGGTGTTTATCACAAATGCGCGGTCAGCCAACTCCTTGAAGGACGCAATCGAGACAAATCTCCGACCATCGTACACCAAGTGGTCGTAGGCCTCGTCCGAAATAAGCACCAAATCATGGCGAATGACGAAATCTGCCACCGCCCGCGTCTCTTCCTCGGTCAGCACGATACCGGTAGGGTTGCATGGATTGTTGAGAACGAACATGCGCGTCTTTGGCGTAATCGCCTTTTCCAAGGCATTCATATCGAGGTGGAGATCTGCCGACCATGGAACGGCAACCGGCTCAGCGCCAATGGTCAGAGCCACATCCTGGTAGAGAGAGTAGGTCGGATCGTGGAGCAACACTTCGTCGCCGGGATCGAGGTAAGCCACCATGGCGGCGAAAATGGCACTGCTTGCCCCGTTGGTGATGATCACGTCTTCTGAACGAAAGCTACCACCGCCCAGTTCCGAAAGTTGCTCAGCGATGATCTTGCGCAGCTGCGGGTCACCAGGATAAGGTGCGTAATGGGTGTAACCTTGTTGGATTGCTTCGATGGCGGCTTCGCGAATGTACTCGGGGGTAACGAAGCTCGGATCTCCAATGTGAAGGGCAATAACGTCCGCTGTGGGGCTTGCTCCTCCAAGTTTTTTGGCTCGCTCTGAACTCCCAACTCGCAAAGCCGCTTGCGCAACTTTGACCATAACATTTCTCCTCTCAACATGGGGAAAAACATACAAGGCAAACTGGTAGACAGGGAACGTAACATCATTCCCTGTCTACCGGTCTCACTCTATTTCAAATTCAACTCAGTGGATCAACGTGGGGATTACTTGAGCCACCAGTCCTGCCCGTTCCAAGTCATGACATACCAACTGTTGGCTACCCAGCCCTGCACGCGATCGCGGAATGCGTGCGTTCGGGTGGTCCCGTAGAGGTAAATCGTGTTGGCTTGGTCGTACGCCATTTGGGTCAATTGGCAATAGAGCACGCGGCGTTTTGCAACATCTACCTCACCGGCAGCTTGCTTGAGGGCTTCATCCGCTTTTGGATCAGAGAAGCGTGAGTAATTGGTGCCCCCGGTGTTCTGGGGGGTTGGAATTTGCCATGAAGCCCACAATCCTTCCATTTGGCTGTGTGGATCAACGGAGGCATTGGACGACCACTGGGCAAGGTCAAAGTTGCCCCGTTTGCGGGGTGCTGCGGCATCCCACGTTCCAAGCATAACTGTGGACGGTAGGTTTTCGATGTAAGTTTCAACGCCGATCGACCGCAGGTCTTGCAGGACAAGTAACTGCGCGTCCTCCCGCAACTTGTCGCCAGTTGTGGTGGAGTATTTCAGGCGAAGACGGGTACCGTCTGGTGCATACTTGGCGCCTTTCGCGACACGCATCCCATCGGAACCAGGTACCCAGCCCGCTTCGTCGAGCAGTTTCTTCGCTTTCTCGGCGTCGAAAGGATACCCTTTGGTGTCGCACTGGAAGGGTCCGGTATTCAATTCGCTCGTGCCGACTGGTACTTTGCCAAACAGCAGTTGGTCAACGATGCGCTGTTTGTTGATTCCAAGGCCGATCGCCTGGCGGACTCTAACGTCACCCAGGATCAGGTGAGGTTTGGTCGGATCAGAACCATCCTTGTTCTCCGCCATGTTCAAGTAGATCCGCTCACCGCCCATACGAGGCGGGTCTGTGTACTTGACACCTGACATTTTTTGCAGTTGCGGGATTGAGGCGGTGCCAGGGTTCCATAGGATGTCTACTTCGCCGCTCGCCAGCAACTGCATCGCCACGTCCAACGAGGGAACGATGCGCATGACGATCTTATCCAAGTACGGCTTGCCGGCTTTCGCGTCGCGATAATTGTCGTTGCGAGAAAGCGTGACGTGGTCATCCGAGACATACTCGTCGATCTTGAATGGACCCGAGCCAATGGGCTTTTGATTGTACGCCCAGTTCTTCATGTTCGTGGCATCACCCGCACTCTTCGGAAGAATCGCGTCAAACCGCGTCAGGAATGGGGTGTAAAACTCCTTGTACTTCACCACCACGGTCAACGGGTCAGGACAATCGACGCTCGCTATGCTTGAGTAGCCTGTGGTTGAAGATACGCCCGTTCCAGGTGCCATGACGGCTTGCCAAGTAAACTTGACATCCTCGCAGGTGAGTGACTTGCCGTCAGACCAGAGCAGACCCTCTTTGAGTTTGTACGTAATGGTCTTGCCATCTGCGCTCAACCCACCATTTGCCGTGGAGGGTACTTCTTTAGCGAGGACCGGAATGTACGTTCCATCCGACGAGACCGTCACCAATCCTTCCACGACTAACGCAAGCACTTCTTGCATCGAGGTCGTCGTGCTCATGAAAAAGTTCAGCGTGGGGAAGGTTTGCCACAGAGCAATGTACATCGTGCCGCCGCGCTTGGGTCCCGCGGTTGGACTTGGGGGTACCGCAGTAGGTGCGGTTGTCGGCGCAGGCACCGCAGTGGCAGGCGCTGTAGTTGGCGCGGGTGCGGCGGCGGTAGGTGCAGTAGTCGGCGCGGGCGCCGCCGGGGTGGGCGCAGCTGTCGGCGCGGCACAGGCGGCAAGAACGAACAGCATCAGCAACGCTGATAGAAAAGCGAACACACTCAGTTTCCGCGTAAGCATTCTTCTCCTCCATTGGGGATTGTCGGCAATACATTCGCCACGTCAACCTCGGCGTGGGAAACGTATTGTCCAGTTTAGTGAAACATTCTCCGCACTTGTCGATACTCTGATTCCAAGCACCTCCTCTCGCAAGAGCCGGTATAGCACATCTACTCCACATGGCGCGGATCCAGCGCGTCACGCAAGCCGTCGCCAATATAGTTAATGGCGATGACAGTGGCGACGATCATCAAGCCGGGAAAGATCGCGACCCAGGGCGCGGTTGTCATCTGTGACTGCGCGCTCTTCAACATATTGCCCCAGGTCGGCATCGGCGGCTGAATACCAAAACCAAGGAAACTAAGTGTGGATTCGGTGATGATCGCGTTGCCGACCCGTAAGGTCGCGGCGACGATGATCGGGCTTGCCGCGTTTGGCAAGATGTGCCGCCACATGATGCGATTGTTCTTCGCGCCGGACACACGTGCCGCGTCCACAAACTCCTTCGCCTTAAGGGACAAGAACTGCCCGCGCACCAAGCGCGCCGCGCCCATCCACGACAACGCGCCGATGATGATGATGATTGGCACGGGTCCGCCGCTGATTTCAGGCACATTCATCGTTCGCAGGAGCTGCGCGACCAGGAGCAGGATGAAGAGGGTTGGAATCGAAAGCATAAAGTCGTTGAAGCGCATCAGCAGATTGTCAATCCAGCCGCCAAAAAAGCCCGCGACAGCTCCGACGACCGTTCCGATGAGGATTGAAATAAGCATGGCGGAGATGCCAATCAGGAGCGACACACGTCCACCCACCCAGATGCGCATCAACAAATCGCGTCCCAGTTCATCGGTGCCGAAAAGATGCGCGAACGACATCGCTTGGAAGCGCAGTTCAACGGGGCTATCGTACGGATTGTAACCCAGAATTAGAGGAGCAAAGACACTGCCGATGACGATGGCAGTCAGGATGACCAGACTTATCATCGCGGGTTTGTGTTTTAAAAAGCGCCGCCACGTCAACGCGAGCATGGATTCCTGGCGAACACGCCTCGTTTCCCAATTGACCTGAGCAAGAGTCTCGGTGGTTGCTGTCATAGGGGTCTCTAGTCGAACCGAATGCGTGGATCGAGGAAAGCGTAGACGATATCTGTGATCAAACCAAACGCAATGATCAGCGTTGAGCTCAGCATCAAGATGCCCATCATTACCGCATAATCTGCGCGCTCGATAGAGGTGAAGAAGAGGCG
>Ga0315274_10010714_pt1 | contig 13206 bp, 9 predicted proteins | sample YL17G02_20_MG_FD_203700 | JGI IMG/M metagenome (GOLD analysis project Ga0315274, IMG submission 203700) | Sediment microbial communities from Yellowstone Lake, YNP, Wyoming, USA - YL17G02_20 | ecosystem: Environmental > Aquatic > Freshwater > Lake > Sediment | place: USA: Wyoming | collected... | reverse complement strand
ATTATTTTTCCTCAGGATGAGGTTTTATCACTTGAGTTTTTCAATGGACTTGAAAAGGAATATTTAATTGCGGGGAATGAATCCTTTGATTTAGGTATACTCTTTTTTAGGGATATAAGGCGACCCAGATTTGTCGCCGTTCTTAATTGGAATAAGGAAGCAACCGGGCGTAAAATTTTGCAGGAAGTGGGGGAGGAGTGCTCGAAGCATTTTAATTGCTTGGCGATATTTGTCAATGATGCTCCTGCTTTGCAAACATTAATTAATTTGCATCAAAGCATGCTTACTAAGTTAAGGGGAAAAATAAATGGATCTTGCCGAAAAATACCGTCCCAAATCCTTTGATGAGGTTGTGGGCCAAAACCGAGTTGTATCCCTGATTAGACAGGACTTTGAGAAGAAACTGCCCAGCAACTTTTACCTGTTTTATGGTCATTGGGGTTGCGGTAAAACCACTATTGCCCGCTTGATTGCCCTCTATTTGAATTGCAGTAACATCACTGACTCGTCCGAAAATAATTTCCCCTGCCAGACTTGCGATCATTGCAAACAAATACTTGAAGGAAGCTTTTCCGAATACATTGAGATAAACGCGGCGAATGTTACCGGCGTTGATGATTCCAGGCAATTACTCCTACGACTTAGGCATTCCGTATCTAAAAGTTCTTGGCGAGTTGTTGTTATGGATGAATGCCACCGCTTGTCAAAGGAGGCAATGGATCTGTGGCTTAAGCCCCTTGAAAGTGGTATAAGCAGGACAGTCGTTGTATTCTGCACTACTGATATTGGCAAGGTTCCCAATACTATAAAGTCAAGATCACCCGGAGGTGGTTATGCCATACTGCCCGTAGGTGTTGATGATATACTCAAAGTATTAAAGTTTATTGTGGTTGAGGAGGGGATACGCGCCAATGAGTCAGATTTACAGCGTTTGATTGGTGAGTCCGGTGGTTCGGTGAGAGATGCTATTAACGCACTTGTTCCTTACTACAATATAGGAGAGCTTGATGGTGCTCTTATACGGAAAGACTATTACGGGGTAACGCCCGATGATACTATAAAGCTCTTTGACTTATTGCATGGCGGTAGGTTTGAGGAGTCTTATTGGATAGTAAGTAACTGGATGAAAAATAACCTTACCCCCGAACAAATCTATAACATTTTGATGGAGCACGTTGGTAATATGCTCGCTGTCTTTACACTTAAACACCGAGGTTGGTCGTCAGATGAGATTAAGCGAGTTACTATTCAGAGGAAAAAGTATGGGGAGGACTTAATAGGTGAGATCCTTGACGCTTTGATGGACTTTCATAAATACTTGCGGGGTTATACTCCGTTGGGTTATTCGGCACAAATGAATTTGCTGATGGGGAGGGTTCACTTAAGGATAAGGAGATTCAAGCAATATGAGGGAGCTAAAAAAAGTGTTGACGCGCTCATTACGTCCACAACGGGGGCTGAAATTGGAAAGGAAGGTCAAGATCAAAGCGAAAGCCGAACGACCAACTTTTTTCCGGAAAAAAGAGATATAGAGGACGTTGCCATTAGACTTGGGGGTAGAGTTACATTTTATAACCCTGATAAGGGGAAGGCAATGATCTTCCTTGATGATGGTGATATGATAGATGTATTAAAAACCGTTCCAGAAACACCTAAGGATTCAAAGGTAACGGCAAAAAAATACTTAACAATAAATGCTGTTGCTGAGATAGTTGGAAGCAACAAAAGCAAGGAAGAAATTTTATCACTTCTTAAATAGAGGTCCGCAATGTCAGTTAAAGTAAACAGAGATTTACTGCGCTTTTGGTCCGGGATCGTTTCCAAGATGCTCCCTTCAACAAAGCTTTCCCACCCTTTACACAAGGATATTGTGCTTGATGGTGACGGTAAAAAGCTTTCGCTGTATGCCAACTCCGAACTGCACGCCCTTGCCGTTCAGGTTGACTACGTTGGGGAAGAATTCAAGATCGCGGTCGATGCCACCTCACTGCACCATGCCTGTGCAGGTTCACAGGCAGACGTTGAACTCAACGTGGAAGACGTAGATGATTCGCCGGGTGTTCGTGTTACGAATGGTGAAGCAACCTTCCTTATTCAGACGGACGACCATACATTGTTCAAATTCCCGACCGATGAGTCCGAGTCCGGGAATGACGCCTTTTCCCCAAATTGCACTTTTGCAAAGGGTGATTTGGTAGATTTGCTTTCACGGTCAGAACCTTTTTTTGGAAAAGAAATAACACAACCCCATTTGATGGGTGCTTATTTTACAAACGAGTGGCTTTATGCTACCAATAGGATAAACGCCGCGAGGTTCAAGCACTCTGCCAGATTGTCAGTAAAATCTGAGGGCGCCTTCGAGGATATGAACTTCATTTCGGTGGCGTTGCTTGAACTGTTGAAAACAGGAGGCGATGACAAAGATCCCGTTGTTATCGGTCTAAATTCATCCTGGATTGAGTTTGAACTTCCAGCCGTAACATTTTTTACCAGACGGCAGGGGATGAAGGGCGAATTCGCCACGGCTGAGATCGACCGTTTGGTGGCTGAATGCTCTTCCTATAAGGGTAAGATTAAGATCACTCCTCAAAATCTTTCAGATGCACTTGGGCGTTTGTCCTATTTTGTGTCCGATGCTCTTGTCCGAGTGGTGGCGACAAGGAAGAAAGTAACCCTTGAGGCGTTTTCAGGTAAGAGGACGCTTGCCAAGGTTGATTTGAATGCTGTTTATAACGGACAGAAGGAATTGAAGATATTGCTTGACCACGGATTTTTGAAAGTGGTGAGTAACCTTGTGGATCCCTTTGAATTGCAGATCGGTGCTTCGGAGGAAGATACGGTTTTTGTGTCTTACAAGGGTGCCGATTTCATTTCATTGCCCGCGGTGATTTGAACTATTTTTTAGAATCCGAGTTTGGAATTGTTTTTCCCTTGCTTTTGGGGACGGTTTGGCAGTATATTAGACCATAAGATTTGATTGTCAAAGGACAGTCTTAAAAGTTCCCAAAAATTTCATTACACAAAACAAGTGGAGTAAAGCAATGTCTGCAAAGATCAAGCGTTCAAGTCTCAATGGTCTCGCGCTTCCCGAATTACTGGAAGTGTTTGAGAGCCTTTCCGCTGAGATTGACGAGAGCGAGGTTCCCGAGGTTTTCACCTCGGAAACGGTGCCTGAAACTTGTTCCGATGAGGACAAGGCAACTCTTATCAACCTCATGTGGAATGCCATCCCTGAATCCGACCGTGAAGATGATCTCAACCCGGTCAGCCCTGTGAGGGGGAAGAAAAAGTCGGAAACTGTTGCCGAAACAGAAGCCAAGCCTGTGAAAGGGGCAAAGGGCAAGCCCGCGAAACCTGCCGCTACCGAGGAAGTCGCCGAAAAAACGCACAAACCCCGATCAACTGTCCGTAACTCAACAATTGATTTCCCTATTTCATTGGAAAACCCCTTGAAAGCGGGGACTCTCCGTGGGATGGCGTTTGAACTGGGACTCCGGCCACAAGGGGTTACCGCGGATGAGGCCCACATTGAAATTCTCCGAGTTCGTGGTTCAAATGTTGGGGGACCCTTCCATTGGGCAGTGAACTTTGGACGGGATTTATACCGGGCGGAATTTGAACCCAAAGCCGCGAAAGAGGGTCAACTGCATTTGGTACAAACCAAGGAATTACGGGTTGAGGGTAAAACCAAATCCGTCATTCTGCGTGTCAAGAGTGACGTTACCAAGGATTACGTTATCGGTTCCTTGTATGGTGGGAAGAATGCGGTTAACGCCAAACCCGCTCCTGTCGCCAAACCCGCTCCCGCTGTCAAAGCGACCAAGCCGGTGAAAGTTGAGACTGCACCCGAATCTGCCAAGACGACCAAGCCGGTGAAAGTCACTCCCAAGAAGGTCGCCCGCAAGACCGCCAAGATCAAGAAGGGAAAAAAGCGGTAGTTCTCCTACACCGCCGGGTAGTTGGCATAGCCAAACCAACTATTAACCCAACCCCCCGCCGTAAAAGCGGGGGGTTTCTTTTTGTGCTGTATATTAGTATAAGCATTAACCTCATACTCCTAAAGGTCATGGAAGATCCCTGTAAAAACTGCACGATTAAAGGTAAGATTATTACCGGTGTTGGTCCTCTCAATGCCAAAATAGTTCTTATAGGCGAGGCGCCGGGTGAAGAGGAAAATAAATTAGGGGAGCCCTTTGTAGGTAAGTCTGGTCAGTTACTTAACCGAGCACTTGAGCAAGCGGGTTTACCCAGGAGTTGGATACGTATCCAAAATGCTGTTCCTTGCAGACCCCCCAATAACAGGACTCCTACAAATCAGGAAATAGATAATTGCCGACCCAATCTTGACGCTATATTAAAGCAGATCAAGCCCCTTGTCGTTATTCCCACCGGAAACGCCGCCCTTTACTACACCGAACACATTGACGCGGGCATTTTAACTCGTTCAGGTATTCCAAAGAAAATGCAGGATTACTGGTCAATACCTGCTATACACCCATCCTGGTTTATAAGGCAGGGCGGTAAGGATATTAGCAAACTTGTTGACGCACTCAAAGTTGCCAAGTCGTTTGCGTATGGGGAAGAAGATTTGGATGTTTGTTATACACTATTAAACAACCGAGAATTGCTCACTGAATGGTTGGAAATGATTTATGACTCCGATACAAAGGTGATGGCGCTTGATATTGAAACCAGGGATCTCGAATTAAATACTCCTGTGCTCGGTATTGGTTTTGGTTATCGTAAAGGGGGATCTGTTTATATCCCCTTTATGGCGGGAAGTATGATGGCCAGGAAGAGCACGAGTGATATGAAGTCAAGCGTGAAACTGTCTGAATTTTGGAAGGGTGCTCAGAAGGATGTTGAAGGTGAGGTTGTTAAACTAATAAATAGTGGTAAGTTTAAATTTGTTACGCATAATGGTCCTTTCGATTTATCGAGGTTGATTGTAAATAAAGGGAGAGAGTTTTCATTTACAAAGAATTGGGAGTTTGATACCTTTGCTGGGCATTACTTGCTTGACGAAAACAAAGGAAAGCAGGATGCCGCGCTTGGAGTCGTGTTGAAGCGTTATAGTGACCTCGGTGACTATAAAGCAGAAACAAAGTCAGCCTCTGACTTTGGAACGCACTCCATTGAAGCAATAGCAATGAGGTGCATGAAAGATTGTGATGGTACTTTAAGGGAGTATTACAGATTAAGACCTTTGATCGTGGAGCAGGATCTTTCTCACATGATGTTTTCCTATATGTTGAACACCCATAAATTACTTGCTGAGATGGAAGTTAATGGGATATATATAGACAAAGTGGCTATGGATAAACTTAATGCACGTTTGACGAGTCAACTTGAAAATTTGGATAAAGCGATAATTAAACTTGCTGGAGGTGTTTTCAATCCCGCGTCCGGTGATCAGCTTGCCGATGTTCTTTTTAATAAGCTCAAAGTTGGTACCCCGGTTACTTTTACTGAGGGGGGTAAGGATGGAAAAAGCAGTCGTCCCAGTGTTGAAGGTGAGCACCTTAAACTATTTGTGGGTAAGCACCCAATAGTTCAGTTGGCACTTGATAGGGTTGACGTGGCTAAAATGAAGAATACGTATGTTGACGGTTGGGGAGAAAAAATACTTGATGATGGTAGGATACATACAAATTACAATTGTGCTTATGGCACTACTGGAGGAAGAATATCATCCAGCAAGCCTAATATGCAGAATCCCGATAGACGTGCCGATGTTAGAAATATGATTTCAGCACCTCCAGGTTGGTGTATTGTGGGAACGGATATAAGCCAAGCTGAGATACGTTGGTTGGCACACGAATCGAGGGATAAAAACCTTATCCAAGCGTTTATGGATGATAGGGATATACACTGTTACAACGTGGCAAAATGTTATAATATCCCTTATAATGACGTTGTAACACGGTATAAAGAAAAAGACCCTGAAATTGTTAAAATGCGTAAATATATGAAGGAGACCGTGTCTTTTGGTGCTCTTTATGGTATGGGGGATGAGGGACTTGGATTGAGGATACAGGAACCCAATGAATCTATACAGAAAGCGATTGCAAGGGCTCGTGAATTAAAAACTATTTGGACAAAGGAATTCCCCGGAGTTGAACGCCGCCGCCGAGATGTGCATGAATTTTTAAAAGCTAATGGTTGGATAAGGTCAGCTTATGGTCAGATTAGACGTTTGCCAGGCGCTGTTTCAGGTAATGAAGCGGAGAAAGCGTTTGCTTTGCGGCAAGGATTTAATTTTATCATTCAAACTCCTGCGGCGCAAATGACGCTTATTTATATGTATAAAATTTGGGAAAGACTTTGCGGGTTTAAAATTGATGATGGTTGCAAGCCTACCATGAATATCCACGATATGATGGGTTTTGAAACCCGTTATGATTGTATATTACAATTGATAGACACAATAAACCTGGCCATTTTGGAAAAACCCCACCCAGATATGGAAGTTCCCATATTGCATGATCTAAGCATTGATAAGCCTTGGGAGATACCTTTAGTTGTTCATATTGGGGAACAAGGAAAACCTATTTGTGGTGTTAAGACCGAGGACACCTGCGTTTTTTCAATTGCAGACGCTATTCACACACCGGATCGAAACAATTGTAAGCATTGCCTTGAAAGGCTTGCGGCTTAAAAAAATAAAGAGGTATTAAAATGCCAGGCATGAAACCCAAAACAATCGCCAAAGTTGGCGTATCCCGCAACGATGCTATTGATGAGGGTGCTGTCCCCAAGCACTTACCCAAACCCGACCTTGTTCCTTTGAGTTACGACCCGCTTATACCTGAGGAACTGTTATCCATAAGAATCCATGTCGGGGAGTCAAAGCTCGATCTCAATATGCGAGAGATTCTTTACTACGGGCGTTCAAGTCTAACTGACCAGGATGACAGGGAAATTGACAAGTCCCTGGATGCTTCGAGCGAATATCGAGTATCCGTGGGTGTCGCTTACGCTGTGTTGGGTCGGCACCTCCAAAATATTGAAAATGAATTTTCAATGTTTGAGCTTGAGCATTTAAATAAAGCTATGCAGGACCTTACTATGGAGAAACAGGCGATGCAAGGAGGTAAGATTACGCAAGCTACGCTGTCTGCAACCAAAGATGAGAAGCTCGCCAAAATGCTGTCCGACCCTATGACCAAATCTATTTGGGAAACGATGCGAAACCAATTAGCAGACCTTAGGCGGGATATATCTATCCTTAGTAAGGTTGACGATATACTGAAAGATAGGACGTCCTTCCTTATGGGAATATCGAAACGGCGCTTTACGGAGCGCACAAACCGAGATCCCGGCTAAAGCAAATCAGTATATTAGACTGTAATTAAAATCATATTCAGTAAAGGAAAAAACTATGTCCGTTCACCAGTCGCCGATAGGGGTGACCAGAAATCAGGCAAGCCAAGAGGAAAAGCAGTCAGATGCTCTGGTTATACCTATTAACAAACCAGGCACCTATACCCTACACCCAATTGGGGGTTTGAAACGCTACGTTCGGCGTTGGGTGCCTGTGTTACGTTACAATCCGACAACGATGACCATGGAACCGTCTTTTACCTGCATTACGGGCGATTCGGTGGTTCTCGATTCAATCGAAAAAGCAGACCAAGGTTCCCGCAAGAAATACTTCCAACTTGTGGGGGAACGTGATGGCCACCCGCTTGACGAAAAAGACCTGAACCGCAGATCGAGGTCAAGATTGGCGCCTTCAACCCATTACGCCATCCTCGCCTTCGATGACAGCGACAACCCTCCGGTTGTGAAGAAAGTGCTGATGCCCTGGTCCGCATGGGAAGCATTGAAGAAGTTGCAGGAAAAGCTGTCCGCGAAGCGTCCTGGCAATCTGATGTTTGGCCCGATGTATACCTTTAGGTGCATTATCGAACATTCAAGGGATGATTCACGAGGCGGCCCGGAAGAATTCAGGCATTCATACAATGTTTCCGCTTATGATGCGCCTTTCAGGGATCAATTGCCAGCAACTTTGCTGGATGAGGCGCCAAGTTTGGAACTCGTTGGAAAGTGCTTTTCGCCGGAAGAGCTTGAAGCCTTGGAAGCAAACCAGATCGACCTCACCGCTGAAACGGCACCAATGACGGATGACCAGATACGTGAAGTGTTCGTAAAAACGCCTATCAACCTCGGCGCCCTTGAAGGTGAAAATCAATTCCCGGTATTTGTTGATACGCGGGTGGTGGTTCAAGAGCTTGAAAAAGCGCAAATCGCCTACCAATTGCCTTCCGGTGCTCCTTCGGGTGCTCCCGCTTTAAATGCACCTCCTGCAAGTGCACCTAAGGTTCCGACTGTGGCGCGAGGTCGAACTGCACCTAAAACTCCAGAACCCCTCCCTGAAATTGAGGAAGCGCAATTATCTGAATCCACTGAGACCACCGGTGTTCCATTCGACCAAGATCAACAAGCATTGAACGATACATCAGCGGATTTATTGGGCGCAGATACGGCTGATCGCGGCGGCGAAACTAATCTAAACACCGGCACCGATTCAGAACTACCTACCGCAGAAAGTTTGGGATGGGCGTCCGATGAAGATTTGACGAAAGTGCTTGACAACTTTGAACCGCAGAATATGGTCGCCAAGATCACCTTTGCCAAGTGGAAGGAGCAAGATTGTTCTCGGGAAGGATTTGAAAAATACTTCCCGGGTGAGCTTGCAAAGCTCATTGGTGCCAAACCTGCCGCACCGGTTACTCGTCCGATACCCTTGAAGCCTGTGGTTGAAGCTCCTGTGGCTACTGCAAAGCCAGCCACTACCCCAAGAACTGCCGCCGCTACTACACCGGCAAAGCCGACTGAAACAGCGCAAGGCAAACCTGCCGCGGCTAAAAAATCAGGTCGCCGCTGGTAGACGTTGCCTTACCAAGAGGGGGGAGGTTTTGATTGTTTTTCCTCCCCCTTTTTTATTAGTCTTTTGGTGGGGGAACTGGCGGGGTGATGTCTCCTCGCACCTCGAAAGACAACAAACCAGCCCCCACAATTTTAGAAGGAAATAACTAAATGCTTCAACAGGATCAGCAGGATAAGAATGCCAAGATTACGGCTATTTGGCTTGTAAGTTGGTGCATTGGAGTTATTATACTTTTTAATATTGTATGCTTACCCCTTTTTTGTAATAAATAAGTAAATAACCGATGCCTGATATAAAAGAGTTATCGCAGTCGTTTGCCAATACCTTCAAGGCAGATATTCAAACTGCCGATTGCCTACCCAAAGTCGAAGTTTTCCCTACTGGGTTACGTTCCATAGACTTTCACTTATCGGATTGTGGGGGAATACCTATCGGACGTGCCGCAGAAGGTCACGGTTTTGAATCAAGTGGTAAATCTACGTTTGGCCACTTCCTTGCCGCTTCGGGTAAACGGCACAATCCCGATTTTAAAGTTTTGTGGCTTGACGCCGAAGGTGCCTTCGTTGGATCTTGGGCTCAGCGTTTGGGGCAAGACCTCAGTCAAACACTCGTCCCGGATAATCTTGTATTCGCTGAGGATTACATTCGTGCTCTTAAATGGGGTATTGTGAATCTGTTTGATTTAATCGTCCTTGATTGTTTGGCTTCACTTGTGCCGAGATCGGTGGGGGATCGCTTATTGAAAAAGGACAAATATGGAAATGTGAGAGAGGATGGAAGTTTAGATGATGAGCGGCAACTCAAAATGAATGAGTCCTTGGCAAAAGCCAAATTGTTTTCACAAGTGCTGATGCCGGATTTAATGTCGGGTTTCCGTTGGGATGATGGCAATACTTACAGGTTATCGCAATCAAGTAGCTTTGTTTATTTAATTAACCAACTCAGATCGGGCGTTGATACCTCCGGGATGGTTAATGTTGACAATGTTACTCCCGGCGGGCAAGCTATTAAACATTTGGTAAGCATACGTTGGCAGTTTACCAAAAAAGGCGTATCAAAGGAACGCGATGCAACCGGTGCACCACTTTACCAAATCATTCAAATTCGCAACGTAAAAAACAAGGTGGGCACTCCTTTCAAAGAGACCACTTTGACTCTTGATCTCGCCGATGGAACCTTTAAGGAACTTGATGCGGCTGTCATTAAGATAGCGGTGCAGAAGGGCGTTGTGGAAGAGTTTGGAGGGGGTTATTACAAAGTTGCGGGTAACCCTACTAAATTGCACGGGGGGCAAGCCGTTGTAGAGTATTTAACAGAACACCCCGACTTGTGGGATAAAGTTTATGGTACCGGGGAAGACTTTAATAATGTGGAAAGTCCTACGATGACTTATAGCGGTGAGTCTACCATAAAAAAATCTGTGCAGTCATCCGACACAATAAGAAAAATTCTTATGGGGAACAAGTAATGAAAATTGATGAGAAACAGTTGAAGCGTATAAAGGAATCTTTTATAGAATTTGACTTGTCGGATGATGAGGCTGAAACTGTTTGCAGGATAGTTGGATTATCATCCAGACTTTATAAAGGTAGATCGCACAATAGGGATGTCCCTAACGATATTGTGGATTTATTTATAAACTCAATCAAGAATTCTATTGGTATTGTTTTCAGCTTGGCCAGGATAAAGAGATAACCCAATGTCAGTATTCTCCTTTGCGGTTGCGGCAGACAGTCATTTTAAAGCGATTGAGCCACTTGGTAGATCCCTCGAAGGTGGTAGTAATTCAAGGACGGTTAAAAAGCTGGATTCATTGAAGCAGTTCGTCTCTCTTTCAGGTGTTGACTTTTTGGTTTACTTGGGCGACTTGTTTGACAGTCATAACCCGCCGAATTGGCTAAGATCAAATGTTGCCCAGATAATAGCGCAATGCAAAGTTCCCTTTATCTATGTTCCTGGTAACCATGATTGGTCTGGGCAAGTTGGCGCCTTTGAATCCGAAGGTTTCCTATCCGATAAGTTTAACTCCCAGTATGAAATTGGTGGAGAAGAGGGTAACCTGCCTGGTTTTTATTACATTAAATCGGCAACCGAATTTATTTATAAGCAAGTTCCAATGCTCTTTGTTCCTTTTTACGACCATTTGGCAATTAAGCATGAAGGACAGCAAGTTCTTTTCAGCCATTTCTACGCCGAGGGTGCCTCACTTGCAAAAAGCAATCAACCCCTTGTGCTTAAAGGTAAAGGGACTCCTATTGAAAGGATAAACAAGTTCCCTCTTTGTTTTCTTGGTGATATTCACAAGCACCAACGGTTGCCTATTGGTAAATTTGGTACACATTACCCGGGTTGTTTGTCAAGAATCAATATTGACGACGGTACCCTTGAAACAGGTTACCTTAAAGTAACTCTTGAAGCTGACAAAGGAGTATTACAAAAGCCAAGAGAGGTTCGGCATATTCAAGTTCCCGATTGGGATATGTTACGGCTTGAAATTACTCTCACCGAACTCGATGATGTTGAACAAATCAGCATTGAACTGCCTGAAAAAGTCCCTGAGATACTGCAATGTGTCTTTAAAGGCCCCCGTGATCTGCTTTCACTTTTACCTATTGTCCGTATTAGAAAACAAGTTATGGACGCGGGTGTTGAACGCTTTGTATTTGACCGCGTGTTTTCAGACGATCCTCAGCGTTCCTCTGACGAGGTGACAGATTTAGACACCCCCATTGAAGGAACGCTACCATTGCGCTGGAAAGTATATTGTCAATCGAACCTGATTGGCACCTCAGTTTCTGATTTGGTAGCCATTCATTTAGAGGATTAACGATGTTTCGTATTGCCGAGGTTGGTGCCGAAGGATTGCAGAGATTTACAGGTTCCCAATTGAAGCTGTCAACTGATAATAAGGTTTGGTTGGTTGTTGGTAAGAACCTTGATTCTAACCAGTCCGATAGCAATGCTTCCGGCAAGACCGGATTTTTTAATATCATTTCCTTTGTGCTGATGGGTGATATACCTGGCAAGGGTAGCGAGATTCTAAACATTGGGCAGAAAACTTTACAGGGTAAGGGATGGGTAAAATTAGTTGACAATAAAACCGGCGCAGTATTGCTTGTATCACGAGAGTTTACTAAAACAGGCCCCAAGTTGCGGGTGGAATTGAACAATGAGGTTTTATGCGATAGCGTGGGTGTTAAGAAAACTCAGCCGGTGTTGAATAAAATTATAGGTGTTACAGATGACACAAAGGAATCCTTCAAAGCCTTCCTCAATACGGTATATTTGACTTTTGATTATGTAAAAGGGTTTGCCGATGTTGACACAACTTCCGCGGATAGGGTTAATCTACTCACAAAATACCTTTCTTTGGATAAAATTGATGTCGCACTGAAAGCAGTGAGGGAAAGCAGGAAAGGTTTTGAGCTTTCACTTGCAAGCGAGCGCAGTGCTTTGGCGGAAGTGGAAAGTTCAATTGGAAGTGATGGGAATGACATTTATAAGAGATGCCAAAATACAGGGGTGCAGATTACAAGATTGAAAATTGATATAGATGGTCTGCAAAAGGAATATTTGGCATTGCCCGATGTGGAAAAGTTATTACAGGAAGAACTTGTCTTAAATCAGGAACTTGGGGCACTTGAAAGGCGGGAACGTAAGGAACTTGACCCCATACGCCTTGAATTTGATATGCTTGAAAAAAGGCTTGCTGAATTACCGGAGTTGAAAAAGCAAAGGGATAACTGTAAAAAGAATATTGGAGATGTTAAAGCGATCAATGTTACTATTGTGGACCTCTCTAAAAAACTTGAGGAAAAGCAGACCAACAAATCTAATTGCGCGGTTGAGGCGCAGAATGCTAAACAACAAATTGAACGGTTAAATGCGGTTGGTCGTGGGTATAAATGCCCTGATTGTGGTTCTAATTTGTTATTGGTTGGTAATACTTTACAGCACTTTGACAAAGATTCGCATGAACAACAAGTAAACCTCCTTGTTTCACAACAGAAAGCTTACCTTGATGCCGTAAAAAAGCAGGGAGACGATATTTTAAAGGTAAGGGATGCTATTGAGAAGCAGAATACATTTTTACGTGAAAGCCAAATAGCGCAAAGGGAATATGATACCTTAATGGAAAAGATAAATAAGTTTTCCGATGGTTCAATAAAGTTACAGGAGCTTTCAGGTAAGGGTGAAAAATTGTCTGATGAATTGAGAATAGTTCGTGCTGGTATAATTGCAAAGTTAGATAAATTGAAAAGTAAAGGGGATGTAACGGCTTTGCAGATACAGCGCGATAGTTTAAAAAGCGA
>Ga0315274_10010712_pt1 | contig 13207 bp, 12 predicted proteins | sample YL17G02_20_MG_FD_203700 | JGI IMG/M metagenome (GOLD analysis project Ga0315274, IMG submission 203700) | Sediment microbial communities from Yellowstone Lake, YNP, Wyoming, USA - YL17G02_20 | ecosystem: Environmental > Aquatic > Freshwater > Lake > Sediment | place: USA: Wyoming | collected... | reverse complement strand
GCAGCCGCCCGGCCGTGGTCATCGGTAAAGTTAAAACCAGGCAGGTCAAGGCAGTCGATTGTCGCGTATGTTGTCTTCTTTGGCTTGTGATACCTGGCTAACCAATCGAGCCGTTCATCCGGCACCGGCACAATTGCCTCTTCAATCGCAGTCAAACCAACGGGAGGCATTGCCTTGCCGCTGATGGCCGACAGGATAGTGCTTTTGCCGGACTGCAATAAACCGATTAATGCGACCTTCAACTATGTAACTCCTTATAAACCGTATCTCCGTAACAGTCATACGCCACAATGGCGGGAAAGTCAATTACCTCCAGTTTCTGTATGGCTTCGGTTCCGAGGTCTTCGTAGGCGATTACTTCCGCCGCGACAATATGCCTGCTCAATAGCGCACCTGCTCCGCCGATGGTTGAAAGATGAACCGCAGTGTATCTTTTGAGAGCATCTCTAACTTCGCTGCCGCGATATCCTTTTCCAATCATTGCTTTAAGACCGTTGGCAATCAGCTTTGGACTGAAAGAATCCATCCTCGATGAAGTGGTTGGACCGGCAGCGCCGATTGCCCTTCCAGGGCGAGCAGGCGTTGGGCCGACGAAATAAATAATCGCCCCTTCGAGCGGAAACGGCAGCTTCCGGCCTGCTTCTATCAGCTCACACAATCTCTTATGCGCCACATCACGAGCGGTATAGACAACTCCGCTAATGAGAACCTCGTCACCCGCCCGTAGCTCACGTACCATTTTTTCGCTTAACGGCGGCTGCAATCTTTTGCTCTCGGCCATACGCCTCCACAACTACGAACCAACAACTACAAACTACGAACTACTTGATTTTACAATATCTTGGCTGGTTTTGCGAATTGAAAATCATAAAAAGGAGACTATCCCTTGCACCAAAAGCTCCATCAGGTTAATATAGCCGCCGGTGCTGATTGTGGCAGAATTAGTTCGTGATTCGTCGTGCGTTGTTCGAGATACGATTCACGAACCACGATTCACGAACCACGAGCTACGAACGACGAGATACGAATATGGACCAGACCGCCAAACACATAATCTTTTCCGGCCAGGTGCAGGGCATCGGTTTTCGCTTCACCACACACAGGATTGCCAATCGACATCAGTTGACCGGCTTTGTCCGCAACTCACCTGATGGCGGCGTTGAGATGCTCGCCCAGGGAAAACCCGAAGATATAAATAGATGTATTTACGAAATAAAAACCTCTTTTGCCGGCTACATCCAGCAAACTCAAATCGAGGATGCGCCTCCAAATCCCAAATACACAGACTTCAGAATAACCCTGTAATCCTCTCCATCTGTTTCTTAGAGCTTCTAACAAAAAGAATGTCATTGCGAGCCCCCGCTGCCTCGCTTTTGCGAAGCAAAACGGCGGGGGCGCGGCAATCTCTGACCTTTGATAACGTAAAAACTCATCTCGTTAGAAATTCTTAATTCGACATTCTACATTCTTAGTTCATCCCTTCCCCTCAAACCTGTGCCAATATCACCGTGTAGTTCTTGCCATAGAACTTCGCGCACTTCGGGCAGGTAGTATAGAAAAAGTACAGCTTCTGGAGTTGCTTTCCCTTCGATGCAACATAATCCATCATCTCTTTTACCCAGTTGCGGATATTCTTATATGGCCCTTCAAAAACCTTCGTCAAAAAGGTGCCGGATATACTTGCCATTTCCGCACCCGGTATCGCCTTGCTGACGGCGATGTAAACATCCGCACCCCACAGCGATTTTTCATCCACGAGCATAAGCGGCTTTTCCGCAAGCGCACCCGCCTGGACAATCCTTTCCATATTTCTCACCATAACTTTGCCAAAGTTCAGCGGGATGTGAAAGAAACTTGTCACGTGGTCTTTGATAAATAATTTGTCCTTGAACGTTACCTCTTTTTGGTCCCACGGCCCCGGCTCAAACCTCGGACAACAACCCGTCTCCGAATTCTCATACAACTTATCCATAACCATTACCTCACTTTCATAGGAATCTAAGGTTGACCTCTGAATCTTCTCCTTTTTACTGGTGTTCTTGAACAGTAAATTTAATCCTTAAAAATCGTGGGTAGTAAATGCGGGCATCGCGGACCATTTGCCAGAAGTCGGTCGAGTTGCAGACATAAGTAATTATAAGCTCATCCGGCCTGGAAATCTCCTGGTGGCCTTTGGCCGCGTAACAAAAATAGGTTTTGTGCCAGTTGTATTCGGGACACTCATAGACCTTACTCGGCTGGCCCCACGGCCCAACCGGCGTCGGCGAAAAACGCATCAGGATATTCTTTGACATCCCGATTTCTGTATAAATCGCCACATACTTTTTCAGACCTGGCTGGAAACTTACCGAATACTCCGTTGCTATCCCATCAAAAAGGCCTGATATACCGTTCACATCGCTTTTCCACTGCCCGTCACTATAAAAACGCCACTTGCTAAAATCTGTAATTTTATCCGGCTGCACACGCGCAACTATCATACTTCGCCCGCCTATGCCCTTTTTCCAGTCCTCGTTACAGCCATAGATATATACGAAGTCTTCGCTTTTCATAACAGCCGAGCCGAAAAACGTATTGCCGTTATCGGAATACCGGCCAAACGGGACCTTGTATTGCTTGATACGCCAGTTCAGCGGGTCATCGTTCGGGTTGTCAATCTGGGCCAGAGTCGTTCCTATTTGCTTAAACCCAAAAACGGACTTTTCATCGGTTTTAATTATCTGCGTAAGAAACAAATACAGCTTCCCATCGGTCATGACGCCGTGAAACACCCAGAACCAGCCGACGCCGTCGGCAGGCGTGATAAAGGCAGCCGACTTTCCATCTTTTGTTGTCCGCCAGAAGAACTTCACGGAAGCGGTTGAAGGGTCTTTGCCGTTCTGAAGGGCAATTGTGTTATTTATCATTGTTGCATCTTTATGCTGGCCATCGACTATATCACCAATCCAGGTATCACTGAACAGCCACAGTATCTTATTGTCACTTAGCTCCAGCGAAAAGACGCCATCCGCACCTGTCCAGCCCTTGTCTCTCGTAAACAGCGCCTCATACTCCGGCAATCTCTCAACCGGGTATTTCACCTCTTCGCCGAATGAAGAATAACAAAATACTACCCCACATAAAATCAATTGGGCCATCGACTTTTTGCTTCTCATAAGCTCTTCAAAGTGCTCCATCACTAAATCAGACTTTTTGGGACATCTTTTAACCGCACGACAACTGCGACCCGGCACTGCCCTTCTCAATACTCCGCACTCGCAGGAAAAGCAAAATAAGAAAAACCGCCATCACTAACCCCACAATACCCATCCCGGTCGTATTGTCCGCGCGATTCTTATCCATCTCCTGCAATGGCGCAAGTAATATGAAAAACCCGAGCGCACCGGAGACAAGCGCCAATTGGTGTCTGGCCGACCAGCCAATCCCCACGCCTGACATTTTCAATAAACCTAAGCCAACCAGAACAACCAGTCCTATCTGAAAAACCATCGTCAATAACGGATGAATTCCGGTATGCGGCACCACCCACGCAAGTGCAAAAAGTGCCACCGTCCCGAAAAACCCAACCGGCAAAAACCAGAATGCCCGAACCGCTTTCTTCTTCTCACCAAACACAGGATTCGGCATCCGCCACGCCAGAGCGCACAATCCAGCCGTTACCGCCATCGTCGCCAAATAGTGCACAACCGGCGGACGGAACTTGCTGATAAATAAAAATATAAATGCCGCATTCTCTACCCACAAAATAAACAGCAGCCACAGCTCCCGCTTGGTAATCCATGCCTGTCTCCGCCTCGCTGGAAATAAAATCCCAACAAGCAAAATCGGAATCGCGATACTAAACACACAATGATAAATCGTCAGTTCCAAAGCCCACACCCAGTTGACCCCTATCCAGCGACCATAGCTTCCAAGCGGCCCCAAATCCGGCCAGTTTGGGTCAAAGAAACTCTTGCACATCAGCCCTTCTTCGGCGATGCCGTAAGCCGCCCCAAGAATAAGCAGCGTTAGCCAGCCCTTGCCCCACCGATACGACATCTCCCGGACCAGTATTGCACCGCCGCCATAAAGAATCGCCAGCATCACAAACCCAAGCGGATTAAAAAACTCAGCCGGCGGCGCTGAGCCGGAGAGCAATTCGCCTATAACCGGCGACAGGAAGAATAGCACCAGGCCGGGGGATAAAAACCATCGCCTTTTCATAAGCCAAATGTCCCTTTTTCCTCCCTTCGGGATTCAGTTTGCATCACACAGTCTTTAAGCAGCTTCAACGCGTGGTTTATCATCTTGTTTTCTTCGATTTTTGTATCGTTCCAGCTAACGGCTAAATCCAGAGCCGGCATAACAACCATAGCCCGTATGCCCCCGTGCCCCAGGCACCCAAAGACATCATTTGGCGCATCAAGCCAGTTGCGATTCCCGTCCCGCCCGATGCCGTTCACCCACCAGGCAAAGCTGTAACTATTATTGTGGTCGCACTGGTTATTGCCCCCGCCAAGCGAACGCTGGCCCGCAATCATTTCAGCAGATTTGCCCTCCGTCCGCGGAATTGAAAGAGGCAGCGGCGACGTTATAGCTAATTTCACGTTTTCAGGACTAACAAGCTGTTTATCCTTCCATTTGCCTTTTCGTAGATATAAAAGGCCGAACCTCGCAAAGTCGCGCGGCGAAATCGCAAGCCGGCCAGGCCTGTCCTCCGTCCCAAAAGCCATAAAAGTCGGATTGTCCTGACAGCCGAGCAGGTCAGTTAATTTCGGATGTAAAATATCGGCATCCACGGCCTCCCAGGTTGTGCCATAAACCTTGAGCATCAAGGTATCGAAAAATAAGGCCATATTATAATCGCTATAATCAAAGGCATCGCCGGGCCGGTCCCGCACGCCGTAACAGGAAATTTGATTACACAGATGCCGCCAGGTAATCTTGCGGTCCTTGTAGCCGAGCGCCTCATTTAGCGATCTTAATCCCGGCTCAAACTTGGCGACCCTGTCATCGATGCTGGCGAGTTTCCTTTCCTCAACAGCTTTCAAAAGGAAATGCGTATAAACCGGCTTGACCGCCGATGCAACATCTTTTCGCTTGCTGACATCGCCCCAGGTATAAACCATATACCCATACCGCACCACACATCCAAACCCACCTGCATAGTCGCTAAACGCCTTCAGCTTTGTCGCATCCAGCCCGACTTCGTCAGGTGTTTTGGCCGCCCATTCCTTCTCCGGGTAAACCGGCTTTATTTCATCCGCTTTTACCTGCGCAACTTCCCCGCACACGCCAACTGACACCAATATCGCCAGCAACAAAACTTTCGATTGACTCATTTCTTTACCTTTTTACTTCTCAAACCCGGTCGTACATCAAAAAAAAACGAACATGGTGGCTAATGTATTCTATCTGCTTCGCCAAAAACCGAAAACCAAAAAGTCAGAATTAACTCGTGATTCGCCGGGTTGCCGGTTAGCCCCCAGACCTGTGCTGGGGGGATTTCGACGGGTGGCATCCTCAAACGCAGTTTGGGGATGGCCGCTCCCTGATGCCCTGATAACCTGATTTCCTGCTACCTGATATTCTGATTTCCTGATAACCTAATTCGCTAATTCACCAATTAACTCTTTCTTCTTGCCCCCGCCCCGGATTTCCTTTATCATTTCTTTTAGTGCGAGTATCAAAAGGAATACGCAATGCCGCTTCTAACTCAAAACAGACTCTTCTACGGCGAAATGAAAGGTGCAAAATGGCGGAGGTTTTCACTTTAAATGGAGAGTGTGCTGATAACGGAGAAAAAGTATGGAAGACAAGAATCTGCCTGCCGTCAGGCAAAAGACGTTTGAGGAGTTGAAACAAGTCAATCAATATGGCGCCGAGTATTGGAACGCAAGGGACTTGCAGCCGTTACTTGGTTATACGCAGTGGCGGCGGTTCGAGGACGCCGTAAACCGGGCGAAAACCTCGTGCCGGCAGTCAGGGAATACTCCAGAGCATCATTTTGCCGGCGCCGGCAAAATGATAATTTTAGGTAAAGGCGGGACACGTGAGGTATCTGATTACCATCTTTCTCGCTTTGCGTGCTACTTGATTGCCCAGAACGGTGACCCTCGCAAACCCGAAATTGCCAACGCACAGAAATACTTTGCCGTTCAGACCCGCCGGCAGGAAATATCCGATGCTGTGGCCGCCGACAGAGAACGGCTGGAACTTAGAAAACAGGCCTCCGAAGAATTCCGTGCCTTATCCGGCGCTGCCCGTGATGCAGGCGTGCAGAATAGAATGTTCGGCGTCTTTCACGATGCCGGTTACAAAGGTCTTTATGGCGGCAAAGGCGCTGACGACATTAAAAGATTCAAGGGTATCGACAATCGCGAGAACCTGATGGACCGTATGAATACAACTGAGCTTGCGGCCAATCAATTCCGAATGACGCAGGCACGGGAAAAATTACAGAAAGAGAGCATCAAAGGCCAGGAGCAAGCCGTTCAAACCCACAAGAAAGTTGGTCAGGAAGTCCGGGAGGCCATTAAGCGTATCGGCGGCACGTTGCCGGAGCATATTCCTCCCGCCGAGCATATCAAGCAGGTAAAAAAGCGAATTGAAACAGCTACGCCTCATCTTGAACTGGCAGAGCAGGATGCAAAAGGCCTCTTGGCCGGCCAGAGCAAAGACGATGATGTAGAAAAGGGAAAAGGAGTACAGGAATGATATAGTCGGTAAACAACAAGACGACCTAATGGAAATTTTTGTCTTGCGGTGGGGGGTATTATAAAAATGGCAAGAGATATGGAAGGCAAAAACCTTTTGAAGTTGGATTGTTAAATAGGTGAGGTAATGTTAAAGGGCATTAATCTAATAAGAAACATAGGATGTTTTGACTCTTTCAGTGGTTCTCATTTAAGCGATCTCAAAAAATTAGTGCTTATTTATGCAGAAAATGGACGAGGGAAAACTACTGTGTCTGCCATCTTGTCTTCATTGGCGAATAATGATGCTAGTCTACTTATGGGAAGAAAACGATTAGGGGCTTCACATGACCCTCACGTTATACTCAATATTGAAGGCGGAAATGGAAATACAATATTGCAAGATAGTATTTGGAATCACTGCTTTAATGACATTTTTGTATATGATGATGAATTTGTAAGCCAAAACGTTTACTCTGGCCTTGAAATAACAGCTAATCATAGACAAAAATTGCATGAAGTTATTCTTGGTCGTAGGGGAGTGTCATTGGCTAGAAGGGTTGATGAGCTTACTCAGCAGATTAGTGAATGCAACCGTAAAATAAGAGAAACTTCGAGTCAGATACCTTCTGATAAACGGTTTGGATTAGATATTGATACTTTCTGTAGCCTGCCGACAGTTGAAAACATAGAAAATGTTATAAAAGAAAAACAGAAAGAATACGATGCTATAACTCAAGCAGATGTTATTTCACAAAAACCTATTTTTTTAACAATATCGTTTCCAATTATTAATATCAGAACATTAGAACATGTTTTATCGAAGGAATTGTCAGATCTAGACGAAGCCGCTGTTCAATCTGTCAAAGAGCATTTTTCCTTGATTGGATATCAGGCGGAAGAATGGATAGCAACAGGGGTCGAGAAAATCATAAATAAAGATACAGCCTCAGAGAAATGCCCCTTCTGTGGCCAGACTGTTAGGGGCATTGATTTAATTAATAAATATAAAGCTTATTTTGGTGAAGCATATATAACATTAAATCAAAATATCACATCGCAGATAACTCAATATGGAACAGATTTTAGCGGCGATCAGCTATCATCAAAGCAAGAAGATATAAATCAACTAATTGACTTGCACGGATTCTGGAAAAAGTTTGTCGATATTCCTGAAATCAATATAGAGTGGGGCGACATTTCTACTGCTTGGCAGGAAGCACGAGAAGCAATCCTCTCTTCACTGAGAATAAAAAAGACTTCTCCGCTTAATCCAGTAACTTTGACAGAGGATGCTATAGAAAAAATTAACAATTACATTTCTGTCATTGGCGAAGCTCAAAATCAAATTGGATCTTTAGTGAACCTTAATAGCCGAATAACTGAAATAAAAACCTCGGCAAATTCCGGTGATCTACAAAATGTCAGAAATGGATTGAACAAAATAAAAGCAACCCAATCAAGATATTCCGATGATTTAAAGGTTCTGTGTGATCGATACCTATTAGAGGTAAATCAGAAAACTACTTTGGAGGAACAAAAGGAAATAGCGAGGGTAGCCTTGGACAATCATAGGCAGACTGTCTTTTTGCAATATCACACTTCTATAAATACACACTTAGAATTATTTGGTGCAGATTTTAGAATTGGAGGATTGCTATCTTCTAACGCCGCTGGTTATCCAAGTGCAATATATCATTTAATAGTTAATAATTGTCAAGTGTCATTGGCAAGTCAAGAAAATGCCTCCGATTTACCATGCTTCAAAAATACTTTGAGTGCTGGTGACCGTAATACACTTGCTTTAGCTTTCTTTTTTGCTTCTATTGAAAATGAACCCTATCTAAATAATTCAATTATTGTGCTTGATGATCCTATTTCTAGCCTAGATGACGGGCGTACTACAACAACAACTCAGAAGATTAGAGATTTGGTTTCTGTTAGCAAACAAGTAATTGTGTTGTGCCATTTGCAAGCATTTTTATGTGATATATGGGAGCATTCAGATAAAGATAATACGACGGCATTAATAATTTCACGAGCTACTAATAACACTTCAAGCATAGCATCATGGGATGTGTCGTCCGATGCGTTTACTGAATATGATAAGCGGCATAAAGCTCTAAGAGATTATGTCAATGAAGATACCCAAAATAAAGGGTATGTTGCACAATGCCTAAGGTTTGTTATGGAAAAATATTTACGAATTGCATTCCCCGAACATTGCACCCCCGGAACTTCGCTCGGCATTTTTCGAAATCATGTTGACAATCTTTTTAAAAAAGGCCGGAGCATTATGTCTGATGTCGATATGCGTGAACTAAGACACATAACTGAATATGCTAATAAATTTCACCATGATACTAATCCTGCTTGGAAAACAGAATACATAAATGACCAAGAGCTTCTTGGGTTTGTAAACCGCGTTTTGAATTTTACTAAACATGGCACAACATGATGATTATCTGGAGTGGGAAATAATGGGGAAAGGAAAATTGTTATCGAGAATATGAAGAAGGCGGAGGAGTTTTTAGTTTTGGGGCAGAAGGCGGATCAATCCGTGTCAAACCAGTCTGTGTTAGTCAGTGCCAAAAAAGTCCGTGTCAGTTAGTGTCTATGTTAATCCTTCGGCTTCGTCAGCCGGCACGCTCGAAAGAGCAGGGCAATTCATTTGCCGGCGGACAAGGAGCAGACCTTCACAGATGCTTGCATCGAGAAAGGACTGCAACGAGTACGCCTTCCCGGCTGACCTTTGCGGTTAATAAAATCTGTGTTAATCTGCGCAATCTGTGGTTCAATTTCTTTTATCTTGTCTCTGTGGTCTCGGAGTTTACCCGCCATTGTTTGGGCGGACTCTCTGTGGCTAAAACAAAATACCGGTTTTATCCGCGTAAATCCGTGTCAATCTGTGGTTAATTTCTTTTATTTTCTCTGTGTTCTCGGAGTTTACCCGCCATTGTTTAGGCGGGCCCTCTGTAGCTAAAACAAAATCTGTGTTAATCTGCGCAATCTGTGGTTCAATTCCCAAAGTCAAGAAGTGCAAAAAAAGTGTTCAAAACATGCTCAAAACCCGTTCATTTCTTGCAAAAAGTAGCAAAAAGTTGTTAATTTCTGTCAAAAAAGTGCAAAAAAGTGCTCATTTTTACCCCCATTTTTACGCTAAAAACAAATAAGTCCTATAAAATCACCCTTTTTACTATCGCCAACCACCCCATTTTTCAAAAAAACCATCAAAAACCCCTTATTTTTTGATTTTTTGATTTTTTTCTCCCTTTTTTATTTTGCCTTTCCTTTTTTTGCCCTTTACCTCGCCCCTATCTCCTATACGCTACCCGCTATCCACCAGCGGCTAATTTCTCTTGACCACCGGCAATTTTCGGATAAACTCCGGCTCAAACTTTCAGTTCTTGAGAATATAAGGAATGGAAAAGCCGCAGCAAAATTCAGTCGATATCGAAAAATGGCTCAAGCTAATCAGGGCCGATGAGGTTGGCCCAATTACTTTCGCAAAGCTCATCGAGCACTTCGGCTCTGTTGACGCGGCGCTCGGCGCTTCGGTAAGTGAGTTAGCTAAAATCGACGGCATTGGCTTTAAGACCGCTGAACGCATCGCTGCATCGCGCGACAAATTCGATGTCACCGGCGAGCTGCAACTGGCAGAAAAGCTTGGTGTCTGGATAATCAATCTCGAAGACGAGCGCTATCCTGTCGTATTAAAACGGATTTACGACCCACCGCCGGTCCTTTACATAAAGGGGACTTTGACGCGGGAAGACAATTTGTGCATTTCGATAGTCGGCACCCGCAGGTGCAGTCTGTATGGCCAGGAGCAGGCGTCCCGGTTTGCACATTTTTTAAGCTCGGCCGGCTTTACGATTTGCTCCGGAATGGCTCGCGGCATAGATACCGCTGCGCATCAAGGCGCACTATCAGCTAATGGACGCACAATCGCGGTGCAGGGCTGCGGATTGGCAAATATCTTTCCGCCGGAGAATAAAAACCTGTTTGAACTTATAGCCCAGTCCGGCGCCTGCATCAGTGAACTGCCGCTTCGGTATGAGCCGTTGTCGGAAAACTTTCCGCCCCGCAACAGAATAATAGCCGGGCTGTCACTGGGGACAATTGTCATCGAGGCGCCTCTGAATTCAGGGGCGATGATTACCGCCAAAGCCGCGATGGACTACAATCGGGAAGTGATGGCGGTGCCGGGCAAGATTGATTCGCCGTTGAGTAAAGGAACGCACAAATTGATAAAAGAGGGAGCGAAACTAATAGAATCCGTGGAAGATGTGATGGAGGCGCTTGGCTATATCGGTGAACAACTGGCGGAGCATGTCACTGAGGCAGCAGAAAAAGCGGCAACAAAAAGAGAAAAACCGCTGTTTGACATAAGAGATTTGAAACTAAACGGCAATGAAAAAATGATTTATGATTATCTGCATAAAGAGCCATCGCATATAGAGCAGATAATTGGGGATACAAAATTGACGCCGGGAAGTGTTAACGCAGGGCTGATTTCACTTCGGCTGAAAGGGGTGATAAAGCAGCTTCCGGGCAGTTTGTTCGTGAAAATATAGGTACCTGCCTGAGCATTTACGCTCAAAATACGCAAATACATTCCACGTCACAATACTGAAGATATTACATTTCCATAAGAGGAATTTATTATAGATTTAGTTTTGCTGATGTGAAAGATACTTTTAGAACCGCAACTACGTAGGGCGGTTTTTCTGTAAGGTTTTTATTAGTAATGTGTTATGCTTACAGAATGGGCAATGGTGGTGCGACTTTTTCAGCTTATAGGTATTGACTTATCTGACTCTATGTAATAAAATGCAGACTTTCATGGCAAAATCAGTAAAAACAACCGGAAAGGAACTGTCGAAAACCTCCTCCAGGGTCGTCAGAGTCAAGGGTAAACGGGTCTTCAGGACATACGAAGAGGCAATCAGATACCTGTTTAACAGGACCGACTACGAGAAGGAGCAGCGCCTGCGGTATAACGTCACAACGTTTGACCTGAGCAGGATGGAGAAGTTTCTGTCCTTATTAGGCAACCCGCACAAAAAAATCGATACAGTCCATATAGCCGGCACAAAAGGCAAAGGTTCAACGGCCACGATGCTGGCCAAGATGCTCGAGGCAAACAACTATAAGGTTGGATTATACACCTCGCCGCATGTTGTGCATTTGCACGAACGGATTATGGTCAATTCACGAATGATTAGCGAGCCGGAAATGCTCGGCCTGATGAACCGCGTTTATGCTCCGGTCGAGAAGGTATCGAAAACGAACCCTCTGACTTTCTTTGAGATTATGACGGCTCTGGCGTTTATGCATTTTCTGGATAAGGCGATTGATATCGGAGTGATAGAGACCGGTATGGGCGGCAGATTGGACAGCACCAATGTTATTAAGCCGAAGGTCGTCGGCATAACCAGCTTGAGTCTTGACCATATGAACCAGCTCGGGAACACCATTGACAGCATCGCCAGAGAGAAAGCAGGGGTGTTCAAGACCGGCGTGCCGGTAGTTACCGTTCAGCAGGAGCCGGCAGCGATGCAGGTCCTGAAATCCCACGCTAACGCCGTCAAGGCGCCGTTCAGTGTAACAGGCGTAGATATAGATTTTTCGCACCGATTTGAGACATCGCGTGAGGACGGCCCGCATACGAGGATTTGCCTGACGACGCCAACGAGCAAATTCGAACATCTGCGGGTGCCTCTGCACGGCAGGCACCAGGCAATCAACTGCGGCCTGGCTCTGGCTATGCTGGATAAGCTCAAATCAGTGGGCTACAGCATAGATAACGAAAAGGCCATCGATGGACTTAATAAGGTGTTACTGCCTGGCCGAATGGAGATGATTTGCGACGACCCGAGAATTATGATTGACGGCGCTCACAATGCTGCAAGCATCCAGGCCTTGATACAGGCAATAGGCCAGCATATTCCTTACGATTCTATGGTGGTAATCTTTGGCTGTAACAACGACAAAGACATCAAAGGAATGCTCCATAACTTACAATATGGGGCTGACAAGGTGGTTTTTACGCGGAGCAACTCGGTGAAAGCGATGTCGCCGCAACTGCTGGCCGATATGTATACCGAAATGTCGGGCAAGATGTGCCAGGCGGCTGACAGTTTAGGGGAGGCATTGCAAGTGGCCAAAAGCGCCATCACCAAAGAAGACCTGATTTGCATTACCGGCAGCTTCTACCTTATCGGGCAGGCAAAGATACGTTTCCAGCCGACTCGCTCACTTCCTGCCGGTTGACTGGCATCTCAAACCAACTCACCTGAAATGTGCTGAATCGCTGTATGATTTATCGGGGGCGGAAATTTCAACAACATGGGGAGAAAAAAAGATAAAAAATCAAGAAATAGAGTGTTTTTGAGAGAAATTTTGAAAATTGGGGTGGTTGGCGAGGGCAAAAGGGTGATTTTATAGGACTTATTCGTTTTTAGGCAGAAAATGAGGGTAAAAATGAGCATAAATTTGCACTTTTTTGCATTTTTTTGTCAAAAATGAAC